>Ga0302117_10001201_pt1 | contig 12263 bp, 7 predicted proteins | sample AG5_322_MG_FD_203112 | JGI IMG/M metagenome (GOLD analysis project Ga0302117, IMG submission 203112) | Marine microbial communities from Western Arctic Ocean, Canada - AG5_32.2 | ecosystem: Environmental > Aquatic > Marine > Oceanic | place: Canada: Western Arctic Ocean | collected 2017-10-01 | reverse complement strand
TTTGCTTAACTGAATTGAGTGGAAGAGATCCTGCGGTTCTTAATACAACAGAAATGCTTTACGTCTTTGCCGAAAATCTTGTAGTTCATTATTATACGCTGACCGAATGTCTCCTAGGGATGCCCCAGCTTTAATAGATTCGTACGTCTGCTGATGACTTAGTAGCCGATTTAATGATTTTGTTTCCCAGTGTTCTCCATACATCGCCCGCAATGCTACAGCTAATTCCAAGCCGGTTGCCAATGGGTCGAAGACATCTCGATCGGTGATCACTAAATTCAAGCCACCACAAACCTGTCCATTGAATTTACTGGATCCAGGTGTAAAGTGAATTGGGACAAAGCGAATTCCCTTGAGTTTACGAGCATTCATCGCATTGGCAAATTCCCGAGCTTGAATATAGGGGGCTCCAATTTGTTCAAACGGAGTGTCTGTACCGCGTCCCACGGATAAATTGGTGGTCTCCAGCAATCCTATGCCAGGATAAAGTAATGCTTGATTCAGATTTCGCATGTTCGGCGACGGATTCACCCACGGTAGCCCCGTAGCATCATAGAAATTATTGCGATGCCATCCAGCGAGTTTGATAATCTGCAGGTCAAGTTTTAGGTCTAACTCGACGTTGAACATATTTGCGAGTTCCCCAGCGGTCATACCGTGGCGGACTGCTACGGGATGGAAACCGACAAACGATTCGCTACCTTTATTAAGCACAGGACCTTGTACAAGCGACCCGTTGATTGGGTTGGGTCGATCCAAAACCATGAAATCGATATCGTGGTCGGCAGCCGCTTGCATTGCATTGCCCATCGTCGAAATATATGTGTAAAAGCGAGTGCCAATATCTTGGATGTCAAACACGAGCAAATCGATATCGGCGAGCATTTCAGCGGTAGGTTTGCGTGTTTCGCCGTATAAGCTGTAAATCTGCAAACCAGATTCAGTGTCTCGTGCATTTTTGATTTTGGCGACATCCAGCTTCCCTTCAAATCCATGCTCGGGACTAAACAGTGCGACTAAGTTGACATTGGCCGCTGTGTTAAAAAGCTCGACAATACTCACTCCGTCACGGTTGAGCCCGGTGTGATTAGTGATCAAGCCAACACGTTTTCCTTGGAGTTGTTGATACTGATCGCGTTGCAGTACATCCAGTCCGGTCAGGGTATCACCGACGTGCATTGCTGGGACTATTTTTTTATCGGTCGCGATCGCTGCTGTTGCAATGGTCGCAATGCGACCAGCCAGTCGGTTTATGGATCCCGATCCATCGGGGTGGACGCGGTTGCTGAGAAATATCACAAACAGCTCTTGGCCAGGATCTACCCAAAATGTGGTTCCGGTAAATCCACCATGCCCAAAAGCTTGATCGGTCAGCAAGTCTCCGCGGTTATATGAGTATCCAGTACGGATATCCCAGCCGAGGCCACGTAATCCGCTGGACACGATATTAGGTTTCGTCATTAAGGCGACCGTCTCGACCGCGAGTACTTGGTTATCTTGATAAGTGCCTTGGCCAAGTAGCATTTGCGCAAAGCGAGCGAGGTCGCTGCTAGTAGAAAACAAGCCAGCGTGCCCAGCGATTCCATCGAGTCGATACGCTCGAGGGTCATGAACTTCACCTCGCATCCAACGGCCCTCTCGTTGCTGGGTTGTCGCGGCCCGTTTTCGTAGAGCTGCGGGGGGGTTGTAACCCGTTTCCTGCATTCCCAACGGTTTAAACAAAAACTCTTGCGAGAATTGATGCACGTTCTTTCCTGAAACTCGCTCGACCAATTTCGCCAATACAATAAACCCAACGTCGGTGTACATAAATGTCGTACCGGGCTCGACGCGAGTTCCTAATGCGTAGATTCGTTCAAAGGCTTTGGCCACGCCGTCGTTATAGTCGCTTAACGCATTATCGGGCAACAATCCACCTTGATGAATTAACAGTTGCCGGACGGTAATTTCGTCTTTCCCGTTGGCAGCAAACTCTGGGATGTAATGAGCGACAGTTTCGTCGATATTGATTTTTCCGAGTTCGACTAATTTCATCACGCTTGTTGCCGTAGCAATTGGCTTGGTAATGGACGCCATGTCAAAGACGGTGTCCGTTGTCATAGCAATCGTTTCTGGTTGTACTTGCTTATTGCCATAAGCTTTGTGAAACACAATTTTGCCTTGATGGCCGACCATGACAACGCAACCGGGCATCCATTCGCGGCGTAAGCCTTCCGCAACTGCCACGTCGATTTTGGACAAACGTGTCGCACTCATTCCCACCTCAGCAGGTGTTGCTGTGGGAACAGCTGGGGCGGCTGGCAGCGTTGCAGGGACAATTAGATTCAGTATTACAGTCAGTGCAATTAGGAGAGGCAACGGCTGACAAGGAGTAGAGTAGCGAGAGCTCATAGCTATAAATCCGATTGACTAGAATTTGGTTTTGATGAGTTTGTTGAGTTAATTAAGTAGCTTGCGAGTAGGCCGGTTGTGAAGGTGATAATTGCACCGATAATTGCAAACCAAGGCCAAGCGACTTCGGTTGCGAATTTCACGTAGGTCAAACATATTACGCCAGTCAGCAAGCCAATGAGAGCGTGGATTTGAGTAACTCGCTTTGTGTAAACGCCAAGCCCGAAAATGCCCAGGAGAATTCCCGCCGCAAATCCAGCAATGGCTAAAGCATCTCCCACGACACTGCGTGAGACATAGCTCGCGGCAATGCCGAGACCAATCTGCAGTATGCCAAACGCGACCGTCGTCCAGCGGCTTACTCTTAGAAGCTGTTTATCCGTCGGTTTGGTGTTTTGTGCAGGTAAGTATAAATCATTTACGACTGCCGAAGCGGACGCGCTGAGTGAGCTCGACAGTGTAGACATAGCGGCTGAGAATACGGCGGCGAGTGTGATACCGATTAGTCCTATGGGCATTTGCTGAATGATGAACGTTGCAAATACCTCATCGGGTCGTTCAAAGGACTGTGCAGGAGTGAGTTGTGAATAGAACGCGGCCAAGCCAATGCCGAGAAATAGAAAAAGTGTGAACTGAGCGAAAATAACAAAGCCGCTGGCAATCACGGCACGCTGTGCATCACGAATCCCGCGACCGCTTAAATACCGTTGCACCATCATCTGGTCGGTGCCGTGTGTTCCTAGCGACAGTACTGTACCGCCGATCAAGCCTGCCCAAAAGGTAAAGTTTTCGGTGACGTCCCAACTAAAATCAAATATCTGTAATTTGTCGTTCGTCTGAGCAAAGGCTGCTATTTCACTCCAGCCGCCAGGCATTAGCTGCACCATAATGATCCCGGCTGTAATGCCGCCGCCGATATAAACAACAAACTGGATGCAATCATTCCATACGACCGCTTTCATTCCACCAAAGAAGGTGTAGATAATAGTCGCGATACCAATAATGGCGATCGAAGTGGCTAGGTCACAACCGCAGACTTTCTCGAGCACAATTCCCGTTAAGAATAAACGTAGTCCATCGCCGAGGTTACGTGTTACTAAGAATACTACCGATGCAGTTTGCTTTGTGGCACCCCCAAATCGCTTGTCGAGTATTTCATAAGCACTGAATATTTGGCCTTTAAAAAACTGTGGAATCAAAATGTAGGCAACAAGGAAGCGGCCACATAGAAAGCCAATGACAAGCTGCAGAAATCGTAGATCCCCGTCAACCGCATATGCAATTCCAGGGACACTGAGAAATGTAGCAGTGCTGGTTTCTGTGGCAACGATCGAACCTAAAATCGCCCACCACGGTAGATTGCGGTCCCCAAGTAAGTAACTGGAGACGTTTTTCTGATCGCGTCCAATCCATAGCCCGAACAACACCACAGCGATGGTGTAGCCGGCAATGATGCCTAGGTCGATATTTCCAATGGCGAGGTTCAAATTTATTATTTACCGAAAACGTGAAAATGTAGCAGTGCTGGATTACGTCTGTAATCCTACTATACTTGTATGTACGACGTTTAAAGTAAGTCGATGATATGTTTGCCATTTTGGATGGTTCATGACCGCACAACAAGACCCCTCAGAAAACCAGATTCGACAACTGACGACCGAATCACGTAATGCTGCCTCCACGGGCATTGACGAATTTTCAGCACTGGAAATTGTTCAGTTAATGGTGGATGAAGATCGCACCATTGCAGATGCCGTGGAGTTAGAAGCGCCATCAATTGCGGCAGCAATAGATGTGATTGCGAGGCAATTTAAAATCGGCGGTCGTTTGATTTATATGGGTGCAGGAACATCTGGACGATTAGGTGTACTCGATGCCAGCGAATGTCCGCCGACGTTTAGCACACCACCAGAATGGGTCGTCGGTTTGATTGCCGGTGGGTCTGACGCGTTAACACGTGCAATCGAAGGCGCCGAAGATTATCCACAGCAGGGGGCACAGGATTTACGAGAGATTGTATTGACCAACCAGGACGTTGTCGTGGGAATTGCAACGAGCGGGAGGACTCCCTACGTCATTGGTGGACTAGAATTTGCGCGATCGCTCGGAGCATTTGCAATTGGTTTTAGTTGTAATCAAGATTCACCGTTGGAGAATATCGCAGATTTAATGATTGTGCCGGTCGTTGGTCCCGAAGTGGTGAGTGGCTCGACGCGGCTCAAGGCGGGAACCGCAACCAAGATGGTATTGAACATGTTGACGACCGGCGTTATGGTTCGCCTAGGAAAAACATATGGCAACTTAATGGTGGATTTAAGTGCTACTAATGAAAAACTGGCGATTCGATCATGTAATATTGTCATGGAGTTTAGCGGATTGCAGCGACAGGCGGCACAGGCTGTTCTTGATCGTTGCGACGGTGAGTTGAAAACTGCAATTGTTGCGGCCAAATGTGATGTGTCCTCTGATGTTGCTCGGCAGCGACTGAGTCGTGCCGACAATCATCTCCGAGCGGCGCTGGAGACAGACGAGTGACGGAATTTCAACCGCGGATAATTATGGGTGTCGATGGTGGGGGAACCAAGACTCGCGTTTGGCTAGCACTCGTCACGACTCCAGATACTTTTAAGGTAATCGGCAAGGGTCTAGCGGGGCCATCTAATGTGCAATCGGGCGATTCAACAGAAGCACTAGCGAATGTACAGCAGGCGGTCGACGCGGCAAAAGCGGATTCCGGTCTCGCTGTCGAACAATGTAAAATTGACACCGTTTGTATGGCATTGGCGGGCTCGGGTACGGAGTCATCTCAAGCGTTGATCCATAGCTGGGCGGCGCAAGTCCACTTGGCTAAGCACGTCATAGTGACACACGATGCGATGGCGGTATTGTATGCGGCTAACTACAAGGGAGTGGGAGTCGCCTTGATTGCTGGGACTGGCTCGATTGCCTTCGGACGAAACAGAAATGAACAAACCGCACGCTGTGGCGGTTTGGGCCCGCACATTAGTGATGCTGGCAGTGGCTATGCGATTGCAATGGCTGCGTTAAAAGCAGGACTAAAAATCGATGGCGCTGAAATGGCAAGCTCCCAACAGGTCGCCGATATGCAGCGGTTTGAGATCGCTGCTTTGGCACAGTTGGTTTTTCAAGCGAGTGATGCTGGGGACGAGCAAGCATTTGCTATTATGACCGCTGCAGCACATGATTTAACGAATTTGGTTATCCATGTTGCCGAGGAATTAGAGTTGGCAGACAGGTTGTTTACGTTGGGGCTATCCGGCGGTGTATTGATTCATCGTGACGACGCGCGCGCTCAAATCATGAGAGAATTATCAACTCATGGACTTACGGCCTCAGCTGTTGTCATTACAGATCCTGTTATGGGAGCATTACAAATAGCGCTGCGGTCTCTGAATGACGCATGAACACAGGCCGGCAGATAGTAACTAGGACAACAACGCGAGTGTTGATTTACTGAGCCGCCGCTTCGTTATTAGCTAGTTTTCGTAAGCTCATTAGGTATGCAATGACATCGGCTAGTTCACTTTCTGTCAGTGCTTTGTCGAGCCCATTAGGCATAATGGAAACGGTACCCGCGGCCATCTCATCGATGTCTTTGCGTGCTAGGGTAATGGGATCTCCAGTTTGTTGCTGAATGGTAACACTATCGGTGGTCTGACGAGTAATTAAGCCAGTGAGGATGCGCCCATCGTTGGTGATTATTTGATAAGGTTCGAAGTCACGGACGATGGTGGACGAAGGGAGCACGATTGATTCGAGCAGGTCACGTCCGGCACGATTAGCCCCGATGGTTGTTAGGTCGGGCCCGATGCGAGAACCCCGTTCACCGACACGATGACAGGATACGCACTTAGATTTTTCCGCAAAGAAGAGCTTCTTACCGCGTGATATATCTCCCGTGCCGATGAGTGGTAGAAGTTTGTCGAGGCTGGCAAGCTTGGCCTGCTCAGCGATGCGAATTCGTCCGAGTATCTCATTAGCAGCGGGTAAAAGATCTTGCGGGAATCGTTTAATGACATTGCCGAACAGGAATGGTGGCACACCAGTCACATTTTGTGCAGTCGCAATAGAATTGACGAACAGTTTTGAAATTTCAGGGTCGCTGGAACGTTCGTAGGGTCGGATGAGTTCTGTGAGGTGTGCTGCGCGAGCACGTGGGAAAACAGTCACAATACGTTTTAATTGAGCGGTGGTAAGCGAGGTGCTGCCGATACGCTGTGCAGCACCTAGTCCCGCACCGGACCCATTGTTGACAAGCTGTAGTAGCAGTTCGAGTGAATCATCGGTAACACGACCACGTTGCCCATTGGCGACTTCCAAGGCGGCAATTCGTTGCAGCATTGGTCGGGCTGTATCATCACCAAGTTGTTGTAGACGCACATCGAAGTGGTCCGTTTTGATGGCAGCCAAAGCAGCCAATGTTTGATCAACGAGCGCCTGTTCATCACTGGCTAAGCGTTTCTCGAGCGGTTCGGTCCAACTTGCGTGCAGCGTTAGCCCGTTACCAGCTGTAATTGCGTCGAGCAATAGTTTTCTGATTTCAGTAGTGGTTTGACTGTTGCTTAATAAGCGTCCCACGAGCCCTGCGGTTTCATTTTGTCCAAGAGAATCTGTGATAAGCTGTCGCACTATTTCACGGCTTTCGGATGTGCCAACGGTTTCTAGAAGCGGGCCGATAACTTCCACGGAATGACTTGCCCAGTCGGCATGTTGGCTGAATACGTGAGCGGCTGCGAGTTGAGTGCGGGTTTTTCTGGAAACCACTAATTTCAGTACGTCTTGCGCGGTTAGGTTACCACCTTCCGCTTGTGTCATTTGATCTAATGCTAGCAAAGCACCGCGTTGACTGTCAGGATCGTCACTTACTAATCCCTGCCTGGTTACCGATACGTTGTCGATTTCGATCAACGCAAAGATTATTGCATGGTCTTCCGTGCGATCGATGTCAGTGGGATTTGCTAAGGCTTCAAGTAAATGCTCAATAGCCGTCGGGTCACCAAGTCGGCCGAGTGCCGTAGCTGCTTCACGGCGAATTTCAGGATGCTCGGATTTGAGCAAATTGATAAGTTGTGGTTTTGCCAGTGGATCGGGATAAGTGCTAAAGCTTCGAACGGCGATATGTTGTACGAGTGGATTTAGGTCACCTAAGGCTATTCGGATGGCTTCGTGAGCTGTGAGTTGTAGGGTGGAGGTGTTTTGATTTGCTTGATTTGCTTGATTTGCTTGTTCCTTGGCACCGATTGCTTTGCCGACGATGTTTGTAAGTGCCCAGATGGCACCTTGCCGGTTCAAAATGTCCCGCTGCTCGATGGTTTGTTGCAGAGTGGAAATCATGGTTTGACCACGTGCGGCAGATTCAAGGATCGCTCGTTGACGAACAGCATAGCGAGTATCACCGAGTAGTTGAGCGAGTTGAGAGGGGGTTTGTGCTGGCCAGTCAATGCGATAACCACGTGGATCAACTTGTGTCGTCATGCCATCACGACGGACGCGGTAGATGGCACCGAGGACATCAGGTCGAGCGAATTGTGACGTAGGGCAACCTCGATAGAACCAGCCACCGGTGTCAACCACAAGCAAGCTGCCATCGGCGTCTTCTACTAGATCGGTTGGATGAAATTCTCGGTTCTCCGAAGAAATGAACTCACGTTGCACTGCGGAATACGTCGCGCCGGAACGCTCAAGTTCGACACGTACGACTTTACCACTGTTGAAAAGAGTGGCAAACATGTTGTCTCGCCATTGATGGTTTAGTGCGCCGCTGCGATAGCGAAGTGTCCCTGAGATTGCGACATGGCCGAAGCGATGGACGGGGCCAAGAACGGGGCCGGTGGTTTGCAATTCTTCGAGTACTTGTTCACGATGAGGATACGCACCACCGTGAAGCCAATGTACAAGGCAGTCGACGCGAGGCCTAGTATAGAAAATATTGACGGTACCGAGTACTTCACCCGCAGGTGTGAAGTCGACTTCAACTGGGTTATCCATGCCGCCACCACTGTGACGGCGAACGTCGGCCCCCGCAATGGTGCTCGAGAAAATATAAGAACCTTTGCGGGAAGTAGTAATGTTCCCATTCTTGTCTTTGAATTCGTGTCCGTGGTATCCGTCGCACCAGTACAGTCGACCGTCAGGTCCGAGGAAACAACCGTGGATACTAGCGCCGTTACCACTGAAACCGAAACGGTCGACAATGATATCGCGTTTATCGGCGATGCCGTCACCGGTGGTGTCGGTGAGTCGCCAGATATTTGGCGGAGAGGCGACGTAGAGCGAACCATCGTGCCAGACGCCACCCATGGGGAATGTCATCTTGTCGGCGAAAATGGTGCTTTTGTCAAACTTGCCATCGTTATCGGTGTCTTCAAGTAGGTTGATTGAATTTGGCAGTTGGGCTTCTAGATCGGCGGCACTGAGGTTTACTCCGGCATTGTTGCAGACATACAACCTGCCGTTGTCATCAAATGTGGCGAACGTAGGGTGCTCAACAAGCGGAGGGCCCGCGACTAGCTCAATAGAAAATCCCTCGGGGACATCAATTTTCTGAGGAATGAATTCAGTGGGTAATGCTGGTTCGACAACAGTTGCGACTTGTGTTAATTCTTCTTCGACACAAACAAATATCTTTGTTTGTGACCCAGCACCTTTAACCATGTTGTATTTTGGTAACGCGTATTCGTCGTAGAATACATCTAGCCGAGATTTTAGCGAAAGCTGTTTGTCGGTTATGGTGACGATAACGTTGGGACGTTCGGCCGCACGTGCTGAGTGTGCCAAGGATCCGCAAACGACGATGGCAATTAGACTGAGGAGGACTTGGATAGCTTGGGCAGGGCGTGACATAATATTCAATTCGAAGAGTGTAGGTGGGATTAGGTGACACGTTTGCTATTGTACCAAACCAAGGATCACGAATTGACACAAATTAGCACGAATAATCTGTGGCTTGGGGACAGAATCTGTTTATTTTAATTGCAGCAAGCGGTATTTGTTTTACAGATTATAGAGATGAAATAGGCTACGATTGGTAATGTGTTCACTAACGCCGATGGGCACAGGGAGACCATGGCATCGAAATTGTAGCCATCTGAGTCAGTCGCGTCGATCGTTGAGAAAATACTGCTGCTAGTCATTGCAGTAGCCCAAGAACAAAGTGTGTGGCATGAACGATCAAGCAGTACCCTCAGTTCATCCTCGGTCGTATGCAATCAGTCAAGGAGATTAAGTGACCGCAATGAGCGATCAAAGTCAATTGTTCGACGATTACCAGCGAGACGGAGTTGTGCGGATTCGGGAGTTCTTTTCGGCAGACACAGTTACTGAGATTAGGGCCGAGTTAGATCGCTACATCCGCGAAGATTTGCCGTCGAAACCGAACGACGCTCGTACGCTTGAAGCCGATGGTAAGACGATTCGCAATCTGTGGCGACTAGAGCAACACAACGAGTATTTCAAGAAACTTGGGCAGCGACGGGAAATGACCGAGCTGATTGCAGCGTTGGTTCAAGGCGCGCCGGTACTGACGGGTGTGGAAACATTTAGCAAGCCTGCGCGGATTGGTTCTGGTGTGCCGTATCATCAGGACAATGCCTATTTTTGCCAGACGCCGCCTGACATGTTAACCGTGTGGATCGCGATTGACTCGGTTACGGCGGAGAACGGTTCTATTTACTTTATCAAAGGCTCTCACAAATCGGGTATGTTGCCTAGCAAGCCGTCAGGAGTAACGGGTAACTCGATCGGATTGGCCGTAGCGCCGGATACACCTGAATCTGAGCAGTTTTGCGCGACGCTTGCTCCTGGCGACGCGACCATTCATCACTGTGAAGTTATCCACCATTCTAATCCTAATCATACCGAACAGTCACGCCTCGGTTTATTACTTGTTTACCGCGGAACTCATACTCAGACTGACGCAGCGCTGCAGGCCACTTACACGCAATCCGTAACAGCAACACCTCCAGCCTAAAAAATGGGCCAGCCTCAATCCCGCTTCTCTGTTTATCGTTAGCGGATGTGTCCTCAAGCACGCACGGTAAAATTTAGGATCGGTTTACTTGTGTAACGCGGTTAGTACAAATTCGATCGCTTGGATTGTATCGGCTAAGGATGTACTGTGCCCGCCAGTTGCATGATGGATACTCAGCACATGTTTGGAGAATGGCTTGACTTGCTGGAGGAGTTTAAGAACACTCTGTGGTGGTACGATGTTGTCGTTTGCTCCGGTTGTACAAGCAATTGGCATTGTGAATTTGTGGGGAAAATAGATCGCGCTGCGACGCTTATATTCGTCAGGAATTTCTGTTTGCGTTCCCCCAAAGGATTCGGCAATCGCTGCGTTGAAGTTTTGGTAATGAACTAAGTCTGCTGTGCCGTTTAAGGCCACAACGCCATCGATCAGATTTGCGTGTAATGCGGTAAAAGTCAATGCTCCCGTTGCGCCCATCGAACCACCGAGCAAAATGATTTTGTCTATGCGGTATTGGGTTTTGAGTGTATCAATGATTTGCACTAGATCAGCTTCAGCCGCCGGGCCCATCCACGATGTTTTCGCGCGATAGTCTGGCGAGATTAAGATCATCTTGTGTCGCGCCGCTACCTGTCTAGATCCAACGCATTCACCCCGTAGTTGTTTAATGAATTGCCAGCGATCGCTGCCATGTCCGTGCAACGTAATCAACACGTCATGGCGTTGTGTTTTGTCAAAACCAGTAGGCAATAGCTCGATATACTTCTGATTGGATCCATCATGGTTTGCTTTAAAAGAAACATCCCGTATGACTTCTTCCGCTTGAGCGATCGGTAGAAATTGCTGAGATACTCCGCAGCTAACAATAAAAACAAGTATGGGTTTAATAAAAGATGATTGCATGATCTGGCTTTGTATTTTGTTGCTGTAGGGCCTACGGGAAGGTTAAATCCAGTAAAATGAATGTAGCAGAAAAGTGAACCTTAAAGAAAGTGAACCCAGATTATGTTGAAACGTATTGCGATGCATTTATTGTCTTTAATTATTTTGTTGACCTATAGCGCATTCATTTGTGTTGCTCAGTCAACGACTACTGACAATCAGGATGACGGAAAACTGCGCATCGTTTGTTTTGGCGCGCATCCGGATGATGCGGAATACAAGAGTGGTGGTACGGCGGCGATGTGGGCTAAGCTTGGCCATCATGTCTTGTTAGTATCTGTAACAAATGGTGATATTGGTCATTGGAAGATGGCCGGAGGAGAACTTGCCAAACGCCGAATCGCGGAATCAGCGGAAGTTGCTAAGCGACTGGGAGTCACATCTAAAGTGCTTGATATTCATGATGGCGAGTTACTACCGACACTCGAGAATCGTAAAACTATTTGCAAGATTATCCGTGAGTGGAATGCGGATATTGTCATTTCACATCGACCATGGGACTATCATCCTGATCATCGATATACCGGTATACTTGTGCAAGACGCAGCGTTCATGGTGACGGTTCCATTTTTCTGTCCGGACGTACCGCACTTAAAGAAAAACCCAGTGTTTTTGTATTCCAGCGATCGCTTTACAAAACCCTATCCTTTTACTGCGGACGTAGTTGTCGCGGTTGACAGTGTGTTTGACCAAAAAGTGGATGCTTTGACTGCGTTAGTTTCGCAAGCCTTTGAAGGTGGTGCGGGTGGCAGTGCGGAACGTATGGCGTTGGTACCGCCGGCGAGTGCGCCGCAAGAACGAAAAGCTTGGTTACACGAGCGTTGGGCGCGGCGGCAAGGTGGCGAAGCAAATCGATTTCGTGAAGAATTGATTCGTGCCTATGGCTTGGAAGTCGGCAGTAAAGTGAAATATGCGGAGGCGTTTGAAGTTTGTGAATATG
>Ga0302117_10001200_pt1 | contig 12263 bp, 9 predicted proteins | sample AG5_322_MG_FD_203112 | JGI IMG/M metagenome (GOLD analysis project Ga0302117, IMG submission 203112) | Marine microbial communities from Western Arctic Ocean, Canada - AG5_32.2 | ecosystem: Environmental > Aquatic > Marine > Oceanic | place: Canada: Western Arctic Ocean | collected 2017-10-01 | reverse complement strand
GGTTTACCCGACCCGCTCACCTTAGACCCCAACGCGCCCAATGCTTACTTTTGCCTAAATCACAGAGAGGGCTTCTGGGGTCGACGCTCAGCGCGTGGGGACGCGCGACCCACCTCGCTTCAGGTCCAGCCCCCTGGCACTGACCAACCGTCAACTCAATTCGTTCCTGTCTCCATTTACTGGGGACACCAGCCCGACCGGGCGCTGTCAATGTGGAAAGTCCTGCTCTCAGATCAGTGGGCATCAACCTCAAAGTTTCGAAAAATACTCTGTATTGCGCTGACCCGACAACATATCTTGGTTCACTTTGGCGCCCCGCTGAAGGTCGACGAATTGACCCGCGATCTGTCTTCTGCGCAGCTTAGAACCAAGCGGCTGCATCGATTGCTCCGAAGTCATTTCAAGAATCAAAAACAGTCTATTCTTGGACCCGATTTATCACACCGGCGAACGCTACTCGATGAACTCCTGGCGGCACCCGCGGTAGAGGCTGCGATCGATGCGGTCACCGAAACCAGCGAACTGCCCAGGCATCGCGTTTCAACCCAAGCCTATCGCTATGCCTCTGAAATTGCCTCGGATCAGTCCTACAGAATTATCCGCTTTTTCAGCATCATTCTGACTTGGCTCTGGAACCGGCTCTACGATGGCATCGAAGTCAGCCACGTCGAGCGCGTTCGGGCCGTCTCAGACAGCGCTGAGATCGTCTATGTGCCCTGTCATCGAAGTCACATCGATTACCTACTGCTGTCGTATGTGCTCTACCACAACGGCCTGGCGCTGCCCCATATCGCGGCAGGCATCAACCTCAACTTATTCCTCGTGGGTCCACTCTTGCGTCGTGCCGGCGCTTTTTTTATGCGTCGCAGTTTCAAAGAGGATCCGCTCTATAAGGCGGTCTTTGACGAATACATCCACCTATTACTTTCAAAAGGTTACAGCCTCGAATATTTTGTCGAAGGCGGCCGAAGTCGGACTGGCGGGATGCTGCCGCCAAGGCCTGGCATGATCAACATGACGTTAAAAGGGTATTATCGGGACCATCGCCGCGATATCCAATTCATCCCCGTTTACTTTTCCTACGAACGGGTGCTCGAGATCAGCAGCTATCTGGATGAACTCAAAGGCAAACGTAAAAAGACAGAATCCTTATTGGATCTCTTTGGCGTGTTTCGGTTACTCAAGCTCAATTTTGGCCAGGTCTCGGTGAATTTTGGCCACCCGATTTCCCTAGAACAGTTCCTCAAAGGCCGAGCGGGCCCGGACTTTGAGACGATAGAGCCCGAATCTCACAAGGCAATTTGCAGCGCCCTTGGACAGCACATTGTAAAAGGGATCAATGCAGCCATCCCCGTGAACCCAACGCAGTTGCTGGCAACCCTCTTTGTGCATGCGGACAGCCTCGAGATTCCCGAACAACGGCTCGTTAGGCAGCTTCGGTTTTTGACAAAACTGATCGAAGTTGACAAAACTTCGTCAATGTTTGACCAGAGCGATGCCGCATTAATCGACTACTTTTTATCAACCTCTGGCGCTGAACGACAGATGCTCAATGGCGAATCCATCATTGGCATCACCCACGGCGGGCTGATTGATATGCGCTACTACAGCAATAGTGTTGCGCATCTTTTGGTACTGCCCAGTCTGCTCGCTAATCGTTTATCCCATGGCCCGATGCTTAATGTTGAGCGGGTCGCAGCCCAATTGCAGTTACTCGCGCCAGTCCTTGAAGCCGAACTCTTCTGCAGTCTCGCGCCCAGCGCTGAGCAGATTAATCAGACGCTTAAGACCTTCGACTTCGACGTCACAAGCAAACAAGCGATAACTGAGGGCAGTGATGACGTCCTAACCCATGATCGCAATTTAATGGCGCGAATCATCGCGCCCAACCTTAATCGCCTCGCATTTATTTTCGCGATTCTTGAAATTGAGCCTGACTTTCTGGACCGCGCCGAGCCCATCAACGACCTAATTCATGCACTGAAAACCAACCCACAAGGATTCAGCCTGGAGGATTTCGTTTTTACTGAGACAATGCTTGCGGCAATCAGAAAAATCCTTCCATTAGAACAATCAACGGCGCGGCGGGCTGAGACCCTGGCTGCCTGCAAGGAGGCGCTGGCCTGCCTAGTCAGCGCTGAAACCCAACAAAGACTCAACGCACTGGCGCTAAACGGGATTGAAGAAAACATCCAGTCGACTGCTACGACCGGTTAACTGGTAGACAGGGCGGCGGGCGTTGATCGCGGGTTCTCGATCAACTCGAGGCCGTTTCACAATCGTGCGGCGAATACCCAACGCCTGGGCGGCCGTTAAAAAAGGTTGAAGCTCAGCGCCTTGCCCTAAGAAGGCCTGCAACATCTGCATGTTGCCAGGCGGCAACGCAGACTTCTTCTTCTCCTCAAACATCGGGTCAACCAGCGCAGCATCAAATCCTTTTGCCGGCAAAAAAGCCTGGGTACTATCCCAATGGTGAAGGGTCAGCCGATCCAGTATGGGTTTCAAATCTTTCAACTGTTGCGCCCGCATTAGCGCATCCCTAACCAACAAGTAGACCGTTTTAGACCGCTCAAGCATCATGACTTCATGCCCGTATGACGCCAAAATGAACGCATCAATGCCAAGCCCTGCGGTCATATCAAGCACTCGGGCGCCAGGCTTTTCTTTCACAGCCCGAATCAAGAGTTCGCCCCTAGCTGAGATTTTTTTCTGCCGGCGCCTTAACGCAGGACTCGCATAGTTCACGATGAGCGGCGGCTTTTTACCGTAGCGATCAACCAAAGCGAGCCCGGCTGGCTGATTCATTAAGCAATAGCGCATCTACTGGAGAGACTTCTGGGCAACAGTCTCGCGAACATAAAGGGGCGCGGCATCAAGCGCCGTAACAACCTGCCCCGCGGCGAGCATGGCGTCCGCGATCTGCAATAGATTCCGGATATCCGGCGCCACAACATCGATCACTCCTTGGGTTAGATGGCGCTGGCCTTCCAATAAAAAGACACCGTCGCCAGCGAGCGACCAAGACGTTAAGTCCTGCTGAGACAGCATCAAAGCCGTGTAGACCGAAGGTTTCGCCGTAAGACTCGGAATGAGTCCATCGCAGTCTTCATAGAAGGCCCCATAAAACTCATCTTCACGCGCATGCAGAAGCACCAGCACACGCGCAACCCGGGCTTGCTGACCCGCTGCTCGCGCCACAATCGCCATGGTGGGAACCGGGATGACCGGCAAAGCAAGACCATAGGCTAAGCCTTGAACCACCCCAACCGCGATTCTTAATCCAGTGAACGACCCTGGACCTTGACTGAATGCCAAGGCTTGAATGGATTTTAAGTCTTCGCCCTCTTCTTCTAGAAATTGCAGTATCTGAGGCAAAATCTGGCGAGAGTGCCGAAGATCGTTACTGAACAGGCGACTTCGAATTTCACCAGATGTTATTAAGCCCAGCTTTAGATCACGGCCGGTGGTATCAAGTCCTAAAATCATGATCTTTTATCCATAAAGTCCAAAGCTTCTGACGCGCTATTCGTCCATTTAAATTGCGGCAAACTGGCTTGAAGCAAACCCGCATAGCTCGCATTCCAAAAACGAGGATCTCCGATAACAAACAAACCGTGATCACTTTCCTTTCGGATCAGCCGGCCAAACCCTTGCCGTAATTTTAGCGCGCAGTCTGGCAAAATATAGTCGGAAAAGAAATCCAAACCGGCCAGATGGTACGCCCGCCGCCGCGCCATCAACTTTGGGTCATCCGGCTGTAAAAATGGCAATTTATCAATCACCAAGCATTCAAGGCCGGCACCATTAAGGTCAACGCCATGCCAAAAGCTAGTGGTCCCAAGCAGGATACCGTGCTCCGCGTGCTTGAACTCTGTGACCAACGTCTGGAGCGGGCGCTCACCTTGAACAAACAGATTGCCTCGCCGGGAGCCCGAAAGCTGGCTGGCAGCACTCGCGAGCGCTCGGTGGGAGGTAAACAACATTAGGGTTTTTAGTACACCGAGGCTGGCTAAATCGCGTAACAACGCTTGAATAAAATCCGGGTGGTCTACAGCGAACTGCTGCGTTGGCTGGTAACCCATAACCTGCTCAGAATAGGCGAAGGCATTGGGCACTTTAACCGCTTCAGTGGCATCATAGCCAATCTGTTGGCAGAAAAACTCAAACGACGCGTTGACACTGAGTGTTGCCGATACAAAAATTTTTGGGATCGACGCCGTTAGAACCCCCATTACGCCCTGATCAACATCTGGCACCGTCGAGCGAAAAAGCGCGCCACCGCGAGCATCGCTCTCCCACCAATAGCTTTGCGCTTCGTCTTCAATATCTGCCGCGAGCGTCAGCACTTGATCCAATCGATACGCTAAATCGTCATAGGCCGCGACCAGCATTTTTCCTCGATTCAATCTCGGCCCCAAAACGCGCTTCAGCCGAGTCAGGAGTGACTCCAAATCGTCGAGTTGTGCTAGGGCGATGGCTTTAACGATCGGTTCTAAAAAGGACGTCCCTTCAACCGCCTCATAAGCGCGTTCAAATCGCCGTTTTTCCTGACCCAGCAATGTCTGCCATTCGCCAAGCACCGAGTCATGTTGTTGCGGATCGGCATTAACACGCCCGAAAGTGATTGCCATTTCCTTCATCCAATTAAAACTGAAAACGGTCTGCTTCGCATCTCGCGCTAACCGAAGCAATTGATCGGCTTCATCAATTAATTGCACATCCATCTTATCGATCAGATCGACCAGGTCATCGCTCGGATTTACATAGCGAGACATCAGTAACTGGTGATTCACAACCATGACATCGGCAACATCAGCCTGCTTGCGTGCCGCATAAAGTGCGCACTGATCAAAGCGTGGACAGCGGGTCTTCTGACACTCATCAACCGTTGCCGTAATCAACGGCGTCAGATCAGAACTGAGGACTTCTAATTCAGATAAATCACCGGTCCGAGTACGCATCGACCAGGCCTTGACCTCATCTACTTCAGCAAGCATTACTAAAGATAATGTCTTGGACGGTGACTCGAATAACTGAGAAAATTTATAAAGACAGAGATAATTGCTTCTGCCTTTAAGCACCGCAACCTTTTTGGAGGACCCCAAAACCCTCAGTGCGATCTCCAGGTCTTCATAAAATATTTGATCTTGCAGCAGCTTCGTATAGGTAGAAATAAGAACGCGCTTGTTGGACAGCAGAACGGGGACTAAATAGCCAAGGCTCTTACCAATACCGGTCTCAGCTTCGATGACCAAGTCACGGGACTGCGTCAACGCCCGCTCTATTGCGCAGGCAAACTCGATTTGCCCCGGTCGCGAACGAAAGGATGGTAGCATTTGACGCATCAAACCCTCTGAGGAGAATAGCGCGCTGAGTTGGTAATCAGACATAGCGATCGCCCTGACAACAATTTGCGCTTATGCTGGCCTCTTCTCATAGGAATTACAAACAATCAACAATCAACAATCAACAATGAATAATGAATAATGAATAATGAATAATGACTTTTCGACCATCATACTTGCCGGCGGGAAAGGCCAGAGAATGGGCGGGCAAGATAAAGGTCTCGTGCACTACCAGGGTCATCCGCTGATTCATCAAAGCTTGCTGCTGGCAAGACAATGCACCCGTGCCATCGTCATCAGCGCCAATCGAAACATCCCGCAATATCAATCACTGGCTGATGTCGTCATCAAAGACAACTTGCCAGACTATGGCGGCCCCCTGTTTGGCATTCAAGCCTGTGCCACGAGCGTTTCAACCGATTACACTTTAATCATGGCCTGCGACCTGCCTAGGTTGACCTCTGACCTGGTACAAAATTTACAAAGGGCTTTGTTTGACCCGGCATGTGAATTTGACGCCGTCGTTTATCGACAAGGGGGGTTCTTACAATGCGGACTGATCGCTATCAAAACGCCGGTACTGACCTCGATTGATGCCGAACTCTTGTGCGGGCAGCAATCGGTTAGGCGATGGTTAGAAGCCCTGCCGCTTTTGATTCTCGATAGTCATGACGCTTTCGCCTTTACCAACTTTAACGTCCCAGGAAACTTTACCGCAGACCCATCGACTTAAGGACTATCGGCCGCAGATATTATTTTTTTTGCGTGGCCATAACCAAGCGGACCTTTAGCCAACGTCTACTGCGCAGCGCAGAAAAATGATTAACGCAATGACGACCCCAGCACGGACTAACCGCCTTTATTTCGGTCAATAAAAAAGCCCTACGAAAGGGCTTTTTTATCTTCCAATGCTTTAAAAAGCATTGCTGTTTTTGGCACCTACTTCTTTTTCTTAGCAACCGCTTTCTTAGCAACCGCTTTCTTTGGCGCTGCTTTCTTAGGAGCCGCTTTCTTAGCAGCTGCTTTCTTAGGCGCTGCTTTCTTAGCAGCCGCTTTCTTAGGCGCTGCTTTCTTAGCAGCCGCTTTCTTAGGCGCTGCTTTCTTAGCAGCCGCTTTCTTAGGCGCCGCTTTCTTTGCAGCTGCTTTCTTAGGCGCCGCTTTCTTTGCGACTACTTTTTTAGCAACAGCTTTTTTAGCAACAGCTTTTTTAGCAACCGCTTTTTTAACAACAGCTTTTTTAACAACAGCTTTTTTAGCAGCGGGCTTTTTCTTTGCAGCAGGTTTCTTTTTTGCAACCACGGTTAATACTCCTTTAGTGACTTTTACTTTTAAGACTCACTCATTTTAGGCTATGAAGCATCTCCTCGGCGTAACTCAGAATCATAGCTTAACTCAGAGCTGGGGTAACATCGATGCGCTGGGGTCAAGTTTAGAAAATTCTCTTCACTTTGCACACCTTTTTTTTGCAAAGAAATCATTAAAAAAAATAACGCGATTTACCCTCTAAGGGTTCTCATTCGGGAATTAAAGCGCCTTTAACGTTTTTTGAACCATCGCTTTAATCTCATTGGTTGTTCCATTCCCATCAATCATCGCGTACTGCGCACCGGTTTTTTGTGTCAGTGTTTTGTAAAACGCAACAAGCGGCGCGGTCTGATCGCGATAAATCCGCAAACGATCTCGGACCGTCTCTTCTTGATCGTCATCTCGTTGCACCAGTGCCTCGCCCGTCTCATCGTCCACTCCTGCGGTTTTAGGCGGGTGGTATAGCACGTGATACGTTCGTCCCGATCCGGGATGAACACGTCGTCCGCTTAAACGTTTTATAATTTCATCATCCGGCACCGTGATTTCAATCACTTGATCAATTTCAATGCCCGCATCTTTTAGCGCCTCGGCCTGAGGGATTGTTCGAGGAAAACCATCGAACAAAAATCCATCCTGACAATCATCTTGGCGCAATCGCTCTTTCACTAAATTGATAATGATCTCATCGGTCACTAATTCGCCACGATCCATCACGCCTTTTACTTGAAGACCCAAAGGGGTTTGATCTTTTATCGCTTGTCGCAACATGTCGCCTGTTGAAATTTGAGGAATACCATAGGCTTCAGTAATGAACTGTGCCTGAGTCCCTTTGCCAACCCCGGGCGCACCTAACAAGATTAATCGCATAATATTCCCTTACCCTTTTAGATGGATTTTTAACTTGTAAATCGACGAGCTGACACCACATTCGGAATCTTTTGCATCATCTCCAAAACCTTAATCAAGGTTTTCAACGATTCAACTTCAATCGTCATATTAAGATCAACTCGTTGTGCAACCTGGTCCGTAACAGAATGCATCATGATCACGTTAATGGCTTCTTTGACGAACAAACCCGTTATTTCAAACAGTAGACCCGATCGATCGTAGGCTTCGACTTTTAAGTCAACTGAAAATACAGCTTGTGCACCCTCTTGCCAGGATAACCGCATCAACCGGCCATACGCATCGCCCTGCAACACCGCAACACATTCTTGAACATGTACCCCAACAACCCCAGCGTCACTAATAATACCAGCGATAGAATCTCCGAGCACGGGGTTGCAGCATGTTGCAATGTCATGCTCACGACCACCCAGGCCTTTAATCAAGGTCGGCGCGAGATCGGTCTCAAAGCCCAGGTGAAGTTGTGAGGATGCCCGGATATCCAATTCATTTACAGCCACCCATTCGGCGACATCTGACAGCTGAAGGTCACCCCGCCCAAGGGCCACTAAGAATTCTTCCTCATCCGAAAATTCGAAAGCCGCGCCAATCAATACTTTGCGCGCAGCATCGATCCCTAATTGCATCAGTTCCGCATCAACCAGACGCTGTCCTTCTTCCAGATTTTTCTTGCGTTCCCGGAGCCCAAACCAAGCTTGGATTTTGGTTTTCGCCTTTGACGTTGTGACATACCCCAAATGAGCATGCAGCCATTCTCGCCGAGGCAAGGCCTCAGCGCCTGTTATCACCTCAACATGGTCGCCCGACATCAAAACATGGTTTAGCGATACCACCTTCCCATTGACCTTGGCGCCACAACACTTGTGGCCAATTTCAGTATGGACCTTATAGGCAAAATCAACTGGGGTTGCCCCCGGCGGCATATCGATAACATGGCCTTCAGGCGTAAACAAATAAACCCGGTCGAGGCTGACGTTGGCCATCATCTCGCTCGCCGACTCAGGCAAGTTTTTAACCTCATCCTGCCATTCGATCACTTGCCGCAACCAAGACAACCGCCGTTCATAACGAGCCGCCCGGTCAGTCGGTGATTTTTCCTTATAAGTCCAATGCGCACAGACGCCATACTCTGCTTCGTGATGCATCCCTTCCGTTCGAATTTGGACTTCTAAAACTTTCCCTTCAGGACCAATCACGGCCGTATGCAGCGACTGATAGCCGTTGTCTTTTGGATTGGCGATATAATCGTCAAACTCATTCGGAATATTGCGCCAAAGATTATGCACAATCCCTAAAGCGCGATAACAATCATCCGCAGAGCTGACAAGAATCCGAATAGCACGCACATCATAGACTTCAGAAAACGGAATGCCTTTTCGGCTCATTTTCTTCCAAATGCTACAGATATGCTTCGCGCGACCCTCAAGCTCCGCCATGAGGTTAACGAATCCAAGTTTAGACTCAAGGGCTTCGAGCACAGAGCCTATATACTGGTCCCGCACAGTTCGCTTTTCATCCAGCAAAGTTGCAATCCGGCGATAGGCATCCGGTTCTGTGAACCTGAAGGCGAGATCCTCTAGCTCCCATTTCAATTGGCCGATACCCAAACGGTGTGCGAGCGGCGCATAAATTTCTGTGACCTCCTGCGCAAGCCGTAGTTGTTTGGATCGATCCGCCTTGGCGGCTGCCCGAATAGCGCAGGTTCTTTCAGCCAACTTGATCAGTGCAACTCGAATGTCATCAACCAAAGCGACGAGCATTTTCTTTGCTTGTTCAACTTGGTCGGAGGTCTCACCCAAGACCACCTCGTTTTTCAGGATATGGATATTGCTGATGGCGGCCATCTTCAGCACACCCTCCACCAAGTCTGAAACCTTTACGCCAAATTGCTTACGAATATGATTAACCGTAATTTGCTTCTCTCGAGCCGCTCTATAAACAATTGCCGCGATCAAGCCATCCTCGTCAACCCAGAAATCTCGCAGAAGATCGGCAATTTCCAAGCCCATATAGTAACTGCTACGACCCGATGGCCAGCCCGATCCCAATTGGATCGCCTTTTCTTCGGCTTGCGCTGACAGATCACATGCCCGGTTAATTCTTTCAAGATCTAAATCTGCGCGTTCAGCCCCAAGGTCCTTCAACCATTGACCCAGATCAAACTGGCCGGCTTCGAAAACGATTCGTTGCTCTCTTGGTTTAACCATTGCTCGCGCCTCTGCTGAAAAGCGCAATGGATTCCATATGAGCGGTATGCGGAAACATATCAATCATGCCCAGTTGATCAAGCTGATAACCGCCAGCAATAAGAATGTCTGCGTCGCGCCTAAGCGTCTTTGGATTACAAGAGACGTAGACTATTTTTTCACAAGCAATCTCAACGAGCTTGTTACAAACCAACTCCGCACCTGATCTCGGTGGGTCCAAAAGGACTTTATTAATCTGCGGCAAGACGAGCGATGAATTTTCAGTACTGTATAGGTCCGCGACGTCAAAGGACGCATTCTTCAAACCATTGAGCTGCGCATTTTTCCGGGCTCTGTCGACACTCGCGGTCGATGCCTCAAGGCCAATGACGCCCGCGGCGGCCTGAGCAATCGCAAGGGAAAAATTACCAATGCCGCAAAAGGCGTCTAGGACCTGATCGCCTGGCTTTAAGTCAAGCAGATCTAATGCACGGTTTACCATCTCTTGGTTCACGGCTTGATTCACTTGGGTAAAGTCCATGGGATGAAACTCAAACACCAAACCTTGATCGTTTAAACGGTAATGCAGCAGCGGGTCGGCATTTTCGGTAAGTGGCCTGACCGAGTCAGGACCTTTCGATTGCAATAAAACCATAACCTGATGTGCGCTCTGAAAATCAGCGAAAGCCGCCAAGTCCGAGGCCGACAGAATCGTTAGATGCCGAACCACCAAAGCAACGGATCCATTCGATGCCGCGACCTCTATTTGAGGAATGCTGCTGCGACTATCAAGTCCATCGATGAGTCGAGACAGCGGCTCTATGAGTTCTGCAAGCTCAGGAACCAAGACCTGGCAGGACGTCATCTCGGTGATATAGGCCGAGCCAACTTCACGAAAACCAATCAAGGTTCTACCCTTCTTAGCAACATGCTTGACCCCAAGGCGGGCTTTACTTCGATAGCCAACATCCTTACCGGATAGCGTTTCTAACCAAATTTTGGGCTCGCATTGATCGAAGAGCGTTTGCAACCATTCCCGCTTAAAGGCAAGTTGTGCTGGCCGATCAAAATGTTGATAAGAGCAGCCGCCACATTGCGCTGCATGAGCGCAAACCGGGATCACCCGCGCTGGATGATCTTGTTCTATGTTCTGGGATTGACAGATCCATTGACCCTTTTTCTTCTTCAAAGGCACAATCAGCGCGCGCTCGCCAGGCAAGAGCCCATGGGTTGCATATCGGCCGTCTTCGCTGAGGCAGGTACCCTCAATGGTCAAAGTATGACCGACATCGGTAAACGGAAGTTTCCTCTTTCGCATAATAACGGCCGGCAGTGTTTGGTGGAGGGGCCCAGAGTCGGGTTTAGGCAACGGACCGTTATTTTAAGCCAAGTCAGCGGTATATACACCTGTCGATAAGTAGCGATCTCCACGATCACAAATAATGGCAACAATCGTTGCATTTTCGACGGTCTCACTGATCTTCAGTGCCGCAGCGACCGAGCCGCCAGACGAAACGCCAGCGAAGATACCCTCCTCACGCGCAAGCCGGCGCATCATGTGCTCGGCTTCTTTCTGATCAATATCCATCACACGATCGACGCCTTCTGGCTGATAGATCTTTGGAAGATAGGCTTTGGGCCAGCGCCTAATACCTGGAATGGCTTGACCCTCGACAGGCTGCAAGCCGATGATTTCAATTTCGGGTTTGACTTCACTGAAGTATCGTCCAACGCCCATAATGGTGCCAGTGGTTCCCATCGAGCTGACGAAATGAGTGATTTCCCCATTGGTCTGACGCATTATTTCTGGCCCCGTGCCTTGATAATGCGCAAGCGGGTTATCAGGGTTCGCAAATTGGTCGAGCACGATGCCGTCGCCTGCCTGCATCATTGACTGAGCAAGGTCCCTCGCGCCTTCCATACCTTCCTGCTGAGTCACCAAAATCAGTTCCGCCCCATAAGCCTGCATCGCAGCCTTGCGCTCGTCGCTCATGTGCGCTGGCATGATCAATTTCAACCGATAGCCTTTTATCGCAGCCGCCATTGCCAAGGCAATACCGGTATTACCACTGGTCGCTTCAATTAACACGTCACCCGGTTGAATCACGCCGCGCCGTTCTGCGCACTGGATCATACTCAGCGCGGGCCGATCCTTGACCGAGCCAGCCGGGTTATTGCCCTCCAACTTAGCGAGCACGGTGTTTGTCGTCGACCCGGGCAGACGCTGCAATCGCACCAAAGGGGTTTCTCCGACGCATTCCTCGATCGTTGGGTACTGGATAATAAGCTCCTTGCCTGACTGGCCGTTATGGATTACAAAAGCTTAATCGAATGCAGTCTTCCCTAGAACCACTGACTGCCTCTAAGCTCAGTTCAATTCGGAATAACGAGCCAGCGAGAATCGAGTTAGAGGTTAAAGGTTAAAGGTTAAAGGTTAAAGCAAGAGAATCAGGTTAGAGGTTAAAGCAAGAGAATCGAGTGCGAGGTTAAAGCGAGAGAATCGGGTTAGAGGTTCAAG
>Ga0302117_10001198_pt1 | contig 12268 bp, 7 predicted proteins | sample AG5_322_MG_FD_203112 | JGI IMG/M metagenome (GOLD analysis project Ga0302117, IMG submission 203112) | Marine microbial communities from Western Arctic Ocean, Canada - AG5_32.2 | ecosystem: Environmental > Aquatic > Marine > Oceanic | place: Canada: Western Arctic Ocean | collected 2017-10-01 | reverse complement strand
AATTAGACCGCCGAGATAGTCCACGAGATTGACGCGAATCGGCATGAAATAGAGATTGGAATTCGATTCGCCCGCCCATTCGAGACAGCGAGATGCAAATTCACGATTCCAATCCAAGCTCGGTTCGAAGTGAGATGGAAAAAATGCGCGATTCTTCACTTCCCAATACCTTCGACTTCCAGCGGTCAACACCGGCGACACGCCCCAAAAAATATCGGCATCGGGCAAGACGTCAGCGCAAACCTGCATGAAATGAACATCGAAAAAGGGCTGCGTAAAAAGACCGGCCGCACCGGCTTCCAGCTTCTCTAACACGCCGTCGATTTCCTCCCGCAAGCCTCGACGATAGGGATCGAATGCAGCGTAGAGGCGTAATCCAGGGTCGACCTCTTTCAGCGCACAGATCAGCTCCGCGCTGGTCGTCGCATAAACCGGTCGCGACAGGTCCTGTGGTGAGTCGCCGCGAATAACAAGTGCCTCCCGGAGTCCAAGGCCTTGAAGCCGATCCGCCAGCTTGCCCGCGTCCTTGACAGGAAAGTCCATCGCGCGCAGATGCGGGATCGCGCGCGCGACTCGCGTCGCCGCCAACGCGCAGGCTTCCCAACTGCGATAGTCGAAACGCAGAAGATCGGGGATGTTGACCATGCCGGTTCCCGGGAACTCTCGGTTCAGCAGTTCGAGTTCGGCGTTCATCGAGGCCTCGGACCGCGGGACCAACTCGATCGAAATCGTCATGCTTACTCCTCGACGTCCCTATGCGTTTGGATGGGTCGTCGATACAAGAATTTTCCAGCCCTGCCCGTATTCCGCCACACTTGCCTCCAGATTCACATCCGCTCCGATCATGGTGCGAAGTGTTTCAATCTTTCTCGCCAAAGGGAGCGCCACCCGGCTCTTGCGAAATCGAGTCTTCGATGACAACCCAAGGTGCTTTTGATCCGACCGCATAGTGAACGTCGACCACGACCTCCGGGTCTGTGTCCAGGGTACCAAGCCGAATATAGATCTCGTTCGGGTCATTCTTTTCCTGCTTGTAGATCGGCGACCCGCAGCAGCTCGCGAAATGGCGATGAATACCCGGACTCGATTCCCAACTCGAGAGCAGCTGTTCTCCGGCCGTGATGCGGAACGCGCCTGGCTGCATGCCGGCGGTCGTGCCAAAACTAGATCCAGAATGTTTGCGGCATCGCCAGCAATGGCAATACGTGATCGGGCCCGCCACGGGATCCCCTAGGGATTTAACATAACGCCCATACTCGGACGTTATGCCAGAATGCAGCTTGTATGTCCTATCCCCTCAGCATCACCATTCCACTACTTGCCTCGATCGTTTCAATGAACGACTCACGGCTGGAAGAAAGGACTGAAATGCCCTGATCGATGGCTGCAATGACGTGATCGAAGGGCTCGAGGTTGCACAGGGAAGTCGTGCCCGTCACTACGGGCACCACCCCATTCGGCATCACCCTACATGCGAGATAATTTTGATCGCCGGGCTTCAATAACCCCGAGCCGGCAGCGGCTAACTCCAAAGCCAGCGCGATGCAGACGAGCGACGAAAGACCCACTTTTCGGGCCTTGGAGTCACCCGTCTCTGGCACCCTCCGCTCGGACGGAAGATCTGGGCTCGCGTTGCGGTTCCACAGGAAAATGATTGCGGGCAGGATCCAGAGATCTCCGGCGAGTGCCCCAAGAATCGTGACGCCGGAAAGAAACCCGAAGCTGGCAATACTCTGCCATGACGAGAGCGTCAGGATGAAGAAGCCAGCTGCGAGTGCAATCGATGTCGTGAGAATCGCCTGCCCCACATGCAGTACCGCCCCTTCGACCGCGGGTGCAGGTGAAATACCGGCGACACGTCGACGGTAGAATTCACCAAGAAGATGGACCGTATCATCGACTGCAATTCCGATTAGGATGGCGGCGACCATCGCCGTACCCAGGTCGAGATTTATTCCTGAGTAGCCCATGACGCCGAAGGTCATGATGACCGGCAGCACCGTTGGGAACATTCCCGCCGCCGCCCAGCCGATTGCCTCTCTTTTTCTCCCCCCCAGGCTAAATAGATAGAAAGCGAGAATTATGAATACGATGAAAAACGCGACGGCGAAGCTCGAGATTTGAGTGCGCTGCATTGCGCGGCCCAAATCGTAGTAGACCGAAAATGATCCGGTGATCTGCGAGCCCCAATTTGGCCCGAGGTCATTTTCGATCGCAGCATAAACCTGGGCAAGGATCTCAGTTCTCGCATTCTGGGGCAGCTTGTCTGCCTCGACTGAAACTCGCAGTCGTCGAAAATCCAGGCTGAGCCAATTGTCGAGCGCCGCGGGATCTTTCATGGAGAGGAGTGTGAGTAGTTCGGCGTTTTGGCCACTCGTTTCGCCAAGGCGATCGAATTGGGGGTCGTCTTCGTGAAGCAAACGATTTGTCCACGCCAGACTGTCGAGGACGCTGCGCACTGGGCCAAGACCATCGATCGCGTCGAGCGAACCCACAAACTTTGTTAACGAGGCCAATACCTCTTGATGAAACAGTTCGGAGCCCGGTGGAAGTGACAGCTCCAACTCGACTGTATCGGGCTTTTGGAGGTGTTCCTCCATGAATCTAAAGCCTTTGACAACGTCACTATCCTCCCCATAAAGCTTGTACTCATCGATGTCGACGCGGAGTTGGAGGGCCCCAAAGCCGAGTACGAGAAATATCAGCGCCGATCCGATGACGATAGATTTCGAGTTCCGCCGGGTTCCCTCGACCATGATGAGTAGAATCCAATTCCACATCTTGGACGCCCGCGACGATCGAATTTTTTCGGGCGGTAGCAAGGTCATTACCATGGGGAGAACCGAGAAGGTCAGAACCAGGGCTGCCAGGACCCCGAACGAACAAATCAGGCCGAATCGAACGAAGCTTTCCAGGCTGGACGTTGCGAACGATGCAAAACCCGCTGCTGTCGTGAGTGTCGTCACCAGGCACGGCGGACCTGCGTCCTTGGCGGCACTGATGAGGGCTTTTGCGCGTTCATCTCGAGTCCGGGCCGCTGTTGCTTCCCTCGTCTGGGAATAGCGGGAAAGAAGATGAATCGAGTCACATAGGGCCATCACGAGCACGAGAGGCGCAATTGTCTGATTGATGGAGTTCTGCGGCCAGCCGAGCGCCGCCAGCAGGCCGATGGTCCAGACCGTCGAAAGCCCAACTGTGGCAAGAGCCCCGGCTACCGATTGCCAAGATCTGAAGAGTAGAAGAACTACGAGTGACACCAGCAAGATCATGGGCACGGTCAACCGAGCGGAGTCCGCGGCGAGGGCCTCATCGGTGAGCGCAAACTGAGCGGTCTGACCGACGATATAGAAACGAAACCCTTCATCTTCGAACTGTGCAAGTGCGGCCTCGAGAGCACGGAGAACCGCTTTGCTTTCGTCGCTATCCGACGAGGCGAGTTCGAGCACGATCGCGCCCGCCACCCCGTCTTTCGAAACCAATTGCCCGCTCCAAAACGGATCGATCACAGCGCGCGAGCGAAGCATCTCGATGTTGGGAGAGAGTTCCTCCCCAATCATCAAGGTTTCCGAGCGAATGTCCTCACCCTGGGCGAATAGGATCGGGGTCGTCGCGGGGCTCTCCACTCTCTTGATATCACTGCGGCCGCGTAGTTCTTGGACGACAGTGCGCGCCATGGATAGAGATTTAGGATCGAATACATTTTCGCATTGATCCGTTTCGGCACAGCTCCAGACTGCAGCCATGGGGAGGCCGCCCCCAAAGCCATCGATAAATGCATCCAACCGCTTGATCGCTGGATGATCCTTGCCTAGATATGCGCGGTAACCGGTCTCGCCACTCAAGGAGAGAAGCTGTGAAGCAAGGCCTAGCGTGATCAACGCTAGGAGAGCGGATGTCACAGCAGGGTGCAGAAGCGCGTAGCGAGTGAGCTTTTCCACTTTTCTTAGCGCCTGCGTTCCTGGTGTCCGGGCAGCCCCTCGCGCCCAGGAACAAGGTTGTACTTCGCCATCCGGTTCTTGGCTGTGTTTCGTGTGACTCCAATTGCATTCGCGACACCGGTGTAGCTGAGGTACTGGGCCCACAGCATGATTAACTGATCGCGCTCTTTTTTCGCTTCTTCTGCCGCGATCCGCCCCAGAGGCGTCCCGACCCTCGAAAGCGCGGCCCGGACTTTCGCCAGGGTAATTTTCCTACCTTCGGAGGAGGCGATTATCGATTCAACAACGTGCTCACACTCGGCGATATTCTCGTACCAGTTGTGCTTCGCGAGCGCCTCCAGTGCCTCGGGGGCGACCTCAAACCCACGTCGGCCGAGTCGTATTTCTGCGAGTTCGAGGATCGACTTTAGGATTATCGGGAAGTCCTCTATGCGGTGTCGGAGTGGCGGCAAATCGATACGAAAGCGCGACAGGTGCTTGGCAAGCTGAGCATCAAGGGAACCGCCTGATGCAAGTGGTCCGAGGCTATCTGAGGTCGACACCAGGATTCGCTGGCGAGCGCCCGCGCCCTCAGTTTCCAGCTTGAGAAGCCGGCCAAACCAAAAGGCTTGTTCGGCTTGCGCGAATGAATCGAAGTTATTCAGGTAGATTGTACAGCTATCGGGTAATTCGTCTGAATTGTTCTTCCCCTTTGTCAACTCGACGAAGGGGACCGAAGCGGGCCTACCCGATTCATGCATGAACCGCGCCGCAGCCGTGCGGCCAGAACCAACTTCGCCACACAACATTACTGGCGTTTTAAGAGTCGAATGCGCGAGAAGTTGACCGCGCGTCTCTTCGATGACGGTACTCTTTCCGAGTAATTCGAGCGGTACGTGATTTCTTGACTGGCCCAGCAGTTCGCAGACCCGGGCTTTCAACTCCTCGACTCCTGAGTCGTCGTAGGTATAGAAACCCGTCGCGCCTGCATTGCCTGCCTCTGTCGCAACGGGCAGAGTGCCAAATGCCGACACGAGCAAGACCGGAACCTGGGGCTTATGAGATATCGGCGAACGAATTTTCCTCAGAAGATGAAGTCCGTCCGAACGTGGCATCCTCAGATCTGTGATCACGCAGTCAAAGGAAAGCTCTCCGAACCGGTCCCAGCCTTCCTTGCCGTCTACTGCCTGCACGACCTGAAAGCCAAGGTCCTCGAGCTCGTCAGCGATTAGCTCTCGGGATTCTGGCCGGTCATCCACCAAGAGGACCAGCTTGCGATTCCTGTGGCAATCGACACTCTGCATTTCAAGCCTCTGAACTTATGCTTCAGACCTACCGCAGGCGACCGAGGGTGCTTCTCTTGGGATACGAAAGCCGAATGGCCGTCTACATCTTACAGGACGTACAAGTGCTTCCAACAGGGATATTAAGGTGACGGGCAGCGGACGCGAACAACTGTGCAACCCTCGGGGTGTCTCGGCATCTAGAAGGCCGAGCCCGAAACCCTTCCTAGATGGCCACCTGTCCCCCTCAATTTCGCTTCGTTCAGGCACTCTTTGGAAAACCCCGAGAAGGGGGGCGTGGGAACACGCCTAGCGAGCGAGGCCTCCGAAGTCGAATTTGGGGAGACTCACGAAATTGAAACCCTGCTTCATATCGCTCGCGAGTCGGAGCCCCGATTCGCCCCGCCATCCCCGCATCCCTCAACATCAACGCCCTCTGGGATCGCGACCTCGATGGGGTGTTGGACACTGACGACAACTGCCTTGAAACCCCCAACCCCGGTCAACTCGACTCAGACTCCGACGGCTTCGGCAATGCCTGTGACGCCGACATCAACCCCGAATGCCCCATGCAACTGCCCGCCGATGACATTGAGCGTCGCCGCCTGCGCCCCACTCGCCATCAGAACCAATACCGCTGCCAGCACAAGCTTCCGCATCACACCCGCCTCCTAGCAGCCATGCCGACGAGGCCGAGGCTGAGGAGGAGCGCGGTGGAGGGTTCGGGGACTGCGGCGAGATAGTGAGCCTGCACCTGACCCGCGTTGAGCACCTTGTTGTACAGAGCGAGGTCTGAGAGTGAGCCTTTGGTCCCGCGCACCCGAAGCGGCCCCCAAGGCCCCAAGATTCGACATTGCCGAGCGAAGCGAGCCGTCGAATCCCTCCCGGCGCGCCACTGGAATCAAGGGGTATCGGATTCCAATTCTTCGGCGTCAGAAGCCGGAGCCGGATAGAGCCGTTTGGAATAGAGCCGTTTGGAGCCACCAAACTCTGGGAAAGAGAGGTTGGTTTCCTCGTCCGTCCGCCGTCCCGATGACGACGACCGCTCGTCGGGAGCGGTTTTATAGGCCGATGCGGGTGCCGCAAAGGACAGAAGAGTCAGGAGAGATTGCGCCGACGGCCCTTCGCCGCAAGGCCGGTTAGACCGAGGCCGAGGGGGGATAGGACATTCAAGCTGGGTTCTGGCACAACGTCCGAGCCTGGGCGTTATGTTAAATCCCTAGGGGAGCCCGTGGCGGGCATTTCCTTGATTTCGTTCGATCATACGAATTTCTGGGTCATGACGGAAAGCGAATTTTCTAGTGCAATTCTATAAACCTAGTTCGCATAGAATTCTGGACTAAATCGACTCCGATTTTTCTCGCCCCCAGGGCTCGCTATTCAAAATCGTCGATATCTCAGTCAGACTGCCTACGGTAAATGATTCATCGACTCTTAGGGGCTCGCGGTACCGACCGAATACCATCACGTGTTCACCGCTCAGCGACAATGCGGCTTCGAATCATGGATTTGCTCCCCTCAGCGGAGAGTACTTTGTTGCAACGCTCGGATCACTGACCGCCGAGACTTCCGTTCTCGACTACAATTGAGGTCCGATCCAGAATTCGACACCCCGTTGCGACGGATGCGAATCACCGGGAAGGACACTCGAGAGATGAACAACACCATTGGACCCGCCGTGAATGAACGGGAGTTGACGCCTCGTGAGGAGGGCGTTCGTCGGTTTCTATTGGAATCAGATCATGTTTGTCCGTTTGGTCGGGATTCTGCGGAAGGTGGCACGGTGCGGATGCTCGAGGTTTCGGGGCTGACGCCACAGGAGCAAACCTATCAGGCGCTAGGCGAGTTCTTTTCGAATGGCGATCAGGATGCACTCGTCCTCATCAGCGCCATAGATCCAGAGAATCACAATACCGGCCGAATCGAAGCAAGCACGCTCAATATCGAACTCGCAGTCGCGATGGACCGTATTGCGCGACCTGGGCAGAACCTGGATGAGATCACGGCAAAATGGTCGGACGCACGAGCGCAACTGGTCATGGGCGGTGAAAACAATATGCCGCTCTCGCCCTTGATCGGACGGGGAGGGCACGAAGAAAAGCTCTACGCCATCGCAATGGGTCCGCAATTCGGGAAGTCACACCCACGCTTCTCGCCGCACCTATGCGTGGTGGCGATCCGCGCCGTCGCTCTGGAAAAGGCCGCAGAGGCGAAGCCGCGCATTGCGGAGGCGATTCGGGAGCAAGTTCGCTCCCGCCTAAAAAAGCTAGGGATGTTGAGCGGCGACCCCGACGCACCACGGCTCATCGTGAGTGACGAGTTCTACAATGTTGGGGCGCACGGGGTGAGTATTGAAGCGTACGATCAGTACGTGCAGTCTCGGATGGCCGCAATCGCTGAAGCGCAGCGCATGGGGCTCAAGCCGGTCCACTAGCTGCTTAGGCGGAAAGTGCTTAGGCGGAAGGCCAACCTCCCTTCAAGTCTCTAGAACAGGCCGCTATCGGGCAGCGCTTTGGGTGCGTAGCCCGATGTTGACGGAAAAAGACCCTGAACTTCGGCGGGTGAAAGGCCGTAGTGGTGACCCACTACGTCTGCGAACACATCGCGGAAGTCAATCGTTACTTTGAGATCTCGACCCTCCTCAAGTAGATCGGGAGCAAGTCCGGGCCAACCGATATTGTCGATCTCATTCGCGGGAGGGTCGGCGAGTTGTCGACTCAGGACACGCCCGCCAACGACGTCCTTTCCGACGACGTACATGATTCCCCCGTGCCCGTGATCCGTTCCGGAATCCTCCGTGTTTGCTCCGTTAGGTCCCACATTTCGACCGAACTCTGAAGTCACGATCGTCACGGTTCGGTCCGCAGCGCAGTGAGTCTCGTTGCCATCGGCCAGGTCATCGTAAAACCTGGACAAGGTCGCGGCGAGTCGTTGCGTATACATCGGCGTCTGTTGGAGGATGTTCGTGTGGTAGTCCCAGCCCCCCTCGAAATCGATCGCGACTGCGCGAACCCCAAGGCTCGGCTCCTTGATCATACGGGCAGCGTCTCTCAGCCTTCCGTACATGGAGACGGGCATTTCTGCGAGACCGGCTCTCTGGTAGTCGTCTAAAGTTGCCGGAGTGGGCAGTAATTCGTCCGTGAGCTGATCGAGCGCGGTATAGAGCCCGTGCCCGGCACGTTGAGCGATGCTGCTTGCAGCATTCGGGGGGCCAAGCGGAAACTTGTCGAACATAGACGCAAGTGTCGTTTTACGCTCGACTTTGTTCGGGGCGATCAACCCGAAGTCTTTGAGTGAGGCCAACGCCAGGCTCAAATTCCGCGTGCCTCCCGCCAATGAGCCAATCGGATTGGCCGCGAGCGAAACCCCGGTGAGCGGCGTTGTGATCAGGGGCAGGAGCACGTCGTTCTCTGCCTTTTGGGCGAGCAGCTCGACCGCCCGAGTAAGCCAGCCATCTCCGATGTCTGTCGGCAACTTCACGCCACGCTCCATCGCGTCTTCCGCTGAAAAGTGCGATCGATTCGTAGTCTCTGTATTCCCCGCCGCATGGATCACTGCAAGCTTGGGCTTGTCGCGGTGGGACTGGTTGTACAGCGGCAGCATCTCGTTCAGGGTTGAGTTCATCGCGAAGAAGTCCGCAGGATGAGTTTGGCCATTTCGGAAGTTCTGATGCAAGGGAGTCAGAAGCTGATGATTGATCGCCGGGTCAATGGCGTTTTGGTAAGGAAGCTGAATGGCACCTCGCGCTTCCTTGTAGGCGGCTCCCCCAAGTCGATCGGGGTGCGGGATGACGTGAGTCAGAGCGTCTGCTCCACCGCGCAAGAACAACATCACGATCACGGGTTCTCCCGCACCACTCGCCCATGCCTGCTGCGGGAATAGTGGTGGGACGGACAGGGCCGCCACTCCGGCGCCCGCTGCCTGAATAAATCGACGTCGACTGAGGTACACTCGTCTTCTCTCCTCATTGCCTTCCGGGCGCTTAGTTCTGACCTGCCAATTGCGCGGATCAGTGAAGCAGAAATTCCGGGCTCGAGAGCAACATCGTGGCCGCTCGTCGAACCCGGCTGTCGAGCGTCTGGTCACTCGTGCGATCCAGAGACTCAATAATGAGATTTCGCGTGGAGGTGTCGAGGGCCTCGGTCGTCCTTCGTCGAATTCCACCCGGTAGGAGACGATCGATCAAGATGTCGACGACGTCCGCGTTTGTGGCAGTCGATTCGATACCGAAAATTGGATAGAGATCGAAAGCCCCGTGGTCGGGACCACCCCATTGCGTCATAACCTGATCGCGCGCCGAGTTGCCGCGAACCAGGACCCCGCCGGAGCTCACTGCACTGGATGAACTCGTGTCGAAGCCAGTCGGGGGGCCCGCCTCGAAGGGTTGCTCATCCATCAGCCGCAAAGACTCAAACACGCCTCGGTAGTGTGCCTTATTTTTAAAGGCACTTGGCAGACCGTTGGGGTGTTCATCTCGAGTGATCGACTCCCCCTCGGATCCCTTGCCCAGGGCCCGGAACGCGCTGGCGATCGAAATGAAGGGTCGCTTGACCTTGCCTCGGAAATAGGTCGCGTCTAGGAAAAGCGGGCTCGCCAGAACGAATTCAAGCGTGTCTCGAAGACTTCCGATTTCGCCAGCGTCGTTGGGAGTCAAATACGCCCCGGCCGCGGCCGCAATCAACGCCGCAACGTCGGGATCGGACGAATCTTCTGACACGAAGCGATTGACGAGGAGCGCCGCAATCCGTTCAGCGGTTGCCGGATGCCGTGAGAGAAGACAGATGAAGACTTCCCCCTGATTGCCCTCGTTGCCGACGGCGCATCTCGTGGCCGGAGCGGGCGGCGCAGGTTCTGAATGGACTCCATCCGGGCCGGTAAACGTCCACGTTTCTCCGCCAATCACGACGACCTTGTCATTGATATCGTGCGCGTTGGGGTCCCCATCCTGGTCGGTGTCGTCGTAGAGGAAGTGCCAGTCCGTTTGATTATCAGCACCCATCGGATCCCAGTCGATCCCGACGTAGTTGAGCTCGTAGCCGGTCAGAATTTTCGATGCGTTGACGACCGTGGTCTGGTCGTAGATTCTCGCCCCGTCCGTGTCTCTCGCTCCGACGGTGTGAAGTTCCATGATCTCACGCCCGTAGTTCTCGTTGATTGAGGCGGCGGTGTTTCGTTGTTGATCGAGATAGTCGAGCATCGCAGCACTCTCGGCGGAAGCCTGAACCATATGTTCGAATGGCCCTAGCAGACTTTCTCGAATCGCCTTCTCGTAGTGCATTATCGTCGCGTACGGCCAAAACAAACGCCCGCTCGTGGCATCCACATTCATGTGGTTGAACATCAGATCGAGCATAACCGCTTCGAGTTGTCGCTTGCTGAAAATTGCGCGCTGCAATTTCATTTCGCTGAGATCGAAGCGAGTTCGCGCGACGTTGACTCCGTACTGGGTGTGGAGGAAATTCATGTTCTTGAGGCCAGTCGCTTGCGTGGAGTCGAGTGTCGGGAACTCTGTTCCGGACGAATCGTATTGGGTCGCGAGGAATTCAAAACCTGGGTCGGAAATGCCTGACGGATCGAGTTGCTCCTCGATGTAGTCATCCACGCCGATTTCGCGAATGAGGTGTCGGCCGTAAGCATCGGCTCCGAATCCGATGCGAGAGAGGACATGGTCCTCGACGTGCTGGTAATCGGCGCAGAGTCCCGGGGAGGGCAATGCGATTGAATCGCTCACCAAACGATCGACGAAATCCCGGTCGGCAGCGGTGCAGATTCCGTCCCCATCGATATCGCACTTGTGTGACGCGCTCACGTAGCTTCGATTGCCTGTGGTGAGATAGTTGTTGTAGGCGGTGACGTCGGATTCGTCGACGTTCCCGTTGTTGTCGATATCTCCGCATAGACAGAGATTGGGATCCTGCGGCCAGTCGGTGTTCAGCCAATTCGGGCAAGGGTCGTCCGTACCGCAAATCCGGTCGCGATCGGGGTCGTCACCGCCGGTTCCGTGTTCACACACCGACTCGGTATCGCAAGCGTCTCCGAACCCATCCTCGTCATCATCTTCCTGACCGGGATTGGCCATCCGCATACAGTTGTCGCATTCGTCTGGGATCGAGTCTCCGTCCGTATCCGTCTCGCCTGGATTGAACGCACGAGCGCACTCGTCGACACCATCCAAAACACCGTCGTCATCCATATCCTCGTCAAGCGGATCGTAACCCGCGTTGTATTCAAACAGATCGTCAAAGCCGTCACCGTCTGTATCAGGGTCGTAGGCAAAGGTGCCTAGAGTTAGGACTTCGAATCCATCGTCGAGTCCGTCGCCGTCGGAGTCACTGCTAAACGGGCTCGCGCCGGCTCCCAATTCGGCATCGTTGACGAGTCCGTCGCCGTCGAGATCTTGTTCGGTCAACGCCCGAATAAGAACCGAAAGGTCATTGACGTGGACTTCCGTGTCGACTCCACCCAAAGGTGCAACGTCGGATGTCACTAGGTCGCCGGCCGTCACCGGAGTTTCCCCGGTGACGAACTCGACCATGAGACCCACATCAGCAGTATCGAGCGTTCCGCTCCCGTCCAAATCGCCTGTGCCCGCATTGATCTGGGCATAGACGATCGAAGTCGAAGCGATTGAGTACACCGCAATCGCGATTGCGACGGCGCAAAATGCGAAGCGTCGAAGCGCCCGTGTGTGGGTCGGCCGAGAGCGAGTCTCATCTCCATCGAGAACCCGCAATGAAACAAAATCGTTCGTCGGCATGGATGCACGCATTCTTTCACTACCCCATACGGTTCGAGCGGTTGTTCGAGGTTCCGTCAAAGCGAGAGTCGAAAGCGATGATGGCGAGCAGGCTTGATCGATTCAGCGCCTACCAATATCACATTGAACAATATCTACTTACGGGACCGCATTCGATTTACTCCTTGAGATTGCGTATGACTGCCCGCGCGAAGTAATTATTCGGATTATTGGACCCACTTGCATTCTCGAGCAGGTCTCCGTTCACGTCGTACATCTTGAAATCCGCAAGGGTAAACGTCGATTCCACAAAAACGGGATCGCCGATCGCG
>Ga0302117_10001194_pt1 | contig 12282 bp, 23 predicted proteins | sample AG5_322_MG_FD_203112 | JGI IMG/M metagenome (GOLD analysis project Ga0302117, IMG submission 203112) | Marine microbial communities from Western Arctic Ocean, Canada - AG5_32.2 | ecosystem: Environmental > Aquatic > Marine > Oceanic | place: Canada: Western Arctic Ocean | collected 2017-10-01 | reverse complement strand
CTCGACCAGCCATCGCACCAAGTAGACCAGTCGTTGCTGTGGAGCCTTCACTCGGAAGATATTCGGCTCCGTATATATCTTCCGTAAATTCTTTAGGTTCTTCCAAATCCTTTGCCAGAACCTCAACGGTGTGAACCGTTGTCCTGACACCATTCGCAAACCCTGCCTCAAATGCAAGGTTTTTCTTTTCCGAAACAGCTTGCTGATTTTGCTTCAAAACCATGTTCAGGAGAACCATCCGTAGTTTCTTACCCTCTACTGTGACGAGGAACTTACGCAACAAATTCGCTTCTGATGCTCCCCATTCCGGTTCGCCCACCCAAGGGATGTTACCTGATAGACGCCAAGCAATCTTCAAAAACCTAAAAAATCTTATCATGGGTACTGTACGGTACTTACTGGCCTACTCCCGCTGATGCTGTTTCCTCAACTGGCATTGGGGCGTCTGGTGTTGGTTGGGGTGGGGCTTCCAAGTTGGGGGGAGGCTGACCACCACCGCCTTGCTGCTGCATCATTTGCGCCATCATCGCTGCTTCCTCATCCTGTGGCTGGGGAGCGGCCCCGATTGATTGCAGATATTCCATAACGTCCTTGCGTAATGCACGGGCATTATTGGTATCAACCTCTTCCATAGCCAACAACAATCCATCCAATCTTGTTGTGATAGCTTGCATACCCTGTGGGCTTACCTGCATCCCCGTCTGTCTTGACTGTTCCAAGAAAGCCATAATCACTCCAATCCTAGTCTGATAATTCTGACCAGCCTTGACCGGAATTACTTGACCAATCAGGAGGGCTGGGAGGGTTCTCTGCTCATCCTCACTCTCGTCAACTTCCTTCTGGTTTGGGTCTTGAACCAATCTGGGAATAAGGGAAGGGTCATCAAGCTCGATAATGCTCTTATCCAGTTCAACCTGATTTATCCAAGGCGAGTTCATAAAGAGTTCTTTTCGCTGGACTGCTTTGTTCAGCAACATTGACCTGCTCACCATATCCATTCCGCCGCGAGGTTCAATCTGATATTGTTCGTGGAGGGCTACTGGGTCAACAGCAAGGGAGTCCTCAAGGAACCGATACTGCAAGTCCTTGGAATCAAACTGAATCAGCAAGCTCCAAGCCTGACGAAACAGGTCGCCCAACGCCTGACGGAACAGGCGCAAACGCAAGTCCATGTTCTGCTGGGCTTGGGCATTTATGGATTCAATCTCGGTTGCCGTGCGTCTGTCCCTGTCGGCCATGATTCCGTAATCAGGAACGGTAACCCGCTGTTCGGCAATCGACTGGGTTTGAGTCATCTCATTGTCAAAGTCAATCGGAGTAGACGGCATCTGAACCGGAGCAATTCCAAACGGAAGAATTTGGCCAGGAGTCATCCGCAGGTTAACGGAGTTAGGCAGGTCACGCTCGGCTCTGAACATCGGCTGATTAAGAAGCGTTGCCGCATCCATCTTCTCGTTCCAAGTCTTGTTAAGCGCAATCTCGAACGGGCCTAACATCTCGCAGACTCCGCGAGGCGAATACCAACCACCACCAGTAATCTCATACTTACACGAAACGAACGGAGGAGTCCCGTGGTCAAACGGAACCTTCATCTCCTTGCGAAGCGGAATGTCAGGGGCTTGGGGTGAGAAGCATTCCATTATCCAATCACCGTCTTTGTCCCGCGAATAAACCTCCCACACAATAACCTGCTCCTCATCATTAGAGTGAGTAAGTCCTTCCCGTATCTCCCTGTTATTCTTTAGTTCCGAGAGCATCCCACCCTCTTCGTTCTGTGCGCCCGAAATTGCTTCCAGTGTCTTCTTGTCATCCTTGTAGATTCCAGCGCGTTTGTATGACTCAAGGCTCATCGGAATCACCTGACAAACTCGGTCAGCCCCTCCAATGTCTTTTGTCCACGGTGGGACAATCATATAAACTGGGTCAATAGATTGAAACTCTATCTGACCCTTATCCGGATTCCAGTATACCTTCAAAATCCCATGACCACTGACAAGCATATGGTCAATCCAACTCATCACTTCTGTGGCGTAGTTGGACTTCTCATTGAGCTTATAAGAAAACCACTGTTCGGCAGCAGAGGTATAAGCGGATAGCTGACTCCGCATTGGAACGAATGTCGCCAACACATCAAGACCCATAGCCTGTTGAAAGAAACTCGGCTTGAGCTTGTTGATGGTAGTGTCAATTAAAGGAAAGTGAACATCGGATGCGTTGGGCCACGGCTTGTGCTTTCGGCGTAACCCGTCATTACGCATTTGATACCAGAGTGCTTGTCTGGTTTCCCAGCGCACACGAGAACTGATGTCATTACTTACGAGGCTGAAAAGTTCTGTACTCATTATCTCCCTCTCCCCCTATTACGCCCTCTGGGCGCAGCTTTGCCAACCTTCAAGTCAGCCTTGGTTGGTTTGGTATTCCCATGAGCGCAAGGCCCGTCTTGTTTCTTTTCTTTTTTAGCCATTAGTGATTCTCCCAATCAGAAAATTCTTCCACCTACCCCACCAGTATCAATCGGGTCTGGATGCCTCATCCCTGCCCGTCTCCAAGTTGCCATTATCAGAATCTCTGTCCTTAACGCATGACCTATACACTCCTCGCAAATAAAGCCACCAACAGCTACGTCTTCCGCAACGCACATCCCAATCTCTTCGCAAGTGTAACAGACTGCCTCTGATGGAGACACTCCCTTTATGCTCGACCGTCTTAATGTCAAGACCATGCCCCACGACTAATACCCCACATACATACCGCTTGGCAAGGCTTCTTCTTCATAATTTCTACTGGCTTCATCCATCAACTCTCCCACCGTTGGACGGGTAACAGCATTGAATCTCTCCCAGCTTCCGCCCACTCCGCCGCCGCAGGATATACAACCCATAACTGCATCCGCCCTATCCGGACTGTCCAGTCCTCTGGACTTCATCTTGTCCTTGGACTCCATGCCGAGCTTTCCTGTTCGACTGACCTCCGACCTGCGCGTCACCATCTGTTGATGAAGCATCCCGTCATCGGGCAACATAACCTCTCGCTTCTCTATAATCCTCGCAGCCGTGTGCCACATCTCCGCACTTCGATTGGCGTACCTATCATCAAACGGTCTAGCCCCGAAGTTAACCCTATGCACGTCATACCCCGCATCCATGAGGGCATCACAGAGCGGAAGCCCCATGCCGCCCTCATCAGCGTATATCTCGTCTTGCGACAGATTGTTCTTTTTAATCAGGTTTATGATTTTGCCGATTGTCGTGTTCGTATTACGTTCACGCCAAGTCACCATCTCCATCACCTTGTTTCCATTTCTGTACGCAAAAACACATTCGTCTCCCCCAGCCGCAAAGTCAATAAAAGCTACTCTCATCCCCATACTCAATTCCGGCGGATTCTGTATACACTCCTCAAGATTCTTCAAATTCAATACCAACCCCTCCCCACTGTCATCCATGAACTCACCGTAAATCATGGAACGAATCAAGGGACTGTTCTCCCCGTACATCTCTATCTGTTCCTCAATCCAACCCCGCTCAAGATGCGGGCAGTCATAAGCCGTAACCGTATGGCAATCCCAGAACTTGCGCTGTTTAGTGAATGACTCATAGAAAGACCCTGCCGAACTTCCTGGACTTGACATCACCAAAAGCCTACTCGGCTGACATCTGGATATGGCTGTGAAGATTTCATTAGGGACGGTTTTCGCCTCATCAACAATCATCAAGAGATTCTCTGTCGGCCCCTGCCGATGCCAACCCTCAAACTTGCCAGCATCATTGGTACTAAACCCAATAGCCCTTGACCCATTCTGATAGTGAAGCTCATTGCTGGTAGCCCTCCATCCTGACCCCAACCCACTGACATACTTCTTCAGGGTCGGCCACAACTGGCCCTCAACCTGACGCCACACCCCAGCAGTCGTCACTACCAGACTCTCCGGAAACCTAACCATATGCCACAGAATAGCACTAGCCGCCACAAGGCTGGTCTTACCGGAACCATTAGCCGCCTTCAAAGCCACCTGACACTCACGCTCATTCAATGACTCCAATACCTTCTTCTGCCAAGGATAAGCCTCCATACCCAGAAACATCTTCGGGAAGTTCTCCAACTGACTCGCCTCCTCCAAGGCATCCCTGTCTTTAGCCAACCGAGTCAACGCCCGCTGGGACTTCTTCTCACTAGGCGACAATACCAAAGATGGAGCAGGAGCAGTCTTAACCGTCTTCCTCGGCATAACCACATCCCTCTTACCCTTCTCAATCTTCGGCCCACGCCGCTTAACAGGGGGCTGTTTAGGCATTAACTTAATCTTCTTCTTATCCATAAGGGTACTGTACGGTACTAGAAAGTAATTGTGTCATAAATGAGATAATGCTTTACAGGTTTTCAAAAGATGTTATAATCTAACTTACACCAGCTAACTTCATTAGTCGTGCTGATTTGGCCTCACGGCGTCATCCGGCTCAACAACAGAACATCCAACCCCACCAATCAAGCCTGACTTATTCTTTTGTTCGGGTTTAAGGATTGCTATGTCCATTTATAAACCTAGTTACGCTTCTTCACCCGCTCCGGAATCGAAGACAACTGCGCAAGCAATTCCGGTGAGACGGTGCTTTTCGCGGGCGAATTGCCGCTTCCAGTTGTCTTCGGACTCCAGTGCGAGAACCGCGACTGAAGGAAAGCCAATGCCAGCTTACCATCACGGCTTTCCATAATCTTGTTTACAAGCATCTCCTCCGCTTGCGCTTGCGCCGCCAATATCTGCGCGTTCAACTTCGGCTTGTCCTTCCTCAACTTGTCCAGCCGATTAGGACTAATCCCACAAGCCCCACAAGCAGCAGTCAAACTCATGCCACGACTGACCTTATCCAAGAACATATCCAATGTCTTGCCAGTCAAATTCTTCTTAACCGATATCTCCGCCATGCCGCAATGTACCATAAGTTGAAATCTTGTCCAGTTTTTTAAGGGGGGGTGTGTAGGGCGAGAGAGCAATGGGGGGTGGTGGGGTGGCGTATGGGTGGCAAGCCGCGCCCGCCCGCCGCGCCTTATCATTACCAAACCACTAATGTTACTAATGATGCCGCGCCCGCCCCGCCTCGCGCATGGCAGTTTCTTCCGCCCCTACATCTAGCGGTGTGGATAAGTACACCCCAACAGAGAGTGGCGGCTAGTTTCCCGCCTACGCCACGCCCCGCGCAGATATGACCGACCATAAGCAACGCCATGCCAACGCAGTGAGCGGGAAGCTCGGGCCAGCAAAGGGCAAGTGAAAAGCAAAGCCGTTTCCTTTTCCACCTCCCCCCTCAACCCAATTTCCCCGCCCCGCCAATAATACCACTCCACCCCGCCTTGCCCATGCCAGCCCACGCTCACCGCATCCATCACGCCCCGTGTTTCGCTGGTACTGTACAGGACCCACTCGCCCCGAATGCCGCGCAGCTTGCCGCTATTCGCAATGCCACCCCGCATTGTGAGTAACCCCTTAAAGATAAATGAAGAAAAAGCTTCCATCTATGTACCATACATGAAACCATCTTTGGCACACGGGGAAGCCCACTAAAACAGACCAGACCAACCAGACCATGAAAGCAATCAAAATCAAAATCCTAGCGCAACAAGGCCAATGGCTCAAAATCCATCCTGCCATGAGCGAAACCGACTTTCGAAGCGAAAGCTACAAAGCCCTGCAATTCATTTGGATTAAGCGGTCAGAATTGGACGCTGGCAAGTGTGACAGTTTTGATGTTCGCATTGAAGAGGCGGAAGCTGGCAGCGTGTTATTTGTTACAATGGACGGAAGGCGCGGAGGCATTGACTGGTAAAGCCCATTGACACCCTGCGCCCGCGATGCGGGCGTAGTAGTCAGTGAGTTAAACCAAACCAAAAAAGGAAAAAACATAATGAGAAAAGTAACACAACAAATCGCGGACGCATTCATGGCCCGCAAGTCAAAGACAATCGGCAACACACACACAGACGGCGAGTCGATATGGCTTCACGGCAATGAGATTGTGCGCCGCAATGAGTCCGACCAAATAGAGGTTAGCCTTGCGGGTTGGCCCACACCTACCACACGCGAACGGCTAACACCTTTTGCCATAATCTGCCAGCGCAAGGGTGAGCAGTATTTGAACGGCAAGCAAATTGAAAACTTGCGCGAATGGCATTTAGCCTAGCCCATTGACACACTGCGCCCGCGATGCGGGCGCAGTAGTCAGTAAGTAAACCAAACCAAAAAGGAAAACATCATGCACAAAAACACGCACATTGAATTCAAAAACACCACGGTTAACACCATTGGGAAACATCAATCCAAATATGGTGAACATTTGTTAGCTCCGCAAACAAAATTTGAGCCATGCAAAGCAACGCACACACTGGGCGAGTGGGAAAACAAAGCAGGGAAATTCATCGGGGAAATGTACGTCAACGGGGAAAACCCTTTCGCGCATGAATCATGCTTGGATGTTGGCGGCAAGTTTAGTCTGTATCATCACGGCAATGATGACGAGTTACTGCACATGGTGGGCGAATTCAAGCCCGTGTATAGCTACTACATGGAAGGCGACGAATCCGTGGACACTCTGTCATGGAAAGGATTTTTTCAATTCATGGGCAAGATGTATTCATGGGAAGGCAGATGCGTATGGGAAATATCACAGCACATTTCCGATTGCCTTGACCTCTACCACATGGTTGCAGACTACGAAGACGCCAAGCCCTCATCTGTGGAAAACGTTTTGAAAGTGATTCATGAAGCACTCGAAGAGCAACACGGTGCGTATGCACTCTAATAAATAACCCAAACCCGAAAGGAAAAAACATAATGAAAATCAAAGCAATATACGACAACGGCGGCGAAACATTTGACCGCTTCACCGTTTACTACACCGAACGCGAACGCAACGGATTTTATACGGGGCGCGGAATGAGTGAACACCCATGCCATCCGCAAGGATTTGGACAATGCGTATCGGGTCAACTCGGAAAGCATAATGGCAAGCGCATCAAATTTGATGAACTGCCAACGGATTGCCGCAAGCTAATCAAATCAGATTTGAGTGAGTAAACATAAACCCAAAACAGAAAGCAGAAACATGAGCAAGAAAACAACAGATAAAAAGCCAAAGCAATCAAAGCCTGAATTCACGATTCTATCTGTGGATGATGTGAAGGAAATCCAAACAGTTGGGCGGGCTATTGAGAAAAGCGACACCACTAACCGCCCCAAAATCGTGGCGATATTAGAAGCCAACAAGAAACACCACGCCACTATCGGCGCGGAGATTCAGAAAGCAGCACGGCAAGCCAAGCTGGAAAACGCACCGCAAACCCTGAAGAATTGGGTTTACATTTGGCGCAAAGACAATGGCTTGACGGCGGCAAAGGATGAAGACAACAAAGGCGGGCAAGAAAACCCCGCCAATGAAGAGAGTGAAGCCATGCTGAATGAGGAAGGCGGGACATGGGACTGCCTCGACATGGCGCAACACGCGATTGTGTGTGCGTTCATGCCATTCGTGGAGAAGGCATTGCAAGGGGCGGGCGAGTTCCCCGAAGACACCACGCAATCCAAGGCATTCGTTTGCAAGCATGGCGGCAAGGCTGCTCTGGCATTCAGCCGATTCCTCGACAAGCAAGCCAACAAGGCGCAACCCTTAACCGATAAGGAAAAGGATGACGCAAAGAAAGCGGCGAAGCCAACCAAGGCAAAGGACAAAGACCGCAACAAAACACCGAAAGGAAAAACCAAACTAACGCCAGCAAACTTCGGCGCGTAGCACATTAACACACCGCGCCCATGCGGCAAGTGTGGGCGCGGTAGTTAGTGAGCAACAAACAAAAGGAAAACAATGAACACACGCGAACGATTAAAAGCAAAGCTGGCGGCACGGGCAAGCGCATCCCCGCTAGGCAGATGCGAGGCAAAGCTGCGCGAACTGCGCGAACAAACGGTGGAGCTTTGGCCTGACTTGGAAATGCCAAAGTTTCCGGTGACGTATAACCTGCGCGGGCGCACGGCGGGAATGGTAAGGTGCAAGGATTGGCGGGTGCGCGACCTGCGAATAAATGGCGAGCTATTGCAAGCCAACACTGACGACATGGTGAACCAAATAATGGGGCATGAATGGGCGCACGCAATTCAGTTTGTGAAATACTTTGCCACACGGCGGCACGGTTCAATCTATCGCCAGCCTCACGGCGAAGGGTGGAAACAAATAATGCGGCGGCTAGGCTTAAAGCCTATACGTTGCCATAACTACCAGACCACATCCGCAAGGCGGCAACGCTCGGTTATGTATGAATGCGTAGACTGTGAAAAGGTTTACCAGTTCACAACACGGCGGCACAATAAAGTATTGCAAGGGCATAGCTACCTATGCGGCGAGTGTCGCGGGAAACTGATAGAGGTTTAGGTACTGTACAGTACGGTACATTTAATGGTTGACTTATTAATACCAGTGTGTATAATCAAACGCGAAAGGAAAACAAATCAAACATATGAACGCAACTAAAAATGACCTGTCATTCGGCAGCACAACCCTTGATTGGTGTGCATTGGATGATAGTGTGAGCATAGCCTACCGCTTACTACTCAATCAGATTCGTAATGATTGCTTAAAGATGGTGAACGCTATTGAGTATGAGGGATGCGCCGACTACCTGACGGCCGCAAAGTTAGCCAACGCCGCAAGGGACTTGGTTATCGTAGCCGAAACACTCAACACTGTACACGGTGCAGCTACCCGCAAGGGACTGGAGATTGTGAACAAGATTAAGGAGGAGGACGAATGACAACTTGGCAAGCATTCGTGATGGCCCTGATAATGCAGGAATCAGGGGGAAACAACCTAGCAATAGGTGACAACGGTGCAGCGCATGGCCCATTGCAGATACACAAGTGCTGCGTGGATGATGTGAATAAGTATCGGAAGGCTCAAGGGTGGAAGCAATACAAGTTTCCATCTGATTGTTACGATAGAAAGAAATCGGAATCAATCCTCATCACCTACCTCCACCTATACGCCAATGAGAAAAGGCTAGGGAGAGAGCCAACTGTGGAGGACTACGCCCGCATCTGGAACGGTGGGCCTAATGGCTACAAGAAGAAAGCTACTGTCAAGTATTGGAAGAAGCTAAAGAATAACAATCCTTAAACCGATTACTCCACAACTAATCTGTTTGATTGGTTGGTGTTGGTTGGGTTAGCTGACGGAAAGAAGCTGGCTAACATAAGGCTAACAGAGTTAGATTATAACAAGAATAAAATAGGTGTAAAGAGAAAGTTACTAACATGAAAAACCAAGAGATAAAATATGAGCGGGAAGAGCAAGACGAGCAACGCTATGAGCGGCAACGTGAACGATGGCTGGAAGGGCTGGCAGAAAATGAGCGGCAAAAGGATTTGCCAACCACGGATGAGCGACAACCGGAGGATGGGCAATGAGCGTAGTACCGTGGAAGCATAGCAGATGGGGCTTGCAAGTCCTGATGGAAAAGATTGGAGCCTTTGAAATATGGGAGACGGTTCCGTACCGCAACCACTACGGTGGCGTGATGCGGAAGGTCGGTGAACAGATTGAAGTGGACAATGTAATCTATACTGTTACAGTCATCACTCCTACTTGCGCCCTCGCAAAGGAGACGAGTGGCAGGACGGTGAAGTTCACCACGGCAGAGGGCAAGGAGGTCACAATGAAAGCAAGGGGGAAAGGAACTATCCGTGTTGGTATCTACAAATATAAATGACATTGATATTTCTGATGCAGACCAAGCTGCATTGGATTTTTGCGAGGACTTACGCACACTAACCGAAGTATCGGAGGTGCGTGGAGCCAGCAAGAAACGGATGGGCCAATCCTTAATCGGATGCGGTTTACAAAATCTAAAAGAAGGATGCCGCGACGCCGACCACGCGAAACGTATAGCACTGGCTATCATTGAATCGTGGGAGGAGTTGTGCGACAATGAAGAAAGCTAGTGAAGGTTATTTTCCTTTCCGACACTAGCAACGGGGTTAGGTTCTTGCTCTTTCTACCTAGCCCCGTCTTTTTTTAACCTTGACTTGTACCGGAATTTGTGGCAGACTAGACGCCAATGAGTGAGACAAACACAACGGAGGATGAGGTCAAGGTTTCAAAGATTAGACCTGACTTAAACAGAAGCGGATTGCACGTTCGACTTACGCAACAGCACCACGAGAAGCTGACTATGCTAGTGAGAGAGACGGGGAGGAGCCGAAGGGATATAATCGAGATGCTAATTGATATGTCAAAGGTTGGAGAATACACACAATAATTTTTGTGAGGCTGGGTTGCACCGCCTTCCGAGGGGTTCTCCACCCCCACCTCCTTTCGGTGCAGCCCTCCTTACAAGTACCGAACAGTACTATGACTACATGGAAACAGGACAACGAACCAAGCTGGTTCTGGGAGTGGATGCACGACACCACTGGCAGAACATCTGTGGAATGTGGGGAGCCACCGCCCGCAAAAATCGAGGGGGAGGCGTGTCCGGTCTGTGGGGCTTGGGAGCCTAAAGTCCCTGATTATGTACCTTATGTCGAAAAGGAATTTACGCTCAAGCACAGGCAATACGAAGATAAATATTCGGGGAAGATTTACCGAGTAGTTAATTTGAGTGGGGAAAGGTATGAGTTTGTATCGAACCGTGCTTTTCGTGCGTTGGAGAACGCCAAGATAAATAACTTGGACGAACTGAAGGATAGCATTGGGTATGGGAAACTCATTAAGTATAGGAACTGTGGCCCCAAGACGGTGCGGGAGCTTTCCGAACTGGTTGAACAATATGAAAACAAAACTTGAATTACTTGGCCCTAGAAGTTTACTGGCAGTCGGCCTACGGAGGGGCGGCATGACGTTCAGGAAGATTGGGGAGAGGATTAGGGTCGGGCCGCAGAGGGCATCACAAATAGTTGCCAGAGGTGAGCGGATGTTAGAGCGGTGGGAGCAGGGGGATGATGCGGTTGAACTTAATTGCAGAACGTCCAACTCCATTAGCAATGCGGGTGTTGGCTTCAGCCGCGAGGCTGTCAAGGAAGCTATTGAGAGCGGCGTCCTGCACCCAAGTGTTTCTCGCTTGAGAAACTACGGGTGGAAGACTCATAAGATTTGCTGTGAGTACGCTGGCATACCATGCCATCGCGAGGAAGAAAGGCTTAAACAATTAAAGTCTGAAGTTGCGAGGTTGGAGGAGAAGATTAAGGGGATAGAGAAGGCTCACCATGAACAGTAGAAACAAAGGAAAGCGAGGCGAGTTGGAGTGGCGTGATGTCATCCGCTCGCACGGGTATGAAGCTAGGAGAGGCCAGCAATTCTCCGGTTCACCGGATAGCCCTGATGTGGTGACTAACCTACCCTATCACTTTGAGGTGAAGAGGGTGGAGAGACTTCAGATAGATAGTGCAATGAAACAAGCGGAAGGTGAGTGCGGGGAGAAGCCGCCAGTGGTTGCCCATCGTAAGAACGGTGGCCCTTGGATGGTGACGATGCTCGCGCCAACCTTCTTTAACCTGATAAAAGAAAGAAAGAACAATGCCTAATAAAGAAAAAGAGAGTGAGGATAATATAGGAACCGTGCTTGCAAGAGCGCAGTTGAAATTAAAGAAAGCTGTTAAGTCAGCAGACAACCCGTACTTCTCATCCAAGTACGCTGGATTGGATGAAGTCATTGAGGCGTGTAGAGCGGTTCTTAATGAGGAAGGTATTGCTGTGGTTCACATCACCGACTTCACTCCGGAGAGAACCGAACTACAAGAGGACGGAACTAAAGTTCACTACCCGCGACAGGACTTTGTGACTTGTCGTCTCATCTACAAAGACCAAGCCCTGCAAAGCATGATGCCATTGCGGTGCGTCAAGGATGATATGCAGTCGCTTGGTTCAGCCGTCACCTATGCCAGACGCTACACCTTGCAGAGCATCGTTTGCCTAGCAACGGACGAGCCTGATGATGACGGCAACAAGGCTGTTGGTAAGGAGAAGATGGCATCTAAAGTTAACAAGCGCAGCAACTACAAGCCCAAGGCTGGTGTTGCATCGATTGACGAACTGAAAGAAATGGCAGCGGGACAAGCTGCTGACGGGTTCCTTAAATAATTAACATGGTGAACGGGCGGCAAAAGAAATGGGTCAAGCTCTGTAGCGTTGCAATGTCCGGCAGACCTTCGCTTACCTCGGCCCCGCCGGAACCCGCTCGTTCACCACTTAACTTTATGAAAGACATTAACCATAACGATAGGGCGCACCACCCTGACTTCCC
>Ga0302117_10001191_pt1 | contig 12293 bp, 7 predicted proteins | sample AG5_322_MG_FD_203112 | JGI IMG/M metagenome (GOLD analysis project Ga0302117, IMG submission 203112) | Marine microbial communities from Western Arctic Ocean, Canada - AG5_32.2 | ecosystem: Environmental > Aquatic > Marine > Oceanic | place: Canada: Western Arctic Ocean | collected 2017-10-01 | reverse complement strand
AGGGGCGCATCATCTCCTGTCAACATGCCGCCCGGAACATCATCCGCATAGGGAAGGACGGTAAAGCAACGGTCCTGGCCGAGAAGTTCGAAGGCAAGCGTTTCAACTCCCCCAACGACGTAGCCGTCTGGAAGGATGGAACCCTCTGGTTCACGGACCCCCCGTGGGGTTTACGGGAACCGCACGAAATCCCTGGTCACTGGGTCTACAAACTGGATCCGGAAACGGGAAAGGTCGAGGTCTTGATCAAGGACTTGGCCATGCCCAACGGTATCGTCTTTTCTCCCGACGGTTCGCGACTTTACGTCGCCGATACGGGCGGGCACAAGAGGCACCCCGACCCCAAGTATCACGACTACCCCGACACCGTGACCTGCTATGCGGTAAGCAAGAAGGGAAAGCTCGGGAAGAAGCTGTTTACCATCGACGAGGGAAGCGACGGGATGGCGGTGGACGTGAAGGGCAACCTCTACCTCACCCACGGGCAGGTCCAGGTCTATGATGCCGACGGCAAGAAGCTGGAGACCATCGAGGTTCCCGAAAAGCCGGCCAACGTCTGCTTCGGCGGCAAGGATTACAAGACCCTCTTCATCACCGCGCGCACTTCCCTTTACCAAGTGCGTCTCGTCCACGCCGGCGCCATGTCCCTGCGGAACAAGTGATGGGCCATCGACCGCAGCAGCAAAAAAGACGGCTACAAACTCCGTGATCTCGTTGAGCAGTTCGTCATGTCGGACTTTTTCTTGAAAAGATGAGGTTCCCAAAGTCCATTTTGACGACTGCCTTTCTCATCTCGCATTTTGGGAAGAATTAAGCAAATGCTTGCATCATGAAAGCCCAATGCTTCTCGATTCGGTTATGAAACGACGGAAATTCGTTGTAGGCGCGACCAGTGCGTTGGTCTGTGGAAATAGTCAGGTGCTCGCCAAACCTCCACGCATACGCATTGCCCAAATCGGGTTGGCCCACCCTCATGCAATAGGCAAACTGAAAGCAGTCCGGTCCTTGCCAGACACTTTCGATTTCGTCGGAGTTGTTGAGCCCGACCGTTCCCTGCGCAAACGAGCCAAGGAAGTTAATTTCATTTCCTTGGATCAACTCATGAACACCAAGGAAATCGAGGCAGTAACAATCGAAACCCGCGTGCAAGACTTGGTCACCACGGCCCTGCCGATAGTCGAAGCAGGCAAGCACATCCATCTCGACAAACCTGCGGGACCAAGCCTCGAACCGTTCAAGAAACTACTCCAAGCCGGGGAGAGGCAAAAGCTCGTCATTCAGATGGGATACATGCTTCGCTACAACCCTGCATTCGAATTTATGTTCAAAGCGGTCCGAGCAGGTTGGTTCGGGGAAATCATGGAAATTGACGCTATGATGGGCAAGAAAGCGGGCGAAGGTATGCGGAAGGAACTTTCTGCGTTCCCTGGAGGCGGTTTTTTCGAATTGGCCTGTCATATTCTCGATGCCACCATGCACATCCTCGGCAAACCCAAAAAAGTTCAGGGCTTTAACCTCCGAACCCGTGAACGGGAAGGGGACGATTTCACCGACAACCAGCTGGCCGTCCTCAAGTACGAAAAGGCCACCGCTGCCCTGCGCTGCAACCATAACGACCCCTTCGGATTTCCGAGGCGACGGTTCAACCTTGCCGGAACTAGGGGCGGCATGGAAATTCACCCACTCGAATCGGGCCGATTTAACCTCAACCTCGATCAGGAATGGGGAAAGTACAAAAAAGGAACCCAAACCGTTCAGCTCAAGGGAGGAAGAAGCTACCTAGCCGAGTTCAAGGATCTCGCACGGGTAATCCGAGGTGAAAAGAAACTCGAATGGTCCTACCGTCATGATCTCGAGGTACACCGCACACTTCTCGAGTTGTGCGGGATGGACTGAACGCAGTATTCGGTAGATAATTTTTTTCAAGGCATGGATAACCCATCTCCTGGTCTTGTCCTTGCACTTCCTTATGTGCCCTGAAACGCACGCCGAACCCTCCGCTCCGCCCTGGCTGCAGCGGCGTGGAAATCGAGGTGCAATGCAGAAAGATATTTGAAGGCTAGCGACCGGGAGAGGTAGTTCACTTTTTTTCCCGCGAGTTGAGACTTCGACGCCGATCCCCCAAAAGGCAATTTTTCGGGAAAGAATAATTCTCTTCTTTCAATGTACCGAACTTGTTAGCGCTCTCAGGAAAGAGGAGCGCTCAGCAAAAAAAAGGCCCCGAACTGGGGTAAGGCAAACCCAAGTCCGGAGCCCTTGAAATCGGGGATTAGAAATCGAACTTCAGACCAATTTCCACATTACGACCGGGAAGTGGTGCAGAATGTTTCAGCAAAGACGCATGATTATAAGCAAGTTCGTCGGTCAGGTTGTAACCCTTAATAAATAACTCGCCTACTGAATTTCCGAAATTCACATCATACGATGCATAGGCGTTAAGCAAAGAATAGGCTGCTGTTGGTTCTTCACTATGACCTCCATGTGCGGCAACTTTGTCCTGTTTCATGGAACGGGTGATTTTTAAACCAAAGTCCAACTTTTCTAGCTGAACTTCAAAACCAAACCCAAGTCTAGCAGCTGGAATCCTTGACAAGTGACCGCCTTCGGATTTGTTTTTCCCCCGCAATACATCACCATAGGCAGACAACAAAAGGTCCCAACCGGGGTTTTCCAACGCCAACCAGTCGACTTCTGCTTCTATACCTTGGAACTGGGCATCGACTCCTTCGTATTCTTTCACAGGAAGGCCCTCAGTCCCCGCAGGAAAACCAGCCTCGCGTTCGTTGTTATCACCGGTATCTGGAATCCCGTCATCTCCATCAAGTTCAGGATAAACTATATCATTTTTAAGGTTACCATTTGAATCTCTTACAGCAGATTTTTCCTCTAAAAAGATGTAATCGTTGAATTTGGTGTGGAAGGCAGAAAACTGACCGGTTACCCTGCCCACCGTCTTGCGAACAATAATCTCAACTCCTACAGCAGACTCCGCACCGAGGTTTTTATTACCAATTTCATAGCTTTCAGTCGCATGGTGTGCCCCGTCAGAAAACAATTCCGCTGTATCAGGTATACGCTCGGAATAGTTCAAGTTACCGCTTACATTCCAAAGTTCGCTTAGATTGTGAGAAATCCCCCCACTGGTGCTGAAGATGGAGTCATCTAAATCTGTGGTTCCTTTGTACTCGCGGTCAATATGCTCCCAACGAATTCCAGCGTTTAATGAAGTATCATCACCCAGGGCATATTCCTCCATCAAGAAGAGTGCGATTCTGCTTGATTCCTCCCCTTCCATCTTTGGATTGCTAGGATCATCTTGAGGAACAGCAGTATTAGTTGCGTTCGACCAAGTTTTTGAAAGCCCACCAAGAATGCTTTCTTCTCCAACGATCTTGAAATCATCGAATAAACCATGCAGACCAAAAGCTCCGTTCAAATCATCAATTTCGTGTTCAAATGAAATTCTACCTTCAAATCCTTCTCGCAGGAAGGTCGAGTGGGTGTGCCATTCAGGCCCCCCCCCTTCATCTTCCCAACCACTTTCGCTGTGTTTATAATCCCCGTAGCCAATATTGAAATTAATACCAGTTAGCCAACTGGAATCAGAAATCCCGATTTCAGAACGGAACTCGAATCGATCGCTTTCCATTTCAATCAGGGTATCACTTTCCGCATGCTCTCCCGGAACGCCATAATCGTTTTGATAATTAGAAAAACTGAATCCTGCGAAGCCTGAGTCCAGCATGTAAGAACCCCCTAATCCAAACGAAGAGCTGTCGCCGTGACTATTTTCAACTACATCAAATGGACCCTTTAAGCTACCATCATGATGGTCCTCAGTGTAGAAGGAAGGAGTATCGTAATCATTAGAATCCCGCTTGAATCCATTTATCTGAAAACTGAGTTTGTCAGAACCACCAAATGCCATGGCTCCGTAATTCCATCCATCATTGACGCTAGAGTAACTGGAATGTAGGGAAGTGCCGGGAGAATCGTAAGGGCTAGTTGGAATTTTTCGGTCAATCACATTGACCACCCCACCAATGGCACTACCGCCATACAATAGAGCAGAGGATCCACGAAGGATTTCAATACGGTCAATAAGCATGGGATCAATGGGAACCGCATGGTCCTCAGATTGTGCAGAGACATCGAAAGTACCGGTGCCGTTTTGTAGCATACGTACCCGGAATTTATCCATTCCGCGAATGATGGGACGATTAGCACTCGGGCCAAAGTGAGACTGGCTGACACCCGGAATATCGGAGAGAGAATCGGCGATAGTGCTGGACCTGGCTTTATCGAGTTTGTCGTCGGAAAGAACGCTCCATGCTTGGGTCGAATCCTCGACCTTGGTTTTGAGAGGAGTGGACTCGACGACGAAAGGTTCGAGTTCCTCAACTCGTTCCTCTAAGTTTTGGTCCTGAGCCGAAGCAAAGGAAGCGAAAATCATAAGTGTGGCAGGTAAATGTTTCATTTAAATAAGAGAAGTTGGATTGAGAAAAACCAAAGCCTAGTCTGCGAATAAGACTTGGTCCTCGTTCGGCTAAAAAGGATTGAAGATGGAATCGCTCTGGGGGAACCCCGGAGAAGCTATCACTACAGGAAATATCTAAACACAAAGGGGAGGTCCCCTAGCCCAAATGGAAATGGCAGTGCGACCAAAACAAAAACTGTCTGGCTCTTCTAGAAATACTTGAACGACCGAAAGAGCAAGCAGCAGCAAAAAAATGGGGATATGGGAAATTTGAGAGGACTTGCTGAAAAGAAGCACCGGACAGGAACCCTGTTCATCACTTTGCTTTTCCTCCTCATCTTCATGAGAATGAAAAGGACCGGAGCCCTCCGAATGAGGGCAGGTTTCATTGGAATGAAAAAAAAGAGAATGAAACTCAGGGGAAACCGCTGAGATTGACAGCCCAACGCAAAGAATTAGGCAGCATATGGAAAGAAAGCACTTCATTGAATTCATCCTAGATAACCTTAATGCAATGATCTTGCAATAAGCAATTTGTGTTATTGATTAATCTGGAAAAATGACGACCATCTGGTTGTAATTCCGGCTGTCACAAGTCTGTTGAATTTAAACAATGACCTTGTAGTTCACGATCTTGCTGTGCTTCTATGCTCCCTACCTCAATGGAATCACCAGAATTACAAAAAAGTCGGGAATGAGACGAAGTTTAAGCAAGCAGTCAGTTTCATCTTGTGCGTTTTTGTTTACTTTTTGCCTGAATTTCAGTCTCTGGGGAAAAGTAACAGAACCCCTCCACGATTGGTCGTTTTCTGAGGAAAAAGTTTCCGCCCGGACAATCTCCTCGGTAGCCGGCAACTTGAAGGGTGCTTTCGAAAGACGCTCTGAAACCTCTGCCTTCGGGATTCGTTTCGATGGGAGTACAAGCATGGACGTCCCCGAAATGACCCCGGACCAATTGCCAAGCGAAAAGATAACTGCAGAAGCATGGGTTTCTCTCGATGAGGGAACCCGCTGGGGTTCGATCGTAGGGTATTATCAGGACAATGGATCATACGAAAAAGGATGGCTCCTAGGCTATAACGACACCAACTTCGTTTTTTCTGTTTCGACCGCTTCAAAACTACACACGGTCAGTTCGACGACGACTTTTGAAAAAGGCCAATGGTATCATGTCATCGGCTCATATGACGGGAAGACAATGAAACTGTACGTGAATGGCGTGGAGGAGACCATCGGACACGCAGCCAACGGGGATATAGCATATCCCGACAAAGCCTACTATACGATTGGCGCCTATCGGGATCAGGATGAATTCTTCCGCATGAAAGGCACCATCCACCGCGTCCGTTTATACGGGGATGCGTTGACCGCCGCTGAAATACGTTCGCTCTATGCCAAGGGAAAATCGATTTTCCCAAGAGGAGTGACCTATACCGTAAAACCACACCTTCGCTTTGATTCACCACGCTCAGCCACCGTTTACTGGGAAACCGACGAACCAGGGCATGCAATTTTACGATATGGGCATGGGGAAACCTTGGACCTCGAGGTTAAAGGCAAAGCGCAAACACGGAACCATTCGATAACGATAGACGGGTTGGAACCAGGTGACCTGTATCATTATCGGATCACTATGGTAGCTCCGGCAGGCGTAAAAATGACGGGGGATACTTACGAACTCGACATGCGAATGAATTTTGCGGTTCCTGCAATGCCCGGGAGGGCTGGAGGAGAGGAATCGCGAATGGGCCGTGTTGCCAGAGAAATCATCAAGGAAAGCGGGGTCAACAGGGGGGCATGCGTGGTTTATGGTTTCGGAACGGGGGAACTGGCGTACCAACTGGCCATGCAGAGTGACTTGGTTGTCTTTGGGTTCGATGACAATCGGGAGCGGGTCAAGAAGGCGCGTAAATGGCTTTACGACAAGGGAGTCTATGGAAGCCGGGTCTCCGTAAGATATGTTGAGAATATGGATCAGCTCCCAGTGACCGGAAACATAGCCAACCTGCTGGTCTCGGAATCAATTCTAACCGGCAAGGACTGCCCCGGAAATGCCCTTGAAGTAGGTCGTCTTCTCCGACCTGGGGGAGGCATCGCCATCCTTGGGAGTCCCGCCGATACCCCGGAAGGCGTGACTGGCGAAAGGCTTGCCGAGTGGCTTGATGCAGGTGACGTCGAACACACAAGGCTTGCTGGTGGAAACTGGTTCAAGGTGGCACCGGGTCCATTGGCCGACAGTGGCGAATGGACTCATCAATATGGCAATGCCGGCAATACCACGTCCAGCGATGAGAAACTCGGTGGGGCTACGAAGACCACTGAGCTTGAGGTTCAATGGATCGGCAGGCCGGGAGCCGACTTCGGAATCGACAGGAACCCGCGAATGCCGGCTCCACTCTCTTCTTGGGGACTTCTCTTTCACCAAGGCATGAATCGTATGATTGCCCTTGATGCATACAATGGTTCCGCATTGTGGAGTCTCGAGATACCCGACCTTCGCCGAGTGAACATGCCACGGGATGCCAGCAACTGGTGCACGGATGGGGATGCCCTCTACGTCGCGGTAAAGGATCGGTGTTGGGAGGTGAATGCTGCAACTGGCCACCGCAGAGCGGCGCACAAGATGCCTTCACCCTATTCGGCTACGACTCACGACTGGGGGTACATCGCGCAAGACGGCGACCTTTTCTATGGGAGCGCAGTCAAGAAAAACAGCTCCTATACTGCGTTCTTTGGGGGTGGCATGTGGTATGACAAACGTGAGCCAAAGTCTGCTGCAAAAGTCTGCAGCGAAGGTGTCTTTGCCATGAGCAAAACAAATGACAAGCTTGCTTGGAGTTACCGCGCGGGAGCCGTCCTAAATCCCACGATCTCAATTCGCGACAACAAGATTTTCTTCGTGGAATCAAGGAATCCCGAGATCCTCAAACAATCAACTGGCCGCCTTCATGGCCCGAACCTCTGGAAGGACCAGTTCCTGGTAGCGCTTGATGCCTATACCGGCAAGAAGCTTTGGGAAGAACCCATCGACACCGCTGACGGAACGGTCGTCTTTTACATGATGGCGACGGAACATGGGCTTGTTATCCAGTCATCGACCGGTGGCAAGTACCACCTTTACAACCACGACCTGAAAACAGGAAAGCAAAAATGGGAAACTGCCATTAAATGGCCCGACGATCACCATAGCGGACACATGCAACACCCGGTCGCCGTGAACGACCGCCTGTTCCTCGAACCTTCCGCATTCGACCTCAAAACTGGCAAGAAAGTAATCGACCAGATTGGCAAACGATCAGGGTGCCACACCTATGTCGGCACAAGGGATGCCCTTATCTACCGTGGAGCGGGCAGACAGATTGCGATGTGGGGACAAGAAACGAAAAAGGTGTCCACCTGGAATCGCCTTCGACCAAGTTGCTGGCTGAGCGTGGTACCAGCAGCCGGAATGCTTCTAGTACCGGAGGGCGGTGGTGGTTGTTCGTGCGGAGGGTGGATGGAAACCTCACTCGCCTTTCGCCCGCGAGCGAAAGCAAAGGAAACCAAGAGCAAGGAATGAGAATACGAGGAAAGCTTTCGGTTCTGTTGCTGTGTACGGCCCTGCACGTCCATGCCGAAGATTGGCCGACCTACCGCCATGACAACCGAAGAAGTGGCGTAAGCGCAGAACAACTCCCTGCCCAGTTAAGCGAAGCCTGGACATACAAGTCCCAGGTTCCGCCTCAGACCGCATGGTCGGGGCCTGCCAAGTGGGATGCCTTTTCAGGCAACAAGGACTTGCAGTCCATGCGGAATTTCGATCCCGCATTCTTCGTGACCTCAGCCGGGAAGGACGTCTACTTCGGATCATCAGTCGACAATGCGGTGCATTGTATCGATGCGGAGACGGGAAAAGAGAGATGGGTTTTCTTTACCGATTCAGCCGTCCGTTTCCCTCCCACTGCCGCAAACGGCAAGCTCTATTTCGGCTCTGATGACGGTTATGCCTATTGCATCGATGCAAAAACAGCTGATGAAATTTGGCGCCACCGTCCAATCGTGGACAAACGGCATACCCCAAGCAACGGCAAGCTCATTTCCTTGTGGCCCTGCCGCACGGGAGTTCTCGTCCAAGGCCAGCGCGCTTACTTCGCCACCTCCATGCTCCCTTGGGAAGCATCCTACCTGTGCGCAGTTGATGCAATGACAGGTAAAACGGAAGGGACCGGTTGCTTCGAAGCCCGACTGACCGAGGTTACCCTGCAGGGAGCATTGCTAGCATCTTCCGACAGCCTGTACGCTCCTCAGGGACGAGCGTCGCCCATTGTCTTTGACAAGGCTACGGGGAAAAGACGGGGAAGCATACCGAACGCCGGTGGAACCTATTGCCTCCTCACCGACGACGACCAGTTGATCAGCGGGCCGAAGAACCAAAAGGAAAAGAATCAGGTCCTCCAAGTCGCCGACGGAACTCGGCGCAATCACCTGCTGACCTTTCAGGGAACGAACCGAATGCTGGTGAACAAGGGCTTTGCCTACCTTCATCAAGGAGAAAGCCTGACTGTGCTCGACCGTGTCCCTTATGCGACTCTCCAGGCGGAAAAACGACAACTACTCCGGAAACAGGCGGCAATTGCCAAGCAACTGAAGAACAGGAAAAATGACCAAACCTTGAAATCACAACATGCCGAGCTTGGCAAAAAAATCCAACAGATCACTGCCAGTCTGCCCAAGTTCTTCAAGTGGAAAATCCATTGCGAACATCCGATCGGATTCGCTATGGGAGGGAGCACCCTTTACGTGGGCGGAAATGGAATCGTCAAGGCCTACAATGCGTCCAATGGAGAAAAGCAATGGTCGGCAAAGATCGAGGGCAAGGGGTATGGCTTGGCGATCAGTAATGGCCGGTTGCTGGTAAGTACCGACAAGGGACACATTCACTGCTTCAAATAATCAAGGAAACGCGGTGAGATTCCTCTTCCGATTCGCATTCTTGGCTGGGTTGTTGTTTTTTCAACAAGCCCAAGCCTGCCAAGTACCCGTCTTCCGATACGCGCTCGAACGCTGGCAAGCCGATGAGTATCATACCGTGATTATCCATCAGGGGCCACTTAATGAAGAACAAAAAAGCGCTCTGCAACTCATTGAACGGGCGGGCAGTCCGTTATTCGAAACCGGCGCAAACTTGGCTCTGCACAAACTCGACATCTCTTCCGGTTCTTCTGCCGATCGGCGATGGCAATCTGAATCCTCAACTTTCAAACCGGATGACCCTCCCCGGATCGCGCTCTATTATCCGTCATCCGCAGGAATCGAAGAACCGCTTTGGACGGGCGACCTGACGATGGCTAACGCGAAAGCCATCATCGACTCTCCACTCCGTCGAAAAATCAGGGACGAACTGCTTGCGGGAACCTCGAACGTCTGGCTCCTGCTTCAGAGCGGGGACGAATCCCTGGACCGCGAAACCGAAGGACGCTTGCGGAAGTTCCTAGCGCAAGCAAGCACTGAAACCAAGTTGCCCCACGGGATCATCCCCCTTGAAAAAGCCCATCAACTACGTTCCGGACCCGACGAAGGCCCCATTGACATGGATGACGTCTTGCGGTCCAGCGTGCCGCTTAAAATCCACTTTTCCACCCTTGCCGTTTCACGCAACGACCCGGCGGAGGAAATATTCATCGCCATGTTATTGAATCACAGTCCGCGTATGCGTTCAATTTCCGCCCAACCCATCGCCATTCCTATATTCGGCAGGGGCCGTGTGCTTGAAGGAATGATCGGCGGGGACATAACGCTTGATCACACACTCGGGGCATCCACCTATCTTTGCGCCGCGTGTTCCTGCCAAGTAAAGGAAGAGAACCCCGGACTGGATATGTTGATGGCTGTGAAATGGGCGGACCACATGCTTGGCAACTTGATTATCGAGGACAGGGTACTTCCTCCCCTTGAAGGCATTGCCGAAATAATCGATGCTGGCGCCGGCACTCCCACGAAAGGGCAAAACCAAGAGGCTGGAGCAATTCACGACAATCCCGAAGAGAGCAGCTCCATTCCCATCGGCCTTATAGTTACTCTGTCTGCCGTTGTAATCCTTGCTTTCATCATCCTCTCTTTCCGTGCTAAAAACCTACCTGATTGACTGCCAACAGATAGGTGTAATCGAACAGGGCAAACAATACATTAAATGAAATCCGCCATTCATCTTTTCATCCTTCTTTTCGCTATCGGGGAATCCTATGCCTACGCCCAGAACAAATCATCGGGCTACAGTCCCGAGGTAGTCACGCCCACCGCATCTGAGATTTCCTACGGGAAGCACGAAAGAAACGTGCTCGATTTCTGGAAGGCCGAATCCGATTCGCCTACGCCAGTGGCATTTGTCATCCACGGGGGTGGATGGAAAGGGGGATCGAAAGAGAGACTCAATAGGTTCGCCGATTCCAATGCTTTGCTCGTGGCGGGCATCTCCGTCGTGGCGATCAATTATCGATATGTCACGAGTACTGAGAAACCACCGGTCAAGGCACCGCTATATGATGCCGCCCGAGCCCTGCAATTCGTCAGAAGCAAGGCGAGGGAATGGAACTTGGACAAGAAACGGATCGGGGCGGCAGGCGGATCAGCGGGAGCTTGCTCAAGTCTTTGGCTTGCCTTTCACGACGACTTGGCCGACCCCAATAGCAAGGATCCGGTGGCCAGAGAATCCTCTCGCTTGACTTGCGCCGCAGTAACCGGAGCCCAGACAACCTTGGATCCGAAGCAAATGGTGGAATGGACGCCCAACAGCCGCTATGGCGGACATGCATTCGGACTGAGATCCTTTGCGGATTTTCTTAAGCAACGGCAAAAGATCCTTCCATGGATCGCCGAATATTCCCCCTACGCCCTCGTGTCCAAGGATGATCCTCCGGTGTACCTGATCTACAGGACCCCACCCGCCATCGGCAAAAACCAGAAGGACCCCACTCACACCTCGAACTTCGGGGTGAAGCTGCAGGAGCATTGCAAGGCACAAGGAGTTGATTGCGAACTCGTCTACCCCGGCCTACCCAAGGTAAAACACGAGAACCCGAGCGCCTTTCTCATCTCGCAATTAAAGAGCAAGTAAGCAAAAAGATTGAAGCATGAACTACAAAAAGCCCCTGTTCAGTCTTGCTTTCGCCTTTGTCTTATCTGTCCAAGGTTGGGCCAAGGAGGACATCTTCCCCATCCTCAACAAGGACCTGCTTGATGCCCCAGCCAACCGAGTCGTTTACCAACACTTGGCCAAACAGGCTTACAATGCCCTTGATCGCCGCGAGGAACGTCTCAGTGAAATTTCAACGCCTGCTCAATTCAAGGAATATCAGGAGAATTTGAAAAAATTCTTCGTTTCGCGTATCGGGGGCTTTCCGGAACGAACGCCACTGAATGCAAAAGTCGTTGGAAAAATCGAGGGTGGTGACCATCGGGTTGAAAAGGTTATTTACGAGAGTCAGCCTCAGCATCATGTTACAGCTACCCTATACCTTCCAAAGACCAAGCCCCCTTATCCCGCGGTCTTGATCGCCTGTGGTCACAGCAAGAGCGGAAAGGGTGCGGACTACAATCAATTCATAGGAATCACTCTGGCCCGTAACGGCATTGCGGCCTTTTGTTACGATCCGATCGGGCAAGGTGAACGCAGCCAAATACTTCCCGCAGAGGGTCGCAAGCTGTCGTCGGTCGCCGAACACTTCCTGATCGGGGCCGGCTCTGTTCTACTGGGAGTAAACACTGCGCGATATAGGATTTGGGACGGCATGCGGGGCATCGACTACTTAACGACTCGCAAGGACATAGACGGGACCAA
>Ga0302117_10001190_pt1 | contig 12307 bp, 10 predicted proteins | sample AG5_322_MG_FD_203112 | JGI IMG/M metagenome (GOLD analysis project Ga0302117, IMG submission 203112) | Marine microbial communities from Western Arctic Ocean, Canada - AG5_32.2 | ecosystem: Environmental > Aquatic > Marine > Oceanic | place: Canada: Western Arctic Ocean | collected 2017-10-01 | reverse complement strand
GCTTGGGAGAACGGTCTGGCCGACGAAGGGGACCATCGGCAGTCATTGTTTCGTCGGTCGTTGGAACAAGGACAAGCAGGCTTATGATTGGCAGGCAGGCAAGACCGCCTGGCTTCCGCGCGAGACGGCATACAACGGATTGCTCGAGGCGGATGTCGCGGAGCTGACCGACGGCCGCGTGCTGATTGTCTGGCGCGTGACCCGGTACAAGGACAGCCCCGCCTGCAAGTATTATGGCGTGTCCAGCGACGGGGGGCTGACCTTCACCAAGCCCAGGCCGTTCACCTACAGCAACGGCGCCAACTTCTTTTCCACCAGCACGTTTCATCGCCTGTTCCGCAGTTCGAAGACGAAGAAACTTTATTGGATCGGCAACATCGCGCCGGAGAAGCCGACCAACGCCGGCCACCCGCGTTATCCGCTGATCATTGGCGAGATCGATGAGGAAACGCTGGGCTTGAAGAAAGAAACAGTGACCGAGGTCGACACGCGCCACGAAGGAGAAGGGAAGATGCTTCAGCTTTCGAATTTCTGGATCATCGAGCACAGTAAGACCCATGAACTGGAAGTTTATCTGACCCGGCTTTACGAGAATCCCGATGAGCTCTTCACCGCCAACTGCTACAAATACACCGTGACGTTTAATGAGTGATCCTTCCGAGCCAACCGATAACGCTTCGTGTCTTTGTGGGTCCGGCGAACAGCTCGTCGCCTGCTGCGGTCGTTTTCTGGATCAAGGCACACCCGCTGAAACCGCCGAGCAGTTGATGCGCTCCCGCTTCAGCGCCTACTCGCTCAAGCGCGTTGACTACCTGATCGAAACCACGCATCCGGATTCACGCACGCCAGGAACACGAAGGGTAATCGAGACCAACATCGAGCGCGTGACCTGGACATCCCTGAAGATCCTGTCCGCGCGCCAGGGCTTGGCTCGCGATAAAATCGGCAAGGTGGAATTCGCTGCGGAGTATCAGACTCAGGGAGAATCGCACAGCCACCATGAGCATTCCCGCTTTCGCCGTTTTGAAGGGAAGTGGAAATACTTCGACGATCAGGGGTAGGCGCTGGCGCGCCTCAGCCTGTTTCAGCCGTCCCTTCGGGACTTCGTTCACTTTCGCCCTGCCCGGCGTTGAAACGCCGGGCTATTCTCGAACCGTCCCTCCGGGACTGGCGCGCGTTCGCTTCTCGCATTCAGGCGAAGCCTTTTTGCGTGAATCGCTTGCGGTATTTTCCTGGCGTCTCGTTGTGCCGTTGTTTGAAGGCGGCTTGCAGATAGTGGCTGTGCACGAAACCGGTCTGTTCGGCGACGACGTCGATGGGCAGGTCCGTCTCTCGGAGAAGCCGCTCCACCTCGCGGAAGCGAATCCGCAGAATTTCTTCCTTGGGCGTGCGTTTGACCGCGGCTTTCATCCTGCGTTCCAGCGTGCTGCGGGACGCGTTGAGCCGTCGGCACAGATCGTCCACATTCAGGCCTGCGACGGCGTCTTCGCGAATGATTTGCGCGGCGCGCGCGACGAGGTGGTCGCTGACCGCGAGTTCGTCCGAGGATTCCCGGACGACGATGTGTTTCGGGGGCGCGAGCGTGCGGCGTTTCCGGGGCCGGCGTCCGCGCATCATCAGGTCGAGGTTCTCGGCCGCCAGATAGCCGACGGCGTCGCCATCAAACTGGACGCTGGTGAGTGTTGGCGACGCAAATGCGCAGAGCGTTTCCTCATTCTCGCAGCCGACAATCGCCACTTGCTCGGGGACCGCGATTTCCGCGCGGCGGCAGGCTTCGAGCAGGCGCACGCCGAGTTGGTCGTTGGCGGCAAAGATGCCAATGGGCTTGGGCAGACTTTGGAGCCATGCCACGAGACGTTTCTGACTCTTTTCCCAATCGCGCGCCTTGTCCGAACCGCGCTCCGGCAGTTCGGAACAGTCGTGGCCGGCGCCGCTCACGGCGTTCATGAAGTTTTGCGTTCTTTCCACAAAAAAGCTTTCGGTGTGGAGACTGTAGGCGGCGAATCGGGTGTAGCCGCGCTCAAGAAAATGTTCGGCGACCATGGCGCCAACCCGGCTGTTGTCGACGCCCACGAAGGGGCAATCATGATTCAGGCTGGTCGAGCGTAGTTCGACGACGGGCAGGCCGGTCGCCGCGATGGCGTCGGCCGTTTTTTGGGTAAACGTGCGGGAAAGGATGCCGTCGCCATCCCAGCCCGCGAGCCACGGAGGCGGCGAGGAATCCAGCGCGCGCAGTTCCAGTATCGCCGACCAGGGACCGTGCCGGTCAACGTAGCGCCGCACGCCGCCGAGAAGCTCTCGTGTGTAGGTGCGCGTCGTTTCGACCAGGATGGCCACGCGAGGCATGCGTTTGCGTCGATTTTTCATATGACGGAAAACCTGATGTGTTGTGCGTCATTTATGCAGTGACGTTTCGGCGTTTCGCAAACATAGAATCAGACTTTCAACGCGCCGACGTCTTTCGGCGATTTATTGAACCGCGAAATCCGCACAATATGAAACGAAGCACGGACCGCATCCTCACCACTCATGTCGGCAGTCTCGCCCGGCCCCGCAATGTTCTCGATCTCCTTTGGGCCAAGGAGCGCGGCGAGGACTACGACAAAGGTATTTTCGAATCTTCGGTCCAGGGCGCGGTTTCCGAGATCGTCAAGGGCCAGGTCGAGGCGGGCATCGATATCGTTTGCGATGGCGAGCAGAGTAAGTCGAGTTTTTTGACCTACATCGCCGAGCGGCTGAAAGGCTTTTCGCCGAGTGAAAAGCAGGGCGAAGATTTATGGGTGGAATCGCGGGAGACAATCGCTTTTCCAGAATTCTACGACGCGCATCGCAAGGCGCGCGAAGGCTTGGTCGCCAAACCGGTAAAGCTCGTTTGCTCCGGGCCGGTGGAATACTGCGGACAGGAGTCGCTGAAGCGCGACATTGCCAACGTCAAGGCGGCGGCCGAGGCGCGCGGGGCGGAGGAAGTGTTCATGACTGCGGTGTCGCCCTCGGATGTCGAGGGCCAGCAGCCGAATGAGCATTATGAATCCGACGAGGCCTATCTCTACGCGATTGCCGATGCGATGCATGAGGAATATCAGGCGATTGTCGACGCGGGCATCGTGCTGCAGATCGACGACCCGCGCCTGCTGACCTACTACATTTCCCGGCCGGGTTTAAGTGTGGCCGACTGCCGCAAGTGGGCCGAGTTGCGCGTCGAGGCGCTCAATCACGCGCTCAAAGGTCTGCCCGAGGAGCGCGTGCGTTTTCACACTTGTTACGGCATCAACATTGGTCCGCGTGTGCATGAAATGAACCTGGCGGACATTGTCGACATCATGTTGAAAGTCAACGCCGGGGCTTATCTGTTTGAGGCGGGCAACCCGCGGCACGAGCATGAATGGAAGGTGTGGAAAGACGTGAAGGTTCCCGAGGGCAAGTCGCTGATTCCGGGCGTGATCTCGCATTCGACGCCATTGGTGGAGCATCCCGAGCTGATTGCGCAGCGGCTGGTTCGTTTCGCCGAGGTGGTCGGGCGGGAGAATGTGATAGGCGGCAGCGATTGCGGCTTTGCCTCGTTCGCCGCGATCGAGCAGGAGATCCATCCCTCGATCGTCTGGGCGAAATTCCAGAATCTGGCCGAGGGCGCGCGGCTGGCGTCGAAGGAGTTGTGGTAGGCGAGAAATCTCGAACGGCTTGCATTTGATGAAGTGACAGGAACGACCGTCAAAGATATAAACCCGATTCCCTTATGAAGACTTCACTTTTTTCCCGTCGCGATTTCGCCAAACGACTGGCCGCCGGCGCCGCTTGTTCCAGCGCGGCCTTTGCCGCAACCGCGAAAGCCGCCCGCTTTCAGTTTAAATACATCGTCGGCTCCTCGATGTACGGCGAGTTGCCGCTGTCTGAGATCCTGCCGGATGTGCGTCGCTCGGGCGCCGGGCACATCGACATCTGGCCGCGTAAGCATGGCAACCAGCGCGAGCAGATGGAGGAAATGGGCCATGAGAAGTTCGCGGCGATGCTCGAGCGCAATCAGGTCAAGCTGGGCTGTCTGACACATTATGATCTGGGGCCTTTCAAGTTGCAGGCCGAGATGCGCATGGGGAAGAAGTTTGGCAATCAGGTCGTGATTTGCGGCGGCAGCGGGCCGAAGAAACTGAAGGGCGCGGAGCTCAAGGCGGCGGTGAAGAAATTTGCGGAACTGATGAAGCCGCACATTGCGGTGGCCGAGGAGACGAACACGATCATCGGCGTGGAAAACCACGGCAACAACCTGATGGATTCGCCGGACTCACTGCGCTGGTTGATCGAACTGGCGCCGTCGAAACACATTGGCGTCGCGTTGGCCCCCTATCATTTGGAAAGCCTGGGATTGGGAGCGAAGGAGTTGGCGAGTCTGATCGTGGATCTGAAGGGCCGGATGCCGATGTTTTATGCCTGGCAGCACGGCATGGGTTGCGCGACCAAACTGCCCAAGGCGCAGGAGTTGTTGCAGATGCCCGGGCGGGGCGAGTTGGGCTTTCAACCGATCGTCGACGCGCTGAAGAAAATTGACTACGACGGATTTACTGAGATTTTCATGCATCCGGTGCCGCGCGGGATTCCCATTCTGCCCAGCGCTTCCGAAGTGACCGCCGAGATCAATCGGGCGCGCGGGTATCTGGAAAGCATGATCTGAAGCTTGCGCGTTGTCGCACGGCCAATAACCCCAGTTTTTATGGAACACAAAGTACTGATTATCATTGGCGATGCCTCCGAGACGGTGGACACGATGTATCCTTATTTCCGGCTGATCGAGGGCGGCTACACGCCGATCGTCGCGGCGCCGGAGAAGCGCGAATATCAAATGGTGATGCACCAGGTGAAACCCGGATGGACCATCACTAAAGAGTGGGAAGGCTATTCGATGCCGGCGGACATCGCGTTTAAGGACATCCAGCCCGAGGAATACGTTGGTATTTTCTACAGCGGCGGTCGGGCTCCGGAATATATCCGAGACGACGAGGATCTGATTCGCATCACCAAATACTATTTCGAGAAGAACGCGCCGATCGCGAGCGTGTGTCACGGAGTGGAGATTCCAGCGCGCGCGGATTGTGTGCGGGGCCGACGGATGGCGACCGTGCCAAAGTGCCAGTTTGACCTCGAAGTCTGCGGCGGCACATTTGTCAACGAGGCTTGCGTGATCGACGGCAATCTCATCAGCGGACGGACCTTCTGGGACCATGGCCACTACATCGGCCCGTGGATGAAACTGCTCGATGAGGAGCGCGATCGCCGCGAAGCGTGAAATTTGAAATTTTGATTGGACTAATCACAGCAAAAGGCCGAGGAGCGGCGGGACGTCTGGCGTCGATATTCGGCGCCCTGGTCGGCGTTGCTTCCGCCGCGTCAGGGGCGGCTCCGTTGTCGGTCGGCTTCGAGCGATTTCAAACGGGCAAGGACGCCAATCTGATTGAGGCGGGCGAATTGCTGATCGGTGAATTGGGCTGCGTCAATTGCCACCAGGTCAGCGGCGATCTCGTGGATCGTTTTCCGACCCGGCAGGCTCCGTTGCTTGACGGCATCGGCGCCCGAGTGAATCACGATTGGCTCGTGGCCTGGCTGGCGAGCCCGCACGCGACGAAGGCGGGCACGGTCATGCCGGATCTCCTGGCGGGACGAAAGGCAAAGTCCCGAAAGTCTCTGAGTGAGGGGCTGGCGCACTTCCTGATCTCGTTAGGCGGCGACTCGAAATCATTGGACGGGAATGGCGACGCCGCTTCCGGGCGCAAGCTGTATCACACCGTCGGCTGCGTCGCTTGCCATCAACCGGAGCCGGGATATTCACCGGAGGGAGAGTCCGCCGGAACTTCGCGGACAGCCCTCGGTGTTCCGTCAGTTCCGCTCGGCAATCTCGGAGCCAAGCACGGCGTCGCTTCGCTGGCCGCCTTCCTGCGCGATCCGTTGAAGACACGGCCATCGGCCCGGATGCCGAAGGTTCCGTTGAGCGAGGCAGAAGCCACGGATCTGGCGCGGTATTTGATCGCCGAAGCGGGCGCGCCGCAGAAGAAGATCAAGCCGGGCGGATTAAAGAAGAGAATCGGCAAGAGCGCCTTTGCCAGTCTGGGTTGCGCCGCTTGTCATCGTGTGGAAGTCGGCGGCAAGGCGATCGAATCCAAATTGACGGGTAAGCCATTGGCGGAATTGCCGACGGGATCCGCCTCGGGCTGTCTCAGCTCGCGTCCGTTGGAGAAAGTTCCGTTCTACGACCTGAGCGCAGGCCAGCGCGCGGCTGTCGCGGCGGCGTTGAAACATCTTCCGACGGCCGCCGAGGTCTCCTTCGCGGAACGGTCGAACAAATTGATGACCGCGTTGAATTGTTTTGCCTGCCACCAGCGCGGCGAGATCGGCGGTCCGGAGGATGGCCGCAAAATCTATTTTCACACCACGGGTCAGGATCTTGAGGACGAAGGCAGATTTCCGCCGCTGCTGACCGGGGCGGGGCGCAAGCTGCGGCCCGAGGCGATGGTGGAGATCATCCAGGGCAAGGGGGCGGTTCGGCCCTACATGTCGACGCGGATGCCGGATTTCGGCGAAGCCCACGCGAGGGAGCTGGCGCTGATGTTTCCAACGCTGGATATTCCGAAGAACGAGACGCCCACGCCGCGAAACGGCGTGGAGAACAAGGTCGGCCGGAACATGTGGGGGCGGGCGCTGCTGGGAGCCAAGGGGCTGAGCTGCATCGCCTGTCACGATCTCAATGGAACCAAGTCGCTCGGCATTCGGGCGATGGACCTGGCGCACGCGCAGAGCCGCTTGCGACCGGAATGGTTTCGCGATTACCTGATCGATCCGGCGAAGTTTCGACCCGGCACCCGCATGCCGTCGTTCTGGCCGGAGGGCAAGCCAATCCTGAAGGGCAATGGCGGCGCAACGTCGCGGCAGATCGACAGCATCTGGGTCTACCTGAACGAGGTGGATCAAAGCCGACTCCCCGAAGGCCTGGAGAAGAAGGGGAATTTCGAACTCAAGCCGACGGACAAGCCGATTGTCCTGCGCACCTTCATGGAGACGGCCGGCCTGCACGCGATTGCTGTGGGATATCCTGGAGGTATGAGCGCCGCATTCGATTCCAAGAACGTACATTGGTCATTGTTTTGGAAGGGGCGTTTTCTTGACGCCGAAAGCACCTGGGATGATCGATTCACGCCGCTGGCCAAGCCGTTGGGGGAGTCGGTTGTGAAACCGGCGACTAAATTTCCGTTCGACGACACCGTGATCGGATTCACCCCGGTCAACCGAGAAGGCGCCGTCGAGAAGAAGAAACCCGTGTTTCGAGGATATCGAAAAGATTCGCGGGGCAATCCGACGATGGTCTATTCGTACGCTGGTTTGGAGATCGAAGACACTTTGACTCCGAGTAAGGATGGCAAGTCGGTCCGGCAGAATATTACGCTAGCCGGACCGTCCGGTTTTTTGACCTACAATATGGCTTCAGGGCTGACGCCAAAATTGATTTCGCATAAAGGTGGGCTCGTGAAATTTATCGATAAGGACACGTCCGATGCGGAAGTAGGGGCGTTTCTAAGGATCGTGACCCAACCGCCTGATAACAAGACTACGCTAATTCTAGAATGGACCTGGTGAATCGAATGAAGAAGCGACTGTTCCAATTCCTGGTTTCCCTGGCCGCCGTCGGTTCACTTGCCGCTGCCGAGTCGGATTACTACAAGCTGGTCACGTATCCGATTCCCGATGAGCTGAAACTGGAAGTCAGCGGCCTGGCCCTGCTGCCCGATGGGCGCATGGCCTGCGCAATTCGCAAGGGCGAGATCTGGATTATTGAAAACGCCGAATCGGGCAATCCCGACAGCGTCAGCTACAAACCTTTTGCGACGGGGCTGCACGAGCCTTTGGGCCTGGCCTGGCGGGACGGCGCCTTTTACGTCGTTCAACGGACGGAGCTGACCAAGATCCGCGACGTCGATGACGATGGGACGGCGGATGAATACCTGACTGTCGCCAAAGGCTGGGGAGTCACGGGTGGTTACCACGAATACGCCTACGGCCCGCAATTCGACAAGCAGGGCAATGCCTGGATCACATTGAACTGTTCGATCGGCAAAGGGCCGGAGCCAAAAGACAATGCCTGGCGCGGCTGGAGTCTGATGGTCAAGCCGGACGGTTCGTGGGAGCCGGTCTCAGGCGGTTTTCGTTCGCCGTGCGGCATTGGGATGAACCTGGCAGGGGATATTTTTGCGACGGACCAGCAGGGGAATTGGTTTCCGACGTGTCCGCTGATTCATGTCCGCAAGGGCGCCTTTCACGGGCACGCCGATGCGTTGCCGTTTTGTGATCTGCCGGGCGCCACGTTCAAGATCGAAGGCAAGTTGCCGCAGAAGATGACGGTCGTCGAGGCCGCCAAACGCATACCCGAATACCAATTGCCGCCCGTCTGGTTTCCCTACCGCAAGATGGGCATGAGCGCGACGGACGTGCTGTGCGACACAACGGGCGGGAAGTTTGGCCCCTTTGAAGGACAACTTTTTGTCGGCGAGTTCACCATGTCGTTCATGCTGCGCGTTTTTCTGGAGAAGGTGAACGGCGAGTATCAGGGCGCCTGCTTTCGCTTTCGCGACGGCCTCCAGTCAGCCGCGCTGCGGATGGAGTGGGGCGGTGATGGGTCGATGTTTGTCGGTCAGAGCAATCGCGGCTGGAATTCGCTGGGCTCGCGCTCCTACGGCTTGCAGCGCCTTGTCTGGACGGGCAAGACGCCCTTCGAGGTCAAGGAGATGCGCGCGAAGCATGACGGCTTTGATCTCGTCTTCACGGAGGCGGTCGATCCGAAGGCCGCTGGCGATCCGAAATCCTACGAGCTTTCCAGCTACACCTATCACTTTCACCAGACCTATGGGAGTGAGGAGATCGACGCGAAACCCTGCGCGATCAGGTCGGCCACGGTTTCCAGGGACGGCCGCAGCGTGCGACTAATCGTCGACGGATTGCGATCGGGTTATGTGCACGAGCTTCGCGCCGCGGGGGTCAGCTCCGCGTCCGGCGCGCCGTTGCTTCACGATCTGGCGTGTTACACGCTCAACCAGATCCCCGCTCCCTAGCCCAAAAGGGCTGGCCCTAATTGCGTGACAGTGATCTGGGCCTGTGCTACCGTTTGCCTAACAAATCGTTATTCAGCCTGCGCCAATCTGTCGCGGTTGAATCTCTGGCTCGATGAAAAAGCTCCACATCATTTTCATGTCCTGTCTGATCCTCGGCTTGGCCGTTGGTTGCACCCCCGAAGACGAACACGTCGTGGAGTATGATCTCGCGGATGTGGAACTGGACATGCCCGCGAACGACGGTTCCGCTCCCGTGGCGGAGGTCGATCCCAACGCGCCGCCCCCGCTTCCACGGGAGGACGTGGAAGAAAAGGAGGAGGACGGGGCGGACCCGGAGGGCACGGTTTCCCCTGAAAAACTTGAATTGTTGATCAGCGGCAGCAAGTCGGCGGAAGGAGACGCCGGATTGACCTATGTGATTCAGGAGGCGGTCGAGAACTACTTCGCTGAGAAAAAAGCGCTGCCGCCGAATTTTGGCTCGTTGGTGGAAAGCGGCCACCTTGAGCGGGCGCCGATCACGCCCAAGGGAAAGAAAATCCTGATCAACGGCCAGACCCTCGAAGTGACCATCGTCGATGCTGAAGGGGGCGTCGATGAATGACATTCAGCAACCTGAATCCATGAAACCATCAGTCGACCCATCTCGCTTGCGCCGTTCCTGCTCCGGCGGATTTACGCTGATCGAGCTGCTTGTCACAATCGCCATTATCGCCATTCTGGTCTCCATCCTTCTGCCGGCGCTTTCACGAGCTCGTGAGTCCAGCCGCGTCGCTTCCTGCTCCAGCAATCTCAAACAGATACACACAGCTTCCTTGGCTTATTCCGGAGATAACGGCGATAAGATACCCTATGCCATGTTGCGCTGGAGGCCAGGAACGGCGATCGGCTGGGACGATCTGCTTTACACCTACATGGGCGGCGAGGCGGCGCGTTTTGAGAATGTGGTTCTGTCGGAGCCGCAGCTTGGTCAAGGCGGTCCGGCGGACAACCAAAGCAGCGGCAACAAGACCCTGCGCTGCCCCTCGGACAAGGTGAGGCGCGATGCGAGATACAGGCAGTCGATTCGCAGCTACGTCATGCCGCGCCACGCCATGCACACCTCGCCGGCGTGGGCGCCCAATACCGGTTCTTCAGGATTTAACTGGCCGCCCGCGGCGGATAACAGCACCGGCGTCGGGCTGAATTGGGACGTCTCAGGAGGGGCTACAACTTCCTGGAATCCCCGCGACCTGACGGGCGTCGGAGCCGACATTCCCGGCCGGCAGGACGGCATCCACGAAAACCTGATCCTCAAGCCGGAGGGGACGATCATGTTCACCGAACGCGTTCGTCGGGAAATGTTGCAGGGGGGCTTCCAGTATCAATACATCCAGAACGCGAACGAGCATCTCATCAGCAATCGCGCCCGCGACGATTACAATAACGCGTCAGCGTATCATTTCGGAAAGTTTAACTTCCTCATGGCCGATGGCCATGTCGAACAATGGACGCCGGAGGAATCGATCGGCCCGGATGGCACGAACACCGCATTTCAAACCGGACCGTGGACGATGAACGTCGACGACTGAACGCTCGCAGCGTGAAGATTTCTCCCGGGCTGACGGGAGCGCAAACAGGGTGAACGGCAAGCGTCGCCAGGCGGCGTAGGGAGTAATGCCTGGCAGTGGAAAGGAAACATCATGAAAACAGCACCCGCCCCCATCGATTCTCATCTCAGCGCCGCCGCTGCGACGGCTTCACTCTGATTGAGCTTCTGGTGACGATTGCCGTGATCGCCATTCTTGCCGCGATCATTCTGCCGAACGTAAACATTGCGAAGACCAAAGCGTACACGGTCAAGTGCATGGCGAATCACACTGGCCGCCCGGGTCCGACAATCGGACAGCTCCAGGATTGAACTGGAACGTGGAGAGTTCTCTCGTCCCGTGCTGGAATCCAAGAGACGCAACCGGCCCCGGTTCGCCGATTCCCGGATTTCAGAAGGAAGCCGCTTATGAAGGCATTCTTCTCGACGCCCAGAACACCATCATGTTCACCGACAAACTCCGCTTTCGGCGCGGTGACAAATCGATGCGTGTATTTTGATCGCGCGGCAGACGCTGCAGTTTATATCGTTCCTGATCCGATCCTCCATGACGCATGGCTGTTTCCTCCGACCCGCTCGCTCCTGGCAATGAAGGGCTGATTGCGCGCGATCGCGGCTTGTTGAATTTTCCGGAGCCTGAAGCGGCGCGCGAGGCGGTTCGACGGATCGATCTTTCCGGAAACAAGATTCGATCTTTTCCCAATTGGCTGGCGGAACTTGTCGCCCTCCGCGAGCTGGGTCTGGACGAGAATCTGGATTTGAGATGGAATCGGCTGGTTGGAGCGGACGAAATGATACGGGAGTGGAAACGCGGCGGTTGTCTCGTTTATCGCTGCCCCCCGGATCGGCTCTCCGGTTTTAACGCAATCTTCGGATCAGTCCCGTTCGAGCGCCTTGACCGCGCAGTCTCGGCAGGCGTCGGCGACGATGGCGAGTTCATTGAGGAAACCCTCCCGGCGTTCCTCGGGAAGGGCTTTCAACAGCTCGGCCTGAACGTTAATGGCGATGTCTCGGAGTTCTTCGTATTTCTTTTGGCCGCTGGGTTTGAGTTGGATGCGGTAGGCGCGGCGATCGCGTTCGTGACGGCGGCGCTCCACCCAGCCCGCCTTTTCCATGCGCTCCAGCAGGGACGCGACGGTGTTGGGATCGCTGCTCATCATATCCGTGAGCTGGCGTTGAGTGATGCCTTTGGCGTCGCATTCCAGCAGGCAGCGCATCGCGGTAAACTGATCTGGCGTTGCTCCAGTGTGCGCAATGTGACGGCGGAAAGCCTGATTCAAACCATACCAGGCGCGCCGCAGGAGGGGAGGCAGTCGCCGTCGGTCCGGGGAGTCGATGGGAAGATCATCGGGCTGCGGTGAATATTTTTTCTGCGTCACGGGTCAGATACTACCAGCTTCAAAATCATACGTGTAGGTATTATTTTTTGTTGCATGGAGTTCGCGGATTATGGATATTCGCGGCCCTTGAATTGAAAAATCTGAGTGCCAAAGGGTCCAGATTTCACGAAGAACACCGAATTACTTACGGAAAAGGCTCACTATGAAACGAAATTTCCTTCTCGCTACCAGCGCCGCCGCTCTGTTGTTTGGCCTGAGCGTCAACCCGGCGGACGCGGCCAAAGCCAAGGCCACTGGCT
>Ga0302117_10001189_pt1 | contig 12312 bp, 9 predicted proteins | sample AG5_322_MG_FD_203112 | JGI IMG/M metagenome (GOLD analysis project Ga0302117, IMG submission 203112) | Marine microbial communities from Western Arctic Ocean, Canada - AG5_32.2 | ecosystem: Environmental > Aquatic > Marine > Oceanic | place: Canada: Western Arctic Ocean | collected 2017-10-01 | reverse complement strand
AAAGACACGTTTCCAAAGACGGTTTGCAATGACTTTTGAAAAGCGTGGGTTTTCTGACGAAGTCATCCACTGGGCATAGCCTTCCACCGGATCCGTTTCCTGATCTAGTTTATCACTTTTTCCGAAAATCGGAGCTGCAGTGATTGAAGCTTTTGGCTTGGCGTCTTCATATTGGTAATCGTGGGGCAGTTGCAACTTTCGCGGATTGTGGGAGGCACCGTATCGGAGGGGGCGCATGATCTCACTGGCGGCTTTGCGGAGCAGTTGGCCTTCCTTCGACTTGTAAGCCTTTTTTCTTTTTTCAGCATCGCTTCCCTTGAATTGGTTGAAAAAAGCGTTCTGCATTTCCTTTTGTTTCTCCCCTCCCATGCGCGCCTGAACACCGTATGTGTAGGCTGCCATTTGGTAGTACTCCATTTGGGTCCACTTGTCGAATGGGTGGTTGTGACACTGAGCGCAAACCATTTGGGTGCCGAGGAAGACTTGTGCGGTGTTGGACATGTTGTCCAAGGGCATTCCTGCGTCTCGCATGTAGTAGCCCACGGCACCATTGTTCCACGGATAACCTTTGGCCGTGATGAGCTTTCGCGCTACTTCGTCGAAAGGCATGTTTTGCTTAATGGCATCCATCATCCAAATGGCATAACTTACTCCACCGCCCACGTTGTTGGCCCCACCGCTTCTTGACGGGGATTGAATGCGAAGCAAATCCGCCCACCAATTGAAGGTATGGCTGCCATAGGCCTCGGAATTGAGAATCCGGTCGATCAAGGTGGAGTGCTTTTGTGGATCGTTGCTTTCCAGAAAACCTATGGTCTCTTGATAAGTGGGTATGCGACCCCCTGCTTGAAGGTGTGCCCGGCGGACGAAAGTCGCATCATCCGCCAATGGCAAGGGTTTGACTTTATTCGTTGCGTAGCCTTTGGCCAATATGGCGTCGATCGCCTTGGCATCCTCAAGGACTTCTTTTAGCGGTCGGACCTCGTTCACTTCGGGAGCTTTTGCGTCGAGCGGAACGTATACGTTGCCAAATGCGTTTGCCACGCATGATAGCAAGCCAACAAGAATCGAGCCCATGCGGGCATTAATTATTTTCATTTTGCAGAAGGATATCAATTTATCATTATAAACTATGTTTCTCGCACAAAGTTTCAACAATGTTTCCGCATTCACTCCCAAATTGAATTTTTAGGGAGTTTCACCCGAGTAGACGCTGTTCTACTTAAAACGAGTGCGACAAGGATACGATAAAATTACGACCGGGACCGTTGAGGCCGGAACCGTGCACCCGGTAGTCTTCGTCTCCGAGGTTCTCGGCAGCCAGTGAGATCGCGGAGTTTTCGCCGATCGATCGTCCCCCGCGCAGACCGAAAAGAATGTAACCCGGGGTGCCGTTGGTAGGTATACGGGAGTCGTCGCTTTCGTCCTTAAGGGAAAGATCGTCCGCCCTGTCGACTGCAAGAATGGACAATTCCCCCCACCAAGGAGATGCAGGCGGGGCGTAGCGGGTAAGGAACTCCGCTTGAATTGGCATCAGGCGTGTGGTGGCACGGTCGACGGGCATGTAATTCCGCCCATCTATGGATACCGTTCCCGTTGCATTGTCATCCAATAACTGCTCGACCTCGCCATCCATCCAGGAAAAACTCAGTTCAGAACTCCAAGAGGAAGTCCAATCGTAGCCCAGTTCGATCTCGATTCCTTGAATGAATCCGTCCCCGTTAGCCTTGAGGACGTCGGATTTACCGGATTCGATTGGGGAGCGAACGATCATATCGTTGATCCATGTGTGATAAGCGGAAACCATGAATTTCCAATCTCCCTCGGTTTTCCTTAAGCCGACTTCCAATTGGAGGAAGGTTTCTGAATCAAGTGAGGTGTTTGGGCTTTCCACGGCACTGGTTTCATCCGTTGAGGTCAGGTCGTATAAACTTGGCGGACGAAATCCTTGAGAGAGTCCCCCGAAAAGGAAGTTTCCATCCGAGATTTCCTTGCTGATCCTTAGTGACCCAATCAACTCTTCGTATTTCTTTGTTTTTGGATTTTGAATCGTCGAAGTATCGCTGTTCTTTAAATAGTATCGGCCGAGTTCGGCCTGGACGGAGGAAAAGCGGATGCCTGGCTCGAAGGTCCATCCGGAAGTCACCTCGTAGGTGTCGTTTACATAAATGGCGTAACGATGATGCCGGGCTTCTGCGGCCAAGGGGCCTTGAGCATAGTCTCGTGCTATTCCTGAAGAATTGTTCAAGTCTGATCCAAAGGAAGAGACGTCCTCTAAATGACATTCAAAGCCATACGCGAGTCTGCCACCCCATGGGTCATCGGTTTCAAAACGAGAAGAAAATCCCAAATCATCGAGATCAAAACCCTGCTTGTCGTCAATAAGATGTGTGCCTGACTTTTCCCTTCTACGATGCCGCTCTTGGCCATGTTGGTGGAAGCTGAAAGTCAGCAAGCCGGCATCTGCCAAACCACCGGCGCCCTCCCACGCGAGCTTACCATAATAAAGGTTCCGTTCTTGATCGAGGCGTCGCCATATCTCCGTACCTTTGGAGAGACCTTCCCAATCGAGTCCGTATTTTGTTTTGTGGGTGCGGGGCACATCGTCCATGAAGACACGCTGGAAGCCGAAAGTTAAGCTTGAGTCCTCTCCAAGCTTTCGCGCCAGCCTAAAATTGGTTCCGTGCGTATCGTAGCCCGTGTTCAATTGCTTCCCGATGTCTCGTCCTCCTTCTAGGTCGCCAAAACTTCGTTCGGCGTGGGATAGCTCGACAAACCAATTTTTTGTTGAAACTTCTCCTTCGAGACGTCCCGTCCACGAAGATTCGGCTGAGGAGAGGCGAGCGAATGCTTTTCCTTGAGATTGGACTCCTTCAGTGGCGAAATACGCGTTGTCGGATATTGCGTTGACTACTCCTCCTATTGCATCTGCACCGTGTTTGATTCCATTTGGCCCACGTACTAATTCAAAGCGGTCGGCACCTAGCATTTCCACTGTGCTCCAGTATTGGTTAGGCCCAGAGCGCATGGCGGAATGATTGAGGCGAATGCCGTCCAACAGGAGTAGGTTATGGTAACCCGTGAGGCCTCTCAAGTAAGGAGAAGACTGGCCCAACGCCGTTTTTTGCACCATGACGGAGGGCAAGCCCGACAGTGCCTCGGGCATCGATCTTGCCTTAAGTCGAATATCGCTTACCTCCATCCTTTCCGTTGACCATGGCGAGCTAGCCATGGGTTCAGCAAACCCACCCCGGGCAGTTACTACCATTGGCACTAACGCTTCAGTTTCATTTTTTTCAGCTATCGAGAACTTGGCAACGAATAGACTGTATATGGAGACACCAATTAGTAGAAAAGTTCGTAAGTAGATACGGTAAGCGAAAGCAAGACCCATTCTGATTGCAATTGTTATTGCGTACATTTTATTCGAAAATATCCTTAGATTTAGTTCCCATTGGTTTCTGGATGGAAATTCCAGTAATAGTTGATTTAAAGTTGAAATTATTAGGAATCCATAAATTCACTGTGGTAGTTGACAATCTAAAATATAAGGTTTCCCTTTAAAATCAATGAGCGAAGACCCCTTGAAGCAGGACGAACCCCCAAAACCGACCGGTAGGCCTCCGAAGCCCGGAAAGCCTCCGTTGTTTAAGGATCGCCGGGCACACAGGATCGAGTTGCGCGACAAGATCTCCGGATTTAAAGAAGAAATCAACGAACTCAAGACCTTTAAGACGGACGACGAATCCAAGAAAGCCGAGATTCAACAGAGAATGTCAGCTTTGAAGACGCGACTCAAGGAATGCGAAATGGAGAAAGAGTCGATCGAGCAATTCAACCATACCCAGTTCGTAAAGAACGTTAAGAAGAGCCGCGAAGACGAATCACGTTTCGATAAGGAGTCACATGGGCAGACTCGTTTTTTCGAACATCTTACTAAGGATGCGGAATCCGAGGACACAACTGTAGATTCTAAATGGGCTTCCACCGTGGATGACAATAAAGAGGCGACTGATGCTTTACTTGAGGAGGCGAAGCCGGAAGACGTTTCCTCGCCCGAGCCTGAAGTTCAATCCACAGAACCCCTTACGGAAGAGGAGACATCCCCAAAAGTGGAAACCGAGGCACCCTTGCCTCAAATCGAAATACCTCCGAATACAATTGTCTAGGTTTGCTCGAGACACCTACTCGTAGCGCCACTTCATGACCCACGGATCGTTGGTCAGTTCTTGAAAGGCTTTCAGCTTTTTCTTTAGTCGGTCAAGAAGCTCTTCATGTTTTGAGGATTTGGCGAGGTTGTTTCCTTCGTGAGGGTCTTCTTGTAAGTCGTATAGCTCGAATGCGGGTCGGTGGATGTAGCTTCGTAAGGTCTTTGCCCCGTAGGGAGCGCTCATTCCCTGTTTCCATTGCGCCTGCCATGTGGGAGCTCTCCAAAGGTCTGATGCGAAAGGGTAGGGTAGGCCATGGGCGATGTTCCAAATCAACTTGTATCGCCTTTCCCGAACTACGCGCATGGGGTAATACATCGTGATTTCATGAAAGGTATGGGAGGCGTTTACTTGATCCCAACCAGTGGTTTTTTCTTTTTCCAAAACCGAAAGGAATGAGCGACCATGGAACTTGCCCGGGGTTAATCCCCGACCGTTTTGCTCCCCTTTGACCTTGGCGATACCGAGGCTTTGTGCGGTGGACGGGTTGAGCTTTCCCTTATCGTCGAGCACATTGGCAAATTGAAGAATTGTTGGGGCAAGATCCACCCAACTGACCATGGCATCGGTCGCGATGCCCCTTTTGTTCAAGTAGGGGTTCCTCACTAGACAGGGTGAGTGCATGCCGCCTTCATAAAGCGTGGTCTTGGCTCCCGGCATAGCTATGCCGTGGTCCGCAATAAAGAGAAAAAGGGTGTCTTCCCATTTATTCGTTTCCTTGAGAATTTCGATGAGTCGACCGATCCCTTGGTCCACGCGTGAAACAGACTGGTAGTATTGAGCAATCTCTGCTCGGCAGGTCTGTGTGTCCGGCAGAAAGCCGGGAATGTTTACCTTGGCGGGATCGTAGATCACTTCCTTGATTCCGGGATAGCCCTTGGATCCTGGTTTTGGGTTGCCGAAGCGGTCGGGTTTGTAGGGAAGTTCATTGGCGAAACCGCCTCCCCGATGCGGATCGGAGGTGCAGATGTAGAGAAAGAACGGTTTTTCCGAATCTTCGGCGAGAAAGGCTTTTGAGTTTTCCGCCATTTCTACAGGGCTACGGGAGTTCCCGGGAATGGCTTGGCCGAACTTGTAGATACTTTCGGGAGCCACATGGTATTTGCCGCAACGAGCGGTTCGATAGCCGCCATGAGAAAGGTATACGGGAAGGCTGATAAGGTTTCCGTAGCTGTTGAACTTGTGGTAACTATGCTGATGGCCGTAGTGACCGTTGGCATGGTTGTGGAGACCCGAAAGGATAACGGACCGGCTGGCCGAGCAGCTGGCGGTCGTGCAGAAGGCGTTCTTGAAGAGAGTGCCATCGGCGGCGAGAGCATCGAGATTCGGAGTTTTTAGCGCCGGGTTCCCGTATGCGCCGAAATCGGGACTCTGGTCGTCGGTTACGAACAAGACGACATTGCGCTTTGCGGCTTGGGCGATGCCTAGGCAAAGCAAGAAAATCAAAGACGTAAAAGTTTTCATAGTACTGATATGTTGGGTCTGGGAGATGATTAATTAAATCACCATTGCGTCTGTCGAGTTCCAATCGACTCTTAAAATAGAAAAACGAGCGTCGAGTGACGCTGGCTTTTCGGGATGTGGTGGAGATTCTTAAGCCTTACGGGATAGGCTTTTCCGGAATTTTTTTGCCTGCTATTTATCCAATCGAGACAGGTTGCCCGGTACGGGCTGATTCGTAGGTTGCGTCAATGGTTTTCATTAGCGACAAAGCTTGGTCCGGAGTGTTCAGTGGTGCTTCGGCGCCTTCTATGGAAAGAATGAAGTTCTGGGCGGCGCGGATACGTCCCATATCCTCGTTTGCCTCGGTGATAATGGAGCGATTCACGGAGCGACCATTCTCCTGTACGTAGAGCTCGCAATCATCGATTGCCGTCTCATCGAGACCATCCGAACCAAAAAGTCTGCGGATCATCCCACCTGCCTTTGTGCCCTGAAAGGTGACGGAGACTTCCTCCCGTTTGTTCATTTCGGCCCAAGAGACCTGAAAGGAAAGAACTTGCCCGGTTGCGAAGCGTACGAAACCGTGGGCCGCGCTCTCGACATCCGTCGCGCCATCGACAACGTCTGGTATTCCCCAAGGTCCCTTGAATGATTTATCGGTGATGAATTCATCAAAGGTTTGAGCGAGAACATATTGTGGTTCAGGGTAGTCCATGTAGTACATGGCGAGGTCTACCATATGTAAAAGGTCGATGAGAGGGCCCCCTCCGGATAGTTCCTTATTGGTAAACCAACCGCCAAATCCAGGTATGCCCGTACGCCGAATCCATTTGGCTTGCGCGGAATTTATGCGACCTACTTCGCCTCCCTTGATGTAATCCCGCAAGGCGTAGGACTCAGGTCTTGCCCGGTTGTTGAAATTAAACATCAAGGTTTTGCCCGCAGCCTCCGCGGCATCCTTCATTTGGGCTACTTCCACGGCATTCAGTGCGGGAGGTTTTTCACAGAAGACATGCTTGCCCGCTTCTAAGAGTTGAACGCTCAGTGGTTTGTGAAAGCGATTGGGGGTGATCACGCTTACGGCTTCCAGGTCGGGTTGCTGCTCAAGCATTTCCGCGACGTCGCTGAACACATTGGCAACATCGAATTCTTTCGCTGCTTTTGCGGCGGCGGCCTCGTTTGTATCGCAAATTGCGATTATGTCGGCATCGGCTTTTCTAAAGCCAGCCGCATGGTATTGGAGCATACCGCCCGCACCGATGATTCCTACTTTGGTAGCCATAGTTTTTAGATGCGGGGAAATTTGACCCACTTTTCGTTTGCCTTTGAGCTTTTTACGACAGTCTCGATAAAGGCCATTCCAATTATGCCGTCCTTGATGTCGGGAAAGTCGTAACCGCTTTTGCGGGGGAACTTGCCCGCTATCTCATCCCGAATGGCGACGCCGGCGGCGTTGTATACATTGGCGAAAGCCTCTATGAATCCTTCGGGGTGTCCGAATGGAATGCGCGTGTTTGCGGCTGCGGCTCCCGTAATGTATCCGTTGCCTCTTCTATAAATCATGCGTGGGGCTCTGGCGTCTTTGACTAAAAGTTCGTTTGGATCTTCCTGATGCCATTCGAGAGACTTTTTGGTGCCGTACACTCTAATGTTAAGGTCGTTCTCGTCGCCGTTGGAGACCTGTGATGCGTAAATTATACCCTTCGCGCCACCTTTAAAGCGAACGAGGACATTGCCATCGTCGTCGAGGGTCCGTCCCGGAATGTTCACGGACAGATCGGCACAGAGCTTGTCGATTTCCAGTCCCGTTATGTAGTGGACAAGGTTTTCGGCATGCGTGCCGATATCTCCCATGCAATTGGAAATGCCCGAAATTTTTGGATCGGCTCTCCAGTTGGCGATTGCCTTGTCCTCACCCGTCAGCGCAGTAATTGCATATCCTTGTGGATATTCGCAGACAATTTTTATGATTTCGCCAAGTTCCCCCTTTTTTACCATGTCACGGGCCAACTTAACCATTGGGTAGCCGGTATAGTTGTGAGTAAGAGCGAAGACCTTTTTCGACTTTTTGATGATCTTGCGAAGCTCACGCGCTTGCTCGAGGTCGTAGGTGACCGGCTTGTCGCAGATCACGTTGAAGCCAGCCTCGAGGAAGGTTTTGGCTACTTCGAAGTGCAAGTAGTTCTGCACCACTATGGTCACGAAGTCGATACGCTCGTTTTCGGGTAGCGCGGATTCCTTTTCGGCCATCTCTTGATAGCTTGCGTAAGTTCGCTTTGGGTCGACGTAGAAGTCTTTGCCGGAGAGTTTTGATTTTTTGGGGTCCGAGGAGAACGCTCCTGCAACAAGTTCGAATTGTCCGTCCAGGTTTGAGGCTGCTCTGTGAACACCTCCAATGAAGGCTCCGCGACCTCCACCTACCATTCCCATGCGTAGTTTACGTTTCATATCATTATTTTTCCGGTAGACAAATTATATGGCTTGATCCGACATCGTCACTGGTTGTCTTTGTCGAATGCTGAGTCGAATGCCATTTCATTGGGTTTGAAATCAAGATCCCTAACAAAATCGCACGATTCCTCGCCCCCATGAAAGCGATCCATTCTGCTGTCTTCCCACTCGACTGAAAGCGGGCCCTTATAGCCGATGTCGTTGAGGGCTACGATAATCTCTTCGAAGTCGATGTCGCCTCGACCAACCGACCGAAAATCCCAAAAGCGTCGCGGGTCGGCGAATGTGGTGTGGCCGCCGAATATCCCAACGGAACCATCTCCATGACCCCACCAAGCATCCTTCATATGGACATGATAGATTCGGTCCGCGAAGTCTCGGATGAACTTCACGTAGTCTACTCCTTGATACCCTAGGTGGGAAGGATCGTAGTTAAAGCCGAAACGCTTATGGTTCTTAAGGGCCTTTAACGCTCGTTCGGCGCTGGCGATGTCAAAAGCTATTTCAGTCGGGTGGACTTCCAAGCCAAAGTTGACGTTATGCTTTTCGAACTCCTCCATGATGGGACCGAAGCGTTTAGCAAAATCTTCAAAGCCTTTTTCCCAATAAGCTTGGTCGGTGGGCGGAAACGCATAGATTGAGTGCCAGATGCTCGATCCCGTAAAGCCGTTCACCACCGCGGGAAAATCATCCTTTTTGCCGCGCCCGGGTTTGCAATTGATGAAATTTCGGCAGGCCTTGGCGGTTTTGGCCATCTTCTTTGCTGCGCGACGACGAACCTTCTCGGGATCACCTTCGCCCCATACGTCTTCCGGCAAAATAGCTTTGTGACGATCGTCGATGAGGTCGCAAATGGCTTGGCCGACAAGGTGACTGGAAATGGCGAAACTGGTCAGCCCGTGGTCGCTCAGAATTTCCCACCGCTCATTGCAGTACTTCTTGGAGACTGCTGCCTTGTCCACGTCGAAGTGGTCGCCCCAGCAGGCAAGCTCTAAGCCGTCGTAACCCATTTCAGCTGCCTTTGCGGCTAAGTCGGGAAGTGAAAGGTCGGCCCACTGGCCGGTGAATAAGGTGACTGGTCTCGCCATAATTCGGGTTGTTTGGAGATGTTGTTTGAGGTCGAAAAAAAGGGAGAATCATCTTGAGGGAAAACAAATGGCCTGCAAAGACTTTTTTTCTCTTTTGCTTAATTCCACATGTTTCAAGAACTGCATTGTGGCGACCGGCGGGGACTATGCCAATTATCCAAAACTAGCTTGAGACTAAAATCTTTTTGGCTGCTTTCGAACCTAGAGTGAAAGGCTTACCCTTACCCACTCTCAATTCTACCGCATCAGAAATTAAATCGCGGTTGGTAACTTCCACCGCGGTTCCGGGCACTAAACCCTTTCTTCTGGCGAAGTTCAGAAAATCGGTGCTCTGGTCAGTCAAAAGTTTGATTGTGCACGGTTGCTTACTTTGGCACTCCAGCAAGTTGCGGATTCGCCGTTCTGCAAATTTTCCGTCCTTTGTCGGGATGGGGTCGCCGTGAGGATCGAATTCAGGTCGCCCGAGGAATTTATCCAGTCGATCGAGGACTTTGTCCGATATGGCGTGCTCCAATTCCTCGGCTTCTTGGTGAACTTCCGTCCAGTCCAACCCTAAGGTTTCCACCAAGAAGGTTTCCACGAGTCGATGTCGCCTCAGCATGTCCATGCCCAACTTTCGGCCTTTTGCGGTGAGCGTTACTCCTTGTCTCGATTTGTAGCGCACCAACTTTTCTCGTTCCAAAGTTTTAATCATTGAGGTGGCGGTTCCCGCTGCTACCTCAAGCCCCTTGGCGATTTCTCCCATACCCACTTGTCCCTCGCTCGTTTCTAGAGACAGGACGAGAATCTTTTTAACGTAATTTTCTACCGTTGCGCTAGGCATGCGAAGACTTGATCAAAGTGTACCAAAAGGGTTGACACAAGATTATTCGATGACGAGACTTTGACTAATCAAAATCAAATCTTTCACTACAGAAAATGGAACCCTGTTTTATTTTGTCCGGAGTCAACTGATGCAACTTCTTGGACTTGGATCAATCTTTACGATCTTGTTTTTTGCAGGATGCGATGCAGGCGATTCGGATGGGAAGCTGGTTGTTGTAACAACGACCACTCATGTTACGGACATGGTGAAGTTTGTAGCTGGTGACCGTTTGGATGTGATCGCGCTCATGGGGCCGGGCGTAGATCCCCATTTATACAAGCCATCTGCGGGAGATGCGGCTACCTTGGCCAAAGCTGATTTGATTTTCTTCAGTGGCTTGATGCTGGAAGGTCGTATGGCCGACGTTTTTGCAAAAGTCTCTCGCCGGGGAACCAAAGCTTATGCGGTAACCGAGAACGTGTCCGAAAAATCACTTCTCGAACCTGAAGAGTTTGAGGGACACTGGGATCCTCACGTATGGTTCGATCCCGCGATCTGGTCCAAGTGCGTTGATGTCGTCAGTGATGCCCTCACTGAAAATGATCCTGAGGGCAAGGCAGGCTATACCGAAAGAGCAGAGGCACTGAAGGCCGAGTATCTCGCCGTGACCCACTGGGCACAGGCGCGCTTAAGCGGTTTGCCCGAAGGATCTCGTTATCTTGTTACCAGTCACGATGCCTTCAATTACTTCGGGCGTGCTTTTGGTCTCGAAGTCCTCGCCGTCCAAGGCATTTCTACAGCTACCGAAGCAGGCCTTGCCGATCGAGTGGCCATGGTCGACTTCGTTAAGAAGCATGGCGTGAAGGCCATCTTTGTGGAGAGTAGTGTTAATCCTGCGATTATTGAGGGCATCGCCAAGGAAGCCGGCGTAATGATCGGCGGAGAATTGTTTTCCGACGCCATGGGCCAACCGGGTCGTTTGGAAAAGGGACCTGATGGCGAGCAATACGATATAGGCACTTGGGTTGGCATGATGAAGCATAACGTGAACGTCATCGTGGAAGGGTTGAAGTAATTGTATGGCTCAACTTCCCCCTCCACTGGAGATTCACGACCTCACGGTTTCCTACGATCGCAAGCCAGTCCTTTATGGGGTGGATGCCGTTGTGGAGGCTGGTTCGTTGGTCGGCGTGGTAGGACCAAACGGGGCTGGTAAGTCTACCCTGATCAAGACCATCATGGGCATCGTGCAGCCTAATGGCGGATGGGTGAAGATCTTTGGCCAACCATACAAAAAAGCAGTCACGCGTGTCGGTTACGTTCCTCAGCGCGAATCGGTAGATTGGGACTTTCCCGTGAGCGTTATGGATGTTGTTCTTATGGGGCGATATGGTCATGCTGGGCTCATGCGGCGAGTCAGTAAGCGAGATCGCCGAATTGCTTCCGAATGTTTGGAAAAAGTAAATATGCAGCCTTTTTCAGATCGCCAGATCGGCAATCTATCGGGCGGGCAGCAGCAGCGTGTCTTTCTTGCCCGAGCCCTTGCTCAAGAGAGCGACCTTTATCTTATGGACGAACCTTTTGCCGGGGTCGACGCCGCTACTGAGACAGCGATTGTGGAGTTGTTGCGTGATCTGAAGGAACGGGGCAAAACCCTCATCGTAGTCCATCACGACCTTTCCTCTGCCCGTGAATATTTTGATAAGCTTATGCTGCTCAACATGCGACTTGTTGCTTATGGGGAAATGGAGGAAACCTTTACTCCCGATCTTTTACAAAAAACCTACGGAGGTCGTCTCACCATCCTGTCGGATGTCGCCGGCCAAGCGGCTGGTCGCTCGGAGTTCGAGCAAGAAGGCACTCCCAAGCTATAAATGAAAGTTCTACGAACGATCCCGGTTTTTGTATTGCTGGTCTTTTTTGCCTTTCCTGCGTTAGTTCATGCCGCCCGTATCGGGGACGTGACCGATACGGATTGGGGTGAGCAAACCTTTCGCTTCCTCAGCTTGCGTGACGCCGCCGTCCGCAATGCAGTCCTTGGTTCCGTCTTCATGGGTGTCAGTTGTGGTCTTTTCGGTGGATATGTGGTGGCCCGACGTTTGGCATTGTTTGGCGATACCTTGTCGCACGCGGTGCTCCCGGGAGTGGCTCTCGGCTTCCTTTGGAGTCGCTCGAAAGATCCCGTGGCCATTTTTATCGGAGCTACGCTGGCTGGGTTGTTGGGAACGGTTGTGGTTGCTTGGATACGCAAAACCACAAGGGTGAAAGAGGACAGTGCCTTGGGTCTCGTCCTTTCCGGATTCTATGCGGTGGGTAT
>Ga0302117_10001186_pt1 | contig 12331 bp, 12 predicted proteins | sample AG5_322_MG_FD_203112 | JGI IMG/M metagenome (GOLD analysis project Ga0302117, IMG submission 203112) | Marine microbial communities from Western Arctic Ocean, Canada - AG5_32.2 | ecosystem: Environmental > Aquatic > Marine > Oceanic | place: Canada: Western Arctic Ocean | collected 2017-10-01 | reverse complement strand
CCGATTGCACTCAAGGTCGACCAGCTAAGCGGCTACTACGCAGACTATTTCTTCGTCGACCTGAATACTGACTTATTCGCTGAGGCGACCACGCCACTTGGCATACAGGTTTCGAATCCGGCCAGCGCTTCTCTAAGCCGCATAGATATAGGCCTGCCTCTCGAAGATCTTTCCTGGCAATACCGTTTCAACACGCTAACTGGCGAGGTACAGATCATCGACTTCGATACCGATCTGTTGGACGGAAAACTGAACATTGCCTCTGCCAATTACAACTCTGCAGGTGATCCCCAGCAGGTAGACGTGGTACTCGCCGATCTGAGGGTGGGTTCTCTGATAGAGCTAGCGGAATATCCCGGGCTCGAGGCCGATGGTCTAATTAGCGGCTATCTCCCCTTCATCATCGAGGGCGATACGATCAGCGTTCAGAAAGGCTTAGTTGGAGCGCTAAAGCCAGGAGGCAGTATTCGCTACACGCCAGACGGCGCAACACCAAGTAGCAATCAAAGCCTGCAACTGGTCAACGATGCACTTTCCAATTATCAGTATCAAACCATGAACACCGAAGTTTTCTACTCTGAGGATGGTGAGCTGTTACTGAGCGTACAACTACAGGGCAGAAACCCGGATATGAATAATGGGCAGGCTATAAACCTTAATGTGAATATCACTGACAATATTCCCTCGCTACTTAAGAGCCTGCAAGCGAGCCGTGTCATAACTGACGAATTGGAGCGCTTTGTCAGCCAGCCGTAACTAAATTTGAATTCCGCGGTCTAATTAAGCACAAGCGAAAAATCTTAAGCAAAGATTCAAGTTTGGCCGATATAATTAGGCTACCGTCAATCGAGACTAGAAATGATTAAATTGAACAGAAAAAATGCAGAGCAATAAGTTTCTTAAATCTCTACCCACAAGAAGTGGCTTTGCGCTATTAGCACTAGCACTCATAGCGTGCACGCCCACTATTCAGGTAGCCGTGCCGAATGAGCCGATAACCATCAACCTCAATATCAGGATCAAACACGAAATCCGTGTTCAGGTTGAGGAAGAATTGGATGGGATCTTTACCCTAGACAGCGGTTTGTTCTGATGGGAATACACACTATGAAGAATGTAATTTCTAAAACGCTGCTATTAGCCTGCATGTTGCTCTTAGTTCCTATGAGTTTCGCCTTAACCCTGCAAGAAGCGAAGAACGAAGGCTTAGTAGGGGAGCAGCGCAATGGCTACGTTGGCCTAGTGATGGAGTCCGCCCCAGCCGAGGTAATGGCCTTGGCCCGCGATGTAAACAATCAGCGCCGCGAGCTGTATCAACAGATCGCGAGACAGAACAATCTCACCGCAGAACAGGTGGCAGCCCTCGCCTTTGAAAAGGCGGTCGAAGCAACTCCCGCCGGTCAGTATCTGCAAGATGCATCTGGCGCCTGGGTTAAGAAGTAACGACAATATCGCCGAGATATTCCTAACCGCTGCGCCCTAGTTCTTTCCCAATACTCCGCAACACGCCTCTTGATGCTCAATGACTATGAAAGTAGAAGTGCATTAACACTACTCTAATTCTTACTCTGACCTTATTTTTTACTGAGCTCTGTATGGCAGCATACAAAGGTATCAAATCAGCCGTCTGTCAGCATTGTTTACACCAAAAAAATGTTAGCAGAGTCACAGTAGGCAGCGCGGCGATAAGCGCACCCGCCTTGTCGAATTTCTTAGCGACTTCAGAAACCTGCACTACGATACCTGCGGTAACAAGATACTTCAGAACGATAAATCGCATGATGCTCTACTAACTGAAACCGCTGTGCTAAGAGAATGTCCTAACACCTGCCATTGTGAAATTACAGATTACTGTGATTAGATTTTCCTGGATATCGGGGAATTTAGCGGCCTGAAATACTAGACCTTCAGTGACAAGATCAAGGACTTACTCAACGGCAGGCGTAAATAGAGCGCTTATTCTTCTACCTCTACGAGTTCGACGCTTACATCCTGTGAAATATGGTAGACCGAAGGGCCAAACTGATTGTAGACCGCTACATCGGCTGCTTCTCGACCGTAACCAATAGCAACATAGCCCGGCGTCATTTCCTCTTGGGTGGCATCGAAGGCATACCAACGGCCACCAACATAGGCTTCGAACCAGGCGTGCATATCCATGGGCACAAGGCCGTAGTTATAGCCAACTACCAGCCTGGCCGGAATACTAATTGAGCGACACCGCGCGATTCCCAGATGTGCAAGATCTCGACAAACACCAGACTGCTTTTGATTCACTCGTATCGCCGATATGGGATCGTCGCTGCTTTCCGGGATATAGCTAATCGTCTCACGCAGCCAAGTTTCGATAGCCGCAACCTGATCATAGCCTAACAGTTGCCCTGCCGTGATCTCTACAGTCATCTGATTGAAGCTTTCCGACTCACAATATCTACTAGGCAATAGAAAACTCAAAACATTATCGGGCAACCTATGTATATCTACAAAGGGAGCACCTGGCGCGTTATCGATAACATCGCTGGTCATCACTTGGGCCGCGGTGTGTATTTTAAAATTCCCGGGTGGTGCCACCAGTCGTTGGCAGAGATTTCCATAGTTGTCGGTAAATTCCACCACAGGAACGCTAGGGGGTGAGCTTGTATTCCTCGCGACTAATCCACTGCTGTGCGCCACTGCGCGGACGCAGCATTAATATGAACGGCGTTGGCACCGAAATCTCAAACTCGAAGTCACAGCTTGTAGCTAACCACATGGTTCAGACTCCAAAGTGTCCAGTTCAGTACTTGTATAGTGATGACGAGGCTTCAGGGCTAGAGGGTTTGCCGAATTGAAGTGTCGACCGATTCGCTTCTTCCAATAATACAAGTTTTCATTTCCATAGCTAGGGCTTTCGATATGACTACACACTAATCGATCATACTCTGATGAACCATCGCCTTGAACTTCGAGGCGATATTGTAAGCACCAGAAGGCTGAATTTGCAGCATGATAACTGCACTAGTTCCCGACACAGGATCTGCCCAGGAGAAGGTACCGAGCGAACCACTCCAACCAAATTCACCGTTGTTGGTGCCATAGGCACTCATGGTTTCATCCACCACAACTGCCATGCCATATCCCCATCCCCGATCTAGCATCGGGTTATTTGGATTCGAACCAAAGGGCATAAGTGCCTCGGGTACCTGATTCTGGGTCATAGACTCTACAGTGCCGGTTTGCAGAATTCGCTCTCCATCGAGCTCACCGCCGTTGAGCAGCGCCTGTAGGAAGCGAAGATAGTCGGGAACGCTGCTAACAATGCCCGCGGCACCTTCTAGTAGCTGCGGGTCTTCAGTAATAGGAATAGCCATCTGCGGCAGCAGGCTCAGGCTTCTATCTGTGGAGGACACACGATAGGCTCGCGCTAAGCGCTCTGCCTTCTCGTCGGGCACGTAGAATGCCGTATCTGTCATCTTAAGCGGACCATAGACATGTTCATCGAGGTAGTCATCGAATTCCTGCCCAGACACTAACTCTATTACTCGTCCCAATACCGTTAACGAGATGCTGTATACCCATTGCTCGCCTGGGTCACCTACTAATGGCACCGTAGCGACCTTCTCGACAAGCTCCTCCAAGGTATCCCCTCGAGAGCGCACTTCGTTCTGTCTATAGAGCGCGCCGAAACGATGGCTGAGGCCGGCGGTGTTCAGCAGCAGATCTTCGATTGTCATCTCACGCTCGCTAGCCCTGGTCTGAGTAAAATCCGCAGCCACAGGATCAAGGAAAACCTGCATTTCAGCGAAGCTGGGAATGTATTTAGAGACCGGATCGCCAAGCTTCATCTTGCCCTGTTCGACCAGCTGCATAGCAGCTACGGCCGTAATCGGCTTGCTCATCGAGCGAATCTGAAAGAGTGAGTTTTCCAGCATCGAGTTGCCTTGTTCGATTTGGTTCCATCCCATGCTTTCCAGATAAACGACTTTTCCGTGGCGCGCCACACCAGCAACTAGCCCTGCCACTCGTCCATCTTCCACATGTTGCGCTAGCATCTCATGCACTAGTGCGAGCCTCTGAGCAGAAAAACCTAGATCTTGCGGAGTGCCCCTCTCGAGAAAACTATCAGGCGCTGCCAGACTCGCTGTACTTAACGTAAGCATGCATAGGAGTAGCAGAGTGAGTTTTCTATTCATGTTCTTTCCTGTAAGTAGATAGATAGCAAGGTAGGTCGCTATCTAGGCTATGCGAAAAACTGGCTCCCATTGCAAGCCATATCGGGTGTAATGTCAAAGATAAACTGGCTATGCGGTCCATGATCAGTCGTATTGATTACCGCTATCTTCCGGTGACAGCCGTTCTACAATGGGGCTAGAATGGATCGATCAGTTTCTTCGAGAAAACCTGTAAGGACATCCATTGTGAAAAACAAGCATCAAGACATATTAGCGACTATCGGCAATACACCTGTTGTGCGCATCAATAAACTCGCGCCAGATCATGTAAATCTGTTCGTTAAACTCGAATCGTTTAATCCGGCAGGCTCTGTCAAGGATAGACTAGCACTAGGCATTATCGAGGATGCAGAAGCTAGCGGAGACTTGCAGCCAGGCCAGACGGTAGTTGAAGCAACGAGTGGCAATACAGGTATCGGCCTCGCGATGGTTTGTGCACAGAAGGGATATCCGCTAGTAATTGTGATGGCGGAGAGCTTCAGCGTGGAGCGCCGCAAAATCATGCGTTTTCTTGGCGCCAAAGTAGTTCTTACCCCCGCCCCCTTGAAGGGAAGCGGTATGGTCGCAAAGGCGAAAGAACTCGCCGAAACTCATGGCTGGTTTTTGACTCGTCAGTTTGAAAATGAATCGAATGCTCGCATGCATGAGCGCACTACTGCCATTGAGATTCTTAGAGACTTCGAGGATGAGCGCCTAGACTATTGGGTAACAGGCTTTGGTACTGGGGGAACGCTCAATGGTGTCGCGAATGTTCTTAAAGAGAAAAGACCAGAAACAAAATTAGTTTGCTGCGAGCCTGACAATGCACAGCTACTCGGCAGCGAGAAACCGCAGCCTGAAGCACCGGCCACCGGACTCCCACCCAGCCATCCTGAATTCAAACCTCATCCGATGCAGGGCTGGACGCCGGACTTCATTTCCCCATTGCTAGAACAGGCTGTAAGCCGAAAACACATCGACCAGCTACTGGCGATCTCGGGAGAGGACGCGATTCGTAACTCCAGGCTTCTTGCGCAGAAGGAAGGCATCTTTACCGGAATTACCGCTGGCGCCACATTTACCGGCGCATTGATGATTGCCGAACAGGCCGAGCCGGGTAGCAATATCCTTTGCATGTTGCCAGATACTGGTGAGCGTTACCTTACTACGCCTCTGTTCGAGGAGATCGGTACGGAAATGAATGCAGAAGAAATGGAGATCGCCGCGTCTACGCCAAACTATCAGTTTGATAGCCCGGCATAGTAACAAAGCTGCAAGGAACAGGCTGCAATGTTGAGCGCAGCCATTGCCCACTTAGGACAATGCGAGTGCGCCAAAAGTAAGTCAAATGACACTTTTACGCCAGCTTTTGGCGCACGACTAACTAAAAAGTCAGGAATGACTATTTAGTTAGTATCCACTAGATAGTATCGTCCAGACTGGTCTTATAGGTTTCGGTTAGCATCATCACAGAGATCAGAGAGAGAGCTGATGCTATGGCGATATAAACGGACACCCAGACTATCGAATACTCTGTCCATAGAATAGTTGCTATGGTCGGGGCGAATGCGCCACCTAGGATCGCTCCCGTTTGGTAGCCCAGAGATGCTCCCGAGTAACGAACCTCAGTACTAAATAGCTCAGTAAAGAAAGCTGCCTGAGGACCATACATCATTCCAAGAAACATCAAGCCGCCACTAAGACCCAGCACGATAAGCCAGAAGTTTCCTGTATCGATTAACGGGAACAAAGCAAATGCCCAGACCCCTGTGAGAATGGCGCCCAGCATAAAAATTCCCCGTCTACCGTTTCTATCGGAATAAGACGCAGCCATAAACTGTGCGGGTATCTGTAATACCGAAGCAAGCAATACCGCAAAGAGCATCTGGTCCCTAGTCATTCCAGCACCATCAGCATCGGTTCCGTAGGCAAGCACAAAGCCAATCAATATATAGAATGAGACTTGTATTGAGAGGAACGCGCCTGCGGCTAATGCAATTCGCTTGGGATACTTCACTATAGCTTCCAACACAGGCGAACGCCTTACGACGACCGCCTCTGGCTGTTCAGCCTGCTTCTTCTTTTGCAATTCCTGCAGCTCTTTAAAGGCATCGGTTTCTTCCATATGCAGCTGCACATACATACTGATTCCGATTAATAGGACGCTCGATATAAATGGAATGCGCCAGCCCCAATTCATAAACGCTTCCTCAGATACAGAATAGCTAATAATCATGAATGCCACGTTGGCAAGGATAACTCCAACTGGAGCACCGGCTTGTGCGTAGGCGCCGTAGTAGCCGCGCTTGTCAGCTGGTGCGCTCTCGGTGACAAGCAGCATCGCCCCGCCCCATTGACCGCCTATCGCTAAGCCCTGAGTAAAACGTAGTAGACTAAGCAATATAGGTGCGGCAATGCCGATAGTCGCAAACGTAGGTAGTAGCCCGATCAGAGTGGATGCGATACCCATCATCATCAATGCGATAACCAGCGTTCGTTTGCGTCCAACGCGGTCACCGAAATGACCAAATAAAATACCACCTAAAGGCCTAGCGATAAAACCGAAGGCGAACGTTCCAAAGGAAAGTATAAGGCCCATTGTCGGAGTGCTATCGGGGAAGAATGCCGAAGGAAAAACAAGGGCGGCAGCCGTAGCGTAGAGAAAGAAGTCATACCACTCGATACTCGTGCCCGCTAATGCCGTCAGGGCGACTTTACGCATACTCGCTTCAACATGAGCTGACTCTTCAGAATTTACATCGGTTGCGGTGCCTGAATCAGCGACCATGGTGCCTCCAGTTTTCATCTAATTATTAAGGGTGGTCTGCGAACAAACCTGCTCAGCAGCATAACAGGAAATCTCGCAGCGCCGCATTAAAATGAGTCGAAAGCCGACTAATCCAGTATAATTGGCAGGATGTATTACGAACTAGTCAGGCTATTGCACTTCGCAGCTATCTTCACATTCGCAGGCGCCTTAGTCATAGAAAACATGGCCATCAAACCGCAGATCACAGGGGAGGACGCACGCAATTTGGTGAAGGTAGATGCTGTTTATGGAATCAGCGCTCTCTTCGTTTTGACCTCCGGCCTAACTCTATGGTTATGGGTGGGCAAGCCCAGCGAGTTCTACTCTAGCAATCCCATCTTCCATGCCAAGCTTGGCCTATTTACTCTGATGGCCTTGTGCGCTATCGCTCCCACGATATTTTTTAACAAACACAGCAAGTCCGAGGAAGAAGTAATCGAGGTAGCTCTGCTGTTGAGGGTATTATTGAAGTTTCAGCTAGTACTACTAGTGTTAATCCCTGTGCTGGCGCTGCTGATGGCAAGAGGCATCGGGATCAGCTCCTAGCGCAGTGCTAGGAATCATCTTCCTATCGTTTGATCCCAATTCAACGACTGATACTTCTCAAGAACACGCATCAAATCTTCTAGTGGAATTGCACGCAGTTCTCCGCGCGAACTGCTTATAGTCGTCGCCTTGAAGATAGCATTGTAGATCGCCTCCTCAGTAGCCTCTGCTGTAGCTGCGAACAGCGGTGTCATCGATTCGTTTACTAACACATCAACCGAAACTGGCACTTCGCTAACTCGAGGCTTACGCACATTCGGATTAGTTGAAAACGCAATGACATAGTCTCCCGAACCATTACTGGCAAAGGAGCCTGTTCGCGCCAATCCCATCATGGCGCGCCTAGCAACTCGATCAAGATTGCGCGCAGTGAGCGGTGCATCTGTCGCAACAACCATCATGATCGATCCGTCTTCCTTATCTGCGTCCGCAACCGGCTCTAAGAAATCGCGATACACATAACTGCCCAATTCTCGCCCTACCGGTGCGCCATTAATTGACAACGCGCCACCGTAATTTGTCTGCACCAATACGCCGACGGTGTAGCCACCTAATTCTGGAGGGAGCACCCTGGAGCTAGTACCGATACCGCCCTTCCAACCAAAGGCTTGTGTACCTGTGCCTGCGCCAACACTGCCCTCTTGAACAGGGCCTGTGCTTGCGCTATTCAACGCGGCGTAGACTTCTTCCTTTTGGATTGGGTCGGCCCACATATTATTCACGCGAGCATCGTTAGTTTCTCCTACTATAGGATTCAGCGTGTGCTCACCCATTCCGGGCTGCTCGTACATCCATTGTTTAAGCGCATTCGCCGCGCTCCATACACACAACGTGCAGGTCAAAAGAATCGGTGTTTCTATTTCACCAAACTCGCGCACCTGAGTCTCGCCAACCATTTTTCCATAGCCGTTTCCTGTATGAATCCAAGCTGGAATGGGATGGGTATAGAGGTTTCCTGGCGCCGGGATGATTGCCGTTACGCCCGTGCGAATATCATCACCTTCAATACGAGTCGTATGCCCTACTCTCACACCTTCAACATCAGTGATCGCGTTAAATTCTCCGGTCTGGAATACACCCACCACAACACCCGCCTCACGGGCCCGCGGCCTCGAATCGGACTGAGCTAACGCAAGCGGAGTCACACAAAGTAGGGTTAGCACTGATAGATTTCGAATCATTAGCTTACTTTGCATTTCGTGCTCTCTTTAATCGTTTTCTAGAAATAGGATCAGGCCTTCATCCTGAGTCGATTTTTCATTGTAGCACCCTGCGGAATCACTTCATTGCGAATCAACTTCTCAAGGATTTTGTTAAGTTAGGAAAAGAAGTGATGGATTCGTCCAGTCTGGTATTCTCTGTATTAACAACCGCTCACGATGATACATCCTAGGATCTCAACATGAAGAGAATACGCTCTCCTGTTTCATTGAACTCATCGTTCACTTATTCCGCTGCCTTCTTGTCGATGCTGTGTGCGTCGGCTTGCCTAGGACAGGGCCTCGATGCACGAGCACTCGAAGTGGCCTTATCGGGCCCCGATAGAGAGGTTACCGACTTCGCGCGGGACAGCGCTCGAAAGCCAGTTCAGGTTCTTGAATTTCTTGGCATCCAGATAGGCATGACAGTATTGGACCTGTATGCCGCTGGAGGCTACTACACCTTCATCCTCTCCAAAGCCGTAGGTGAACATGGAACGGTGTATGCGCAGAATACAGAACGTGGTTTACGCTTCGTGGAAGATCGCCAAAATATTTCTCAGGGCGAGGCGCTTAATGCCAAGATAGAACGAGGCAATCTACGCAATGTTGTCCAAATCGTAAGACCACTCAAGGAAATCGGCTTGGCAGAGAACTCCGTGGATCTGATTATCGTAGCGCAGACATTGCATGACTATTACAATCCCAACCCCGAACGCGCAATTCAAATGCTTCAACAACTTAGGCTCTTGCTGAAACCTGGAGGCGTACTGGGCATTACCGATCATGTCGGTGTAGTCGGCGCAGACAATCGAGACCTGCACCGCATGGAGATTCAACAGGCGGTGGAGCTAGCTGGGCAGGCTGGCTTTGAGGTTGAGGCCAGCGAAGCATTGCGAGTCTCCACGGACGACCATAGCCGCAGCATATTCGACCCGCGGCTCAACCGCAGCACCGACCGGTTCCTGCTGAAGCTTACTAAGCCGCTGTAAAACCCTTCGTCGAGCACTGACTTCAAAAGGGAGCACAAATGCCATGAATCGCATGGAGTTGATTGCGCATTTTTGGTAACCTCAGCGTCGCATAAGCGAACTATTTGCCACAGCCTCCCCTCTAATAAAGCCCGACTAGAGAGCCAAAAAAATGAAGACAACATGCAATTCGACTTCTCTGTTTAGCCCTGCCAGATTGCCGCTAACACTGTTGCTGGCCTGCTCAGCTATTTCCTTATTCATACTACTCCCGCTTAGCGCCAGCGCTCAAGACTCCGACTATCTGATAGCCAGAACGGTAGATGGGGCTCCCGACCTGCAAGGCATGTGGACTAGTAACACCATAACCCCTTTCTCTCGCCCAGAAGAATTTGGCGACAAGCTGGTACTGAACCGCGAAGAAGCAATGCAACTGGAACAGGCCGTGGCCGACTACACCACAGAGCGGGACCAGCCTAGCGATCCAGATCGCATACCTCCTGTGAAGGACCGCATCGAGCTCGCCGATAGCTACAACAACTTCTGGTTTGACGACGGCACACAAGTTGCAAGCTATAACGGTGAATTTCGTAGCTCCTTGCTAATAGACCCAGCGAATGGCCGTATGCCTGCGTATACACAGCAGGCCCAAGAACGCTTGCGCGTTGCGGCTGAACTACGAGCCTCACGCGGCGCCTTTGCAGGGCCCGAGAGCCGTCCCCTAGCCGAGCGCTGCCTGATGTCATTTGGCTCTAGCAGTGGGCCTCCCATGCTGCCTATTCTGTATAACAATCACTATCAGATCGTGCAGTCACCAGGTTATGTGATGATTCTAGTGGAGATGGTTCATGACGCACGCATTATTCGTATCGATGCCGACCCGCTGCCAGATGTATTTCGCCCTTGGATGGGAGACTCAGTTGCTCATTGGGAAGGCGATACGCTTGTCGTCGAAACGAGCAGATTAAACCCTAGCCAAAAATTTCGAAACGCGACAGAAAACTTTCGTATCACCGAACGCTTCACACGCGTGTCTGATAATGTAATGAACTACAGTTTCACCGCAGAAGATCCGGACACCTTCGTCCAATCCTTCTCAGCCGAGATGCCAATGAACCTGACCGACGATATCCTCTATGAGTATGCCTGCCATGAGGGCAACTACTCGCTTCCGGGAGTGCTTGCCGGTGCACGACTAGACGAAGCTGAGCAATCCGATTAAATGCTGACGAACAACAGAAGAGATTTCTTATGAGTAAAAAGCAAAAACAGGGCATACATGAACTCTATAGCAAAGACCCAATAGCGGCTGATCGAGTGCTATGGGGCCGCGAAAGTGATCCGCTAACGCGGCGTGGCTTCCTGAAGAAAAGCGGCCTCGTTGCTATGACTACCGCGCTTGGCATGACTATACCCTTCTCTCGATTCATGCCTGCTGGTCTAATTCCAGCGGCCTTTGCCGCCGAGAGTTCTACTCTGCAGATACCAGGCAAAGACGGCCTCATCGTGCTCAACGATCGACCTTTCAACGCCGAAACTCCTGCACATTTACTCGATGACGATGTTACGCCGAATAATCGCATGTTCGTTCGCAACAACGGGGTAGCTCCAGAGGCAGTTGATCCCGATACATGGCAATTAGAAATTGGCGGCGAATCGGCTGATCGCGCTGTGACTTTCACCATAGCCGAGCTTAAAGAACGCTTCGAAACAGTTACATTACAGCTGCAGCTAGAGTGTGGCGGCAACGGGCGCGCCGAATTTGTGCCAGGCGCGAGTGGTAATCAATGGACTACCGGCGCCATCGGCTGTCCTACCTTCACAGGCGTGAGACTGCGCGACGTACTTAATTACTGCGGCGTACTCGCCGATGCTCAATACATTGGCTACTACGGGGCCGACACGCATCTTAGTGGAGACCCTGACCGCGATTCGATATCTCGCGGCGTACCCATCGCTAAGGCGCTAGAGCGAGAATCACTCATCGCCTGGTCCATGAATGGCGAGGACTTACCTTTGCAGAATGGCTATCCACTGCGCCTGGTCTGCGCTGGCTGGCCCGCTTCTGTTTCAGGGAAGTGGTTAAAGCGAATCGATATTCGCGATAAAGTCCACGATGGCGAAAAAATGTCTCCACCTTCTTATTCAGTCCCTGCCGCACCGGTCGCGCCTGGCACACGTGTACCGAATGAAGACATGCGCGTCATCGAATCGATGCCGGTTAAGTCACTCATTACTTTTCCGGAGTCGGGCACTACTCACGATATAAGAGATAGAATGACTGTACGCGGACACGCCTGGGCGGGCGACGATCAGGTAGTCGGCGTCTTTATCTCCATCGACTTCGGCGCCACATGGCTGCCGTCGGCACTAGCAGGCCCAGCCAATAGATTGGCATGGCAGAACTGGGAGACTTGGGCACAATTCCCTGAGCCTGGCTACTTTGAGGTGTGGGCTAGAGCGATGGATGTTCAGGGCCGCTCACAGCCCATGCTCGTACCAGGCTGGAATCCTCGCGGCTATTTGAATAACGCCTGTCATAGGGTGGCCGTACAGGTCGTGTAATTTAGGCTCATCGATTTGCGCTATTGGAATTAGAAATCATGACGAATAAAA
>Ga0302117_10001185_pt1 | contig 12336 bp, 6 predicted proteins | sample AG5_322_MG_FD_203112 | JGI IMG/M metagenome (GOLD analysis project Ga0302117, IMG submission 203112) | Marine microbial communities from Western Arctic Ocean, Canada - AG5_32.2 | ecosystem: Environmental > Aquatic > Marine > Oceanic | place: Canada: Western Arctic Ocean | collected 2017-10-01 | reverse complement strand
CCCAGTTGATGATCATCCGTTGCGTTAGCTACGAGTTGAAGCACTTTGTCGACAGTGGCCACTCCATTTCCGAGGGGTTCCACCAATTCGATATCCGGAACTCTGTCGGGAACCACTCGGACGAGATGCTGAATGTCATCGTATTCAAAACCATATTTCTTTTCGGTCCACCGAAAGCTGTATTTAGCTGTCTGGTCGGCGGTCACCTCGAAGACGGCTTCCGTGCCTGCGGAACTAACGTTGGCGTCCAGTTCATCCTCTCCCCAAGTCACCTGCAACGCTCGAACAGCAGGCTGGCATTGCAGGGTCCATTTAATACGCGTTCCCTGAGGCACGGAGAGATTCAAGCTGTCTGCGCTTGAGTCGTTCTGATCCAAGTATTCCGGATAGCTCAGCACGATACCGGTGTCGGTGATTTCAGGTGTGGGTGAAACCGATATTGTGAAATCGTCCGAGCGGTCATCTCCTACCTCCACGTAATAACTGAGTCGCTCGGAAATCGATGGTAAGTCCCAAGTGTAGTTATTGCCGTCGACCAGTTTTTCGAGGGACTTCTCTTCACCGCTTTCGAAGCGTACGATCAAGCTTCCTTTCTTTGGAATCAGCCCTTCCACCCTAGTGCTGATTGTTACGGTGGTCCCGGACTTGATCGTCTGGTCGCCCGTGGTCGAAACAATTCTCGTTTCGGTGGGGTATTCCAGTTTCTCGCCAAGCATTCTCTTGAACAGCAAACCCATTTGCTCCTGCCACTCGAAAGTGATGGCCATGAAGATTGCTATGCTGGCGAAAGAAACCAAGGCAATGCTCTTCAACTGCCGAAAATCTACGACCTCGCGGAAGTCTAGTGGGCGAGTCAGTGAAATTGCTTGCTTGCGCATGGCTTCCAGTAGAGCCGGCGATGCTTGGGCTTCTTCAGCGTCAAAATCCTTTAATTGCGTGTAAGAGACGAGTACGGAACGCAGTTCGGGGTGCTTGTTCTCCACTTCCAAGGCTACGCGAAGGGAGTCAAAGGGTTTGAGATGGCGAAACCACTCGCGCCATAGCACCCAACCCAGAATCGCTAGGTTGAGGATAAGTAACAAGACACCCGGCGCCTCCCAGCGGGAGCGGAAGAAAATCTGCCAGTCGATTACCAAATCCACCAGTACCATCGCCACCAGCCAGATGAGGAAGCGAGCCAATCCGCGCAGATGGAAAAAGCGCTGCTCCTGCTTCCATGCCTCGAAGAGCTTTTCATCGATCATCGCTCCGGATTCTTCTACTTGGTCGTTCATGTTGAGTCGTCGGGCTTCTAAACTAAGTTCTCTCTCCGTCGGAGGTACCATTCCAAGCCCGTGAGTAAAATTAGGATCACGAAGATCGCCGGTATGTCCCAGAGAGCTTTTTCCCTCCGGATGGTCAAGGGTCTGATCACTTCGTCGGTGCGAAGCAGTGCTCCGAGATCTCCTGATTGGTGGCCAGTTGAATTATCGTCCTGTTCTTCGTCAAGTGAAAGCAAGAGCCTTTTACCTCCTGATAGGGCAGCGATTTGATTAGCGACGTCTTCACGCATGGCGGTTTCACGTTGCTCCACGGGAACGTTTTCTACTTCGAACTCCACTGTGTTGGCGATCGACGGATCACTACCCTTAGAGGTCATCGCAAAGCGACCTTCTTCCACCGCGAGAATTGATCCTCCGTACAGGCCGGGCGTGCCCGGTACGGGAGTCAAGTCCAGTTCCGTGGGTAGGGCGCCTGAACCTTCTTTTTGCAGCAGTACGGAGTAAGATGTCTGTTCTACTGGCTCAAAGGCTTCCGTGAGCACGTTGGCGAAGAGCTCTACGCGTTCGCCGGTAGCATATTTCTTGCGCCCGGTTTCCAAGGTAATCTGCTTATTTTGGCCTAGAATCCGAGACAGGGCTAGGAACTGGATGGCTTGCCCCCAGAATCGGGAATGGTATTGGTCTCCCACTTCGCGTCTAAGACGCCAAAGGTCGGCGGTGCCGACGAACATGGTCTTGCCACTCCCATAGCGTTGCCAAGCAACTAAAGGGTAGGACAGTGGGGCTGCGTCATCGTTTGGCAAGGAAAGCAAGATGGTCGCCCCGGGTTTGGCCCCATCCAGTTGGGGTAGGTAACCGAGTGGACGTACGGCTGACCAAATCCGTTTATTCAGTTCTTTTGACGGGGATAGTGAAACGACCGAACTGTCGAGACCGGAGGCGGTTACTACAGGGTGAAGCATGGACGGTACCCCCCTCCAGCTGGTTCCGCCTATTTTGACGGGTAGCATCTCAGCTACCTTTGTATCTGCATATGTGGTTGGCGATCCTGTGGGACCTGCGAGCATGAGAAGGGACCCTCCCCCTTTTTTTACTAGCTCATCCAACCAGTTGATCTGTTCGGTGGAAAAATAAGAGGAACGCACGTCTCCCAAAATAACCAAGTCGAATTTGAGCATGTCTTCGGCTTTGGATGGAAAGGCACCCAAGTGTCGCGGCGAAGTCGCCGCGAGGTATTTGTCCCCTTGGGTCATAAGAAAGCGAACATTGAGTCGGGGGTCTCTTAGCAACACCCATCTCAGGTAGCGATATTCCCATCTCGGCATGCCTTCGACGTAAAGGACGTTGATCTTTTCGTCTATGATGCGAATCTTGTGGCTTTCGGCATTGTTGACTTCAGTGGTCTCACCCGGCAGGGCCTCGATCGAGGTTGTTAACTTGGACGTTCCGGTTTTTCTTTCGGGGACGAATAGGAATTCCGCGAATTGAGATTTTCCCGTCAGAGTCAGTTCCTGAGTTTCGACGGTTTCGTCATCAACTTGCAGGATCACTTGGACGGATCGTTCGTCGAAGCCGCTCGACTCCACCTGCACGCGAACCGGTATTTTGTCTCCGGTGAATGCCACTTCAGGCGCAATGATTCGTTTAAGCTTGATGTCGGGAGGCGATGGCAATCCGAAGGCCAACGTATAAACGGGAACGCCTTGGTCTTTCATTTTGCGTGCCACTTGGCTCGGATCCGTTCCCTCGATCCAGGCAAAATCACTTAATACTACGACCCCGGCCAGAGGCTGACCAGCGTGGCGCGCTACGGCTTCCTCGATTGCCGAACCTATGCGTGAACTGTTTGCTTCCGCAGTTTTGCCTCCGAGCCACTCGGTTTCTCCCTTTTCATCAGAGACCGGTTCGAGGCTGTCGCCAAAAGTGTAGTACCTGACGACGAAGTCATCTCCCATCTCTGCCGTTATGCCATTTTCGGGGTCCGTGATCGCCTTTTTCGCCAATGCAAGTCTTGTGACCTCGTTCAAGTCTTTTTGCGATGTTCCGTTATCCTTTGTCTGGTTTGTGTCGTTCGGTGGCGCCTGATCGGTGATGGTCATGCTCTGCGACGTATCCAGGAGCACCAGCAAATTACGTTGTTGCGAACGAGTGGACACCATGTCCAAGGTCGGTTCCAAAAGAATCAGGATCAAGAGCAATCCGGCCAGCAGATAAGACCCTCCCATTACTAGTCTTCGGTTTTTGGACAGCCAAGATTCCGATTGATAGAGGTAAAAGGAGTAAGCTAGTAATCCGGCCACCAGCAACATGGTGATGATCCAACCGGGTATGCCAATGCTTTCCGCCCAAGACCAGTTGTGCTGGACGTTGAAGTGGACATCGTTAACGGTCTCGTCCGCCCCTATGTCAAATAGCTTCTTAAACATTAGTTTTAAAATAGAAAGGTGTTCGGTTTGTTGCCGGTGTCAGGTCCTTCTGGCGGCGGCAACGGTGTGCTTGCGCAAACTCTCTTCAAGATTGGCTGCTCCTGCTCCTGTCATGCGGTTGGTGAATCGCTTGGCGAGGTAGCCTTGCAGGATAAAGATGGTCAATGCCAGCATCAGGAGGGTGATGGATATTTCCATGCCTTTGCGACCGTCCTTCACGATAGTAGCTAAATTCCCCTCAGGGGAGATTACATTGGCTGCCGTGCCTTCCAGCGCTTCTTGCAGAGAGTCGGCTGAGATCACGCGGGCGTCAGCTTCCTCGGAGTCAACGTTGACGGCCATTGATACGATCGGCGCGTTTTCGGCTTCCACGTCATAGAAACCCGGTGCTTGCGTTGCCACAGGGCAGACCACGATGCCCGAGCTGAGCACAGTCAGTGTGACTGAAGAGGATTCATCATCGGGAGTTCGGAGCATCACGCTGCTGCCGGCCTGCTGTCCGAGCAGGGAGACTTGCACGAGCTCACCAACCGATTCATCGCGTTCTCCCGGTCGACTAGTCAAATGAGTAGTGGCTTGCTGGATCATCATCGGGAACAAGGGGTGAATCGCCAAGTTAGACCATGCTCGATCTGCGGTCGTGGTAAACAAGAGGATGGTTCCAAGTCCGACTTTTTTCTCGAGCAGGAGCGGCAGGTCCGAATCGGATAGGCTTAGAATCGTCGAAGTCTTTGGGTCGGGTTTAACATTAATGACGCGTTGCACGCGGGCGTAGCTTCTCGCTTCCTCCGGGATCTTTGCGGCGAGCTTTGCCAGAACATGATCCGATTGTATGTTTCCGATCGTCCAGGAGTTGCCCCCCTCATCGAGTTCGTTTCCTCTGGCTTCATCGACGAAGGCGACCACCCCCGTCATCTCGCCAGGCAACAAATTGACTTCCGATCCGTGCAACTGGGTGTTGTAATTGTCGGTGTCGATTCGCTCTCCCGCAAACACGATCAAGCCGCCGCCCTTTTTAACAAAACTGTCTAAGCGTTCCGACGCATCGGTTCCGATGCTTGGTACGTTCGCCAAAATGATTAGGTCGTAATCCGTGAATCTTTCCACGTCCAAGTCCTGCCAATCGGCCCGCACCACGTCCAAAGTGGAATCTTCTTCCACTTGTTTTAGTTTCAATGCCTTGACCAACCAAAAAATTTCACTTGGGCCTTCGCTGGAGGCCGGTTCCCCGTCGATGCAAAGGATTCGTATCCGCTCCTTGACCCCGATTACCGTGTGACGATGGTTGTCTTCTTGAAGCGAGTCGTCGCTGAGGCCCACGCTCACCTTGGCGTCACCTGCTTCGTCGATGGTGGTAAAGAAGGACAGCATCTTGGTCTCACCCGCCTCGATAGAGCCTATCGATTGCCTTGTGATGGTTTGTTTGTTCAGGGTGAGCGTGGCAGTTCCGCCCTCGTTCAAGTGTCGCCCGAAATTCTTTACTTGCGCCGTGAATCGTGCGGTGCCGTTTGGGCCGAATGATCCGGATGCGTAACCAAAATTGGTGACTGCGAGGTTCTCTTCTCCCGTTACCTTGACGGGGGTGACGTACAGGCTCGCTTGATCGCTGATGGCTTTCAAGCTGACCGTCGCCTCTTCCGAAAGGTTGTTCCAGTCGATTGCTTGGGCATCCGTTACAAAGTAGCATTCCAGAACGGATGCCTTCAGTTCGCCCACCAGTTGGGCGATTTCGTTCAGGCTACGTTCCAAGTTCAACTTTTCCGGCAAGACCTTTACTTTGTCCAGCTCGGCCCTAAAACGGCCCTCCTCATAATTCGCTCCCCTGAACAAGGTGCGGGGTTTGTCGCCTAGCAGAACCACCGTGACTGAATCGCCCACTTGGGCGGTAGAGAGGATTTCTTGAACACGTGCCATTGCCATGGTCATACGTTTTTCCAGTTTCCCATGCCCCATGCTATAGGATGCATCAATGGCTACTACCATTCCGACTCGGCGCTCACCTCCCAAAAAACCGGCTGTTTTGTTATCCAGTACGGGGCGAAGCAGGGCAAAGGCAACCAAGGCAAGTACCAAGCAACGCAAAAGAAGCAGGAGAAGGTCTTCCAGTCGGACTTGGCCGGAACGAATCACCAAGGCTCGACGCAGCAACTCCATGGCCGCCCAGTCGGTACGGCGACGATGGCGCTGATGGAGAAGATGGATGATTATCGGCACGGCTACGCCTGCAGCAGCCAATCCGCCCCAAAGGGGCAAGGAATTGAGGAAGTTCACGGTTGTCCCCCTTCCTGTGCCGGAGAGATCCAGGCGATATGCGCATCGTGCATGTCGATGCCGCAAGGATAAGCTAATCGCTCGCCGAACTCTACCCTAACCACCAAGTCGTTTCCTGACGGCAATGGGATTGAAATATTTTCAGTTACGTCCTCCGCCAAAAGTTCCTTTTTGTAGAATTCTATATTTCCAAGGGAAAGCGTGACAGTGACGTCTCCCAAACTTCCGGGGACAGGGCTCATCGCCGTTCTTAAAACTCGTCTGTCGCTTTGTCCTTTTGTCGGCAGCTTGTAGCGCAGAACCGTTTCCGGAATAATCCTGACCGCGGAAAGACTTGGCTGGCCGGCTTTTCGAAAATCAAGATGCTCTACCCCGGAGTGTTTACCTAATGGCCCGGACGTATCCACTTGTCTGTCTTGAAAATCATTCAACCATTGCGTCTGCTTACCGGACCGAATGAGGTAACGCAGTTTATTCCATTGTATGCCTACGGTTTCCAACACTGGGTGTTCGAGTATGATTTTCTCGTCCTCAAGACCGACTTTCCCACGCAGGATGCTTCCGTCCACCAAACCGATTTCATCCATTGGCTCTTGGTCCGTTCGGATTGAGGATCCGGGGATTATATATTCAATCAAGCCCGTGCGCGGTAAGGGGATGATTCCTAACGCGCAATCGATAGCTATATCGTCTTTTTTGATCCATGTAAGCTTGCCCGGCAACGGTCGACCGCTGGTCCGATAGAGGACTCCGGGTCGTGACGTTCCCTGATGTTGGAGCCTCGGCGCGAACTCAAGCGATACCACCGAGGACAAGTCGACCGTTCGTTCGCCGAACGGATCTCCCTTAATAGCCAGTTTGTCGTTGGTGAGAGTTAGTATTTCCACTTGCCAAGTTTCCCCATTACGAAAGTGCACGGCGTGAGGGGGAGATGCGTTACCAATGGCCGTAGTTTTACGAGAAATACTCTTAATGTCGTCTGGTTTTATAGGGCTCCGGTTGAGGAGAAACTGAGCGTTTTCCCAATGCAGTTCGCCCGATTGTCTGCCGGTTTGCGTCCAGAGTGTGTCTGCCTTTGGAGTCGTTTTGTCGTTGGTGAGGCGAGATCCGGAGGAGTCGTCGGTTTGAATCAAATCGTCGATGCAAATATGTCCCCACGGTCCAGTTTCTTGGTCGATGACTTGAATGCGCGCTTCTTTGTTTTTAAGTTCGATAACGTCAAAGGCGACTTTTTGAAGTAAGTTGGAGTTGTTGCCGGTCGCTGAGCGAACCACCTTGTCTTCTAGCAGCAGATTTACGCAGGTTCGGCCCGGGTTTCTACCACCCGAAATCATGAACCTGATGAAGTTGCGTTCCACCTTGAATACAGGGGAGAGAGCTTGCCCCGTTTCTCCGTCTACGTTCCGTCCGTCACGACCCCAGCTTTTCAACATGGAGTATCCTCGATGGCCTCGAGTACGAAGAATACCTCGATCGAAGCGTCCGGGGTGCCAATAATCTCCCGACCCATATCCAGTGAAGGCGGAACCCTCGAAAGTCCAGTCCCCGTGTTTTTTCTCAAAATCTTCAATAACCAAGTCTTCCGCCGCATGAGTTGCCATTGCGGTTAGCCCCAACGATAGGAAAATAAAAAAAAAGCTCATCTTACCTTTGCCGCTGCGGTTCTTTGCAGGAGATAACTGGATATAACCGATTCGATCGGTTCGGCAGTGTTGACTAGGACATAATCGGCTTGGCTCTTTATGCATGCGCCGCGGACCTTGCCGATGAAGGTTTCCAGTTCCTTCAAATACGCTTCCCGAACACGAGCAGGTTGAGTGATCAACTCGCCGTCGTTTTCCAACCCCTCGAAACGCCATACCCCGTTCAATGGAAACTCGATTTCGTGAGGGTCGAGAATATGGAAAACCGTTACGTTGTGTCCGCGAAATCGAAGGTGGTTGATGCCTTTGATGAATTCGTCGGTGTTGTCCAGTAGGTCCGAAAATACCATCACCATTCCTCGACGCTTCATTCTGCCAGCAAACTCGTGCAGGATGTTGGCGACGTTTGTGCGAGGCTGTGGATCGACTTTCTCCATTTCTCGGGAAATGTCGGCGAGAATTCCCAAAGTGCTCTTCGGTTCAATATACTGCTGCAGTTCTCCATCAAAGATGCCAACTCCTGCAGCATCGCGTTGATCGACGATTAGGTAGGCGAGGCTTGCGGCCATGTATTTCGCGTACTCGAGCTTGGTGATCTTGCCCGAACCAAAGGTCATCGACGAGCTCGCATCGAGCAACAGATTGGCTAGGAAATTAGTTTCCGCGTCGAACAGTTTAACGAAGTAGCGTTGGGTACGGGCGTATAGTTTCCAGTCTATGTGACGGATCTCGTCCCCAGGTACGTATTGCCGGTAAGCGGAGAACTCCGTGCTGATGCCCCTCGCCGGACTTTGATGCATCCCTATGCGGATACCTTCGACGACTTGACGAGTCACCACGTCGAGTGGACCGATTGTACTCAGCGTATCCGGATCGAGATATTTCGCTTTTTGCATAGAGCTTCAGCTGACTTCCGGTCTCTGTCGTTGTCGACGGATAGAGAATGTTGAAGTCAGGCGCTCTTGGCTTGATACATTTTCTCGTCGGAAGGAATTTCTTCGAGCAACTTCTGAATGACGTCGTCCGTTTTAACGCCTTCCGATTGAGCCGCAAAATTCAGGCCCATGCGATGGCGCATCACGGGCAGCGCCAAAGTTTGTATGTCGTCGATGGCTACGTTGAAGCGTCCTTGCAGTATGGCCCGGGCTTTCCCGGCCATGATCAGGTTGAGACAAGCTCGTGGTCCGGTGCCGAATGATAGCCAGTCGTTGATGAACTCCGGGGCGCCTTCTTGACCGGGGCGCGTTGCCCGCACCAATTTTGCGGCGTAGTTGTAAATGTGATCGGCAACCGGAACCCGTAGGACGAGGTCTTGCAGGGCGAGTATTTCCTTCTTGGTCAGTACGGCCTTCGGTTCCGTCGAGGAACCGCTGGTGACTTGTCTCATGATGCCGATTTCTTCCTCTTCGGTGGGATACTCGACGTGAATCTTGAACATGAAACGATCGAGCTGAGCTTCAGGCAGGGGGTAGGTACCTTCTTGTTCGAGGGGGTTTTGAGTCGCCAAGACGAAGAAGGGAGGGTCAAGTTTGAAGTCTTCTCCGCCAGCAGACACCATCTTCTCCTGCATGGCCTCCAAAAGGGAGGCCTGCGTCTTAGGTGGCGTCCGGTTGATTTCGTCCGCTAAGATCATGTTCGCAAAAATCGGGCCCTTGTTGAAAGTGAACTTGCGTTGACCCGTTTCCGGATCGTCTTGCAAGACTTCGGCTCCAGTTATGTCAGATGGCATCAAGTCCGGAGTGAACTGGATGCGACGGAATGAAAGCGACAGGCATTTCGCAATCGAACTTACCAAGAGTGTCTTGGCCAGGCCGGGAACTCCTTCAAGCAATCCATGTCCACGAGCGAATATGGATATCATCACTTGTTCGATGACCTCGTCCATCCCGACAATCGAGTGGCGTAGCTCGGCGAGGATTTGCTCACGCGCCTCGCGCAGTTTTTCAACTGCTTTGACATCGTCGATACCCGTTACCTTTTTGGTTGAGGTAGTCCTTTTCTTTGCAGTGGTTTTCTTTGCTTCAGCCATTTTATTTTCCTTTCACTGCCATCGTTCTAGATGGTGTCGAAACTATGTGGTTAAATTCGCTTTTGAGTAATGATTTTGAGAACGTGTTATAAATTAATATTTCTGTAAAGCCATGAATTTACTTTAAAGATTTATAAATGAGACAGACGGTCAACAAATATTTCACAGTCGGCTTTTTTGAGCATGAGCATTCTTTGCTTGGTCGCTCACCTTGAACCATTCCGCATAAACAATGTTTTATGGCTCTTCCCTCAGCTCTTCTCGGCCTGTCATTAGGGCTTCACTTTTTCTGCCCACTTTTCATACATTGCGAGTAGGCGGGCGAGCAGTTCCGGTTTTTCCTTGGCGTAGTTTTTCCGCTCGGGTTGTTCGTCGTTCAGATTACCGAGGAAGGTGGCCTTGGTCCCACGACCCATCAACTTCCATTCGCCCATGCGCACAGCCCATTGGGTATGCCACTGAAAATGAAGAATATCTCCGTAACCTGACTCGGCTTTTCCGGAGCGGATGAGAGGAAGAACACTATGCCCGTCGAGCTTGGGATCCTTTTTTTTCCGTTCGATTCCGCATAACTCCATCACGGTGGGCAACCAGTCCATAGCAGTGACGATCTGGTCACGGGTCTCGCCCTGCGGAAGCTTGCCCGGAAAACTAATGATTGCCGGTACGCGGATTCCACCCTCGAAGAAAGTTCCCTTTTGCCCCTTCCATTTTCCGGTGAATCCACCTCCGCTGGCACCGTAAAAGTGTCCCTTCGGATGTCCGCTCTTGTGGTTGTCCGCCCGGATACGGTTACCGGTTTCCTCGGAATGCCCGTTGTCGCTCATGTAAATGAACAGGGTATCCTTGCGAAGCCCGAGTTCCTCGATTTTGTCGACCACCCTGCCGATGTAGTGATCGGTCGCATACATAATGGTGGCGTAGGATTTCCTGGCCGGGTCCTTCATGTCCTTGAACGGTTCGGCGAATTTCTTGGGAGCCTGTTCGGGGTAATGCGGTATGTTCAAGGGAAAATAAAGAAAGAAGGGCTGGTCCTTGTTCTCTTCGATAAAGGCGAGCGAGCGCCCAGTCATGAGCTCGGGAAAGTACTTACCCGGGGCCTTGACCGGCGTGGTCCCCTCATAGAGGTCATGAAAGCCCGTACCATGAAGAAAGTAGTGGTTATAGTTGTCGATGAACCCGTCCCGGATCCCAAAAAACTCGTCGAAGCCTTGTTTCTTCGGCCCGTAGTCACGATGCGCACCTAGGTGCCATTTGCCAAAGAGAGCGGTACGGTACCCTGCCCTTTTCAAGACCTCCGCCATCGTTACCTCTTCCAGCGCCATGTTGATTCCCTTGGCCGAGTTCATGTCCCCCTGAGTCCAATGGTTCACTCCGCTTCGCTGAGGATGCCGCCCCGTGACCAGTGCCGCCCGGGCCGGACAGCAAACGGTGTGGGCATAGGCTTGGGTAAAGCGAACCCCCGTTTCAGCAAGCTTGTCGATGTTGGGGGTCAGCAAGTCTTTCGAGCCATAGCATCCCGCATCCAGGGTGCCTTGGTCATCGGTAAAAAGAACGACCACGTTGGGCTGAGCTCCCCTGCAAGGAATACAGGCTGCGAATATGACGAGAAATCCGACTGCGCGATGAAGAAGAGAGAGTAGGGTGGTTTTCATTTCTCCACCAAAGCGGTAAAATGTTTTACCGACAAGAAAACTTAGGGAAAGGAACAAGAATTCTCAGGCAAGCAATTCAGGCAACGCTCCTGTGCTGTTACCGAACGATTCTACCTGCAGGCCTCCCTGCTGAAGCAAGGTAAGCCAAAGGTTGCCCAAGGGGGTGTCTTCCTTGGGAAGGACCACGCTATGTCCAAGCTTGACGTTCTTTCCACCCTTACCGGCAATAATCGCCGGAACATCCTTGATCATGTGTCCGTGCCGAAGGTTGGTACCCCAACTCAAGATGGTATGATCGAAAAGGCTCGATCCATCCGCTTCCTTGGTTCGCTTGAGAATGTCGATAAACTTGGCCAGCATCTCGGTGCATTTCTTGTCCCGTAAGCGGTTGGCTTCCGTACGGGTCGGAGATCCGCCGTGATGACTGAGGGCGTGGGGATCGTAATTCATGCCCATGCTCTTGATGACTGAGGCAACCGGTTGGCGGTAGGATACCACCGATGCTTGCTGAGTCTGCAGAGCCAAGGCGATCAGTTCGTAGGTGAGAAGAATCTCGGCTTCTCCCTCGATACCCTCCCCGGGTGCCTTGCGGTCGGTCTTGGGCTTGGGCTTCTCCGCCCACTGGGCGTCCTTGACCAGGCCCAGTTCGACTTCGCGAATGGATTGAAAGTATTCGTCCAGTTTGTCCCGGTCGAGCGAGCTGATTTTCCCGTTCAGGGACTTCGCATCCGAGAGCACCACGTCGAGGATACTCTTCTTTTTATTCAACCTGGCCTCCCGTTCCTCCGGACTTTCGTCGGTCTGGCCAAAAAGACGGGCATACAGTTCGACCGGACCGCGGGTACCGGCGACCGGTTTGCCCGCTTCGTTCCAAGCCAGAGACATGCCCTTTCCGTGACCTCCCGCATTCTCTTCCTTGCTTGCCAAAACAAGAGAGTCGTAGCGCTGGTTCTTACCCAGTTGCTTACCCGCAAGTAGGTCGCAGGAAATCGAGTTGTGAAAGCGCTTGCCGGGCGTACCGATCACATTGGCGCAAGTCAGGTAAGAAGT
>Ga0302117_10001184_pt1 | contig 12343 bp, 9 predicted proteins | sample AG5_322_MG_FD_203112 | JGI IMG/M metagenome (GOLD analysis project Ga0302117, IMG submission 203112) | Marine microbial communities from Western Arctic Ocean, Canada - AG5_32.2 | ecosystem: Environmental > Aquatic > Marine > Oceanic | place: Canada: Western Arctic Ocean | collected 2017-10-01 | reverse complement strand
CCAGTAAGCTTCCCGAACGCCCATTTAATTGGTGCTATTGGAGCAACGTTCGAGTAATTAAGCAAAAAGGCCCAGTATTTCTACGAGTGCTCTTTGACTTTAGGTTACAAGTGGAGCGGAAGACCAGGTTCGAGAATTAAGAAGGGATCGTCCAACCGGACGATCCCTTCTTAATTACCATTGACAGCCAGTGATATATTTCAGCCTAGTACTGACTGTTCAACTGACTAATGCTGCTCAACCTTCGTCAGCCTTTGCAGGTGTCATCAATTCGGCGAACTCAATCCAGCTTTCGCCAATGCCCCGATTTGCTGACAGTTTGCTGACGGACCGTGCAATATCTGTGGGTACAAGCCAGCCCTGTCTGACAAGTTACAAGTACGAAACGAAACCACTCAACACCCAATGGACGGGGGATGTACAACTTTTAATCCGCATGTCGTGGGTTCGATCCCCACAGGGTCCACCAAACTCGCATTTTCGAGACGGGAATATCTTCCCTAAGTGATGCCGGTTCGATCTTTCCCAAATCAGTACGCAGTCGATGCTACTAGAAGCGATTCGAATCAAAGAGAGTCACCGTTCTATAGCGATCCGATCAGCATTCGTTCCAACAAAGGGATTGATTACTCAATGACGAAGCAGTCAATTTCGGCTGCAGGGATATCTGAGATCAATTGATCGATTTCTTCTCCTAGGCTAAACGACTCAAATTCCCTATCTAGAAGTGAGTCTGTAACTCCACTGGACACTGAATCCATCTCTTCGATCACTAGATCAACACTGCTCGAATACGCCTTCATTAGGTCAACGAGTACCGAGTTATAGGTGGCGCAGCGGTCAGGTGGTTTTTCTGATCCAAGAACTGAAATTAAGATTCCGGCACTGGTCTGATACTTTGAAGCGAGTCTTGCTACGATTTCCATAGAATCTATAGCGCTTGATTCCACCGTATTAAGATTCACAGTCTGTTGAAGTGAGTTCTCGAATTCGTCTTGAATCACTCGCACATCTTCGTAAGGCGGGCCAATTCGATCCCGATAATTATCTATGTCGTCCTGTTCACTGGAGCAGCCAATAACTAAGATCATCGCCACACCGATTAATAAATATGAAACGCGCCATATTGACCTAATTCGATTCATTGCGGTTTACCTTTGCGAGTCCTCTGTTCTGGGAATATTAAAAACGGCGGGATTTCTCCCGCCGTTTTTAAATTGGTCTTTTTCACCGTCGAAATTACGCTTTGTACGTCTCTCGTAGTTCAGCGTAGATCTCTGCAGTCTGAATCGTGCCAAGAGCAAGTGTGCTTGAAACATTCATCATCTGGTAGCCCTCACCGATCCAACGCCGGCAGTCGTCGACATCACCGAACGTCGTCGCTAGGTATTTACCTGTGCCTTTAATTCGCTGAGCAACATCAGTCATGATGTTCTCAACCTTCGAGTTGTGGATATCTCCACTGATACCCAGCGAAGCTGAAAGATCAGTCGGCCCAACTAACAAAACTTCATAGCCTGGGATCGCAAGAATTTCATCAAGATTTTCATAAGCCTCGACACTTTCCATCTGAAGCATCAACAACGTCTCATCATTGGCGTTATCGATAATGTCCTGCTGAGATAGCCCAAGATAGCCAGCAAAGAACGGCGCAATTCCGCGCATTCCCATTGGTGGATATTTCGCCCAGTGGACAGCGTTCTTGGCGTCATCTGGAGTATCGATCTGAGGAACCATTACTCCTACGGCTCCAACGTCGTAAGCCTTCTTGATGTCACCGGGATTGTTATAAGGGATACGAATGACAGGTGCGCTGCCAGCCTGTCGTCCCTGAACGGCGATCGTTCCTACAGATTCGAATCCGTCTGGAGAGTGTTCCTGATCGATCCACACCCAGTCAGCTCCGGTTTGGTAAATCGACTGAGCAACGAACGGCTCACGAGAGAACATGCTCGTTCCGAGAACTGGATTGCCAGTCGCTAATTTCTGTCGAACATCACTTGGATACATCGTTGTTTACACCTAATAGATAACTAAGTCGTAGCAAATTGAGTGGATATCTTACCGCTTTACCTAATTACATGTGGAAGAAACTCGGATTTGTACTCTCAAGATTGCTTACTAACAAGCGGCCCTGTCAGAACTCAAGGGTCACGATGGAACCTAGTCGGATTAAATACATGCGCGATCCCTGTATTTGATCCGACAATTTGGTTAATAGAGTCGACCACTTGTCGATGAAGATATTCCTTCGAATGGACGCTGAAAATTTCCGGCCCGCTGTGGTGTTGAGTCTAAGATAGTTTTGTAACTCGTCGAATGCTGTGCAGAATCGACTGGCTGATTCAAACTTGGCGCAACTGAGCATCGGGTAATAGCGTTGCTTGATCGATCTATGAAGTTGCTCGAACGATCGCGCTATAGAGGTAACGCCAGCGACCATTGACCTTGATGTACGTCTTGCCCAGATGCCAGCGACTGCCAGCTACATCACGACGTTTCGAACGAAAAGCATAACTAACGTGTGGTGCAAATAGGAATCATCCTATTCTGCCTCGACCCTGTTCTAACAGAACCGTCCGAGGTTGCCTCATCACCAATGCCCCGGCAGATTTCGAGACCGATGCAAGGTGGGACTCGATGACGCTTGAGTTGCCGAATTTTTCAGTTCGTAAATATGGTATTCGCATCTCATTATTTCCGCTTTATTCTACTGGATCGATGTGTGACAGACCTCTTGATTAGGTTGACAAGTTTTATCTATCTGATAGTGTGCCCGACACCGCCGCTTGGGGAGCGATTCAGAAGAATGACCACATGGTCTACCTATTTGACACGTCTGTAATCTAATCCTCGAAAGCGGAAAACGTATATATAAAATGAGGTATCTAGTGATTTTTCTAAAAATTCATACATCAAGGCTGCTGTTAAGCGCCAGTCTTGTTATTGCATTGATGCTAGTGGCAGTCGCCTGTAGTAGCAGCGATGAAGGTCTTACCAAAGCAGAATTGCAAGAAGCACTTGCTGCAAACCAACCAGCCGCCGCTCCAGCAGCAGTAACTGCTGCTGAGATTGCCGGACTGGTATCTAGTGCAGTTGGCGACGCTGTAGCTGGGATTAATCTTCCAGAGGGTGTGAGTTCCGCTGATGTAGCGGCGGCCGTCGAGGCAGCAGTTGCAGCGGGCGCATCCGATGGCTTGACCGCAGCTGATGTCGAGAAACTGGTATCCAAAGCAGTTGAAGACGCTGTTTCTGGCGGGCCTGTTCCTCTGACCGCAGCCGAAATTGCGTCTATCGTCGATGCAGGTATCGCAGCGATACCTGCCGCCGAAGTAGTCGAAATACTAGTAGAAGCGGCTGCAGAAGTTGTTTCATTTGCTGGTTCTCCACACATTACGATTGACCCAGTTGGCGGAAATATCTGGCCTAATATCGTTCTGAATAACGTTCCAGCTACCTTCCAGGAAGCTCCAATGCTGGCAGCGCTAGTAGCCTCAGGCGATCTTCCTCCTGTTGAAGAACGCTTGCCTAAAAACCCACTGGTGATCGAGCCGGCTGACGGCATCGGCAAGTACGGTGGCACATGGTTCCGTGCGTTCACAGGTCCTGCGGATGGTCAGAACATGGAACGTCCTCTTAAGGACCACCTGCTCTTCTACAACACTGGTATGACTGACCCTCAGCCAAACATCGCAGAGAGCTGGACGGTCAACGATGACGCAACAGAGTTCACTTTCACCCTGCGTGAAGGTCTGAAGTGGTCAGACGGTAATGACTTCACTACCGTCGACATCATGTTCTGGTACGACCACATGCTGTTGAACAAAGACATCAACCCCAATGTTCCGGCATGGGCTAGTCATGGTGGAGAGACCCTTCTCTACGAAGCTATCGATGCTGTTACCTTCAAAGTAACCGCCGCCGAGTCATACGGAATCTTCATTCCGCTTATTGCTTCGGTAATTGTCGCTGGCCCGCACACTAGGGGTGACAGTGGTGGTGGTGGATACGCTCCGTCGCACTACTTGGAGCAGTTCCACCCTGACTTTGTAGGTCTGGAAACAGCAACTGCCCTTGCGGCAGAAGCTGGGTACGACAACTGGTCGAAATACTTCCTTAACCGTAATCACGCCAACGCAAACCCCGACGCTCCGATGATGACAGCGTGGAGGGTGACTCAGAGCATCACTACGTCTGAGTGGGCGTTCGAGCGCAACCCTTACTACTATGCGGTTGACACGGCAGGAAACCAGCTTCCGTACATGGATAAAGTTGTACTGACACTCGCTGAAAATCTGGAGGTTCTAAACCTTCGTGCGATTGCAGGTGACTTCACGGTACAGGGTCGACACATCGACATCGCCAAGTTGCCAGTTTTCTTGGAGAACGCAACTGCAGCAGATTACCGTGTTCAGTTCTGGAAACAGCCTCAGAGCGGGATCGCCAACATCTACGTCAACGAGTCGTGGGATGGTGATGCGAGTCTTGCCGGTTTCCTTGGAAATGTCGAATTCCGACGAGCTCTTTCGATGGGTATCGACCGGGATCAGATAAACGAAGTGTTCTTCCTCGGTTTGGGAGAGACGTCCGGACTCTGTAAGGGATTCGCAGATTCAGCGAACCCTGGCAAATACGTTGGAGAGGACTACGTCCAATTCAATCCTGAATCAGCCAATGCAGCGCTTGATGCGCTTGGGTTGGACAAGAAAGACAGCAAGGGATACCGTTTGATGCCGAATGGCGAACGGTTGGTACTAAGCATGCCTGGAGTCGTTGCAGCTTTCGAAGACTATGTCGGGATCAATGAAATGGTCTCCACTCAGTGGAAAAACAACATAGGCATCTCCGCAGAAGTCCAAGGGCTCGAACGCAGCCTCCACACCGAGCGTGCATCAGCAAACGAATTGATGTTGCAGGTTTGGGAATCTTCGGGACGTGACGCTGTATTGATCACGCCTCAGCACCTCTTGCCTGTCGCTGGAAACACTTTCATCGACGTTCTTGGTGCACGGCACTTCGACGGATTAGAGCCTTCACGTGAACCTGTCTCTTCGTTCATCAAAGAGCAGCAGGTTCTTTACGCAGAGGGAATTTCGACCAGTGATTCAGCGGTTTACCTGGCGAACGCACAACGGGTAGTTGAAATCAACTGTGAGATGGCTAATCCGATTACGACTGTTATGAACAAGCCTACGTATACAGGTATTGTCAAGAACAACGTACGTAACATGCCGAACCCTCTTCCGTTCTCGTTCCACACACAGACTTCGGGTAATGGATTCCCAGAAACCTGGTGGATCGAAAACTAAGGAATCGACTTCATACACCGATTCTGGTAAGTAACTAAATGAATAGAATGATCGGAGTTCCGTCCTGAACTTGTTTCAGGGCGGGGCGCCGATCATTTTTTGAGATAAGGCATCGTGAATGGTGTCTGGAGAGGCCCGATAGATGCTCGGCTATCTGACACGTCGTCTGTTTTACGCAGGTCTTGCGATATGGGCCGTAACGATGATTTCTTTTTTCATCATCAATCTCCCCCCCGGTGATTACGTCACTTCATATGTGGCTCAACTTGCCATTCAGGGCAGCATTATCCAAGCGGACGAGGCTGATAATCTCCGTGAATTCTATGGGCTAGACCGACCGATGTACGTTCAGTATGCCAAGTGGATGAACCAAATCCTTCATGGTAATTTGGGCTTCTCCTTCGAATTCGGGCTCCCGGTCAACGACGTGATCGGAGAACGACTGTTACTGACAATGATTTTAGCTGCGGGCACCATCGTGTTCATCTGGCTAGTGGCAATTCCGATCGGTATATTGAGCGCAGTTCGTCAATACTCGATCTGGGATCACACATTCACGTTTTTTGGCTTCGTCGGCTTGGCGGTGCCTGACTTCTTGCTCGCTTTGGTGATGATGTACTTCGCATTCGTAATGTTCGATTTCAGCGTCGGTGGTCTATTTTCACCCGAATACGTCACAGCGGCGTGGTCCTTTGGCAGAGGGGTTGATCTGGCTCAGCACATGATTATTCCGATAATCATTCTGGGCACGGCGGGTACAGCTTCCCTAATTCGTATCACCCGTGCCAATCTTTTGGATGAGCTTCGAAAACCGTACGTGTCCACAGCGCGGGCAAAAGGCCTGTCGGAGACGAGGTTGATACTAAAATACCCCGTACGGTTGGCACTGAACCCTGCGATCAGCATGACCGCTTACATCCTCCCATTCCTTGTTTCCGGAAGCATAGTTGTCTCAGTGGTTCTTGGCTTACCAACCGTGGGCCCGATATTGCTTAAAGCACTAGTGGCCCAAGACATGTACCTTGCGGGAGCGATCGTTTTTCTAATCGGGAGCATGACGGTCGTAGGTACTTTCCTTTCCGACCTACTATTGGTGTGGGCCGATCCTCGGGTCCAATTTGAGGGACGCTAATACATGGAGATGAACCCAATCGAACAAGAACGGTCACCTGATATTGAAGATTTCGTCGAAGACCGGATCAGTGTGGCCTCACAACGCCAGCTCATTTGGTGGCGTTTCAAGAGGCATAAAGTGGCGCTCGTTGCCACTGCCATCGTTCTTGCTTTCTACGTCATAGTCGTATTCGCCGATTTTCTTTCAACGAGTGACCCTTCGGATTCAGAGGCTTTCCGTGGACTCATGCCCCCGCAGACGGTCAAAGTCTTCGACGGGTGGAAGCCGGGTCTTCACGTCTGCGCGATCTCAGGCGAGCGTAGCAAGATAACCTTCCAGAAGGAATACACCCTCGACTGCACGGAAAAGATTCCAGTGCGATTGTTCGCACGTGGCTATCAGTACAAACTTTTTGGTGTCATTCCAACGGATAGACATCTGCTTGGTATGAGCGACGATACGCTCCGACCAGAGGACCATATCTACCTACTAGGCACCGACAAACAAGGCCGGGACATGTATTCCCGGCTCCTACACGGAACGCGTATATCGCTGACGATAGGTCTGTTTGGAGTCGGTATGAGTATCGTACTGGGAATCGTTTTGGGCGCCATTTCAGGGTTTTATGGTGGACTAATCGACAATCTGATTCAGCGGTTGGTCGAGATCGTTCGTTCCATACCGTCCATTCCGCTCTACATGGGCATTGCTGCAGCATTCCCGTCTGACTGGTCAATATTAAAGATTTATTTTGCGATTACGATAATTATCTCGCTCTTTGCATGGACTGATCTGGCGCGTGTAATCCGAGGTCGGTTCCTGACAATGCGAGACGAAGACTTCGTGACAGCGGCCATGCTTTCTGGCGCAAGCCAGCGTCGTATTATCTTTAGGCACATGTTGCCGTCGTTTTACAGTCATATCATCGCAGCGGCATCTCTGGCGCTGCCGTTTATGATTATTGCCGAAACGACGCTTAGTTTTCTCGGCCTAGGCCTGCGTCCCCCGGCAATCAGCTGGGGTACTCTGCTGCAGGACGCACAAAACGTCCAAACTATTGCTCTCACACCCTGGTTGATGATCCCGGCGATTCCGGTGATCTTGATTATCCTGGCGCTGAACTTTATGGGCGACGGTCTCAGAGATGCCGCCGATCCTTATAGCAACTAGAAGACTATGAACATAGAACAAACCGAATCAGAAATATTGAATACCGGTACTGAGCCGCTACTCTCGGTAAAAGACCTGAAGACCTATTTCTTCACCGATGAAGGAACGGTTAAAGCTGTCGACGGTGCTAGTTTTGACGTTCAATCCGGAACTACTCTGGGGATTGTTGGGGAGAGCGGGTGCGGCAAAAGCATCACAGCAAAGTCCATTCTTCAGATTATTGATAGTCCGGGGCGTATCGTAGATGGTGAAGTGAAATTTAGCCGGAATGGTGACGCCGGTCGGAACCTGCTTGAGATGAAGCCCAATGGTTCAGAGATACGATCGGTTAGGGGTGGCGAAATCTCCATGATTTTTCAGGAGCCGATGACATCATTTAGTCCCGTCCATACGTTCGGAAACCAGATTGTTGAAGCAATAATGTTGCACAGTTCTCTCAACAATCAAGAGGCTCATGACCTGGCGGTTGACTGGATGAGCCGTGTCGGGATACCGAACCCGGAACAGAGAATGTCAGAGTACGCATACCAGTTCAGCGGAGGGCAGCGTCAGAGAGCGATGATCGCAATGGCTCTTTGCACCGATCCTAAGCTTCTAATAGCTGACGAGCCGACAACCGCACTCGACGTTACCACGCAGGCACAGATACTCGACCTTCTGCAGTCTCTGCAGAAGCAGAATGGTATGTCTATCATGTTTATTACTCACGACCTTGGCGTGATCGCGGAAATCGCCGATACTGTGGCAGTAATGTACCTTGGGCGAGTGGTCGAGGTCGGTCCCGTAGAGACCATCTTCTCCTCGCCAAAACATCCTTATACGAAGGCTCTGTTATCTTCAGTGCCAACGGTCTATGCAGCGCCGCGGGAAAGGCTTCCCTCGATCACCGGAGCGATTCCTCACCCGCAAAACCGTCCTTCAGGCTGCGCATTCCATCCTAGATGCTCTTCGTATATGTCAGACATCTGCAGCGTAAAGGAACCAGATCTAGTGTCAGTTGGCACGGACCAGCAAGCGAGTTGTTTTTTGTACGGGAGAGACTAGATGACCGACGCACCAAACATTGAAACCAAAAAACCACTACTCGAAGTAAAAAATCTTAAGAAATCATTCCCGATAAAAAAAGGTTTTCTACGGCGGACTGTGGGTCAAGTCCATGCAGTAGACGACGTGTCTTTCTCAATCGACGAAGGCGAGACTGTGAGCCTGGTCGGCGAAAGTGGTTGCGGCAAGACCACAACCGTCAAGAGTATTATGCGAGCCATAAATCCAGACGAGGGGCAAGTTCTGTTTCGTACCAGCGATGACGAGACGGTGGATCTAGCAGAACTTTCACTTTCGAAAATTAGGCCATATCGCCGAAATATCCAGATGATCTTTCAGGATCCCTTCTCATCACTGAATCCTCGGATGAACATATTCCAGCTCATAAGCGAGCCGTTGGTTGTTAACCGTGTCGGTACTCACGAGGAGCGTGAAGACAGGGTTTCGGAGTTGTTACGCCAGGTAGGACTACGGCCGGAATACATGCAGCGCTTTCCTCACGCTTTTAGCGGAGGCCAGCGCCAACGCATCGGCATCGCGAGGGCCTTGGCCATGAACCCCCGGTTGATCGTCGCTGACGAACCTGTCTCCGGGCTAGATGTATCCGTTCAGGCCCAAGTCCTAAACCTTATGATGGACCTTCAGGACGAGTTAGGGCTCACGTATATGTTCGTCTCACACGACCTGAGTGTGGTTAACCAGATTAGTGATCGGGTAGTGGTGATGTACGTAGGACGGGTAGTCGAAGTGGGAACGCCACAAGAGCTTTTCCATAATCCGAAGCATCCCTACACATCAGCTCTAATATCGGCATTACCGATTACTGATCCGAAGCAGCGAGGTGAACGACCTGTACTCCAGGGTGAAATAGCTAACCCATCTAATCCACCCTCAGGGTGTTATTTCCATCCGCGCTGCCCCTTTGCAGTCGACCTGTGCAAGGTGGAGGCGCCGCCATTGCAGAAGTCGTCATCTGGTCGGCTCGTTAGTTGCCACCGTGTAGATGAGCTAGAACTTGTGGGCGCAACCAAGTCCGGCGTGGCGGCTGGATAGCTGTGAAAAACATGACAGCGCTGTTCCTTAGTCCAACACTAATTCAGGATCAGGCGCTTCGTATCAGGCTTACAGCAAGTATCACCTTGTACGGGGCTGCACTAGGATCAGCTGCGATTCTAATCTCAATTATGGCCCGTACAGGACGTTACGACGAAGCCGAACACTTGGCGTTTGTACCGGGACTTTTCACAGCCCTAACGGGTGCACTTGCGGCAACTCTCGTCACTGCGCTCGCTATCTATCATACGAGACACAATGCGGATGAATCAGGAAGCTTATTGTTGTGGCTGGTCATGGGGCTAGGATTCGGTGTAGCGTCAAGCTTTGTGACCGGAGGGCTAATCCCCCTTAATGTTGTGTTCATCACGTTTGCAGAGGACGACATGAAGTTTAGGGAACTGCCTTCATTGGTTGTTGAGGGGACATTTCAAGGAATTAGGTCATTCTTTATAGAGGGCACCCTATCTATCTACACCTGGTTTATCGCTGGTGCTTTTTTTGGTGTTGGCGCTTGGATTATCGACAAATTGAATGCATCTCCTAACCTGAAAACTTCGAAGTACGGCACCTGGATATTTGCTGTATTATCTGGGCTGATTGTTGTGGCTATTGCTGCGTTTGGTCCCCCAGAGACTCTTAAGAATTTTGGATGATCGTCGCCGTGCACTTGATTCAATACTGTTTTGGGTACGCGGCGGCCAGTAAATATCAAAAGTTGGTAGGCAGGATCAACGATTACTACTTTAGAGAATTGCCTGTATGCGTAAGCTGACAGTTACAACATGTAAATGATCTTCGGACTTGTAAGCGTCGATAACTATTAGGAGTGACTTTATGAAACCTGAACAAACACGCAATTGGCTTTGCGGGCCAATGGTGGCCGTGGCTACACCCTTTACAGAGGATTATTCCCTAGATCTGGATGCTCTGCACAATAACATCCGGGTCATGATCGACCGCGGTGTTAAGACAGGTCAAGGGTCGCTGTTGGTAGGAGGTGCAGGTGGAGAACACCCGACACTCAACGTAGAGGAACGAAAGTCCGTTATGACGACAGCGCTTGAGGCTGCTCGAGGTGAAGTCCCGGTGTTATCCAGCATCCAACACACCGATGCGCGGGTTATCGTGGAACTGGCACAGCATGCTTCTGAAGTGGGACTCGACGGCGCGCAACTAGGGCCAACTTATTACTACACCCCGACCGAGGGAGATGTCCTTCGCCTGTTCGAGATGGTCGCAAAAGAATCAGACGTATCGCTGATGATCTACCACACTTGGTGGGAAGGCCTCACCATGAGCCTTGACCTGCTCAAACGCTTGTCAGATATCGAGTCTGTGCGCTCACTGAAGTGGTCTTCCTCCGACCCAGAGCACTACCGACAGACACTGCTCGCTTTATCAGACAAGTTAGTAATGATCGACAACTCTGGCGAGCAAACGTCAAGTCACCTACTTGGAGCTCGAGGATTTATCACCCATCTGAGCGGCTTTTGGCCTGAGTATCCGCTTGAGATATGGCAATTGCTGGAGAAACGTGACTACGCTGCGGCCAAAGATAAACTTGCTTCGTTCAAATGGAAGTGGAACCTGTGGCGGAACCGAGTTGTTGAGGTTACAGGGGGAGAGGGGCCGTTTATAAAGGCGGCTATGGAGGCAGTAGGCTTGCAGGTAGGACCTCCACGTCCCCCATCCGTCAGACCGCCCGATTACTTACTGGATGAGTTGAGAGAGCTTCTAGACTCAGCCAATGTTCCTAAAGCCTGAGTGGGGTAGGAACGCGTCGGTTATGTCAGAACTTAGCGTCGAGGCAGAATAGGATCATTCCTCATTTGCGGAGGAGATGTTTTCATTTCCTTCCCACACTGCCTGTTCCCATCCGTTTCTAAAAGAAAACGTCGAACCTCAACCAAGCGAGGTTCGACGTTTTTTCTTAATACAGATACTCGGAACGACCTGTAACTCCACGATGATTCGATGGGTCTGTGGATTTTTAGGGATGAAAAATAATCTTTTATTAATATAAATTTGTACGCTGAGTCCTGACAGATACCTTTGATGTGAGTGCGAAGAGCTTTAGTGAATTGGTCGAGAAGCCGACGTAGTCGTTAGATGTTGTAAATCGTCTCCGCTGTCTTCGAGAAGAGAGCAGTTCGTTCGTCATCAGTGAAGTCGGCAGTTATCTCGTGGTAGGCGTCTACCAAGTAGTCGTAGGTACTGAAGAGCCAGTCGACGGGCCAGTTGGAGCCAAAGAAACTGCGTTCAACACCGAAGGTATCTATGCAGTGGAGGACGTACGGCCGAATGCTCTCGGCTGTCCATTTGGGATCGTTCATGCCAAGGCCGGAAATTTTACAACGGACGTTGTCCGCCTGAGCGACGGTTTCCATGCCCTTTTTCCACTTTTCCAAGTATTCCGGGTTCCGCTCTGTAGGGAACCCAGTGTGGTCGACGACAATCGTGATATTCGGGAATTTGCTTGCGAGGTCTAGCAACTTATCCATATCTTGCCACTGAACATTCATGCTGGCTCGTAGGTCGAATTTCTCGAGTAAGGCGAAGCCGCGTTGAAAGTCAGAACGCACCAGATAGTCGCCGTGTGAGAAGTCGCGTACGCCACGCATGTTCGGGAACTGGCAGTGGCGTTCAAGTT
>Ga0302117_10001183_pt1 | contig 12343 bp, 10 predicted proteins | sample AG5_322_MG_FD_203112 | JGI IMG/M metagenome (GOLD analysis project Ga0302117, IMG submission 203112) | Marine microbial communities from Western Arctic Ocean, Canada - AG5_32.2 | ecosystem: Environmental > Aquatic > Marine > Oceanic | place: Canada: Western Arctic Ocean | collected 2017-10-01 | reverse complement strand
TGTTAGGTAAAGATCAGGGTAAACCTGTTTACGAGTTGCTGGGCGGCGCCTGCCGATCGCTGAAAATTAAAAGCAGATTTTCGATGGGGGCTTATGATGTTGAACGAGCGACCGGGCGCGCCATTGAACTGGTAGCGGCAGGATTTGACACGATTAAGGTGAAGGTGGGTACCGACCCGGTGGAGGATGTTGCACGAGTCAAGGCAGTACGGGCAGTCATCGGTTTTGAAAAAGATTTGGTCATTGACGCAAATTGTGGTTGGGATGTCGATACGGCAATTGATTGCGTTACGCAATTAGCTGATTGCCGATTGGATTTGGTTGAACAACCGACACCCGACGGGGATTATGCGGGATTGGCTCGATTGCGGCGAGAAACGGGAGTTAAGATACTGGCGGATGATATTTGTTTTGATCTGATTCATGCTCGAGAACTTATTCGAAATGAGTGTTGCGATGTGATAAGCGTGTATCCTGGAAAAAATGGCGGCATAAGTCGCAGTATTGAGATATTAGATTACGCGCAAGCACACGGCGTCGCGTGTTCAGTCGGATCCAATCTTGAATGGGATATTGGTATTGCGGCGATGGCGCACTTGGTTGTCGCCCATGAGAATATGCAAATTGAAAAATTCCCAGGAGACGTATTGGGACCTGATTATTATGTAGAGCGGACCGTATCTGAACCCATCGATATTTCCGGGCCTTATACGACGATCAGTGATAAACCTGGGTTAGGTGTTGGCGAATTATTGATTGGTTAGGATGGGTCTAGTGTTGGCCTCGAGAACTAACTAGACGGGCGGCATTACTAGCTCGACACGCAGAATATTTCCATAACGCTGCCGGATGTTTAATGTTTATGCAACTAGCCAGCGGAACCGTTCCAACCACAATGAATTCGCAATTGTTCGAATGTCAAATCCATAAAACACGAGAATCGCTCGGCGTTTGGTTCGTGTCGTTATCGAATGGGCACCGCGTTTACGGATCAAGTTGCACTAGTTCGATTAGCAATCCATCGGGGTCGACGGCACAAATCACATGTGCTGCATCTGGAGCACTTACGGCCTCCGCCATAAATTCAACGCCTCTAGTTTTCAACCGTTGAACGGTGTGTGGTAAGTCTTCGATGATAAATGTTAACCAACGTACTCCTGCTTTGAAATCAGTGTTGCCGGGGTTGGGAGGGTTGGCAATCTCCATTAGTTTGATACGAGAGTGACCTGCGGAGAGTCGAATTTGGCGAAAAGCGGTTGGAGCTAGACATGCGCCGAGGGCAACCTCCGCGGGAATCTGGATATCCAAAACTTCCTCGAATCCTAAGATTTCCCGATAAAACTCCAATGATGCGGAAAAATCACTGCATACGATGCAAAGGTCGGCGGCTGGATGCGATAGTTTTAACTTCGAATCCATTTATCGTACTTCCGCAGAAGTTGTAATCGTGTTTTGTGTTGATAGTGTTTGGTAGATCACACAGTATTTCTCTGTGAGCGAGATCAGCTTGTCCTGCGAATCCTGTGATGCGTCAGTATCTAAGTCGAAATGTAACCGTAGGTTTTCAAAGCCAATGGAAGCATCAGGGGCAACGCCCAGTGTGCCCCGAAAATCCAGGTCGCCAGTGGCAGTTATCTCGACCTTGTCGAGGGTGATCCGCATTGCCGTTGCCACCGCCGCCAGAGTCACTCCGGCACATCCTACTAAGGCCTCAAGCAGCATGTCCCCGCTGCAGGCCTGCGAGCCAGGACCACCCGCCGCGGTGTGGAGACCAGCGACTACGTCGCCAGTGTGAGTGGGAAGTGTTATTGTGTAGTTGGGTTGTGATACCAAACCAGTCACGGCCATAGTGTGAAGTGCTGCAGACGGTTGAACTCGATATTGTTCTTTCAACTTACTTTGTTTTTCGCGGATAGATTCTGAAGCCATTGGTTATCACGGTGTCCTTTAACTAAAGCTAATTTGTGGGATAATATACTAATACAGTTGCTTGGATTATTACCATGTTTGGAGAGAGTTATGCAATACCCCACAATTAGTTATCTCACAAAAGTTCAGTTCGGCGCTGGGTCGTTAGCTGACTTACCCGAGGTAATTCAGTGTGTTGGTATGCGGCGACCGTTAGTTGTAACTGATGGGGGATTGTTGGAACAAGGATTTGTTGAGCGTTTGGGCATAAATAGACCAGTGGTGTTTTCAGACATTGAAACTAACCCCACCGAAGCCTCTGTCCTATTGGGAGTTGAAGCATATCGAAAAAAGGCTTGTGATGGCATCATCGCGTTGGGAGGTGGTTCCCCGATGGATGCGGCCAAAGCAATCGGGATTCTGGCTACCCATAAGGTCGCCTTAGAAGACACGGCATTTATTTACGGAGGGTTGGAAAAGATTACCTCGGCGGTAGCGCCAATTATTGCTATTCCAACCACGGCAGGAACCGGTTCGGAAGTAGGGCGGGGGGCATTGGTGAGTATGGCAAGTGGACGTAAGTTAGCAATTATTAGCCCACATATAATTCCCAAATGGTCGATAATCGATCCGGAGCTGACTTTGGAACTTCCCGCGCTACTTACAGCGGCGACGGGCATGGACGCTCTTTCCCATTGTTTAGAAACCTACTGCAGTAACGTCTTTAATCCTGTCGCCGGTGCTATAGCGATAGATGGTCTGCGTCGTGGTTGGGCGAATATCAAAGCAGTTGTTGCAGATGGACAGAATATTGTGGCGAGGTCAGAAATGATGATGTGTGCTATGCAAGGTGCCTTATCTTTCCAGAAAGGGTTGGGTGTTATTCACGCCGTTAGCCATCCACTTGGGGCGTTACACCAAAAATCACTTCATCATGGGACTCTTAATGCGGTGTTTATGTCGCATGCAATCCGTTTTAACTCGGCCACTGCTGGGGAAGCTATGGAAAATATTTCCGCAGCGTTAGGCATCTCCGTGGGGGCAGATGCATTAGCGGGTGCTTTTTCGGAGATGAATCGGGTGATTGGACTGCCGGAAAGTTTGTCCGCGATGGGGGTGGATGCTAGTGATCTTGACGGTATTGCTGAGGATGCGTTGCTGGACCATTGTGGATTCACCAATCCGCGACCGTTAACACTTGAAAACCTACGCACGTTTCTCAAGGGCGCTTTGTAAGCTAATCAATGTTAAGATTAATTCGGGTCTAAATTCAGCCTTGTTTACCGATAAAACTGAAGCGTCGGGCTGATATATAGATTGCAACAACAATGACGAAGTGCAATAATTAGGCGTTCACTTTCGGGTATATAAACCTACACACTTAGAGAGATCATTTATGCTTCAAAGACAGTCAGCCTCGGCGTTCGTGTTAGCAGGAATACTTTGCTTGTCCTTATGCCAGATGTCGTTCGCTCAGTCCAGTAGCGGTGCAGTACGAAAAAAGGCACCCACAAAGCCGCGGGCTAATGAAATCAAAACTAAACTTCCACATCAAGAATCTCCCGTGGTGTTGCCATTTCAGATGGATAAGGTGGATGCGAATCAACTAGGAAAAATGCGATTATCCGCAATTGGAATCGACAAAATTATCAATGAAAAATTAGTGACAGAGGGCGTAGATCCAAACGGACCTACCAGTGACGGTCAATTTGTACGACGAGTGTATTTAGATATAACGGGTACTATTCCCACGGGTCGTGAAGCGTATCTGTTTATAAATTCTAAAAAGTCCAATAAACGCGAAGTCCTGATTGACTATTTGTTAGGGCAACCTGGCTACGCCAGTCATTTGTACAACTATTGGGCGGATACTTTGCGAATTGTTGACCGCTCGACGGGAAACACATACATTCGACCTTGGGCGGACTGGATAAAGAAGTCATTGCGGGACAATATTCCCTATGATAAATTCGTTCACCAGATGTTGTCGGCAGAAGGCAAAGTATGGCATGATCCAGCCACCGGTTATAAATTACGTGACATCGGCATGCCGTTGGACAATTTGAATAATACGACGCGTATTTTCTTAGGAACTCGGATTGGGTGCGCTCAATGCCACGATCATCCGTTCGATAAATGGACACAGAAGGAATTTTATCAACTCGCTGCGTTTGAGTCAGGGCTTCGTACGTCTGGTGCGCGCGCAACCTATGCTCAAAAGAATATGAAAGCGGCTATTACAGAGGTTGGCGATCGTTCGCGAGAGGCAAATCTGATGCGGCGGATTGAACGATTCAACAGATATACGGTAAATGAAACGTCCGCCAAACTTAAATTTCCACATGACTACGCTTACGACGATGCTAAACCGGGCCAATTGGTAACCGCGAAAGTCCTCTTCGGATCGATTCCAACGATGGCCTCCGATTCAAGCCGCCGCGATTTATTTGCTCAGTGGATGACGTCAACTGACAATCCACGGTTTGCCATGGCGATCGCAAATCGGATGTGGAAGCGAGCGTTTGGGCGGGGAGTGTTTGAACCAGTAGACGACATTACGGATGACACTCATGTTTCTAATCCAGAATTATTGGAAGTATTGATGAAGGAAATACGGCGTGTCAATTTCGATATCAAGGAGTTCATGCGGGTCATTTACAACACTGAAGCCTATCAGCGACAAGTGACCTATGATGATGTAAATGCGGTAGATGATTACTTCTTTGAAGGACCTGTTCTGCGGCGGATGACGGCAGAGCAGATATGGGACAGTGTTTTGACGTTGACCTTTAACAATATTGATTACTATTTTCGTCCTGATGATAAAGAGTATATTAAGGCAATCGATGCGGATCCTGGGTTGAGCATTTTTGAAATCAATTTGAAAATCGACGAGATTAGTAAGGCGGAGGGCGACAAACGTTTGCATAACCGCAAACATAGTTATCAGGGATTAGTGTTACGGCGGGCTTCAGAGTTGCCGCAGCCTCTGCCGGCCTCTCATTTTTTGCGTCAATTTGGACAAAGTGATCGCGAGATTATTGGGGATGGCACTGTCGAGGGAACGGTTCCTCAGCTGTTAGCCCTTTTCAATGGCCCTATTACGCACATGATGCTGGAATCGGGTTCGGTGGTCCATCGGGAAGTGATGGGCACGCACGAATCTAATCGCCTTGCAGTGGTGTTCTTGAGTATTTTAGGACGAATGCCGACCGAAGATGAGCGTGGAACTAGTTACAAAGAAGTTCGAGACTATGGTCCCGCTGGATTGGGGAATGTAATTTGGGCGTTATTGAATACACGTGAATTTATATACGTGCAGTAGGGACCCTTATCAGACGCGTTTAATGTGTTAACCAACCACCGCAAGGAATATTCACTGATGCTAGATGTAAAAAAGTTAGATGGTTATGCTCGTAGACGATTTATGGCTCAAATGGCTAGTTCGCTACTAGGAGTGACTGCCCTCACTGATTTATCACTGGGGATCGATGACGATAAAACCAAGGCAGTCGCACCGGCGAAACAGATTGTCTATCTATTTATGACAGGCGCGATGAGTCACCTTGATACGTTTGACCCCAAACCTGGGAGTAGCGTGCAGGGAGATACGCAGGCCATCAGTACGAGCATTAGTGGCGTGCAGTTTGGTCAACATTTACCCAAGCTAGCAAATATGGCCAATGAAATGGCGGTGGTTCGGGGAATGTATCAAGAAACGGGTGCACACGGCCCCGCGCAATATTTGATTCGAACCAGTTATGATGAAATTGCTACAACCAACCACCCTGCTTTGGGACCCTGGATTCAACGGCTAGACGGAAGAATCAGCCAAACGTTACCTGCTAGTGTGAATATCGGTGGTAATGCTGGTGGTCCGGGTTATTTGGGTGCAAAGTTCGCACCTGTCCCCATTGGCGATCCAAACAAGGGACTCGAAAACACCCAAATGCCAAAGTACTTAAAGGACTTTGATTTCAATCGACGACTTGATCTGTCAAAAACGTTTGATAAGGGATTCCGTACTCGGGCACAGGGTAACTCACACGTAAACGGCTACGATGATTTGTACCGTGAAGCAGTTGGCCTTTTACGGAGTGATGCTATTAAGGCCTTTGACATTACAGTTGAAGAGGATTCGGTAAAAGAGAAGTACGGTAAAAATCGATTCGGACAAGGTTGCCTGCTTGCTCGTCGCTTGATCGAGAACGACGTTCGATTTGTCGAAGTGACGACGGGCGGTTGGGACATGCATCGCGGTTTGAATGATGCAATTACAACTAAGGGCGCTGAACTGGATAATGCCCTGAGTGCGTTGATCGCAGACCTTAAACAAAGAGGGCGACTTGAATCGACGTTGGTCGTTGTGGCAACTGAGTTCGGCCGAACCCCAAAAATCAATGTCAATGCGGGGCGTGATCACCATCCGGCGGCATTCTCAACATTGCTAATTGGTGGTGGTATCAAAACGGGCCAAGTTTATGGTGTCAGCGATGGCGATGGATTCTATGTTGAGGACCAAAACGTAAGCGTACAGGACTTCAACGCTACGATTGCTGCTGCTATGGGCTTACAGCACGATGAGGAAATATTATCTCCAACGGGTCGCCCATTTACGATTTCTAATGGTGGGACTCCTATCACTGATTTGTTAGCATAATTGCATCGTCGTGTGTCGCGAGTATTCCATTGATGACCCCCAATGGTCATTGCTTTTTAAAGGGTTTGTGTGTTGAAGACTATCAAAAAAATGGCGAGTGGGCTTCTGTTATGGCTATTTAGTGTGGCTGTCAGTTGGGGTGCCGAGCAACCTAATATTCTATTCGTTTTTGCAGATGACCAATGTTTCGAAACGATCGGGGCCTTTGGGCACACTGAAATTCAGACTCCCAACCTCGACAAATTGGTAGCCCAAGGTACCACGTTTACTCACGCCTATAATATGGGAAGTTGGAGCGGCGCTGTTTGCGTGGCTAGTCGCTGCATGCTTAATACGGGCCGGTTCATTTGGCACGCGAATTCAATCTATAGTGCGACTGAAAAGGAACGCCAAGAGGGACGGTTCTGGTCGGAATATATGAAGAAGGCTGGCTACCACACTTACATGGCGGGAAAATGGCACGTGCGTGCTGATGCGACCAAGGCTTTTGACACCACCGGATATGTACGAGCAGGAATGCCCAAGCAAGTTCCCGAGGGATATAATCGGCCGGTGAGTGCCGACGATCAGCGTTGGTTGCCAAACGATCCCAAATGGGGTGGTTACTGGGCCGGTGGAAAACACTGGAGCGAAGTGGTTGCCGACGATGCAATTGAATTTCTGGATCACTCGAAGCAGAATGACAATCCGTTTTTTATGTATGTTGCCTTCAACGCTCCACATGACCCGCGTCAGTCTCCGAAGGAATATGTCGAGCGTTATCCGTTGGATGACATTGAAGTCCCTAAAAATTTTCTTGAGGAATATCCCTATAGCTCCGCTGCGGCAACCGGTCGATCCTTACGTGATGAAAAACTCGCCCCTTTTCCGCGAACCGAACATTCAGTAAAGGTAAATCGCCAAGAATATTACGCGATCATTACTCACATGGACCATCAGATCGGCCGCATTCTAGACCATCTACACGCGACCAAACAACACCGAAACACTTACATATTTTTCACCGCCGACCATGGGCTTGCGGTTGGGCATCACGGATTAATGGGAAAACAAAACATGTATGATCACAGTGTGCGAGTTCCGTTTATGGTGGTTGGTCCAAAGGTTAAAAAGGGGGTTAGCGTCGATGCGGAAATATATTTGCAGGATGTTATGCCGACGACGTTAGAGTTAGCAAAAATTGAAAAACCGGACCATGTTGAATTTAATAGTATTTTGCCTATCCTTAAGGGGGATCAAACAGTGTCGTCGTACGACGGGATTTATGGTGCTTATTTGCAAAACCAACGAAGTGTACGTTGGAATGGTTACAAGCTGATTTTGTACCCCACGATTAAAAAGGTTCGGCTCTATAATTTGAAAACAGATCCGCTCGAACAACATGACTTGGCTGACGACGAAAACACGCTAGCGATTCAAAAGAAACTGTTCGCGAGGCTCTTGGAATTACAGGTGGACGTTGGTGACGAATTGGATCTCGAAGCTAATTTCTTCGGCGGTTAATTAATCGCACTCGCGCTTTTACCCGGAGCACGACTGAATTTGCCCGTGGTGTTATCGGATAACTTTGCGATAGTAGGATGGTTCGCGGCGATTGAAGGCGACCGAACCGAACTTGGTGAAATATTCGCGCAATTCCGCTGTGGATGATTCGATGATAACTCTCCGGATTTCGGTCTTTTCTTTGCCTTTCTGGAGGACTACTTCTTCTTCGATCACGCCGGCTAAACGCCCTTCTTTTATGGCTTCAATAAGATGTTCATAATCAAGCATAAACATGGTCAAAAGCGTGTCGTTGTCCTGCAGCGTATAGGTCGTCATGGAGTATGCGGTTTTCGTCGGTTTTGATTGATCTGACGGATTCAATTCCTTCGGTTGCAGTTCCCACGTAATGTAGTTGGCATTGTCGAGACGGGTGGCAATTCCAACCCGAGATTCGTGTTCGACTTGTCCATCTGATTTTAGTTTGGTTTGGGCGGCGATCATCGAATCTTTTTGGTCGGAGTGTCGCCCCAGGATGATATATTCGCCGTAAGCGTCGTTAGGGTCGGAGGCGGTTTGAATTCCATCTTCGTCGATTTCAACCAGCTCCCAGTGACCAACAAGACGCTGGTCGATGATCGAATCCTCTTTAGTTGAAAGGGGATTTACGAACTGAGGTATCACACATCCAATGCAATTGGTGATAATAATTAAGAAGAGAATTGAAATAACGGGTTTAATTAATCTAAACCTTTAATAGGTGGGAGTGGGATTTTCGCAACTTAGCAAGCTTAGGGCCAATCACAGCTGAGCAATAGGGTTGCACGGGATTGTCAGCGTAATAATTGTGGTGATATTCTTCGGCTACATAAAACGTAGCAAGGGCGGCGATCTCCGTAACAATTGGGCCTGGCCAAAGCTTGGCTTGTGATGTTGCATTTAGCACTTGAATGGCAACGGCTTCCTGTTGGGCATCGCCGAAATAGATTCCACTTCGATACTGGGTCCCCTGATCATTCCCTTGCTGGTTCAGAGTGGTGGGGTCGTGACTGTGGAAAAAGACTTCAAGTAATTGGCTATATGCCAAGATTAAGGGTTCAAACTCTATTTCGATTACCTCGGCGTGGCCTGATTTACCTGTGCAGACCTGTTCATATGTCGGGTCTTCGACCAAACCATTACAATAGCCTGGCCGAATGGCGCGGACCCCCTTAAGCTGAGTGAATACCGCTTCAACGCACCAAAAACAACCTGCACCAAGTACTGCTATTTCAGCCATGGAAAGTATATCCGCGAAAGTGGTCTTGAAAATAAAGGGCACATACCATTTGTCAAAGTATATGATACACAATAACTGGCGAACTGAGCGTTAGTTTACAAACACTATTGATAAATATTGCGGTTCGTCAAATAGTTGGGATGTAGGATTTAATTAAATTGCGGGGGATTACGACGTTTGGTGCATTATTACTTGCGACCAATGCACCCATTTGGTTTGCTAATTCGACGACTCGGGCGAAGTCAAGATTCAGCGTCAGTCCTGCTACAATTCCGGCCGTACAGGCGTCGCCGGCGCCGACGCTACTCTGCACGACGATGCGGGGCACGTCGCCATTAAAGGTTTGGGTGGCGGTCACGATCGTTGTTCCTTTATCGCTCTCCGTCAGTACGACAGCGTCCAACAGAAAGAGTTCGAGGAGTTCAACGCAAGTATCCAATAGGTTTTCATGACGACGTATATTTGCTGCGTCAGCCACGATTAAGAGTTCGGGAGAATTGAGTTTCAGGATTGTGGCGGAATTGCACCCAGCTACGATTGTTTCTGCATCGTAGTGTGGATCACGGAGGTTGACGTCAAAAAGTCGTATCGCATTGGGACAGGCGGAGAGGAATTTGTGTATCGTCTGGTGGCTTTTCGCTGAACGTTGGGCGAGTGTGCCGTAAACGACGCAACGCACTTGTTTAGTGAATTCCCGTAGCGAAGCGGTCCAACGCAGATCGTCCCAAGCGACATTCGGTAGAAATTCGAAACTGCATTCTGTATCGTCATCAATAGGTTCTCGAATTCGAGCCTCCCCTGTTGCTAACGTGGGATGGGTTTGGAGGTGTGTCGTATCGATTGCAGAGTCTTCCAAGTGGCGGCGGGCTGCGGTTCCTAGTATGTCATCGCCTACGGCAGACACAATCGATGTTGCATAGCCCCGGCGCTCCAAGAGTTGGTTTACCATCACACTGAAATTTAAGGGCGCACCGCCCAACTCGCTGTGACTACCAACGACATCAAACAGTGTTTCTCCGATACCGACAATTATATTTTGCTGGGTCAATTGGTGTCATCCGAAAAGGCGGCGTTGTGAGGAGGATTGCGTTAGCGTTTGTTGGGATCAATGCCCCACACTTTCACTAGCGTCTGATATATTTGAGGGTCGAACTGTTGAAGTTCTGCGCGAACGAAAGGGTAAAAGTCATTGGTGGCAAAAAATGCCTCGGTGCATTCCGCAAAATATTCTTTTTCATTTGTAAGCGCGTAGTGTCGAACGTGTTTTCCACGGATGCCCAGCACTGACTCATAGTTGCCGGATTGTACCGCTTGTTTGTAGGCCGCAATAACATCGGGATTGTCAAATCCGAGAACTTGGTCGTGATATGCGTGCGCGAGTTCATGTAACATGACGGAGGGTTGAGTATGTTCGCTGCGGATGATGTTATTCACTTGGCTAATGTCAACGGCTTTTGTCTTAGCGGGGTTATACCCGTTCTGTATCAACCATTCACGCTGGGGATGGTAATGAATGGGGCCATCGGATCGATCACAAATCCATATCGGAACTTGCTGTAGTTGTTTGAGTGGTTGGGCAGGGATCATGCGAGTTAGCTGGGATAATTGATCCGTAACAATTACATACGCGCGAGCGCCAGCGGCTCGTTTCTCACGCAAAAGCCGTTTTTGTATATAGACGGTCCAACCATGCACATTGCGAACGCGATAGCTTGAGGTTTCATCAAAGCTGACGTCTTGGGAATACAGGTTCGCGGGTGAAACTAGCAATAGAGTCAGTATATAGGATGAGAATTTAATAAGCGTGTGAGCGTTCATGTTTTACCGTAGGGGCTTTTAATTAAACCTTTGCCTCGTTGATAGGCGTCACCGTAGCGAACTCATCTTCGATTAAAGGTCGAATCCGTAATATGCGAGCCACTATAAATGCTAGTACAGCTCCGAAGAAGCTAAGCACGGCGCCCATTTTGACAGAATCGAGCACTGGAGAGTTTGGGTCTTTGAAGGCGGCTGTGGAAACAAACAATGCAACGGTGAAGCCGATTGAGGATATTACGCCGATGACAACGACATGACGTGCGTTCATTCCGGCGGGCATTTCTAAACCGAACAGTGCTTTTGCGATCCAAGTGAAGAGACAAATGCCGAGTGGTTTTCCAACGAGCAAGCCGAGCAATACGAGGTAGGTACCCTGACCGATTGCACCAAAGGCTACGCCAGCATTGACCAGACCAAACATTCCCAGAATAAGTTCGACTGGATTTTTCCACCAATGCATCATTTCGTTGAGCGTGTCTTTGCGATTGAGTTCTTCACGGGCGAAAATTCCGAGGTCGGTATGCGCATGTGGCAAGCAGGGAATAATTGGCACTAGACCCAAAGCCGGATGGATGCCGGCAAGATCAAAGGAAAGCCAACATAGTGCGCCGGGAATTAGTAAATAGGCCCAGAAGCTGTGGATTTTATTTTTGCGGAATAACCAACAAAGTAACATGGCGGTTAGCGTGAGTAAAAACCAAACTGGTTCGATCGGTTTACTGGGATAGAAAATGGCGAGTATTAATAGGCCGATCGCGTCGTCGGCAATTGCGAGCAATAATAAAAAGGGGATTGCCGGATGGGAACTGCCAAATATCATCCGTGCCACCAGGTAAGAAAAGGCGATATCAGTCGCGCAGGGAATCGCCCAGCCGTCTCCGTAAAGTTCTGTGGACCCCATTAACATTGATCCGAGCAAGTATAGGCCGGCGGGCCCAAGTATACCTCCGAGTGTAGCTAGCAGAGGTGTAGCTGCTTTGCGAGGGTTTGATAATGACCCGCCTGGGAGTAAAGCCTCCCAGACTTCACCGGCCGCAATCGCAAAAAACATCGCCATTAAGATGTCGTTAACCAAAAAGTGCACGGTAATCCCGTGTTGGTGACCGTTTTTGTCTGGTCGTAACGCGACACGGGTGAATATTTGTGAGATTATACTCGTTTGCGCGTCATTTGCCGCGGACTTCTTTTGATCGTCG
>Ga0302117_10001182_pt1 | contig 12345 bp, 15 predicted proteins | sample AG5_322_MG_FD_203112 | JGI IMG/M metagenome (GOLD analysis project Ga0302117, IMG submission 203112) | Marine microbial communities from Western Arctic Ocean, Canada - AG5_32.2 | ecosystem: Environmental > Aquatic > Marine > Oceanic | place: Canada: Western Arctic Ocean | collected 2017-10-01 | reverse complement strand
GACCATTAATTAAATTACAATAATGGCCACTGCCTCCATCAATAGCACCGCCAAATCCACTAGGTCTATTAAACTCGCTCGATCCTAACGAAGCAGTAAGGCCGGCACCGTTGCCTCTTAACATCAAGGTTATATGTTCGCCATCATTAACGGTTACATTTGTGCGTGATTTAAAAGTAGTTGTGTTATAATCTCTATCTATGCCGTCTACAATCCAACTACTCCAGACACCTCCAGTTAAGCCAGGCACATAATTACCTGACATTACCCTAACTCCTGTTAGGCTAGCACCTTCAGTTGAGATTCGATTTATCTTTGTTGAAGCTAACGCTCCTCTTGAAACACTAGCTATCTGTGGCATATTTGTTATCCATAAGTCGAACTTGCTCCTAGCACAGTCCAAGTAGATGATTGTCTAATAAGTGTAAAAGAAACTATGTCAAATCCGTTAGCTGTACCTCCAGGAACGCTGCCCCCAAACCATTCTATTGTTTGTGCTGCGCCACCTATTTGTACTGCTGTTGGCATATACTGTGTTAGGCCTTGTGCAATAATTAGTGCTACTGTTGTTATTCTGTCACCGGTAGTTGGTACGTTTGTGAAGTTTGCTGTGAAGTTTGCTGCTGGCGCTGTATGGTAAAATACTCCGCTAGTTGTAGTATTATGTACTACGGTACCAGTAGCACCATTTATTGTGCTTGATACTTCTGATAGCATCGGTGTAGCACCAGCTGATAAACCATCAGTAATTCCATAACCAGCAAGTGTGGTTGGTGTTGCTGTCAAATCTGTAAATGCTACACTTTGTAAGGCACTGTCGGCTAATGCGCCTTGTGCTGTACTAGCAGCATCAGTAATTCCATATCCTGAAAGTGTAGTCGGAGTTGTTGTTAAATCTGCAAATGCTACACTTGTTAAGAATGAACTTGTATCTGGTGGTGTGTATGTAAACGCACCTGAAGCATTTGCATAACTTAATGCACCTGTTCCACTTGCACTTGCTTGTGTTACACTTAATCCATTTCTTGCATCTGCTAGTGTAATTCCTCCGCCACCGCTAATTGATGTCCACGATCCTTCATATACTTGCGCTTGGCTAGTAGTGCTGTCATATATTATATCACCATTAGCAGCCGTTAGTGCATTCTTTTGTGTTGTTGTAAAACTAGGTAACCTAAAAGTACCGCCAGTAATTATAACTCCATCTGGTGCGTCTAATGTTATTGTAGTGGCACTTGTTACGGTAGGTGCGCCTGCTGATGCATTAGAAAAAGTATCAGCACTAACCGCAGCAAAGACAACACTGTCTGTTGTGTTTAAATCTTGATCATATGATGCGCCTCCGCCTGCACTTGAAAATGTAAAGTTGCCCGAGCCGTCTGTTGTAAGTACCTGTCCGTTAGTGCCGTCAGTAACACCTAGTTCTGTAATACTTGTTGGCAGACTTGATGTTTGTGCATACGTCGATAAGTTTGCAGGACTAAATGTAAATGCACCTGATGTATTGTCATATGCTAATGTCCCGCCGCCGCTTGCTGCTGTTTGAGAAAGGCTTAAACTTGTAAGTGATATTGCTCCAGATAAGTCTGCAGGTGTAAACGTAAACTCTCCTGTTCCGCTGTCGTAAGCTAGTGCCCCGGCGCCTGCTCCTGTTGCATCGTTAGTAACACTTAAATCATTTAATGTAACTCCGTCAACGACTGCTGGAGTTACGTTGATCCAAGTGCCACTAGTGTATTTTAAGATTTGTCCCTCAGCTGGATTAATAACTGTTGCATCGGTTAAGTTTGTAAGTGCTGATGAATTACTAATTGTAATTTCATTAGTTGATGTAATTGATGGTGTTATTCCGGCACCACCTCTAATGTTCACAGCAAATTGAGTGCCGCCGACATCTGTGAGTTTTAAATCAACTCCTATTCCTGAAGCTTCACCAGATAGTGCATACGTAGTATTAGTATCTGCTAATCCCGCTACTGTAGCATTGGCCCATTTAACACCGTCCCATTGTAATAACTGTCCTGTTGTTGGAGCATTTGTAGCTGTGTCAACATCGCCAATACTATTAATACTGCTAATGTCAACATCAACATCGTCTGCTGTAATAAATCCAGCATCATTAGTAAATGCCGAAAGGTTAGTTATAGCTGCTGGTGTTCCAGTTAAATCAGAATACGCTCCGCTAAAAGAATTTGATGCATTGGCAAAATTTGCTGTTACCCAATCTCTATCAGCAAGTGTAACATTTGTTCCTGCACTAGCAGTAAATAATCGTAATGCTGAATTTTCGGAATCGTAGAATATTTCGCCTACACTTCCGCTGAGAACGTTTAAACTTCGGGTCGACCTCTTTTCGAGTCGTATTGATCTAATTGGTTGAGGCATCTGTATTGCTCCTTTGTAGTATTTATATAGATAAGTAATTGTATGAAAATCAAACCTTATTATCAAATACTAGCATACAGCTCTTCAACCCGTAAACTTGTCCCTCAGTATATATCTACAGAGATTAGTTACAATAAAAAATGTACGAGTTTAATTGAAGCAAGACGCCGTAGTACCGAATTTGCTAAAAGCTTATGTGAAGCAAATCGATACAACGTTGTTGATTGGGTGCCTAAAGTACAGCTAATTAACGATATGGGCAAGACACTACTTAATTAATCTAAGTTATTTAAGAAGTCTCTAAGCTTCGTGCTGTCAGTTTTTGCAGTTACTTTAGCAACAGGTGCTCCGTCATCCGGGTCTTCTGAAGATGAACTGCTCGAAGATGCATTATTTCTTTTAAGTGCATCGACAATCGAACTACTACTGCTAGTATTAGATGCAGATCCTTGATCCTGATCATCTTCGCCTAAGTCTTCAATACGCAGTGTGTCTACATTAAATGCTAGATCAACTTTCATACCGACACCACTACTCGAACGTGTCTTCATTAATTGTATCTGATAACGTCCGCGCTCACGCATTGCCCTACTTGTAAAGATACCAATTACGTTATCCGCAGTATTAATCTTAGATATACCACCGGAGATCATACTATGATCAAATTCAATTTCTTCAACAGCTCCGCGGTTCAACTGTGATGCTGTAACAAAGATTGTATTCAGTTCCATTGCTAAGTTACGTAGTTCTTCTGATACATACTTGTCTTTAACAAACAAGTTCTCTGCGCTAATCTTTTGTCCAATTGGATGCATAAGATCTAAGTAGTCAATCAATAGTACGTCAATCTTACGTCCTGTTTTAATCTCATACTCTTTCAAGTATGCACGTACATCGTTTGCTGTCTTGCCTGTGGGCATATACTTAACTTGGAATGCACCAGACTTTTTGCCAATCATCTTAACTTTCATCTCAACATCGTCGAGACTCTTAAACACATCGCGACTCGGAATGTCTGATACCATACTGTCAAGCCGCATACTAACCAAGTTCTCACTAAGCTCAAACGTTAAGTACATTACGTTAAGGCCTTGTAAGCACCAGTTCACACCCATGTTAGCTAGGAACAAACTCTTACCTGAGCCAGACCCGCCTGCAAAGATGTTAAGCTCACCTCTGTTAAATCCGCCGAACAATTTGTTATCTAGTGTAGGCCAGCCTGTGCTTACTTGTCCGTTCTTATCTTTGATTGCGTTTAGTCTTGCTCTAGGGTCAGCAAAGTAATCTGTACCTAAATCTTTTTGCAAGCCAATTTGCACAGCTTGCTTAACCAAGTCTTCACATGCGCCATACTCACCCTTCTCAAGTAAGTCTGCACTTTTAAGGATAGCTGCTTCTAATGCCTTGTGTTTACTAAATGTTTCAAAGTCTGCTAGCAACCAATCATAATGATTCTCCATCAAGTCGCCTGGATGTTTTAAGTCAGCTTGTGTTGCTGCATTTACCATATCAAATGTAGGCAATGCATTATGTTCATCTACATAATTCTTAACAAACTTTGCAGGTTCTTGCAATCGTCTGTCAAATGTCTCTGGATCAAACACACCTTGACAGCGCACAAAACTTTCTGCGTCTGTCATAAACATTTCTAGATATACTCGCTGTATATCGTATCCGTAATCTGTATTTTGTCTAGTTTGCATTTGTTGTCTGTTATCCTAAGAGCATACATTTATATTATACATTATAGCAAACTCTTGAGCATCTGTCAAGTCATTTACCATAGGCTTGCCTTTAATGTTTAGCGAAGTATTTAACAACATTGGACAACCCGTTTCTTTATACCAAGCCTCTAACAGTTTTCGTATTCCGCTTCCATCCTTTGGTACTGTTTGAACTCTGCTTGTTCCGTCCACGTGGGTGATGGCAGGATACAAACTTGGACTGGTGCAGGCGGAAGTATACTGCATAAAGTTATTGTGATGACCTTTGAAGATTCCGTCCGCGTACTCGTCGAGCACGACTGGTGCGAATGGCCTAAACTGCTGCCGTTGCTTAATATCGTTGACCCTGCGTTTGATATCGCTGCCACGGGGATCAGCAAGCAAGCTACGATTGCCAAACGCCCTAGGCCCAAACTCAGCCCTTCCGCTAGCGACTCCTGCAATGCCTGTTGATTTAAGCTCTTTAATAAGTTCGTCAACTGGATAGTCTCCTTCTATATCATATCCTAAGTATGCGTTGTTAAGTGTTATATGTTTTTTATATTTTGCTAGTACGGCTCCTACTGAACTTCCAGCATCACCTGGGTTAGGCATAATCCATACATTGTCAAAGTATTCGTATGCTATATGATTAGCACTACAGTTTAATGCACATCCTCCCATAAGAACTAAGTTCTTGCTAGGTGAGTTGTGTGCAGCCTTTTTAAGAGTATAACGCAGTATATCTTCATATACCATTTGTGTAGCAGCAGCAATATCAAACATATCTTGTTCAGTAATAAGATCCGGTCGCCAATCTTTACAGCCGCGATGCAAGTTTTGTTTAATTGAAATCATTGCGTATCCGCTTGTACCGATAAAATCATCTTTAATAGATTGATATAATCTAGTGCCATCGCCGTATGCAGCCATGCCCATTAAGATATATTCATCTTCATTTGGTTTCAAACCAATTCGTTGCGTCATTGCACTGTACCACAGGCCTACTGAATGCGGATAACCTTGACTGTAAGTTTTCTTTAAGTTGCTGCCTTTACCTTCCCAAATAGTTAGTGTTTCAAATTCTCCAATGCTATCGATACATACGACTGTAGCATGTTTAAAATTACTAGTATAATAACCAGCGGCAGCATGACTATGATGGTGACTAGCGCACACAACAGGAGCAGTGATGCTATACTGTTGTAAATACTTTTTAATATTATTTTCTGCATAGTTCCATCCTTGCCCTGCTCTAAACTGTCTAATAGTTTTTCTAAAGGGTTTTTCATACCATACCACTTCATCTGGTTCGCCCCATTGTTGTGCGTATTCAATTAGTTTAAAATTTAGATGCGGATCGTTTTTAATTCCGCTAAAGCGTTCTGAATGACTTGCAAATTTTAATGTAAGAGAAGGATCAGGAAGTAACCCCTTACGCTTAAATTCAAAGACTGCTAGCGAAGCATCGTGACTGTTTGCTGAAATGCCCCAAGTAATCATGCGTGTTTAACTTCCATATAATATATATTATTTCTTTTATACATAATTGAATCTTGCACAGCAGTAATTTTAAGGCCTGCTTCGTTAATCATTTGTTCAAACGTATTAGGCCCAGAACCTAAAGTACATTCTTGTAATAGTATTCTACCATCAGCAGCTAATAAATTTTTCATTTGTTTAAAAAAATCTTTGTGTGCTTCCCAATTAGTATCTACTAATAAATCTAGTTGTTCACTTGCGTTATTAGAATTCATAGATTTATCTGCTGCTTCAACAGAAGGCCAGTGCGGTGGGTTGCCAACTACAAGATTAAACTTCTCAGTACTAGGTACACAATCTAATCTGTTACCTTTGTATATATTAATGTTATTAATGTACCTATGACTATTTTCTTTAGTTCTTGTTAATTGATTAATAGCTAAGTCGGACATTTCTACAAATGAAATGTTATTACATAACTTAGATGCAAGTAAGGCATATCCAATAAAGCCCGGCCCTGAACACCATTCTAGTGCATTACTAACTGAGCCATAAGACTTATGGATTATTTCTGCATATTCGAGTGCAAAATAATCACCGCCTCCATTAGTAATAGGAGTGTACTGCACATCAAGGTCATCTACTTGCCAAATATAATTTATTTTCATATGTGTATATCCACTGTTGAACCAATTTCATATTTTGATTCTTCTTGTCCTTGTGCGTTGTATGTGATATATGCAACTTCTTCAACAACTGTTGCGCCTCGTGTTTTTAAATGTTCGACATGAGACGATACAATATTGTTACCAACATATTGTGTTCTAGTGAAATTGCTTATAATTTCTGTTGCAGCTACAGGATCAATCATTTGTATATAAAAGGATCCTGTTTTTTAAGTTCTTCTAAACGTTTCTTGTACGCTTTATCTGCTTTATAACGATCGTACGGGGCTTTAATTTTTGCCCATATCATTTTTAAGTAAACCATTTCTTTGCTCTCAATCTAATTTTAAGTGGGCTAGTTTCAGCAGCACTAGCAATACTGTATAACGTATATAGTCTACCGTACTTATCTACACAATCGCCTACGTCATTAATCTCTTGATCCCACTCAGGCAAGCTAACTCCCCATCCTCTGCCAATAGCATCTTCCACAAGTTTCTTGCCTGCGTGATCCCTGTCAGGCACTACTACAATATCTTTGTTTAGTCTGTTAAGCAGCAATGCTTGTGCATCGTTAATCTCACTGCCGCCTAGCGCACAGCCACCTATGTGAATAGCATCAACCGGACCTTCAACAAGTATAGCAAACTCTTTGTCATACGTTTGTTTGTCTAGACCGTATACAAATCCTGCTTGCTGTTCGTTTAAGTACTTAGGCTTCTTGTCTGCTGTAATAGTTCTAGCTGTCCATCCTGTTACACGATTCTCAAAGTAGAACGGAATGATAAGTCTATCTCTGTATGCAAGACTTGGGCACCAATAGTATTCAGTATCATCTAAGTCCAAGTTACGAGTTGCTATGTATTCAAGTATAGCCATGCTAAACTTATTAAACTCTGTGATGTCTTTGATCTTTACAGCATCAGCAGGTAGTGGCACAGTTTCAAACGTAGGTATTTCTATCTTACGCTCTGCAACCTCTACACCTTCGTTTATACGCATTACATCAAACGTGAGCTTAGTTATGCTATCATCACTGCACCCGAGCCACTGTAGAAGCTTACGTAGCTTCTGTGACACCGCTCTGCCTGGCTGCCAGGACGCTTTGTATCCGCAGTTAAAACAGTGATAGCTTACTGTATCGCCTTCGCTAATAAGTCCTCCGCGGCCACGCTTGTCAGCTGCATTACCATTGTGCTGACAACATGGTGCATTAAAGCTAGTCCACCCACTAGGAGTAGTCTTACGCTTTGAAGGCAGGTGTGATATAATAATGTCAGATACGATACTCATACTACTATTATAGCATCAGTATATATATTGTCAACTAGTTTCTAACTAATATTTTAGTTATTTTCTCTGCAGGATCTACGTTAGATATAAATCGTAAATATGAATAAACTCCGTTAACATTAATACTTACTGGAGTTGTTTCGGTGCCATCAAAGGTCTTGGATACTACATCATCCCACGCTGTTTGCTCGCTAGTTTGATTATCAAGTGTTGCCTGCACTGTTACGATGCCAGCATATGCAGTAGTATATATTGCCGCAGTGTGTAATGCTTCATTACCATTTATAGCAGGCTCGGCATTTATAGGACCTGTTACCCACACTTCTCCAACTTCCTTAAACGCAGCAACTGAGTGAGCAGCAACTGGACCTGGAAAAGCAGCACTACTAATATTAATCACTCCGTTCATACCAAAGTGGGTATCAGTGTATGTTATAACAGGTACATCATTTGCATCTACAAGATATATACTGTAACTAAGAAATTGATCCTTTATATTTAATATAGCATTTTCTGTTATTGTTATTTTGAACACTCCTTTAATTGGAGTCGACCCGTCACTTGTAACTTGTACTCCATCTTGTTCGATTATTAACTTTTTGTTCTCATCAAACGCTTGGAACTTTGGAGTGTAAGAACTTAATACAATTGGTTTTTGATCTGGATTTAAAACTTTAAATTCTAAGACATTATCAATGCCTTTATATACTTGTATATGTTTTTGGTACACTGGTCTATACTCCGTTACGAATCCTGCTTCATTAGCTACGATGGTCGTTCTGTTATTGACTAAATATCTAGGTATTAGTTGCATAACTTTATTTATCGGGAAATCATGTGTTATTAAAAGACATCGAAGAAAATTATCCATTTATTAGCGTAGTCACTTACGGGGGCAACGAGTACGTCGGTATTATTGCCAATCAGGATGCATATGTTACTACAATGTATGTGTATACATCATTAAAGACAGTAGAAGAAAAAACATTATTCCTTGAGGTAGGAGAAGTATGGTGGTGGGAGTCAAATAGAATGATTCCAATCAATATTTTCTTACGTAGAGAAATGTCGCCTTTTCAATATTCTTTAATGACTATGAATTCAAAAGACGTTAGAGTTTCTATCGGACCTTGTGTAAATTTAAACAACTTAGCTGTAAAGCGAGTAAAGCGTAAAAATGTACAACTAGTTAAGCGTCCGAAGCAGTAAACTTATCACACAATAAATTCATGTGTACTACACACGCCATTGCATAAGATATAGCATGTGCCTTTTTAAAGTAATACCCTTCCTCAGGTTTCGTCCACACTTCTTGTAAAATCAAATTCCAATTGCTTCCACTCAGGTGCCGTTTCGCTGGGCGAATGATTGCTAGTGTTGCTGCTAATTGTTGTACCGATCTGGGCTTCAATTGCTTTAACAGTTCGCCGTGCCCGTTCAGATGAAATACTTGATCGCTGAAGTCCGTGTGTTCCAGAAGTTGCCATAGGGGTTCTCTTTCCATTAATTGTGTTAAGTGTGCTTCGTCCTTAACGTCTTTGTATATGCTTACGTTGAGGAAGTCTAATTTAAAATAGCCACGTTCATCTGCTGCCTTATGTTCAACCGTAGCCAAGTTGTCAATAGGATTGTGCGGAATCTCTGTTGCGTAGACTCCAGTGTTATGCTTCTTGCCTGTGTTTAATTTTGCCACACGATGTTTTAACTGTGCAAGCACAATAGATCTATCTGCAAAGTCAATATCAATATCAGGCATCTATTTTCCTAGTAGTCAATTGGGTTACCTTCTTTGCCTGATCGAACTGTAATAAATCTTTGAACAACTTTTGAAAGTTGGTCGGCTGTATTATCAAACCATTCAGCAACGTGATAATCTACTCTATTAGGTTTTTCTGTTTTTGCAGTACGCATATCCATCCAAACAATATAGTCTGGATCTAGGTACTCAACTGCTTCGTTTGTGTTACAGCGTTTATCAATTACAACAGTTTTACCGGCGGCTACTATACCATCGACGTATCCTCTAAGTTCGTTTGTATAACTGTTTCGGTCTATATACACGCCACCTAATAATGTTGCAAACGGTTTTGCTAACATAGTCTTGCCACTTCCTTCAGGACCGCATATTAATATTTTCATAGGTTACCTTCCTTTGCAATCTCTTTTACTAGCTGCACATCAGTAGGTAAACGTCTAAATCTTAATGCCCAGTGTGTAGGATCAATCACATGATAAACAAGTCCTAGCTGTTCATCATTAAATCTACTCATCATTTCTTTTCCACTATCGCAATTTAAAACTAACCACGGACTAATTTTTCCGTCCTTAATATCCCACACTGCTCTGTTTAAACTAACATGTTGAAAGTAATGATTCCACGGAGCACTAATATCAGATGACCATTCTGTCATATGAGTTACCGTACGTTCTAATGCAGTATGTACATCTTCTTTAAGAATAAATTCAAGAACATATTTTTCATACAACTCGTCTTTACACCAGTGATCTAATTTAACTCCGCTAGTAACAACATGATCAATATACTTTTCTGGATACATCGGCTTTACGTTATTAATGAAACTGCCAAACTTTACAAACGCATTATAGTACGGAGACTTACAAAATTCTTCATATGTTTTTTGTTTCTTATTGCCTGCACTTAATTTATAGAATCTATCAAATGCATAATACCCATAACGCACACGCTTTTCGTCTTTCTGTAATGCTCGTCTTTTCTTTTCACAGAGATGTGCAAACAGAGTAGACTCTCTAACGTAACTACTACCGCAGTATTCGCACTTATAAGGTTTTTCAGAGCTTGACGACAATTTCGTATTCTTCCGCAAGTTGTTTAAGTTCTTTTTTTGTAGATATTCTAGCAAGTAGTTCGACCTCGTCTGTTTTCATATTTGGATAAATTTGTTGTAGAAACTTCATTGCTTTACCTGTACTGCCGTCACGTTTCTTAAAACCAATCCAAGGATGAAACTCATTCTTACCTGTGTTGCCGCTCATGCACAACAACTGCCACATTAATTTTTGATGGCCATTGTCTTTGCCAACACCAATATCATTAAAGTGCTTGTTGTAATATTGGTTAGTTTTAAATACAGCTAGTTCTTGCTTTTCGCGACTGCCCTGTACACCACTAACATATCTATTCAGTAACCAAAAGCTAATCTGTTTCTTATGATCATCTTCTAAGTGGTTCCATATGTCACTACGGCCATTATCAATCCAACTAAGGATTTCTTTTATTGCAAGTTTTTCTGCTGCCATTCGACTACATCCTCTGGTACGTTTATCTCTACTCCATTATAGTATACATTCAAACAACCAATTTGCCAACCGTTTTTTAACCAGCGTAGTTGTTCTAGTTTCTCTACTTCTTCCTCGCGTTCTACAATTAAGTTAGGATACATTTCTAATGCGTTGCGCTTGTATCCGTATACACCTAAGTGCCATTCGCCGTAGCCTGTCATACCTCTGCCAAACCAAAGTGCGCTGTCACCAGCACGTACCATTTTAACTGAGTTAGGATCGTTTTGTTTTTCTTCTGGCATCGTTGTAAACACTGTGCTTACAGAATAGTGTTGCAAACTTGAAATACATTTGTCAACCATATCCGTTGTTACGTCAGGCATGTCGCCTTGTACATTTATAAACTTATTATACCTAGCAAAGAATTCATTCTTAATTGCGCCGGCGCATCGTGCTGTGCCGTTTTCATAATCTACTTCTTCAATCCAACAGTTGCTTGAACTGAACAAACTAAAGATACGCATGTCATCTGTTAGTACATACGTGTCAAGGCCTGTCTTGCGACATCGTTCATAGACTCTTCGTATCATTGGAATATTATCCAATGATATCAATGGCTTACCCGGAAAGCGTGTGCTAGCATAACGTGCAGGTATTAAGATTGCTGTCTTACTCATACTGCTACTACCTTGTTGATTGCAATTATGTCTGCTACTACTTGTTCAAAGTCATCTAAGCGTAACATATTAGGACCGTCACTAGGTGCTATATCAGGATTAGGATGGACTTCCAAGAAAAAATTCTGGATGCCAAGAGCAGCCCCAGCACGAGCCAGCCCAGGCACGTAGTCACGGTTACCACCTGAACTAGACCCAAGTCCTCCGGGCTTTTGGACAGAGTGCGTAACATCAAAAACAATAGGGTGTTCATAATTGGCAAGCATATACATAAGACCAGTATAGTCAACGACAAGATTGTTATATCCAAAGCTAGTGCCCCTTTCTGTAATCCAAACTTCTTTAGCGTCTGTACACTTACTTAGTATGCCTTTCATATCCCAAGGAGCAAGGAACTGTCCTTTTTTGATATTAACAATTTTATCTGTTGCACATGCAGCTTGCACTAAGTCAGTCTGTCTGCATAAGAACGCAGGTATTTGTAATACATCAACTACGTTATTGTATTTTGTAGTTATAGTTTTAATTTGATTAATGTCGTGTACATCAGTTAACGTCTTGACATTGTGTACTTCTTTAATTAGTCTAAAGTCTTCTAAGGTAGCAGCAAGTCCTACACCACGTTGTCCGCCAAGACTAGATCTATTTGCTTTATCAAAACTTGCTTTAAAGATATATTCAATGCCGTACTTGTCGCATATTGATTTACACTTCTGTGCAATAGCCGATGATTGTGATAGTGTTTCGTGCTGACATGGACCTGCTATAATTCTCATTTTACTGTTGATCCGCTAGTGCGTCTTACAATGTCATCGTGATTGAACTCTGCCCAATACAACTCAAATGCAACACCATCTTCTAGTCCTTCGAACTGATGAA
>Ga0302117_10001180_pt1 | contig 12366 bp, 20 predicted proteins | sample AG5_322_MG_FD_203112 | JGI IMG/M metagenome (GOLD analysis project Ga0302117, IMG submission 203112) | Marine microbial communities from Western Arctic Ocean, Canada - AG5_32.2 | ecosystem: Environmental > Aquatic > Marine > Oceanic | place: Canada: Western Arctic Ocean | collected 2017-10-01 | reverse complement strand
AGGAGAAGAACAGAATCATCATGGCGAACGAGAAAATGTAAAACGGCGACGCATAAGCGAACCAGTCCGACGCATCCTGAAGGAACTTACTATCCGTTGCGCTTCCAAGAAAGCTGAGCGCCTGACCGGGCAACATCAGAATCGCCTGGGCAAAAATGATTGGCATCACGCCGGCGTAGTTGACCCGGAGCGGCATGAATGAGCTGCCACCGGCGTAAACTTTACGACCAACGGACCGCTGGGCGTACTGCACGGGAATCTTACGTTGCGCCTGAGTGATCGCGACGATTCCGGCGACAACGACAACAAAACTGATAGCGAGAAAGCCCAATTCAAGGAGAGAGCCGCCCTCATCCGAGCCGGGAGGGGGCCTCATCATATCCATCAGGCCCTGAGCTGCGTTGGGCAGGCGCGCCAAGATTCCGATGGTGATGACCAGCGAGATGCCGTTGCCAATTCCTCGTTCGGTAATCTGTTCGCCCAGCCACATCAAAAGCGCGGTTCCACAGGTCAAAATGAGCACAGTTTGAATCCGGTACCACCAGATCAAATTGTCTCCATAGAGCACCAGATTGCCGGTGAAATTCGGAAAAATCTTACTGGCGTTCTCAAAACCGAAAGCCATCACCAGTCCCTGTCCAAGACAGAGCAAGATGGTCAGATACCGACCGTATTGAACAATTTTCGAGCGACCGCCTTCCTCGCGGGCCAGCTTGGCCAATCGCGGCATCACCGCAGTTAGCAATTGAATAATGATCGTGGCGCTGATGTAGGGCATGATGCCCAGCGATCCGACCGCGCATTTTTCCAATGCGCCTCCCGTGAAGAGGCTGTACATGCCCAGCAATCCAGCGCCATCTTCGTTCTGGGCATTCTCCGCAAAGTAGGCCGACAACGCGACGCCATCGAGACCCGGAATCGGGATCATTGCCACCAACCGGCAAATTACCAGAATCAACAGCGTGAACAGAATCCGGGCTTTTAACTCCGGAATCTTGAAGCAATTCGCAAATGTGCTGAAAATGGAGGCTAGCATGAAAAAACAAATTTAGTGCGGAGCACGACTCACTTGGCCGCTGGCGCGGCTTTACCTTCCAACTCACAGACCCCGCCCAATTCCTCAATGCGCTTCCTGGCGGCGCCACTAAAGGCATGCGCCTTGACGGTCAATTTCTTGCTCAACTCGCCGCGCCCCAGAATTTTGATGCCATCCGCGCGCCCATTCGCGAGGCCGGCTTCCTTCAAGGTTTTCGCGTCGACTGTGGCGCCGTCATCAAATTGCTCCAGATCGCTCAGGTTGACCGGAATATAGAAAGTCCGAAACTGCGCGTTGTTGAAACCGCGTTTGGGAAGACGACGAATCAACGGCAACTGGCCGCCCTCGAAGCCGGGGCGCGTCGAACTGCCGGAACGCGAGCCCTGCCCCTTCATTCCGCGTCCGGCGGTCTTGCCGTGGCCGCTTCCGTCGCCGCGCCCAATGCGCTTACGCGGAAATTTGGATCCGGGTCTTGGTTTTAAATCGTGTAAACGCATATCTTTCCGTCTGTATTATTCGTTGCCGGTTGCGGCCGTTTCAGTCGCTGATGCCTCCGTCGCCGTAGCGGCTGCGGCGGGCTCCGACGCCTCGTCCTTCTTTCTGACCTTCAATCCACGCAAAGCGTAGACCTCTTCACGAAGTCGCAGTTTGCTCAGTCCGTCAATCGTCGCCTTGGCCACGTTGGCCGGGTTCTTCGATCCGAGTGATTTTGTCAATAAGTCGCGGATTCCAGCCGATTCAACGACCGCGCGAACCGTCTTGCCCGCGATAATGCCCGTCCCGGGCGAAGCCGGCCGCAATATGACTCGGGCGCCATCGTAGATGCAAACGATCTCGTGCGGGATCGTGTTTCCACTCAGCGAGATGGGAACCATTTGACGCTTCGCCAAGTCGCTTCCCTTGCGAATGCAATCCGCGACCTCACTGGCTTTGCCCAGGCCCAAACCGACGCGACCATTTTTGTCGCCAGCGACAACCAAGGCGCTGAAACTGAAACGGCGACCGCCCTTGACCACTTTTGAGGACCGGTTGATGAAGACGATCTTCTCTACAAGCTCACGTCCTTCGGCGTCATAGCTCGTGGGCGGGCCTCCGCGATTTCCGCGATTGCCCGGGCCGGAGTTTCTGCCGCCGGGTTTATTTTGGTTCGAATTGTTTTCAGCCACAATGAAATCTCCTGTTTCTCTATTAAATTTCTATTCCGCTCTTGCGCGCCGCTTCGGCCACTGCTTGCACTTTGCCGTGATATCGCGCGCCACTCCGGTCGAACACCGCCCGGGCGATGCCAGCTTCTTTGGCCGCCGCCGCAGCCAATTCGCCAACTTTTTCCGCGCCGGCAACATTGGATTTCAATGCCGAGCGATCCGGCGTTGACTTATGCATGGTCGACGCCGAGGCCAGCGTGACGCCGGTCTCATCGTTGACGAACTGCACATAGATATTTTTGTTCGTGAAGCGAACACTCATGCGCGGCCGCACCGACGTGCCGGAAATTTTTTTTCGTGCGCGCCAGTGACGCAACTGCCTCAGCTTTTGTTTCTTCTCTGTTCTCATCTTGGTTTCAGCCCGTATTGAAAAATCTTATTGGACAGTTTTGCCTTCCTTGCGTCGGACGCGTTCGCCCTTGTACTTGACGCCCTTACCTTTGTAGGGCTCAGCGGGTGAAAACGCGCGAATCTCAGACGCGACCTGTCCCACCTTCTGCTTGTCCGCTCCCTCAATCTTCACTTTGGTCTGGCCATCAAGCGTGACAGTAATGTTGGGTGGAATCGGATAATTGATAACGTGGGAAAAACCGAGCGACAGCGCGATCTCCTTGCCCTTAAGCTCTGCCTTGTAGCCGACTCCTTCAATCTCCAGTTCCCGGACGAATCCCTCGCAGCAGCCTTGAACCATGTTGCTCAGTAACGAGCGGCTCAAACCATGGATGGCGCGGGATTGCCGTTCGTCGTTTTCCCGGATGACAATAATTTCGCCGTCCTTCAACTCCGGTTTTGCGCGAGCGGGGACATCCCAGGACATCTTGCCTTTGGGACCTTCGACGGAGACGTTTTGTCCGTTGACCGCCACTTTGACGGCCGCCGGGATCTTGATCGGTTGTTTTCCAATTCGTGACATGTCAGTTTCTCCGAGTTACCAGACGTAGCAAAGCACTTCGCCGCCAACATTGGCGCTACGGGCTTCTTGTCCGGCCATGATTCCACGAGACGTGGATAAAATAGCTGTTCCCAGGCCGCGAAGAACACGCGGGATTTCCTGAGCGTTCACATATTGACGCAAACCCGGACGGCTCACGCGCTTCACGCCTTTGATAACGGCCTCCCTGCCCTGGTATTTCAAGGTGATGGTGAGCGTCTTTTTGACAGCGCCGTCGACCTTGCAGTTTGCGGCGTATCCGTGTCGCACGAGGACTCCCGCTACGCTCTCCTTGAGTTTGGAGTGCGGCAGTTCAATCTTCGGAAGGAGCGCGGAACTCGCATTGCGAATCCGCGTCAACATATCGGCTAAAGGGTCGGTCATCATAACTTTACCAGCTCGCTTTCGTAATTCCTGGGATCAATCCCGCCAGGGCGGCCTCACGAAACACCAGACGCGAGCAACAGAATTTGCGCATGAAGGCGTGCCGTCGTCCGGTGACCTCGCATCGGTTTACCAGTCGCACGGGACTGGCGTCGCGCGGCAGCTTGCTCAGGCCTACGTAGTCGCCTTTCGTTTTCATTTCCACGCGCTGCTCGCGATAGCGCTCGACCGTCTTGGCCTTGCGTTTGTTACGTTCTATCCAGGATTTTTTCGCCATAACAGTTCCTAAAATCAGTTGTCGTTCTTGCCCGCGAACGGCATGCCGAACTGGGTCAGCAGGTCGAGCGCTTCTTTATCCGTTTTTGCAGAAGTCACGATCGTGATATCCATGCCCTGCGTCCGGTTCACCTTATCCAGTTCGATCTCCGGGAAGATCGTTTGATCGCTGATGCCTAATGAGTAGTTACCGTGGCCGTCGAAGGACTTCGTCGGAATCCCGCGAAAGTCGCGAATACGTGGCAGCGCAGCAGCAATCAGCCGATCAAAAAACTCATACATCACGTCGCGCCGAAGCGTGACATGGCAGCCAATTTCCTGGCCTTCGCGAAGCTTGAAGTTGGACACGCTACGCTTGGCCTTGCTCGTGACAGGCTTGCGCCCGCTGATCGCGGTCATGTCCTTCACTGCCTCATCGAGCGCCCCCTTCTCCAACGAGGCGCTCACGCCCATGTTGATGATGATCTTCTCGAGCTTCGGGATCTGGTGGACGTTTCCGTAAGCCCACTTTTCCTTCATGGCAGGCTTAATCTCGTTATTATACTTTTCGTAAAGTCGCGGTTTCATGGCCATTCTCAGTCTTCAGATTCTTCGGCGGTTTCGGAGCCCGGTCGCTTCGCCTGCCGCGTGTCGTATTTTTCCGCCTTCATCACATTTGAAATGTGGATCGAGCCTTCTCGCTCAATGATCGCCCCCTGCGGGTGTTCCTGGGTTTTCTTGGTGTGCTTCTTGATCATCTTCACACCTTCCACGATCACTCGCTGCTTGCGGGGCGAAACTTGAATAATCTTTCCGCGCTTTTCTTTTTCAGCGCCGGAAATCACGACGACTTCGTCGCCTTTTTTAACATGGCATTTAGTGGGCATAGGGCTTCAAAGTACTTCGGGCGCAAGAGAAATGATCTTCATGAACTTTTTCTCCCGCAGTTCGCGCGCCACCGGTCCAAAGATCCGGGTGCCGCGAGGATTCTTGTCTTTGTCAATGATCACCACCGCGTTGGTGTCAAATCTCAGCGAACTTCCGTCGCGCCGAAATATCGGGGCCTTGGTGCGAACGATCACGCAATCGACGACTTCGCCTTTCTTGACGTTGCCTTCCGGAGTGGCTTCTTTGACGTGCGCCTTGATGATGTCGCCGACGCCGGCATAGCGCTTGTTCTGACCGAGTACGCGGATGGCCAGGGCCTTCTTGGCTCCGGAATTGTCCGCGACCATTAAAGATGAACGTAATTGCAGCATGGTATTCCCTTAACTTTCCTTGGTCACCGCGTCGAGATTGCGATCCACGACTTCGACCAACCGCCAACGTTTAGACTTCGACAGAGGGCGCGTCTCGATGATCTTCACGCGATCGCCGATGTTGGCCTCTTCCTTCTCGTCATGGACGTTGTATTTGCGGTGGCTGGCGATGACTTTCTTGTAAAGCGGATGCCGGTATCGGCGATCCACTTTAACAATGATCGTTTTCTGCATCTTGTCCGAGACGACCGTTCCCAGCCGCTCTTTGCGATGACCTCGTTTTTCAGTTTCTTGCGACATAGTCAAATCCTACGAGCCCGATTGTTCTTGTTTACGCAAGGCTGACAATTGCGTTTCGATTCGCGCGACATCATGGCGCAGATTCGTCAGTCGCGACGGCTTCTCCAATTGGGAGCTGGCCTTCTGCAATTTCAGATTGAACAGCTCCGCACGCAAATCGCGTCCCTTGGCCAACAACTCGGCCCGGGTCATTTCTTTTATTTCGGACATCTTCATAATGCGTCTCGGTTTCGAATCCTCGCCTAGTGGCGGGAGATAAATTTTACGGCGATCGGCAACTTGTTGGCGCCCAGTCGCATGGCTTCGCGCGCCACGCTTTCCGAGACGCCGTCCACTTCAAACAGAACGGCCGCAGGCCGCACCACGGCTACCCAGGATTCCAGCGGCCCTTTGCCTTTGCCCATTCGGACTTCCAGCGGCTTCTTGGTGTAGGACTTGTCCGGAAAGACCCGGATCCAAACTTTGCCGCGGCGTTTCATATGCCGGGTGATCGCGGTTCTCGCGGCTTCGATCTGCTTGGTGTCCAACCAGCAACGCTCCAGCGCTTGCAGGCCGTACTCGCCAAACGCGACCGTGTTTCCCCGCTGAGCCGTTCCCTTTCGGCTCCCGCGGTGCATCTTGCGATGCTTAACTCTGGCTGGCATTAATGGCATAACTAAATCTCTTTCTCGCTGATGATAATCTCTATCGGCCCGCGCCGCCGGAGTGGCCGCGCGAATCTGGCGCGCCAGCTGGTCCTACGTTCTTCTCCGCCTGCTGGTCGTCCACGCAGATCCAGACCTTGATGCCCAGAACTCCCGCCAACGTCTTCGCTTCGGTGAAGCCATAATCGATATTCGCCCGCAACGTGTGCAACGGAACGCTGCCTTCGTGATACTGCTCGACCCGGGCAATTTCCTTGCCGCCCAGGCGTCCGGCGCAGCGAATACGAATGCCTTTCGCGCCCTGGTCCATCGCCGTCTGCACGGCTTTTTTTAAGGCGCGTCGGAAGGAGATGCGACGCTCCAACTGAAGCGCGACGTTTTCGGCGACGAGTTGAGCGTCGATCTCGGGTCGTTTGATCTCCTGAATGTCGACGTAAATCTCTTTGCCGGTCATCGCGCTCAGATCCTCCTTGATCTTGTCGATCTCGGCGCCCTTTCGTCCGATGACAACGCCCGGCCGAGCCGTCTGTATTGTAACGCGACAGCGGGTCGCCGCGCGCTCGATCAGAATCTTCGGAACCGAAGCCGACTCGAGCTTCTTTTTGAGAAGCGCTCGAATCTTACGATCCTCGGTCAGTAGGCGTCCGTAGTCTTTCTTATCGGCGTACCATTTCGATCGCCAATCCTTGTTGACCGCGACGCGTAAACCGACTGGATGAGTTTTTTGTCCCATAACGTAATTATGCTTTTTGATCCGAGAGGATGATCCGAATATTCGAGCTGCGCTTGTGTATCGGGCCGGCGGCGCCGCGAGCCTTGGGCTGCCAACGCTTCATCGTGACGCCGTCGCCGACGACCGCTTCCTTGATCCAAAGTTTGTCAGAATCAAAATCCTGATTTTCCTCGGCCTTTTCGACGGCTAGGTATTCGGCGTTCGCGATCGCGGACTTAAGCGTCTTGCTGATCAGTCGCGCGGACTTCCGGGTGACGGCGGCCAACGCCGCCTGCGCCTTAAGCGCGTTCATACCCTGAATCTGACGCGTGACCTCGCGCACTTTCTGCGGCGACATCCGAACGTTTTTGCTGATCGATTTAACTTCCATGACTCTACTTGGACTGTTTGTCCGGATGGTGACCGTGGCCCCGGAATTTTCGGGTCGGCGCAAATTCTCCGAGCTTGTGCCCGACCATGTTCTCGGTGACGAACACGGCGTCGAATTGCCGGCCATTGTGGACGTGAAACGTCAGCCCGACGAATCCCGGCGTAATCGTCGAACGGCGCGACCACGTCTTGATCGGCTTTTTAGATTTTGTCTCGATCAGCGTCTCAATCTTCTTGAGCAGCTTCGCATCGACGAACGGACCTTTTTTAATCGAACGTGACATAACTTACTTTTTCTTGCTGGTGCGACGTTGGACGATGAAACGATTCGACGTCTTGCGCTTGGCGCGCGTCTTATAGCCTCGAGTGATGACGCCCCAAGGCGTCACCGGATGACCGCCGCCGGAGGTCTTTCCCTCGCCGCCGCCCATAGGATGGTCGACGGGATTCTTGGCGACAGCGCGAGTGATTGGCTTTCGCCCGAGGTAACGGGAGCGTCCCGCCTTCCCGAGCACAATTTTCGAATGATCCAAATTGCCGACCTGCCCGATGGTGGCGATGCATTTTTCATGGATCTTGCGGATTTCACCGGAGGGCAGTTTCACCTGAGCATAGCCGTCGTCAAACGCCATCACGGTTGCGGCGGCGCCCGCGGAACGAACGAGCTGCGCGCCCTTTCCAAGAGTGAGCTCAAGATTGTGAATCTGCATCGCCGTCGGGATTTCCTTCAATGGGAGACAATTGCCGACTTCAACCGGCGATCCTGCGCCGCTCACCACGAGCGCGCCGACCTTCAGGCCATTGGGCGCAAGAATGTAGGCTTTCGTGCCGTCGGTATATTGCAGAAGCGCTAGGCGGGCGGTACGTATCGGATCGTATTCGATCGCGACTACGCTGGCCTTGACGCCGAAACTTCGGCGCTTGAAGTCAATCTGGCGAATTCTTTGCTTATGGCCGCCTCCTCGTCCACGCGAGGTGATGCGTCCACGATTGTTTCTGCCGCCGGTTCGCTTGCGAGTCGTCAGGAGACTTTTTTCCGGCTTCTTCTTCGTGATTTCCTCAAACGAAGAGGTCGCGGTGTATCGCAACGAAGGCGTTATGGGTCTGTATGTTTTTACCGGCATGATATTCCTTTCAATCAGGTCAGGCTGATCGCTTCACCGTCTTTGAGGGTGATGATCGCTTTTTTCCATGCAGGGGTCGTTCCCGCCTGCGCCGTGCGCTTGCGCCGGGCTTTGCCGCGAACGTTCATTGTCCGAACCGCTATCACGGTCACTTTGAATACTTCCTCCACCGCGCTGCGAATTTGGAATTTGCTGGCGCGGCGGTCCGCCACAATCGTGTATTGATTGTGCAACTCGGACTGCATTGTTCCCTTTTCCGTCAGGCGAACGGTCTTGATGATATCGTAAGGTGTCATCGTGCTATTTCTTGCTGGCTCGCTGTCCAACGGTTTCGAAAGCCGCTTTGGTGAACAGGAGTATGTCGCTTCGCAGTATGTCGTAGGTGTTTAGGGTGTCGCCGGTCGTCAGGGAAACGCGTTGTAGATTGCGCGCGGCCAGGGCGATGTTGTCGTCGGCTCCCCCGATGACGACTTGAATCGTCTTTTTCTCGGGATCGAGATTCAGCGCCGACAAAAATGCGAGGAACTGTTTGGTTTTCGGAGCTTCGAGGCCGATCTCGTCGATCACGATGACATCGCCCATCTTGAGGCGTTCGCTCATCGCCTTTCTCAAGGCCAAAGTGCGCGTGGATTGGGAAACTTTCTTGCGGTAACTGCGGGGTCTGGGACCGAATGCCACACCGCCGCCACGCCAGATCGGCGAACGTTTCTGACCGGTTCGCGCTCGCCCTGTGCCCTTTTGACGCCAGAGTTTCTTGCCGCTGCCGGAGACTTCGCCGACGGTCTTGGTGCAGGCTGTTCCGCTCCGTTGGGCCGCCATGTGCGCAACCACCACGTCGTGGACGGCCTGTGTCGCGCTGCCGTCTTCGATCACGGCAAACCCGACTTCCATGTCGCCTGCGGCGTTGCCCTTGCTGTCTTTGAGTTCAACTTTCATTTGCTGAAAAACTTAATTTTATTTCTTGGGCCGCTTCAGAGCTTCCCGAATGACGACGTAGTCGCCGGCCGCTCCGGGAATCGCACCCGAAATCAAAAGTACATTGTCGTCCTTGCGGACCTGGATCACTCTCAGGTTCTGGTTCGTGCGACGAACCTGGCCCATGTGACCGGGCATCTTTTTACCCTTGTCAACCTCGCCCGGCCAGGCGCACGCGCCAATCGCCCCGGTCCGTCGCTTGAATCCCTTCGCGCCGTGGGTGCGTCGGCCTTTGCGGAAATTGTGGCGCTTGACGGCGCCTTGAAATCCGCGTCCCTTCGTCAGCCCGATTGCGTCCACGAAATCGCCCTGATCAAAGATATCCACGCCGATCACATCGCCCGGATTGACCTCTTTGGAGAAGTCCCGAAATTCCTTGATGCGCTTGACGGGCTCCGCCTTGTGCTTCGCCAGATGCCCCGTCTGAGGCTTGTTGATTCGGTGCGCTTTCTGATCGTCGAAGCCGAGCTGCACGGCGTTGTAGCCGTCGGTCGCTTCCGTCTTTTTTTGGATGACGCGGTTTGGCCCCGCGAGGACGACGGTCACACAGGTGGCCGCGCCGCTTTCATCGTAGACCCGAGTCTGTCCAAGTTTTTTGCCTAGCAATCCAATCATAACGCCTAAATTTTGATGGTGATGTCGACGCCAGCCGGGAGATTCAGCTTCTTCAACTCGTCAACCGTCTTGGCTGTCGGGTCGATGATGTCCAGCAGGCGCTTGTGCGTGCGCATTTCAAAAGTTTCCTGTGACTTCTTGTCGACGTGCGGCGAGCGGTTCATGGTGTAACGCTCCACGCGGGTTGGCAGCGGGATGGGCCCGGCCACGCGAGCGCCCGTGCGTTTGACGGTCTCGACAATGTCGGTCGCCGAGTGATCGACGACCCGATGGTCGTAAGCCTTAAGCCGTATTCTGATTCGTTGTCCTGCCATAATAAGCTTTCTTTAAAAAATGTATTTCAATTGTGCGCAGCCCGTCCGCGTCATCAGAACCTGTCCAAAATCTTGTCTGTAACTTGTTGGGGCACCGGATCGAACCGAAGCGGCTGCATGGAGTAATCGGCGCGTCCCTTGGAAAGGGACCGAACGTCCGTTGCATAACCGAACATCTCTGCGAGCGGAACTTCGGCCGAAATGCTGGTTCCGTTTGCCCGGGTCTCGATCGACTGAATCTTCCCTCGCCGACGATTCAAATCTCCCATGACGTCGCCCTGATATTCATCCGGCGTCGTCACTTCAACGCTCATGATGGGCTCAAGGAGAATTGGCTCCGCTTTGCTGACAGCGTCCTTAACGGCCACACTGGCCGCCCATTCAAATGCAATTTCACTTGAGTCAACCTCGTGAAACGAACCGTCTTTGATAGTGGCCTTGACATCGACCATGCGATAACCGGCGAGCGCCCCGCTGATAATGGCGTTTTCGATGCCCTGCTTGACCGCCGGCATGAATTCCTTCGGAATGACTCCGCCAACAATCTTGTCTTCGATCTCGATCCCCTGGCCTCGTTCGTTAGGCTTGAGATCGATAATGCAGTGGCCGTATTGGCCCTTGCCGCCACTTTGTTTAACAATCTTGCCTTCGCCTTCAGCTGCTTTCGTGATTGTTTCACGATAGGCGATCGTCGGTTTGCCGGAGTTGGCCTCAACCTTGAATTCGCGGAAAAGACGGTCGCGAATAATCTCCAGGTGAAGTTCGCCCATGCCGGAAATTATCAACTGCCCCGTTTCCTCGTCCGTGTAACGGCGGAAGGTCGGATCCTCCTCGGAAAGCCTCGCCAAACCATCGCTCAATTTATCCCGATCGGCCGTAGTTCGAGGCTCGATCGACATCGAGATAACCGGCTCTGGGAAAGTGGGCGGCTCCAGAGTCAGGCCGAGAGCGGCGTCGCCGATCGTGTCGCCGGTCGTAATATGCTTCAGGCCGACAAGCGCCGCGATGTCGCCCGCATAAACGGTGTCGACATCGATCCGCTTGTCGGCCTGAATCACGAGTAACCGACTGACGCGGGAGCGTTTGCCGGTGCGCGGATTATATACGCTGTCGCCCTTGCTGACCGTGCCGCTGTAGACGCGGAAGAAAACCAATTTTCCAAAGGGGTCTGACCAGAGCTTAAACGCCAGAGCGGCGAACTTTCCGCTGTCGTCCGCCACGATCTCGTCGGTGAGTTCGGGATTGTCGATGCGGTGGGCGGTGGCGGAAGGAACATCCAGGGGCGAGGGAAGATAATCGATCACTCCATCGAGTAACAGCTGAACGCCCTTGTTCTTAAAGGCGGATCCTCCAAAAACCGGGACAAACTCATTAGCGATGGTCAAACGGCGAATTGCCTGCTTGAGCTGTTCGGGAGAAATCTCCTCATCCATGATGAGCAACTCACCGATGGCATCGTCCTTGTCGGCGACGGCCTGAACTAATTCTTCGAGGGCCAAAGCCGCTTCGTCTTTCAAGTCGCCGGGAATTTCCTCAACCGAGAACTTGATTCCCAACTCGTCCGCAGGATCGAAGAGAATCGCCTTCTGACTGATCACGTCAATATTGCCGCGCAGGCTGTCTTCACTCCCAATCGGAATGCAGACCGGATAGGCATAGGCGTTGAGCTTGTCACGCAGATCGGCGACGGCATTGGAAAAATTGGCTCCCACACGATCCATCTTGTTGATGAATGCAATGCGCGGGACATGATACTTGGTAGCCTGACGCCAGACCGTTTCAGACTGCGGCTGAACGCCGGCCACGCCGCAAAAGACAGCGACCGCCCCGTCCAACACCCGAAGCGAACGCTCGACTTCCGCCGTAAAGTCGACATGCCCCGGAGTATCGATGATATTCACGCGGATCGGCGTGTTTTGAAAAAGCTTGAAGGAGGCGTCCTCGCTCTGCATCCAGGTGCAGGTGGTGGCGGCGGAAGTGATTGTGATTCCGCGCTCACGCTCCTGCTCCATCCAGTCAGTGACCGTGTTGCCGTCATCCACGTCGCCGATGCGGTGAGTGTGGCCGGTGTAAAAGAGGAAACGCTCCGTGGTGGTCGTCTTACCGGCGTCGATATGCGCCGCAATCCCGATATTTCGGGTGTGCGCCATCGAGTATTCGCGGGCGGGCGAATTCACGGTTGACTTTTCCATCACTGCTTCCATTAGGTGTGTTATTCTCTT
>Ga0302117_10001176_pt1 | contig 12377 bp, 10 predicted proteins | sample AG5_322_MG_FD_203112 | JGI IMG/M metagenome (GOLD analysis project Ga0302117, IMG submission 203112) | Marine microbial communities from Western Arctic Ocean, Canada - AG5_32.2 | ecosystem: Environmental > Aquatic > Marine > Oceanic | place: Canada: Western Arctic Ocean | collected 2017-10-01 | reverse complement strand
AGGCGTTGCGCGATTTGGCGGAGCAAGGTTTGCTGAATGTGGCGGGCGGTTGCTGTGGCACCACGCCGGCGCATTTGAAGGCGATCATCGAATCGCTCGCGGACGTGAAGCCGCGCGTACCGCAAACCCGCAAGGCGACGTTGCGCCTCAGCGGTTTGGAACCGCAAGAGATTGGCGATTCACCGGGACAACTCGCAATGATCGGCGAACGCACCAACGTGATGGGCTCGCCGAAGTTCAAAAAACTAATCAAGAAAGACGACTTCGAAGGCGCTCTGGCCCTCGCGCGGCAACAAGTTGAAAACGGCGCGAATGTCATCGATATTTGTTTCGACGAAGGCTTACTCGATGCGGAGGCGTGCATGCATCGCTTCCTGAATTTGCTGGGCTCCGATCCGGATATTTCGCGCGTGCCGATAATGGTGGACAGCTCCAAATGGAGCGTGCTCGAAACCGGCCTCAAGTGTTTGCAGGGCAAGGGCATCGTAAACTCCATCAGCCTCAAAGGCGGCGAGGAGGAATTCCTACGCCAAGCGGCGTTGTGCCAGCGCTACGGCGCGGCCGCGGTGGTGATGGCGTTCGACGAAAAAGGCCAAGCCGCAACGGTGGAGGACAAAGTTGCCGTTGCCCAGCGCGCATACAAACTGCTCACGGAGAAACTGGATTTCACGCCGGAGGACATTATTTTTGACCTCAACATTTTGACCGTCGCCACCGGGATGGACGAGCACAACGATTACGCGGTGAACTTCATCGAAGGCGTGCGCCGCGTAAAAGAAGTGTGCCCCGGCGCGCGCACGAGCGGCGGCGTGAGCAACATTTCGTTTTCCTTTCGCGGCAACAACACCGTGCGCGAGGCGATGCATTCGGCGTTTTTGTTTCACGCCGTGGGCGCCGGCCTCGACATGGGCATTGTGAACGCCGGCATGCTCGAAGTGTACGAACAGATTGAGCCGGAACTGCTCGAGCGCGTGGAAGACGTGCTGCTCAATCGCCGAGCGGATGCCACGGATCGGTTGATTGATTACGCCGATCAATTCAAGGGAGTCAAAAAAGAACGCGCCGCCATCGACCAAAAATGGCGCGAGGAACCGGTGGCCGCCCGCCTGAGCCACGCGTTGGTGAACGGCATCACCGAATTCATTGAGGCCGATACCGAGGAAGCGCGCGCCGCTGCCGATCGGCCGTTGGAAGTCATCGAGGGGCCGTTGATGGACGGCATGAAAGTGGTGGGCAAACTATTCGGCGCGGGCAAAATGTTTCTGCCGCAAGTAGTGAAAAGCGCGCGCGTGATGAAAAAGGCCGTGGCGTATCTCACGCCTTATATGGAAGCGGAAAAGCAGGAGGGCGATGACACCTCAGCCACCACGATGGTGATCGCCACTGTGAAGGGCGATGTGCACGACATTGGCAAAAACATTGTCGGCGTCGTGCTTGGTTGCAATGGCTACAACGTGGTGGATCTCGGCGTGATGGTCGACTGCGACTCAATTTTGAAAGCCGCCGAGGAACACAAAGCCGACATCATTGGAATGAGCGGCCTCATCACGCCCTCGCTCGACGAAATGATTTTCAACGCCAAGGAAATGCAACGGCGCGGCTTGAAAACGCCGCTACTAATCGGCGGCGCCACCACCAGTAAAATGCACACGGCGGTGAAAATTGCGCCCGCGTACGAAGGATCGATTTGTCACGTGCTCGATGCTTCGCTCGTAGTCGGCGTGTGCAATGATTTACTGAGCGAAAACCGACGCGCTGATTTTCAGCAGGAACTCGAGGTGGAACACGAACGCCTGCGCAAGAAATTCGCCGCTGGCGACGACGGCCGCAAAGACATCGTGCCGCTTGCTCGAGCACGAGCCTCCGCGCCGTCGTTCGACTGGGCGGCCGAGGAAATTCGCAAGCCGGAAGTTCTCGGCCTGCAACATTTTGAATCCATTCCGCTGGACGTGCTGGCCACGTACATTGATTGGTCGCCCTTCTTTTGGGCGTGGCAATTGCACGGCGTGTACCCAACGATTTTCAACAAACCGGAAGTCGGCACCGAAGCTAAGAAACTGTTTGCTGACGGCAAACAAATGCTCGAGAACATCATCGCCAAAAAGCGATTCACCGCCCAAGCCGTGGCGGGCTTTTGGCCGGCCAATTCGGTGGGCGATGATGTGGAGATTTACAGCGATAAAACGCGCGCGGAACAACTCGCCACCTTCTATTTCCTGCGCCAACAACGGCAGAAAAAAGATGGTCAAATTTGCCGTAGCCTGTCCGACAACGTCGCTCCCAAGGACACCGGCCGCATCGATTACTTTGGCGGTTTCGCGGTGACGATGGGGCGGGAGGTTGATGATTACGCCGCCACCTTCCGCGATGCGGGCGATGATTACACCGCCATCATCGTGCAATCACTCGGCGATCGCTTTGCCGAAGCCACCGCCGAGTATCTCCACAAAACCCTGCGCCACCAATGCGGCATCGGACAGGACGAAGGCTTTGCTGCGGAAACCAAACTCGATGAAGAGCAGGCAAAATTTTTGATTAAAGAAAAATATCGTGGCATTCGGCCGGCCTCCGGTTATCCTTCCTGCCCGGATCACAGCGAAAAAGCGACCCTTTGGAAACTGCTTGAAGTGGAAAAACGGACCGGTGCCACGCTCACTACGAGCTACGCGATGAACCCCCCTTCGAGTGTGAGCGGGTTTTACCTGAATCATTCGGACGCAAAATATTTTAATCTCGGTCGCATTGGCGAAGATCAAGTGACCGACTATGCCGAACGCAAAAACATTTCCCAAACCGAAGCCGAAAAATGGCTGCGGCCGCATTTGGGGTATGACGAAAAAGACGACGAATAAAAAATGAAAATAAAAATCACGCGCGCATTTACGCTCATCGAGTTGCTGGTCGTCATCGCCATCATCGGCATTTTGGCGAGCCTCTTGCTACCCATTTTGGCCAAGGCCAAACAGCGCGGGATGACTGCCCAAAGCCGTAACAACCTGCTGCAAATCGGCCAAGCTTCAACGATGTACGAAGATGATCACGACGGCGAACTGGCCGGAGTGGCGGACTCCACCGGCGTGCAGTTTTTTGGCCGCTACTTGGGCCTGGGCAAGCCCGTGGATTTCGCCGGCGGGCATCTCAGTCCCTATCTGGACAACTCCGCGCGCGTGTGGAAAGATCCCGGCTTCCGATCGTATAGTCGTCGCGCCAAAGGCCACACTTGCAGCTACGGTTACAATCACCATTATTTAAATAATCTGGAACAGTCCGGAAACTGGTGGGATCCCAGCTACAGTTACCGATGGCGCGGCATCGATTCCCAGCAAATGCAGCGCCCAGTGGAGACGGTGCTATTTGGCGATTCCGCCCGCAACTGGATGGGGCCGCTGGAGGAAAATTGGTTTTGGACGCCCCCGTCGCAAGCGCGCGCGTGGCCCGGTTGGGAAACGGCTTATGCCCACTTTCGCCATCAAGGAAAATGCACCATTCTGTGGGGCGACGGCCACGTGGAAGCGTTGCTGCCTTATGACAAGTGGTCGCTCAACCGCCACAACTTGGGCTACATTTGCGGGCTCGATGACAAGCATTTCAAGCTGGAGAAATAAATGAATCGAACGCAATTAATCATCATCGTCGTGGTTGTAGTGGCGATTGCTGTGACACTGTTTATGTGGCCAAAAGACAATGAGTTTGCCGATCGCGAAGTGGCTCTTGATTCCAGCGAAGCCAAGGCCGCGTTGGCGATTATTGAAAAGCTTGCCGAATCCACCAACCATCTTGCGGCGAATTTGAGCGCCGAAGCCCCGCCGGTGGCGCGCCAGCAGCTCTTGCAGCTTTCGCAAAAACTCACCCAAGCCGCCAACGTCAAACTCAAGAAAGTAGCGTGGCGCGGTGAGTATTTGAGCGTGGCGGTAACTTGTTCGCCCGCGGCGGAACATTGGTTTTATCTGGCCGAAGACGAGGCGGGGCAGTTAAAACTCCTCGGCGTGCAACAATGAAAACTCCTCGACACATCCCACTCCTGCTCGGCTTGCTGGCGCTGTTTACGCTGATGCGTTGGCCGGGATTATTGCCGTGGAACTTCAGCCCCGTGTACGCCATTTGTTTTTGTGCGGGCGTTTATTTCAAAGGCCGTCGCGCGTGGCTCGTGCCGGTGGCGTTCATGTTTGTGAGCGATGTGTTGATGAATTATTTTCACTGGCGGCATTTGGGTTTCTCAACCTTCACCTCGCATATGTGGGTGACCTACGCGCTTTACCTCGGACTGGCGGCCTTCGGCTGGTGGATGACCGACAAAGCGCGGCCGGCAGCATTGATCGCGGGCGGTGTACTTGGTGCGTGCGGATTTTTTCTGGTCATCAACTCATTCGCGTGGTTGAGCAATCCAGTTTACGCAAAGACGTGGGCGGGGTTGGTGCAATCGTTTACCGTTGGCCAAGTGGGCTTTCCGCCGCCGATTGTTTTTCTGAAAAACACGATTGCCTCCGGCGCGTTGTTCACGGCGACGATTGTGTTTGCCGTGGACTTTGCGCGCGCAAGGGAACGTGAGGCGACAGAATTTCAATTGAAGGCGTAATGGTAGGGCGGTTTCTCCGAAACCGCCTTGGCGCGCTCGGAGAGAACGCCCTACCTAGTTTTCACCGATTTGGGCGGCGATGGATTCGCTGATTTTTTTGCTCCATTGTTCGAGCATCGCGGCATCTTTTCCTTCCAGCAATAAGCGGATTTTGGGTTCGGTGCCGGAATAGCGCAATAGCACGCGACCTCCGTCTTTTTGCAATTCGGCTTCGGCTTGGGCGAGCAGGTCGGAGATGTCTTCCAATTCCTCAATGGGTTTCTTTTCGGTGACTCGGATGTTGGTGAGTTGTTGGGGGAAACGGCTCCAGCAATTCGCCAACTCGCTGAGCGGTTTTTGTTGGGCGGCCATGATGCGGAGAATTTGCAGGGCGGCGACGAGGCCGTCGCCGGTGGTGCCGTGGTCGCCAAAAATGAGGTGGCCGCTTTGTTCGCCGCCGAAGTTGTGGCCGTGCTTCCGCATTTCATCGATGACATTTTTGTCGCCCACATCAGTGCGGATGACTTTGCCGCCGACGGCCTCGATGGCGGCGTCGAGGCCGGCGTTGCTCATCACGGTGGTTACCAATGTGTTATTGGCGAGCGAACCTTCGGCGAGCATTTCGAGTGCGGTGATGGCCATGATGTCGTCGCCATCAATGAGCGTGCCGGTTTCGTCGCAGAGGAGCACGCGGTCGGCGTCGCCGTCGTGGGCGATGCCGATGTGGGCATGATGTTCCTGCACCCAATGGCACATTTGCTCTGGGTGCATGGAGCCACAGCCGGCATTAATGTTGGTTCCGTTGGGGCGGTTGCCGTAAATGATGACGTCCGCGCCGAGTTCGCGCAACACGCAGGGGGTGGCTTGGTAGGCGGCGCCGTGGGCGCAATCGACGACGATGGTGACGCCTTCGAGCGTTTGGCCGCGTGGGAAGGAGCGTTTGGCAAATTCGATGTAGCGGCCGAGTGCGTCGTCGATACGCACGGCTTTGCCGATCTCGTCGGCGGTGGGGCGGACGTCGTCGATGTCGCCGCTGAAGACGAGGTTTTCGATTTGGGCCTCGATGGCGTCATCGAGTTTGTACCCGTTGTGGCTGAAAAATTTTAGGCCGTTGTCATCGTAAGGATTATGCGAGGCAGTGATGACGATGCCGGCATCGGCGCGGAGGCTGTGGGTGATGCGCGCCACGCCGGGCGTGGGCAGCGGGCCAATGAAAAGAACATCAACGCCCATCGAGAGGATGCCGCTGGCGAGCGCGTTCTCGAGCATATAGCCGGAAAGACGAGTGTCTTTGCCGATCACAATTTGATGGCGGTGGCGGCTGCGGGACTCGGGGTTGAGATTTTTGAAAACGTGCGCGGCGGCACGGCCGAGTTTGAGGGCGGTCTCGGCGGTGACCGGTTCGATGTTGGCGCGACCCCGCACGCCGTCGGTGCCGAAGATTTTATTCGTTTGTTTCATCGTCGGGCTCATTGTTGCCTCCGTTTAGTTCGGGATTGGCCAAGGATGGCGCATTGGTGGAGGCCGGCTTGGGCGCGGGTTTTTTGCCGTCGTGGCCGCGGTTGGTGTAGGAGAGGCCGGCCACAGTGGTGATGATGAACCACACCATCACCGCAATGCCGACGGATCCTACTTTCCACCAGAATTCGTTGAGATCGCGTTCGTCGCGTGGGGGCCGGTCGCTCATGCGTGATCTTTCGGGCGGAGTTTTTTGTTGATGATTCGGCCGAGGTCACGCAGCGAATCCTTGACACGCGCGGTGAAAGTCAGCTTCTCCACGGGCGCGGCATCGGTCTTGAGTTTCTCGGTGAGAAAATCCTTGAGTTGTTTCACCGACACGTTGCCGTGCAGCGCGCCGGAGTGGCAGTATGAAATATCGCCGGTTTCCTCGGAGACAATCACGACGATGGCGTCGGTTTCTTCGCTCAACCCAATGGCGGCTCGGTGGCGTGTGCCGAGGGTGCGGTTCACATCCAGCCGCCGCGTGAGCGGGAAAATGCAGGAGGCGTACATGATGCGGTCTGCTCGAATGACCACGCCTCCGTCGTGCAACGGCGAGTTAGGAAAAAAGATGGAGTCGAGCATTTCAGGCGTGAGCGCACTGTCGAGCAGTACGCCGCTTTGGGTTTCCTGATGGATGTCGACGGTTTGCTCGATGGCCATGATGGCGCCTACGCGATGGCGCGCGAGGCGGTCGGTGGCTTGTACGACCGCATCCACATCGAGGGGGCTATCTTCGTCGGTGGAAAAGAGTGGGAGATTGCCCAGCTCAGCGAGCAGTCGGCGCAGTTCGGGCTGGAAAATAATGAGGATGGCCACGGTGGTAAACAGGAAGAGTTGCTGCAGCAACCAACTTAGCACTTGCAGCTTGAGCATCGCGATGAGCGTGGTGATGCCGATGAGCACGAGGAAGCCAACCACCACCGGCCATCCGCGCGAGCGTTGGAGGAGGTTGAACATATAATAAATGCCCACCGCCAGCGCGGCGATTTCCACCACGCCACGGAGAATCCACGTCCAATCGAGTTTAATCCATTCCCAGATTTCCTCGATGAACGGCGGCAGATTCACCTGTGCTAGAAAAATTGCCTCCATATTTATGCTCGGTCAATGGCCTCACACGCGCGCAGGGCTTGCACGGTTTCGCGTACGTCGTGCACGCGCACAATGCCCGCCCCGTTCGCGGCAGCACGGCAAGCGCAGGCGATGCTGCCGCTGAGTCGTTCTGCGACTTTTCCGCCGAGAAACGATTTGCGCGATGCGCCGACCATCAGCGGTCGCTGGAATCTTGTAAAACGAGCGAGCCTCGCGAGCAACGCCAAATTATGCCCCGCCGTTTTGCCAAACCCAATTCCGGGATCCAGCGCCACCTGTTTGGCGGGTAAACCGGCGGCGGCCATGGCCTCTAATCGCTCGGCAAAAAAGGACTCCACGGTGGCCACCACGTCGTCGTATTCGGGGGCGTTCTGCATCGTTTGCGGCGTGCCCTGCATATGCATTGCGATGTAGCCCGCGCCGGTTTGGGCGGCCACGCGCCACATCGTGTCATCCGCGCGGTTGGCTGCGATGTCGTTGATAACCCGCGCGCCGGCGGCCACGGCGGCTTCGGCTACGGCGGGTTTTTGGGTGTCGATGGAAATGAGGGCGTCGGTTTTGCCTGCGAGGTTTTCGATGACGGGAATAACGCGGCGCAGTTCCTCGGTTTCATCAACGGGCGGTGCCCCGGGCCGTGTGGATTCGCCGCCGATGTCCAATAGCTCCGCGCCATCGGCGGCAAGTTGCAGTGCGTATGTGGTGGCGGCATCGGCATCAATAAATTTGCCGCCATCGGAAAACGAATCGGGTGTGACATTCACAATCCCCATCACCATCGTGGGGCGGGGGAATTGCCACGTGATGTCACCCGTGTGCCAGTTCATGCGGGGAAACTAATAGCCGCCATCGCCGGGACTGGGCCCGCGCTGGATGACTTCGATCTCGTAGCCCTCGGGCGCGTCGATGAACGCAAAGCCGCCGCCGTCGTCTTTGAGATGCGGGCCGTCGGAATATTTCACACCGTGCGATTGGATGTGTTTTTCAAACGCCTCCAGGCTATCGACGAGGAAGGCGAGGTGCGTGAGGTCTTCCTGCACTTGCACGCCGCCGCTGCTGGGGTATGAGCACAGTTCGATTTCCTCGTCGCTGTTGGGCGTGGCGAGGAAGACGAGCGTGGAGCCGCGCGGCGAGGTATGCCGGCGCGTCTCGGTGAGCCCGAGAATTTCCGTGTAAAACTTCACCGAGCGTTCGAGGTCATCCACGCGGTAACGGGTGTGCAGCAGTTTGGTGACAATCGGCATCCGCGGAGCATTGCAGGAAACGGGCGCGGATGCCAGCCTTTGCGCTTGCCACGGTGCGCGTGCGGGGGAAGATGGGCGGCCCGTGAAACGATTTTTATATCTGATGATTCTTGCCCAAACCGCGTTGGGTGCACCGAAAGTTGCCGTGCCCAACAATATTGTGACGCGCGGTTTTATGGGTAAGGAATTCTCCGCAGAACGTGCCGCCCAGCTCGCGCCCTATCTAAACGTGCGGCCGCTGCGGTTTCAGGATTGGCATCCCACCGAGCATGCGATGCTCATCACCCGCCGCCCCGCCCGCGGGCAAGTCACCCAGCTGCACGTGGTCAACAAGCCCAATGGCGAGCCGGTGGTGCTAACGGATGGCGCGGAGCCGGTGCGATCGGCGGCGTATCATCCGAAGGATGGCAACCGCATTTTATTTTTGCGCGATGCGGGCGGCAGCGAAAAATATCAGATCTTCCACCTCGATGTGGCCACTAAAAAAACCACGAGGCTCACCGACGGCAAACACCGCCACACCGGCGCGCGGTGGTCGCCCGATGGCCGCCGCATCGCATATTTTTCCCCCAAACGAAACGGGCGCGACAACGATCTTTACACGATGGACCCCACGAAACCCGCCAGCGAAAAACGCCTCGCCACGCTGCCCGGCGGCGGTTGGTGGATTACCGATTGGTCGCCCGATGGCCGGTTGTTGTTGGTCATCGAATACCTCTCCATCAATCACAGCCGCATCCACATTATCGATGCGGCCACCGGCGAGCGCTCGTTATTTTCGCCCGAAACCAAAGCTAAAGTGAGCCACGGACTTGCGCGGTTCGATCCGCAAATGCGCGCGGTGTATTACACCTGCGATGAGTCCTTTGATTTTCAACATATCGTGCGCGTGGATTTCAAGGACGGCCGCCGCACGCGCTTCCTCACGGAAATTCGATGGGACGTCGAGAACCTGGAAATTTCCGAAGACGGCAAAACGCTGGCCGTGGTGCACAACGAAAGTGGCGTGAGCCGGTTGCGGGTGGTTGATGCGAATACGCAGCGCGTGTTCTATTCGCCCAAGTTGTTTCCCGGAGTCATCCACTCGGTCAGCTGGCGAGCGGATGGGTTGCTTGCGTTTGACCACGAGTGGGCGCACGCCCCGGGCGAAGTGCATGTGCTCGATCTTTCGCCGGTGAGCAGCGTGCGCTGGCAATCGGCGGGGCTTGACGGGTTGGATCCCTCCAAACTGCCCATCCCTGTGAGCGGCACCTTCACCAGCCGCGACGGCACGAAATTTGATGCGTGGTTTTATTACCCAGGAAATTATTTTGATAAAGGCAGGCACGCCCAGTTTTCACGGCTGCAAGTGTCCGGCGGATTACCGACGGTGATTTATTATCACGGCGGGCCCGAAAGCCAATTCCGTCCTCGCTTTATAGGCGGCTACAATTATTTGCCCGGCGAACTAAACGTGGTGCTCGTGTGCCCCAACGTGCGTGGCTCGCGCGGCTACGGCAAAAAATTTCTCGCCGCCGACAACGGCGCAAAGCGCGTGGGCGTGATGCTCGACGTGGAAACCCTCCGCAACGGCCTCAACGAAATGCCGAACATCGACGGCAATCGGCTCGCCGTGATGGGCGGCAGTTATGGCGGTTATATGACGCTCGCCTCCCTCACGCATATGCCCGGCTTTTTCAAATGCGGCATCGATCGCGTAGGCATTTCCAGCTTTGTTACGTTCCTGAAAAACACCAGTGACTACCGGCGCGATTTGCGCCGCGCGGAATACGGCGATGAGCGTGATCCCAAAATGCGCAAAGTGCTCGAGGAAATTTCCCCGCTCAATCAAATACAAAAGCAAATGAAGGAACCGGATTTCCAATTCAGTCCGCTGCTCATCGTGCAGGGCGCGAATGACCCCCGCGTGCCCGCCACCGAAAGCGCTCAAATGGAAACCGCCCTGCGTGCCAAGGGCCAAACGGTGTGGTATCTCCTCGCCAAAGATGAGGGCCATGGCTTTCGAAAAAAAGTGAATCGAGATTTTCAATACCTCGCCACCATGGAATTTCTTCGAAAGCATTTGCTCGGCAAAAAATAGTGGTTGGCGTACAACGCGCCGATGAAACGCGTGCGCCATTTTGCCAGCGACAATAATTCCGGCATCTGTCCCGAAGCCTGGGCCGCGTTGGAGGAAGCCAACCACGGGCATGCCTCCGGCTACGGCGAGGATAAGTGGACCCGAAAAGCCTGCCGGCTCATTCGCGATTTATTCGAGACGGACTGCGAAGTGTTTTTTGTATTCACCGGTTCCGCCGCCAACGCGCTCGGGCTTGCGTCGGTTTGCCGCAGCTATCATTCCATCATTTGCCACGAGGCTTCCCACGTGCAAAACGATGAATGCGGCGGGCCGGAATTTTTCAGCGGCGGCGCCAAAGTGCAAACGCTGCCCGGTAAGGACGGCCGACTCACACCCGTCGCCATCCTCACTGCGGCCGCGGCCCGGCGCGATCTACATTTTCCCAAGAGCGGCGCATTGAGCCTCACGCAATCCACCGAGCTGGGCACGGTTTATTCGCCTGCGCAAATCAAAGCCAACTGTCGTGCGGCGAAAAAGGTGGGATTAAAAATCCACATGGACGGCGCGCGATTTTCCAACGCCGTCGCCAGCCTGGGCGTGGCGCCCAAGGACATCACGTGGAAAGTCGGGGTGGACATGCTCAGCTTTGGCCTCACCAAAAACGGCACACACGCCGGCGAGGCACTGGTTTTTTTCGATAAGACCCTCGCGCGCGAATTTGATTGGCAAAACAAACAGGCCGGACAACTCGCCAGCAAAATGCGTTTCCTCGCCGCGCCGTGGGTGGGATTGCTAAAGGACGGCGCGTGGTTGCGGAACGCCGCGCACGCCAACCAAATGGCCCGTCGCCTTCGTCGTGCGTTGGCGAAAATTTCCGGTGTTAAATTCCTGCACCCCACTCAGGCCAACGCGGTGTTTGTGGATTTGCCGCCGGTGTTGGTGGATGCATTGCACCAGCGCGGCTGGCATTTTTATACGCTGTATTCCGATAACGACGCGCGCTTCATGTGCTCGTGGGATACCACGCCGGAAGATGTGGATGACCTCGCCGGCGATCTCGCTGACTTAATGGCCAACCGAAAAAAACTACGCCCCAAACCCCAAAAAGGGCAGGGGCGTTAAAATTAAACGAGAGCCCGTTTTACCTGCGGGGCTGTGGTGCGGGTTTGCCAAGTGCCCCGGGAGGAAATCCCGGCAACGGACGGATGCGCGGTTTCGGCGCGCCAGCGTTTTTGTGAAGATTAGCTAACTCGTGCGCTACCAGCGCAAAGGCGTCGGCACCGGTGAGCTTGCCGCCGGGTTGGGGCTTTTCCAGTTTGGCGGCAGTGGGCAAAGTGAATGCGATTTGATTATCGCCGAAGGTGAGCGTGAGTACGTGTGGGTTGGCCCCGCGAAATGTTCCAAGGCGCGCGGGGAGCTTCTCAATGTGTGCGGCGTTTATCGCGGCTTTGATGGCGTTGGCTTGGGCGTCGGTCAGCTTGCCCTGCTTCTCGATAGGCCGGAGTTGCTGGTTGAAAAACTGCCGGCGATTCCACGAGCCGTCCACGTTGATGGTAGTTTCCCAGCCGGTGAACCCCGCGAATCCTCCCTGCGCATCCTTGAGCGAGAGCTTCTTGGGCAGCACGTTGCCCTTCGGGTCTTTGTTGCCTTTGCCACGATTTGGGTTGGCTTTATCCTTGTCCAAATTTTGCTGAATCCAGCGGGCTAACGTGCTGCTGCCCCGGCCGTATCCGCCGGGGAGCGGGCGCAAGTCGCGCGTTTGCAGACGCGGCGGCGCGCCCCAGTGCGCTGGAAAACGACCTTTGCCGGGGTTCGGGCGGGGGCGCGGCTTGATGACGGGCGGTTTTTTTCCGCCGTAAAGCATTTTGTAAACTTCACGCGGGGAGCGGCGTTCGCCTTTACGCTCATCAAACCACGGGGAGCCGCC
>Ga0302117_10001173_pt1 | contig 12395 bp, 11 predicted proteins | sample AG5_322_MG_FD_203112 | JGI IMG/M metagenome (GOLD analysis project Ga0302117, IMG submission 203112) | Marine microbial communities from Western Arctic Ocean, Canada - AG5_32.2 | ecosystem: Environmental > Aquatic > Marine > Oceanic | place: Canada: Western Arctic Ocean | collected 2017-10-01 | reverse complement strand
TGGTGCATACGCACCGCCTACTGGACCGGGATTGGGCGTCGATATAGATGAGGCCGGTTATGCTCCGCATGCGAAGCATGAGAACAGGATGGAGGCGTAAATCATGCCTGAGCTATCACAGCACATGATCAACAAAATTACGATTACGCCAATTGAGGGTTACTTTGGCGCACCGGGCAAGGGACGAATCGTAGGTCGTAACTCGAAGAGCGAGAACTACGGATACAACCAGCGCGAGTGGTTGCTGCAGGTATTTACCGATTCAGGATTGGTCGGATTGAGCAATGCTCGACCTGCCATGAACCGTGGCGGAATCCTTGATATCTACAATGATTTCCAAGATCTTATCGGTCAGAAGCTTTCAGGCTTTTTCACCGTTTATGGCGGACGAGTAACCAATGTAAATCCTCGCTGGTCTGATTTGATCGATCGATACGGATTCCTCGATGTCGCCCTATTCGACTTGATTGGTCAGGCATTTTCTCAACCTGCCTACAGTCTTCTTGGTGAGAAGGTTCGGGACAAGATCGAAGGCTACGATTCGAGTCTGTACTTCCAAGACCTCGTGAACCCTGCTGAAGGTGCGAACGCTGTCGCTATCGAAGCCGCTAAGACGGTTGAGAAGGGTTGGCGAGCATTGAAGCTCAAGCTGGGACGTCCCGGCAAATGGTTCGAGCCAAATGCTGGTACCCGCCGTGACATCGAAGTAGTCGAAACGGTACGAGCAACAGTTGGAGACGACATCAAAATTCTTGTTGATGCCAACAACGGCTACGACGGTCGTCTTGATCTGCTAGAAGATTTCGTACGTGGAATCAGCGATCTCAACGTTATGTGGATGGAAGAGATGATCACCGAGAATATCTCTGAGTACCAGAAGCTGAACGAGTTCCGAGATAAGTACACGCCTAAAACGATGATCGTTGATGGCGAAACTCACAAAGGGCGCCAGACCATCTATTGGCAGTTGATGGAACATGGTTTACTTGATGCAATTCAACCCGACATGCTCGACATGGGTTTCTGGCAGTTCCACGTGCTGGCTCGGGATATCGAGGAATCGGGAGTCGATACTCTTATTGCGCCACACAACTACAACGCCGCATATCTTGGACTCCGAGCTGACATCCATTTCGGGGCAGCCACCAAGCGATTTATAATTGCTGAAGACTCAACGCTCGACTTCGATCTGTATCAGGGCGATGAGTACGTATTTGAAGAGGGAATGTACACAGTGCCTGATTCACCGGGGCTGGCAGTGAGTATTGATCAGGATCTTTATGATCGTGTGTACAAGCAGCACGAAACAGTTATTAGCTAGCCAACGGCATTAGGAATATTTTTCAACGATGAAAGTTCTAATTACAGGTATTACGGGGCGTGTTGGCGCGAATATTGCACAGAACTTTTTAGGTCGTGGGCACGATGTTCGCGGCATGGTGTGGTCGGGCGATCCACAAGCAGAGAAGATGAAGACTGTCGGCGCTGAGATTGTTGAGGGTGACCTGGCTAACTCTGCTGATGTGAACGCAGCGGTCGACGGGCAAGAAGTTGTGCTGCACTTGGGCGCTGCTTTTCAGGCAGGAGGTCCGTTCATACCAGAGCAGTATTTCGATACCAATGTGAAGGGTACATTCAACATTCTTGAGGCTTCCAAAAAACTCGGTGATCAGCTGAAGCACGTATTCATTACGAGCACTGACGCCACGATGTTCAAGTACCCCGAAGGCGGAATTGCTGAGCCGATTGCTGAGGATTCACTGCCGCTTTCGACTACCGATTGGTACGGCTACTCGAAGGTTCTCTGCGAAAGCTTGCTGAACCGGTATTACGCACAGGACGGTCTGCGAGGAACGATTATTCGATTCGCGAACGTTTGGGGTGCTGGTGAGATTTTGAACTTTCGACAGTTCCACTTGAGTAACTTCTTAACGCAGTTTGAAAGTCGGACTGACGACGCGGGCAAGACGACGTACGCAGAACTTCAAGCTGAAGATGCTAAGAGCGATGGCGGTCCACGTTTGATTGTGGCTCGTGATGTGAACGGTCGACCGTGGAAGAAGCATCAGGTCGAAGTTCGTGATCTTGTTCACGCCTACGAACAGGCTGTTGGCAATCCGAATACGTTCGGCAACGTTTATCAGTTGGGATCGAAAGAACCGTTCACATGGGACGTTCTTATTCCCTACATATCTAAGAAGACGGGTATTCCGTACTCAACGGTCGATCTGCCAACGAATCCGACGTTCTATGAATACGATCTTTCGGCTGCGAAAAACGATTTTGGTTACAACCCAACATTGACGTTGAACGAGATGGTCGATGAGGGGATTCGCTATAACGCCGAGGGCGGCGGCGGAATTATTCCAACGAACGTTTAGTAATGGCTAGGGGTTGGCGTTTACGGCCTGACGCGGTTCATCGCTACATAGATGCTAACGCCGAGTCCGATGTATGCCACGATGTTTAGGAACACACCGTTCCATACTCCGAGCATCGATGCCACGGTAAAGCCGACTATCCATATTCCAAGCATGGTCACGGCAGCCACAATCCTCAGACGAGCGTCGAGTTTGTTTCTGCCTACTCTGCGTACTATATCTCCTACTGGGGCGCCTGCGAGTGCAATGACGAATGATGCAGCCACATTGCCGATCATGAATCCAAGCGGAAGTACCCAAAGTATCCAAACGATCACTGCGTAAGCGACGCCAATTACTAGGGCGCTAACTACCGAGAGTGCAATCGCTGTAGAAAATTCGCTAGCGGTGGCACGGAAGATCGCGGGTTGACCGATGTTCGCACAGTCGGGGCATCGTCCTCCAACTGGTGACTGCACCATGCACTGAGGGCAAATCAAATCGCCACAACGTGAGCAACCGAGGTTGGAAGTTGTGTCCGGGTGTCGAACGCAGGTGCTGTCGAATGTATCGTTAGTCATTTGCGAATCAGGATACCCACAAATTGTGATTATAGATTGAAAGAATCTACAGGAATTTCTAAGATCGCAGAGGTAGGGGTTTCGTTACTGCTGAACCCATTCGTCGCGGTTTGAAATGTCTCGGTCGAACACCACACGAGTCAACATAAGCTGAACCGAAATCGATCCAGAGTTGTCTCTTAGAGAGTTAGATGTCATTCGCTTCGCAGCGGTGATCAGGGCGAACGTTACCGAGAATATTACGAGTTCCAGAGGCAGGTTAAGCAAGACTGCCCAGACAGGCATCATTATTACAGCGATCAGCCACCAAACGGCTGAATCTTTCCAAGGAGTGAACAGCACGCCTAGTGCTGGTACCGAGCCGTAGACGACTAACAATGGGAAGTTGAGTGCAAGAGTTGTTCCCAACACTGTCGCCATTCCTCTCCCGCCTTGGAACTTGGCGAACACTGACCAGTTGTGCCCGAGAATTGCCGCAATACCCACTGCTGATTCCGTGCCAACTCCCAGGTCTAAATAGCGACTTGAAATGAGAAATACTGGGAACGAGCCTTTTACAAATACATCGAATATGACAACCGGTGCTGCCCATTTGGCTCCAACTTGAGCGGTGAGATTTGACGTCCCAACGTTGCCTGAACCGTGTTGCTTGATATCGACTCCACCGATCCATTGACCTATGAGGTACGAAGTTGGAATTGAACCCACCAAGTAGGCACCAATAACGACTGCAATAGTGGTCGTGAGGTCCATCAGGTTTTACTCCAACCCTGCTGGGACACTGCCGATGTTTGATCCGTGCATCTTCTTGGCTCGATCGAGAAGCTTTGAAACTGTGTCGGGCGGTGGACCGTTGGTTCCGGGAACCGTTTCGTTCTTCGCTCCAAGAGCGTGATAGTCGGTGCCGCCTGATGGAACGAGATTATGTCGAGTGGCGATATCGAGATAGGAATCACGCCTATCGCTGGCATATTTTTCTGCGTAGACCTCGATTCCCACGAGTCCGGCTTCGACCAACTGCTTCACTAAGCTATCGAGCTTGTTCACCGTTCGTGGATGGGCGATGGCACCGATTCCGCCCGCGGAGTGGATCATCTCGAGCGCTTGGACTGGGTGAAGTTTTGGGCGGGGTATTCGAGCAATGCCATTGTCTCCGAGGAAACGATCAAATGCTTCGGCGACGGTATCGGCGTGACCTGCCTCAACCATTGCTCTAGCGATGTGAGGACGTCCAACCGAACCCTTTGCCATCTCAATCACACGTTCCCATGAGACAGGACGTTTGATTTTAGCAAGTTTGTCTACCATGGCTCTTGCCGCGTCTACTCGTTCGATTCTGAACTGTTCGAGCTTCGTTTGGAGCTTGCTATTTTGAGGATCGATGAAGTACCCGATCAGGTGAAGATCAGAATCGTCGGTGGCGGTACCGAGTTCTATTCCGGGAATTACCGATAGATGCGGATAAACGTTGGCTGTTTCAATAGCCTCGGCGACACCGTTGGTTGAATCGTGATCGGTAACGGCGACAGTCTGGAGGGTGGTCGAGGATATCTGGTCGATCAGTTGCTTCGGCGTTAGCGTGCCGTCAGAAGCGGTCGTGTGTAGATGAAGATCTACTTCGACTGGCCATTCTGGTCTGACTGCGAGGATAGAAGCGTCATATCGACTGTCTTTGTCATTTTGACCTGTTGAGTCGCTCAAACTTCGATCTGCCTATCGACCCGTTCGACTGAGGTTGCGAGACCAGTTGAGCTGTCGATATCAATCAATACCGAGTTGAAGTTGATGAGTCCGCTTCGTACTGGCTGCATACGTTGACGCCGATTCGTGAGGAATCGTTCAAGCGATCCTTCAACTTCTACTCCGAGTATGGAGTCAACGGCTCCCACCATTCCTAGATCAGTTACGAATCCAGTGCCTTCGGGTAGGACTTTGCAATCGGAAGTTGGAACATGAGTGTGAGTTCCAACCACTGCGGCTACTCTGCCATCGAGATGCCAAGCGAGAGCGCCTTTTTCCGATGTTGCTTCGGCGTGGAAGTCGACTACGATTGGTTTGCCTTGTCCGAAGCCGCCAGCGAGAAGATCGTCTACTACAGCGAAAGGTGAATCAAATTCGCCTACCCATACTCGTCCGATCAGGTTGATGACAGCGATAGGGCCTGAGTCGTCGGTCGAGCCTCTGCCGGGTGTTCCGGGAGGGTAGTTGAGCGGGCGTAGGACTGGGAGATAAGGGTCATCGAGATGCTCGATGATTTCTCGTTTGTCCCATACGTGATTGCCGGTGGTGATGACATCGGCTCCGGCTTCCGTCATTTCTGCGACGGTGTCGACGGTTAGGCCGATACCCGCTGCGAGGTTTTCGCCTTGGAGTGTGACGAAATCTATATCCAGTTCGGATCTAAGGTTTCTAAGTAGTTTGTTAACGGCTTTACGGCCACCGCTACCTACTACGTCACCGATCATCAATACCCGCATACGAGCCTTTCAAAATGTGGTCGAATTTGTGAGATGACCTGATTACGTTCATCGACACGTTCAAGAATGCGGGAACCGAGCAGCGAATTCAAGTTGGTTGATAGCGCTGAGATTAAACAAAGACACCCGCCGAAAATTTCGCCGGGTGTCTGGAAGTTCACTTTATGTTCGTTGGCAGCTGCTACTGAGCTACTTCGATTGATCGTGATTCTCTGATAACTACCACTCGGATTTGTCCTGGGTAGGCGAGAGTTTCTTCAATCCTTGCAACGATGTCACGTGCGAGAGCTGAAGCAGTAACGTCGTCAACGTTTTCGGGATTAACGAGTACACGAACTTCTCGTCCGGCTTGAATAGCGTAGACGCGTTCCACACCCTCGAATCCTTTAGCCACTTCTTCAAGTGCTTCGAGTCGCTGGACGTAGTTTTCTATCGTGTCGTGCCTTGCACCCGGTCGGGCAGCGCTGATTGCATCGGCAGCTGCTACAAGGAATGATTCAACCGTTGTCATTTCTCGGTCGTGGTGTTCTCGAATACCAGCTACGACACGATCTTTCTGGCCGTATCGCTTTGCAATATCGGCTCCAATCTCTGCGTGTGGCCCATCGACTTCATGCGTGAGCGCTTTACCAATATCGTGTAAGAATCCTGCAGTCTTCGCTATCTGAGGATCAGCACCGATTTGCGACGCAAGCATTCCAGCGACGAGTCCAACTTCAACTGAGTGCTGAAGAACGTTCTCACCATAGCTGTATCGATATTTTAGGCGGCCAACAAGTTTTACTAGTTCAGGGTGAAGACCTTTAACGTCGGCATCGAACATCGCTTTTTGACCTGCTTTGCGAACAGTTTCATCGACTTCAGTACGCGCCTTTTCGACTGATTCTTCGATACGAGCAGGGTGTATCCGCCCATCTTGAATAAGTTTTTCTAGCGCTAGTCGTGCAACTTCACGCCTGATTGGGTCAAAGCAAGAAATCGTTATACCCTCAGGCACGTCGTCGATTATTAGGTCGACTCCGGTTGCTGCCTCGATGGCTCTAATGTTTCTACCTTCACGACCTATCAGTCGTCCTTTCATTTCGTCATTTGGTAACGAAATGCTCGTAACTGTCGCTTCTGAAACAACTTCGGCCGCCAGTCGTTGCATGCTTGCTGCAAGAATTACTCGTGCCTTATCGTCAGCTTCGTCCTGAGCCTCTAGTTCAGCATCCCTGTATCGGCGTGCTAATTCGAACTGGATATCTTCTTCGGCCTGATCTATCAGTTGTTGTTTGGCATCGGCTATTGAAAGCCCCGAAATAGTTTCGAGTCGTTCGCCAGCCTGATGTTTCAACTCTTCCACAGCCAATTTGGCATTGGCTATTTCAGTTAGTTGACCCTTGAGCCCAGATTCAAGTTTTTTCACTGAATCTGTTCTGCCTTGGAGTGTTTCTTCTCGTGCTTCGAGACGACTCTGTTGGCGTTGTACCTCTAACTTCTGATTGTTGAGCTTAGCTTCCGCATTACTTCGTACTTTAAGCGCTTGCTCTTTAGCCTCGAGAAGAATCTCCTTACCGCGAGCGCTGGATCTGCGCATTTGCTGCGCAGAAGCTTCTTCTACTGCTCGTTGTGATTTTGTCGAAAGGAGGTTGTGAAGTTGGAAGCCAATTCCACTTCCGATCACAACCGTAACTAGGGCTACCAAGACGGCAATTAGGATGGTGTCCATCTGTGCCTCCTGAGCCAGTGGGTATTAATTTTTTTCTATGTGCGTTTAGAGAAGGAAAATTCCTCGCTACGCGCGTGAAGAGAATGGTATGTACATCTGCGGTTTCTTGCAAGGATTTGAACAGGGAATCTGGCCCAACGGAAGGTGCTCAGAAAAAAACGCCGCAACCAATGGCTGCGGCGTTTTTATTTTCAGTCTTGAAGAAGGCTGAGTAGAAGGATCTACTCGCCTTCGCCGTCTGCACTTTCTTCGGCATCACCTTCGACAGCGTCTTCACTGTCGCCATCGGCTGCAGCTAAGTCGGCTGCAGCATCATCATCAGCTGATACACGTGGTGGCTGAATCCAAGCAATTCGATCGTCTGCTGGTCCCGCAAGCGTTACGCCTGAAGGAAGCTTGATTTCTCCAGATGTAATTGCGGAGTCGACTTCCATGAGGCCTGAGCAGTCCACAATAATTTCGTTTGGAACATCGAACGGCTTAGCCCGAACGAGAATTTCAAATGCACCCTGAGTAACAACACCGGCACCACCAGCGGTACCTGGAGCTTCTTCTTGTCCAATTAGTGAAACTGGTACAGGAGTTTCAACTTCCTGCTGTACGTCGACTCGTTGGAAGTCGACGTGCTGAACATCTCCACTTACGGCGTGCTTAGCAATTTCACGAATGATAGTTACAGTGTCTTTTCCGCCAGAAACCTTCAATGTAACTGGAGTTGTTCGACCTGCTGCACGAAGAACAGTTCGAAGTTCTTTTTCGTCTGCCTGAAGCGATTCTGAGTCTTCATTGAGACCGTACATGTGGATGGGAGTGATTCCCTGTCGTCGGAGTGCCCTGTTCTTTTTACCGAGGGCGGTTCGTAGATCTACTTTGAGTGTTATCGCAGCCATTGCGATCATCTCCCATATTCTGGTTTGGGGACCGAAAACCGGTCTTACCTGAAGGTGAAACTAAACAATAAATAGGTGTTCAGAGGTTCGGAACCCCGTGCGCACAGTCACTAACCCTACCACCGGTTCGACGTTTCGTACTGCAATACGTGAGTGAGGTATCGTCGATCCGACGGTTGATCGAATAGGCGATTCTGTAGGCTCTCTGGGGCTTGTTAGCAGTGTTATCTCTGGAGTGATCTGGAGGTGCTGCTGCTAGAGCACTTGAGCAAAGTACGGGTTAGTGAGTCGAATAATCAGCAGATGACGATGTCATAGGCAGCGCCGGTTCAACCGAACTTCTAAGGAATCAACCTGAATCAGGTTGCACCTAGTTCGAATAAACTGAATCTAATTGCACAATTAGTCGCTTGAATCCGTGGTTTAGATCGTCTTATCTGTGGCGAAATGGCGATATCCGTCGATCGACGGAGTAGAATTTAAGGGTATTGTCCCGATTGAATTCGGTTTACGCATAGAAATAGCGTTATATCGGTCTAAGTATCGGGACAAGAATTAGTAAGAGGAAATTTTAGGGACATGGCAGAGACCAACGGCTTCACGCCACTTACGCCAGGACAGGTACAGCGCTATAGTCGTCACCTTATAATGGACGGTGTTGGCAGTGTAGGCCAGCGAAAATTAATCGATTCTAAGGTGCTGATTGTCGGTGCTGGTGGACTTGGTTCACCGGTAGCTTTATATCTAGCACTTGCCGGAATCGGAACGCTCGGTATCGTAGATTTCGACACCGTTGATGTTTCAAACCTTCAGCGCCAGATTCTGCACACAGATGCAGACGTTGGGCGACCAAAGGTTGTTTCGGCTAAAGAAACTATTAATGCACATAACCCGGAAACGAACGTAATCCTCCACGAGGAGCCGATCACTTCCGACAATGCTATGGATATCATCCCCAATTACGACATCATCGTGAACGGGGCGGATAACTTCGCAACTCGATATCTTGTAAACGACGCAGCATTCCTTTCTGGTAAACCGCTTGTCGATGGCGCCATTTTGGTGTTCGACGGCCAGGCGACTACTTATCAGCCAGGTAGCGGTTGCTATCGCTGCATGTTCCCAGATCCCCCTCCTCCTGGTGAAGTTCCGAACTGTTCAGAAGCTGGCGTAATTGGCGCACTTCCTGGGCTGGTTGGTTCGATTCAGGCGCTGGAAGTCATCAAGCTCGTAATGGGTGTGGGTGAGACTCTCACGAGTCGAATGCTTTTGATTGATGCACTGACGATGGACTTCAGAGAAATCAAAATTCGCCAGAATCCTGATTGCAAACTTTGCGGAGCTAATCCGACTGTCACAGAATTGATAGATTACGAAATTTTCTGCGGCATTATGCCTCCAACACCAGTCGAAGAGATGGTTTCTGCAGATTAATCGGGCAACACCATCTCTTCGACTGGTGATTCGCCTAGCAATCAGTATCTGATTTGGTCTAAATCCAAAGATATAAGTAATTTACGAAAGATTTTTTTCTTGGCCTCAACTTATGTAGCGCCGTTTACGGCGGTAAAAACGGATGCACTTCAAGCCATTGGCAATACGCCGTTGGTTGATGTGTCGATCCTGAGTCCTGATCCCAAGATCAAAATTTACGGCAAGCTTGAGTCAGTGAACCCAACGGGTTCTGTAAAAGATCGCGCAGCGCGTTCACTGATTCAAACGGCCGAGAGTGAGGGTCTTATCAAACCGGGCGACACGATTCTCGAAGCTACCTCGGGTAATACCGGGTTGGGTTTGGCGATGATCGGGCGAATCAATGGATACGATGTAAAAGTTGTTATGCCTGCGAGCGTGCCGCCTGAACGGGTGCAACTGTTGCAGGCGTTCGGTGCTGAGGTAATTCTTTCGCACAAGGACAAAGGTACGAATGAATCGATTATTGTTGCAAAGCAACTTGCAGAAGAAAACCCTTCGTACTACATGCCGTTTCAGTACGGAAATCTTGCGAATCCGAAAGCCCACTACACGACGACGGGGCCTGAGATTGCCCGTGATATGCCAGATGTCGACGCTTTCGTAGCTGGCCTAGGTACCGGCGGAACGTTGATGGGTGTTGGTAAGGCTCTTAAAGAGCACAACCCAAACGTAGAGATCGTCGCAACCGCTCCGCACCCCGACGATAAAGTGCAAGGATTGCGTTCAATCGAACATGGATTCATCCCCCCAATTCTCGATCTAGATAAGCTTGATAGTCGAATTCTCGTAGACGGTGAAGAAGCATTCTACTGGACACGCCGATTGCTTACTGATGCGGGTTACTTCGTCGGTGTTTCCTCGGGAGCAACGTTCGCTACTGCTCGCAAGATTGCGCAGAAGTGGTCTAAGGAAGGGCGTGAAGGCAAGATCGTTTGCATGTTCGCTGATGGTGGATGGAAGTATTTGTCTACGGGTATTTACGGTGAAGACTTCAAGTTCAAGCAGTCGGAAATCGAAGGCAAGACTTGGTGGTAACCTCTTAATTTCAGGTTAGTATCACGATCCCCACCGTTTTCGGATGGGGATCGTTTTATATGTGCCACCGACATTGAAGACATGTTTAGAGCCGTTGGCTTGTTTTCTTGTTGATGTCGGTGATTTGTAGGAGTTTTAGATTTGTCGGATAGTTCAACAAATTCGGAATTGATATTCAAAACTGCTCGTGAGCAGGCGAAGTTGATTGCTGATGGCGAAGTTCTTTCGGAGGAACTGGTTCAAGCTCATTTGGAGCAGATCGAACGAGTAAACCCCGCCGTAAATGCGATGGTCACTTTGGATGCAGAATCAGCGCTAAAGCAGGCGTGTGAGGCAGATATGGCCCGAATGGCTGGCGAAAAAATTGGTCCTCTTTACGGCCTTCCAATTGCCATCAAGGATTTGCAGAACACCAAAGGCATTCTCACAACTCAGGGTTCGCTGATTTACAAAGATTTCGTTCCTACTTCGGATGCGCTCATCGTAGAACGAGTGAAAAAAGCCGGTGCTATTGTGCTCGGCAAATCGAATACTCCGGAATTTGGAGCAGGTTCTCAAACGTTCAATCCTGTGTTCGGTTCAACAAAAAATCCGTACGATGTGAGCAAGACGTGCGGTGGTAGCTCGGGTGGTGCTGGTGTTGCGCTTGCGACCGGTATGACGACGATCGCCACAGGATCTGACTTAGGTGGATCGCTACGCAACCCGGCTGCATGGTCGAACGTGGTTGGTATCCGACCTAGCCCGGGCAGGGTTCCTGCTGTTGGCGGTGATTTAGGTTGGTCAACACTCTCTACGGACGGCCCAATGGGGCGAACTGTAGACGATGTGGCTCTCCAGTTAAGCGTCATGGCGGGAGACGATGTTAGGTCGCCACTATCACTTAGAGAATCTGGTGCTGGCTACGCCGGTTCGCTGGAACGTGATTTCAAGGGAGTACGAATCGCTTGGAGTAAGGATCTTGGCGGTCGACCTATCGATGCTGAGAGTAGTCGTGTCACTGAAGCTCAAAAGCACGTTTTCGAAGACCTAGGTTGTATTGTTGAAGATGATGAACCTGATCTTTCGACTACCGACCAAATATTTCAGGCGCTCCGTGCTTACAACTTCGGAATAAAACATGAAGCTCATATGCGAGATCACCGCAGCAAGTTGAAAGAAACAGTCGTATGGAACGCTGATCAAGGACTGAAGATGTTGGCAATCGACGTCGCTCATGCTGAACGACTTCGTACTCGTTTGTGGGAACAGTTGATGAAGTTCTTTGACAAGTACGAATTCCTCGCACTCCCAGTCACTTCGGTTCCACCATTTTCTATCGACCTTGAGTACCCTGCCGATATCAACGGTGTAGTACCTGAAACGTACCTCGACTGGATGTGGCCATGCTACACAATATCAGTAACTGGACTCCCCGCTATGTCGATTCCGGCAGGTTTTACCAAAGACGAATTGCCTGTTGGTTTGCAACTAGTAAGTCGACCTCGCGATGAGATGGGCTTGCTTCAATTGGCGAGCGCATTCGAGGGCGAAACGAACTTTTGGAAGCAACGACCGAGTGTGGTTGGATAGCCAAGAATTTTCGATAGTAGAAGTCCTCTCCCGGGTGAAAGGATTTAGGTGAGGGTAGAATCTCAGGAGTAAACTGCAATCGATTTCTCCCTCATCCCGTCCTTCTCCTCAGGGAGAATGAGAAACCATACCCCTCGGCTTCGCCGGACTCCTATCGAGAAGCCGGTTGTGTGTGCAGGGGCAATGTATATAACGAGCAAGGACTCAGGAAACAGCGTTATGGATCTCAAACTTCTTGGTAAGCGCGCAATAGTTACTGGTGGTAGTCGAGGTATCGGGAAGGCAATTGCTCG
>Ga0302117_10001162_pt1 | contig 12440 bp, 10 predicted proteins | sample AG5_322_MG_FD_203112 | JGI IMG/M metagenome (GOLD analysis project Ga0302117, IMG submission 203112) | Marine microbial communities from Western Arctic Ocean, Canada - AG5_32.2 | ecosystem: Environmental > Aquatic > Marine > Oceanic | place: Canada: Western Arctic Ocean | collected 2017-10-01 | reverse complement strand
CGACTTGCCCGCCCCAGATTCACCGATCAGCCCAAGCACCTCGCCAGCATGCAGGGTCAGATCCACACCATTTATGATGTCATGCCATTTTTCGTCTGAAAATCCTTGTATTTTTAATCCCTTAATTGACAGTAGGACATCGCCTTTTTTCGTTCTATTGCTCATCGCGCAACCCACTTGTTTTGTGCAGAAGCCAGTCCACAACAAAGTTTATAGCCACTGTGAGCAGCGCGATTGCCGCGGCAGGGAGCAACGGGGTCAAACCGGCCTTAAGATCATATTGGGCAAACATAATAAGCGATGCATTTTCACGCACCATTGAACCCCAATCGGCCGTCGGGGGCTGAATACCGATACCAAGAAACGACAGAGCCGCAATGGTGAGAAAGACGAAACAAAACCGCAGGCCAAATTCTGCAATCAGAGGCGGCATGATGTTAGGCAGGATTTCGCGCCGCATGATCCAGCCAAGCCCCTCTCCACGCAGCCGAGCGGCCTCAACATAATCCATCACAACCACGTTCAAGGACACCGCCCGGGTCAATCGATATACTCTGGTGCTGTCCAATACCGCGATAATTATGATCAGATTGGAAACTGTCGATCCAAAAATAGACAAAAGCACCAATGCAAAAATCAAACTCGGGATGGCCATCAAAACATCAACTGAACGGCTTAGAACTTGATCGAGCCAACTTCTATTTATTGCCGCAGCGAGGCCTAACACTCCACCGATTAAGAAAGCTAAAATAGTCGTCGCAACCGCAATGCCGACTGTATTTCGCGCGCCATAAATCATACGTGAGAAAATATCCCGGCCAATTTGGTCGGTGCCAAAAATATAGTCTGAACTCCACGGCGCATATGGTTTGGGGAAAACTTGTGCCTCTCCATAAGGCGCCAAAATTGGCGCAAAAATTGCTACCAGCATATATCCGAAAATAATCACCATACCAAAGCGTGCTGTATACGGTGCCTTTCGTAAGCTAATTAAAGACCGCGTCCAAATAGATCGACGATCATATACTGAAGATACTTCTCCCAAGGCTGAATAAATGTTAGTTTTTATTTTCATTTTGGGTACAGTAATCGTGGGTTAGTAACTATACCGATAATATCAGCAATTAAATTTAACAAAATATATGTCATAGCAAAGATCAAAGCACAGCCCTGAACGACCGGAATATCCCTGCGAGCCACTGCATCTACCATCAATTGACCGATACCCGGATAGACGAACACAACCTCAACCACCACGACTCCGACCACCAAGTAAGCCAAGTTAAACGCAATAACAGTCGCAATTGGTGCCCAAGCATTCGGCAAAGCGTGTTTCAAGATAACTTCGGTTGGCGAAGCGCCCGACAAGCGCGCCATTTGAATATAAGGGCTAGCCAATAAGTTGATTATCGCAGCACGCGTCATCCGCATCATATGGGCGACGATCACCAATGTTAAAGTTAACGCCGGTAAAGCGACTCTGTAAACCCGTTCACCAAACTGTGTATCAGCGTCAACATTGGCAAGAGACGGAAAAACAGAAGACAAGGATGAAAGAAAAAGTATCAAAATATAAGCGACAAAAAATTCTGGGAAGGAAATTGCGGTTAAAGTCGTCATGCTGATAGAACGATCATAAACTGAATTGCGATAGAGAGCCGTTGAAATTCCAAGGACAAGTGACAACGGGATCGCAAACAGTGCAGCCATCGACGCCAAAAATAATGTGTTCCGTAAGCGCGGTGCGACCAAGTCAACTACTTCCCTCGAACGGTCCACACCTGAGGCATTTCTTCCAGAAAAAGATGTTCCCAAATCGCCCTGAAGGACCGCAGTTAACCATTGTCCATACCTCACGATTGCCGGTTGATCTAAACCAAGCTCACGCCTGAAGGCGGCCACTGTGTCTTCGGTTGCAGCCTGCCCTAAAATTGCCTGCCCAAAATCACCCGGTAATAGTTCCATGGATGAAAAGATTATAATGGACACGGCAAACAATGTTGCTACGCCCATGGCAAGGCGTCCAAGGACTGTTTTAAATACGGGGTGCAAAATTTATCGCCTTAAAAACTGGTGGTGCTTAGGCCAGAAATTTCCAGCCTAAGCATAAACACCTACGGTTAAGCGAACCACCAACGCTCTACGCATTTCGCGCCGTCGCTATCCCAGTTAGCCGCGATCTGTTTATCTGTAGAAATCGCTTTACTGTTAGCGCTCACGAAGCTGTTGAACAATGGAACTATTGACCCACCATCGTCGCTGATAAGGCTCTGACACTCGTAATAGAGCTCTCTGCGTTTTGTATCACTAAGCTCGGCCCGCGCCTCTTTGACCAGCGAGTTGAACTTCTTCGAACTGTCTGTTCCTTTCCAAGCTGTATCGTTCCATTCGGTATCATTGGTGTAGGCTGCAGAGAACATCCAATCTTCAGTTGGACGCCCACCCCAGTAGCAAGCACACCAGCCCTTAGCGTCGTTATTCCACACATTAGACCAATAGCCGTCATTTGGTTCCCGGACTACTTCGATTTCAATTCCCGCTTCAGATGCCGAGTTTGCGATCAATTGAGCCGCATCCACTGCCCCTGCAAAAGCAGCGTCAGATGCTGAAAGTTGGATTTTTCCGGAATGGCCTGATTTTTTATAATGATGGGCGGCTTTATCTGCATCAAACTCACGTTGCGGCAGGTCAGAGTTGTGGTAGCGGTTAGCTGTAGAAATTGGATGGTCGTTACCTACAGCTCCATAGCCAAGTAAAATTTTATCAACAAGCTCTTGACGTTTAATTGAGTGTTTCAACGCCATTCTGAGATCATAATCACCAAAGGGATCCACGTTCAACCGCATTGGGAAAGTATAATGCGCAGTACCTGTGATCTCTAAAATGTTCACATTCGGGTTGCGTTTAAATAAATTGATTGTTTTCAAATCAACCCGATCCATGGCGTCGATATCACCGTTCATTAGAGCGGTTTGACGCGCCGTTGGATCAATAATGGATATCAGTTCAACCTCGTCAAAATGTGCGCGCCCATCTTTCCAATAATTTGGGTTGCGTTGCAAAACCGTTTTTACACCTGGCTCAAAGGATTGCAGGATGTAGCCGCCGGTTCCGATGCCCGACGCCATGTCACCCGCGGGGCGGATAGAAATATGGTAATCACTAACGATGTATGGAAAGTCAGCATTTGCACTTTCCAAATCAAAGATCACACGGTTTTTTCCATCCGCAGTCACTGATTTAACTGCCGTCAAAAGCCCTTTCGCGGCAGAAGTAGAGTCTTCTCCCATATGATGGGCCAATGAGGCGATGACATCTTCAGATGTCATCGTTTTACCATTGTGGAATTCAACGCCTTGTCTAAGGTTGAACACCCACCTTTGAGCATCTGATGACTCGTAACTTTCCGCCAACTCTGGGATTAGCTCTCCAGTGTTGCTAACCTCAGTCAAATGATTTCCAAAAGTATAACCATTGATCAAGGTAAAATGGTTCTCAGAGGTTGCTGAGTCCAACGTGTCAGTGGTGGAGCCGTGGGCGATCCCCATTCTGAATAAACCACCGCGGTTAGGCGCTGCAGCCTCTGCTTTGTCGGCCAGGCTCAAAACTGTTGGTACTGCTAGCCCTGTTGCTAAGACCGACATCATAAAGTGACGGCGATCAATAACCCCGTTAGCCAATTTCTTTTGCTGCTGCTCAATAAAGATTTTAGTCATCATTCACTCCCTCGTACGTTTCGTTTTCTTTTTGCTCGTTCATAAAGTTTACGAATTATCTAGTTCAAGTAAAGTTTCAATCACCCACAAACTCTCTGACAACTAGAGGCCGAATCATATTCTGGTTGACGAATTATCTTTTTCAAGTAAAGAATCAATCACTTACAAACTCTCTTACAACTAACGATCAAACCATATTTCTATTTTTATAGTGCTAACCCACACCGTCTTAAAGCCAACATATAGCCGAGATTACAAGTCGTGACCGACCCAAACTGCCCGATCCCGACCAAGCGCCGCCAACAGCTGGGTCATGTCAGCGTCGATCTTTTTCTGGGCGTAATCCTCGTGCCGCGGGTAAACGCTGGAACCTCCATAGCCGCGCATGTCCGGTGCTATGGCGCGGAAGCCGAGGCTGTCGAGGCAGGGCAACTGGTGGCACCAGCTCAACGATAGCTCAGGCCAGCCATGCAGCAGGATCACCATCGGCCCATCCTCGGGGCCGGTCGCGAGATAGAACGTCTCGTGCCCGGCCATGGTGACGCGACGTTCGGCGATGGTATCTGGGGTCATGATCAGGTATCCATGCGTCGCTAAAATAGGTTTTCGCTTGCGTGGTCCCGTGCTGCCGCGCCAGACGGCGGCCAGGGACTATCATTGAACACCCTATTGAACACGCTCATGATTTTCGAAACTCCCTATGGCTGCCCAATGGTCCGTCTGTCGCACGTTAGCTTACAATGTTCCTTAAAGGACATGACGTGCTGACACTTACTAGACCGGCGCAAGGCCCCTTCACGACCGCTGAACGGATCATGATCACCGGGCCGGTCTTGGCGGCGTCACTGTTGCATTCGTTAAACATGAGCACGACCTATGTGGCTCTGCCGAACATTCAGGGTAATCTGTCGGCGGCGCCCGATCAGGTCGGTTGGGTGATCACCGCTTTCGTCGTCGCCACCGCCGTTGGCACCATCCTGACCAACGTGATGAGCCAGCGGTTTGGCCGTCGCTGGGTATTTCTGGCGGCTATCTTGGGCTTCACCCTTACCTCATTGCTCAGCGCAAGCTCGCAGACATTGGGTGAATTGGTGATGTACCGGGTTTTGCAAGGCTTTGTTTCGGCGCCGCTGCTGCCGATTTCCCAGGCAATCATGCTGGATACCTATCCGCGCGAAAAACACGGACTGGCGATGAGCATCTGGTCTATGGGGATGATTCTCGGACCGGTTGCGGGGCCGACCGTGGGGGCGATTCTGACGGAATATTATAACTGGCGATACGTATTCTTAATGAATATCCCGTTTGGGATATTCGCGTTCTTCGCCATTTTAGTCACCTTGCCTTCGGCGGAATCGAATCGTCAGAAGGTTGATTGGATCGGTGTGATTTCGTTGATTGCCGCCGTGGTGTTGTTGCAGATGGTTCTCGATCGCGGCGAGCGATTGGGGTGGTTTGAGTCCTATGAGATTATGCTGAACACCGCTCTGTCGGCGGGGGCTTTCTACGTTTTCGTCGTGCACTGCCTGACCACCGATAACCCGTATATCAGTCTGGCGATCTTCAAGGATCGAAACTATGTGATTGGTCTGTGCCTGATTTTCGCCTTCGGGATCGCGGTCTTCTCCAGCTTATTCATCCTGCCGCTGTTCCTGCAGCATGTGCAGGGGCATCCGGTGCTGTCGGCGGGGTGGGTGGTCTCGGCGCGCGGGCTTGGCACCTTGGGGGCGATGATGTCGGCGGGCTTTTTGGCCGACCGGTTTCCGGGAAAATATCTGATTCTCTCCGGCCTGCTTTGCATCGGGGTAAGCAATATTTGGATGACCGAGTGGAATGCGAATGTCGGCACCACGGAGATCGTCTGGATCACCGTGGTCAACGGCTTTGGCATGGGCTTGATGTGGGTTTCGCTTGCCACGGTGACCTTCTCGACCATGGCGGCGCATTTTCGTGTCGAGGCGGCGGCGCTGTTCTCTCTGGTGCGCGCCATCGGCGCCAGCATGGGGACCTCGGTGGTGGTTTCGATCCTCGTGCGCTCAAGCCAGGTTAACTATAGCGAGATGCGCGACCGGTTCTCCGAGTTCGATCAATCGGTAAAATTGAATAGCGCCGCCTCGCTGTGGAACCTCGATTCTGCTGCGGGGTTGAATGCCCTGCAGCGGATGGTTTTTAGCGAGGCGCAGATGGTGGCGTTCCTGAACGATTTCGTGTTCCTAGTTTTTGTCGTGTTTCTGGCCATGCCGCTCTGTTTTTTTCTGCACCGACCCGGTAAGAGGGCTGGCTAAGTCTCGTAACGTTGATATTTTGAAGCTATTGTTTAGAAATCACGACCGGGAGGGGACGTCATGAACATCGCGAATCAACGCATCGTTTATCTCAATGGTGAGTATGTGCCGGAAAGCGAAGCGCGGGTTCCGATCAAGGACCAGGGCTTCAAGTACGGCGATGCGGTGTTCGATACGACCCGCACATTTGGCCACAAGATCTTTAAGCTGCGCGCACACCTGGAGCGCTTTGAGCGATCCCTGCGCTATCTGAAGCTTGATCCCGGTCTCTCGATCGATGCTTTCACGTCGATCACCGAGGAGGTGGTACGCCGCAATCTACCGCTGATTGGCGGCGATGACGACTATTGGGTGACCCAGCGCGTCAGCCGTGGCTTGTCGGACGGCGACCGGGAGGCTTGGCCGGAATGGCCGGACGCGACGGTGATTGTCGAGTGCGCGCCGTTACCCCTCGCGGCCCGCGCCAAGAGTTATCGTGACGGCATCGAGGTGATCACGCCTTCGGTGCGCCGTGTGGCGCCGGAAATGGCTAGCCCCAGGGCGAAGACCCATAATTATCTGAACTTGATTCTTGGCGATTTGGAGGTCGCGGCGCAGAACCCGAACGCTCTGTCTATACTGCTCGATCGCGATGGCAATTTGGCCGAAGGCAAGGGCAGCAATATCTTTTTGGTCGCCGAGGGCCGGTTGAAAACCCCGCGCGAGCGTTACGTGCTGCCGGGTGTAAGTCGCCAGGTTACCAAGGAGGTTGCCATCGGATTGGGGCTGGAGGTCGAGGAGACGGATATCGACCTGTTCGATGCCTATAACGCCGACGAGGCCTTCATAACCTCCACCAGCTTTTGCATCTGTCCTATCCGCTCGATCAACGGCCGGGCGATGGCGGCTGACTCTATTCCCGGGCCGATAACCAAGCAGCTGATTGATGGCTACGTGAAATTGGTCGGTTTCGATTGGTACGCCCAGTATCTCTCGCGGCTTTAATCGGTCCCGTTTACGGCTCTGGGCGGCTGCGACAGGCGTTCATAGTCCATGGCCGGCGTGGCTAAGCGCATGGCGGGCGATCTTGATCATCACCGAGGGTAGGCCGGCGCGGCCGAGGCCGGCGATCGGGTGCCAGCGTGCATTTGCCATGTCGCCAACCGTCTCGATCCGGGTCGCCATAACCCGCAACTCAAGGTGAAAATGGGTAAAGGTGTGGCGCACCAGGCCGGGTAGCGGGTGCCAATCCGCCAGTATCGGGGCTTGGCTTGTTGCCGCGCCCTCCTTGTGTGGGTCCTCGACCCAGACGGTCGACGGGATCTCCATCATCCCCCCAAGTAGTCCGCTGGGTGGACGGCGGCGCAAAAGTACGTCCCCCTCGGGGTTAAGGCACCAGAACGCTGTGCCGTGGCGGGTCGGCTTGCGCTTTTTCGGCGCCTTGCGCGGCAAGGCTTCGGCTACTCCGGCCATCCGTGCGGCACAGGCGGCGCTCCACGGGCAGATCATGCATTTTGGATTGCGTGGGGTGCAGACTGTCGCACCGAGGTCCATCACCGCCTGGGCATAGTCGCCGGGCCGGTGCGTCGGGGTCAGGGCCGCCGCGAGGTCACGCAAGCGAGGCTTGGCGGCGGGCATCGGTTGCTCGACCGCGTGCAGTCTGGCCATGACCCGCTCGAAATTTCCGTCGACCGGTGTCGCCGGATGGTCGAAGGCGATGGCGGCGATCGCGGCGGCCGTATAGACACCGATGCCCGGCAGCGCCAGCAGCGCCGGCTCGCTGTCCGGAAAGCAACCTCCATGATGCTCAACAATGGTGACGGCGCATTTATGCAGGTTTCGGGCGCGAGCGTAGTAGCCGAGCCCGGCCCATTCGATCAGCACCTCGTCCAACGGCGCGGCGGCAAGGCCGGCGACGCTGGGCCAGCGCGCCAGAAACCTTTTGAAATACGGGCCCACGGCCACCACCGTGGTCTGCTGCAGCATGATCTCGCTGAGCCAGACGTGATAGGGATCGGGGGTTTGGCCGGGTGCGGCTCGCCAGGGCAGGTGACGCCGGTTGCGATCATACCAAAGCAATAGGTCACCTGGCAGGCGGTTGGCGGCACTCCGAGGAAGATGCGGCGGTAGCGCGGGAGCCTGATCCGATGAAGGAGATTTAACCATGGCCCTAACATATCGATATTCGCCGTCATTGGCGCTGCAAAAGGGGAGCGCGGTGGTCGCGATGCTGATAGTCTTGGGGGTAAGCGAGCAACCGGTGACGGTGCAAGGATGACGGCGGAAAAAGACGAAATCCCGAAAGACGTGGGCAAGCGACGACCGGGCCTGCGGATGCTGGGGGCGACGGTGCCAAGGCTGACCGACAAGGCGTTGCGTAAGCGTGGCTTCGTCGAATCGGCGATTGTTCATCGCTGGTCCAGCATCGTCGGCGCGGAAGTCGGGAGTTGGTGTACGCCGGACCAGGTAGCGTTTCCCCGGGACCGCCGCGTCGGCGCGACCTTGCGTCTCCTGGTGCACGGCGCACGGGCGCTGGAATTGCAGCATATGGAGCCGGTGCTACTGGAGCGGATCAACACGGTGTTCGGCTACGAAGCCTTGGCCAGGATCACGATTCGCCAGGCGCCGGTGCCACAGGCTCGACAATCGACCCGGCCGCAGCCCCGGACTTTGGACCCGAAGGAAGAGGACTGGATCGTCGATCAGGTGATTGGTTTTAAGGATCAAGGACTGAAGGACGCGTTGCAGGCCCTTGGTCGCGCCGTGCTTTCCCGCGATTGACGGCGCCGACTCGCAACTGCCGAAGGTCCGGCGGCCGTGGCCGCAAAATTGACACCTTTCAAAACCACAATGGACAACAGGTTGCGAGCCTTCTTGTCTCGCTCTATTCTGCACAATATCTGGTAGATGGGGGCTTAATGTGCGTCGTAGAACACTAAATTTGGCGCTTGCTTGGTTGTTGGCTGCGCCAGTACTGACGGCGGTCGGCGGGCGTAGCGTCTTTGCCCAGGATAGTTTCGATCTGGAAACCGCCTTGGGAACCCGGATGATCGGTGACCCTGATGCCAAGGTGACCTTGGTCGAATATTTTTCGCTGACTTGTCCACATTGCGCGCTCTTTCATGCCGAGACCTATCCGAAGCTGAAAGAAAAATACATCGACACCGGCAAGGTCAAACTGGAATTCCGCGACTTTCCGCTGGATCAATGGGCCTTGCGCGCGGCCGCGTTAGCGCGTTGCCTGCCGGCCAAACGGTATCCTGCGATGATCAGTTTGTTGATGGAGAAACAGGCGTCCTGGGCGAATGTGGCGGATCCGTTAAGCGAGCTTCTGCGCAACGGAGAGCTCGCCGGTCTGGACCGGGATAGCGCCAAGGCCTGCATGACTAATGATAAACTGCTCGATGGCATCATCGCCATGAGGCTGGTGGGCAGCCAGAAATACGACATCAGCTCGACACCGTCATTCCTGCATGATGGCGCGAAGGTCGATGCCTATACGTTCGAGGAGTTCGATGAACTTTTGGGCGGTTCCGTGGCGTAACGCCGGGTTGACTATCGGGGATCGCGAGCGTGCAATTCAATCGTCTCAGGCTTAGTGGCTTCAAGTCTTTCGTCGATGCGGCGGAGCTTGAAATTGCCCGTGGATTGACCGGCGTCGTCGGCCCGAATGGCTGTGGTAAATCCAATCTGGTCGAGGCGTTGCGGTGGGTGATGGGCGAGACCTCTGCCAAGCGGATGCGCGGCGGCGAGATGGACGACGTGATCTTCGGCGGCTCGTCGGCGCGACCGGCGCGCAATGTCGCCGAGGTGGCGCTTTTGGTCGACAACTCGGACCGAACAGCACCGGCGGAGTTGAACGATGCGCCGGAACTGAACATCATCCGGCGGATCGAGCGAACCAAAGGATCGAATTACCGGGTGAACGGTCGGGAGGTGCGGGGCCGCGACGTGCAGTTGTTGTTCGCCGATGCCGGGACCGGCGCGCGCTCGGCCGGGATTGTCAGCCAGGGTCGGATCGGCGCCATCATCAACGCCAAGCCGTCGGAGAGGCGCATCATTCTGGAGGAGGCGGCCAATATCCGTGGGCTGCACACCAGACGTCATGAAGCGGAATTGCGGCTGAAGGCGGCGGAAGCCAATCTCGAACGCCTTGAGGATGTGGTGAACGCCTTGCGGACCCAACTGAATGGTCTGCGTCAACAGGCGCGTCAGGCGGTGCGATACCGATCGGTGAGTGAGCAGATCCGCAAAGCCGAGTCGGTACTGTTGCACGGACGATGGCAGGCGCAGATGGCCGAACGCTTGGTCAAGGCGGCGATCTTGCGGGATGTCGAGGCGACGGTTGGTGAGGCCATTGGCCAGGCGGCGCGGGAATCGGCGCGTCAAGCGGATCTGGCGGCAAAGATGCCGGCGTTGCGTCAGACCGAGGCCGAGACCTCGGCGGGTTTGCAGCGGCTGACCCTGGCGCGAGGTGAGTCGGATAGCGAACAGCAGCGCATTGTCACGGCCCGCTCCGAGGCCGAGTCGCGGTTGCGGCAGATTGGCGACGATGTAGAACGCGAGACCGCTCTGGCGGCAGAAGCGCGCGAGTCAGTTGGCCGCCTAGCGGTGGAACGGGCGGCAATCGAAAAATCCAAGGAGGGCGAGCAGGAACGTGAGGCCGGCGCCGCGACCAGGCTTGCCGAGGCTAACAGGTTGGCAGATGAAGTAGAGGCGCGGATTTCCGCTCTAACCGAAGTTATCGCTACCACCGAAGCCCGGCGCGCCGCCTTACAGCGTCAGGTGCGGATGGCCGTCGAGCGTTATGACCGTCTGCAGCAGCAACTTGAAGGGTTGGATCGCCAACACCAGGAGCTCAGGGATTGCACGGTGGCGCCGGTGGAAGTCGCGGCAGCCGATCAGGCGGTCGAAAGCGCAGGCGCACGGATGGAAGCTGCTCGGGTAGCGGTTGATACAACCGAGGAACAGAAAGGCGAACGCGTGGCCGAGGTTGATGCGGCGCGCGATGCCCTGCGCGAAATTGAGGCGGTTGTTGCCAAGCTTGATGCCGAGGTAGGTGCGCTGCGGGACATGCTGTCGGCCGACGCCCCTGCCGGACTGGCGCCGGTACTTGACCAAATCACCGTCGAGACCGGCTATGAAAACGCCTTGGGCGCATCGTTAGGCGATGATCTGACGGCGCCGCTTGGCACCGGCGATGGCGCGGCGGAACCCCGGCATTGGGTCGAGGCGGGCGCCGGGCAGGCCAATCCACAGGATCGCATTGCAACGTTTCCCGCCGGCGTCGTGGCGCTTGATCAAATGGTTCGTGGACCAGCTGAGCTGACCCGGCGACTTGCGCAAATCGGTGTTGCTAGCGATCCGGGCGAGGCATTGCGATTGCAGGCTGGCCTGGCGCAAGGACAGCGGCTGACCTCGCCTGAGGGCGGTCTTTGGCGCTGGGACGGATTTGTCGTGGCCGTGGATGCACCGAGCGCGGCGGCGGTGCGGATGCGTCAGCGCAACCGGTTGACCGATATCGATGCGCGACGTCAGGCCGTGGCCGGGGACCTTGCCGCCGCCCAGGCGCGGGTGCTTGTCGAATGCGATGCCCTCGCCGGGTTGAGCGAACGGGAAAAGCAGAGCCGGGCCGACCACCGCGAGGCGATGGGCGCGCTTGATGCGGCGCGCAAACACCACGGAGCGTTGCAAGGACGCCTCGCCGAACTTGAAAGTAAGCTCAGAGGTATCGAGGAAAGCCAACTGCGTCTTGAAGCAGATTGCGCTGAGGCGGTGGAGCAACGTGGTCAGGGCGAAAGAGAATTGGCCGATCTGGGCGATGTTGAGGCGCTTCGGACCGAGAGTGCTGGGCATCGCCGAACGCTGGGCGAGCGCCGCATCGAACTCGCCGATGCCCGAAGTGACCACGACCAATTGGTGCGCGAGGTACAGGGACGGCGCACGCGTCTCAGCGCGATCGTCGCAGAGCAATCGACCTGGAGTGACCGGGTTGAGCGGGCGACGTTGCGAATGCGGGAATTGGACGAGCGCTGGGAATTGGAAACCGGAGAGATCGGCCGGTTGGCCGCCCGCCCAGCTCAGATTGCCGAACAACGCGCTAAACTGGTAAGCGCCATAGGGCAGGCCGAGGCCAAGCGACGGAGCGCGGCCGATGATCTGGCGGAGGCGGAGGGTGCTCTCGGTCAAGCCGATCATGCTTCACGCGAGGCGGACCGGGCGGTCGCCACGGCCCGAGAAAACCGGGTGCGCGCCGAGTCCGAACTGAGCCAAGTAAACCAGGCGCTTTCAGTGTTGCGTGAGCGAGTTTCCGAGCGTCTGGAGTGTCTGCCCGATCAAATTCTCGAAAAAGCCGGAATCGCCGCGAACGAGGATCTTCCCGATATCGACTCGACCGAGGCTCGGTTGGAGCGGCTCACCCGTGAGCGGGAGCGAATCGGCGCGGTCAATTTGCGGGCCG
>Ga0302117_10001161_pt1 | contig 12442 bp, 10 predicted proteins | sample AG5_322_MG_FD_203112 | JGI IMG/M metagenome (GOLD analysis project Ga0302117, IMG submission 203112) | Marine microbial communities from Western Arctic Ocean, Canada - AG5_32.2 | ecosystem: Environmental > Aquatic > Marine > Oceanic | place: Canada: Western Arctic Ocean | collected 2017-10-01 | reverse complement strand
ATCGCTTTTGGACTCGCCGACCGGCTCGATGGCGGTCTCTTGATAGAACAGCGCCAGGATATCGCTGCGCTGAACGACGACCAAATCTTCATGTTCGTAATTGGTTTGGGCTGGCAGGATCAAGTCGGAATAGGTGAGATCGTTTTCCAGCCAGGGATGCACGCCGACGACAAAATCCAGATTATCGCTGCGTAGTGCTTCGAGCCAGTTATTTCCATGCCCCCAGCTGCCAGGTTGGCTGCCGTTCTCATTCCACACCATGCGGATACCGGGGTGATCATTGGTTGGTGGGTAGCGATAACTCTTGAACTGGTCTTCTGCTTTGGCCAGGGCCGCTGTGGTGCTCTTCCAGCTGATGGTGCGCTGCTGAATAGCCTCGGCTGCCAACGTGCGAGGAATAAACACCGGTGATTTGGGGCCGTGTCCTATGGCGTATTCGATCATCGGGCTAAAAGCGAGGCCGTGGAAATCAACGTCAGGGTAGCGTGGTACCTGCGCCAGTGATTTCTTGTAGAAAGACGGTGCTCCGGTGCGGAGGAACTGGCGGCCCGGGCTGCCAAAACCCTGCATCGCGAGCACATAGGCTTCCATTCGGGCGGTTAGATGAGACAGTGTGCCCCGTATCTTGGGCCCGCCAAAATAGACCGACACGGTGGTTTTCTTAGCCGCCCACTCGCGGGCCAGGGCCTTGATTGTCGCGGAGGGGATGCCGGTGACCTTGGACGCCCATTTTGGCGTTTTCTCGAGCCCATCATCCTCGCCCATCACATGCGCATTTAGCGCTTCAAAGCCGACTGTATGGGTGTCGATATAGCCTTTGTCATAAGTACCTTCGGCAATCCACACATGCGCGATTGCCAGATACAACGCCGCGTCGGTATTGGGTTTGATCGGTATCCAGGTATCGGCATGGACCGCAGCGGCATGATTAAGGTCGGGCGCAATGGCGACGATCTTGATCCCCGCTTTCTTGAGCCATTTTGGCATTTCCAGGGCGATAGAGCCTGACATGCCAAAACCGGTCGCCTCGGGGTCATTGCCGGAGAAAATGACCATCTCTGAATGTTCGAGCACATCGTCCCACACGGCGTCCTGATAAGGTTCGCCGAGAGTGTCGTCGAACCCCCACACATGCTTAGCGCCCCAGTAATAGCCTTCCCAGCTATCCGGGTTGCGCACCTGCTGTGTCCACCAGCCCCAACCTTTCTGTTCACGCAGCATGTCGAACAGGTAATGCCCCCAGAAATGCAGAGATTGCAGATAGCCGCTCTGCCCATGCCCATCGGCCTGCACCAACACTGGCTCCATGGAGCCGTATTTGTCGTGAATCTTCTCAAGCTGGCCGACAATAATGTCGAGGGCCTTGTCCCAGCTGATCGGTGAGAAACTGTCACTGCCGCGTCCTGCGGCATTTGGATTGTCTGGGTCCCAACCGTCACGCAGCAACGGATATTTTACGCGCGTATTGGCATGCACCCGTTGTTTCGCGGCAAAGGCTAGCGGCATCTGGACTTCTTTGCGGGGACGGGAGTACTTGCCGCGTGAGGTCGTCTCAATTTCATACAGGCGAACATCATCGGGAATATAGAACGGGAGAGATCGAACGATCTTGCCGTCTTCGACATGGCATTCGAGCGGAAAATTGGACCGCGCGAGCCCACTGGCTGGATGGGAGACATAGACGATGCGGCGGTCTGAATTTTTGGTCATTGGATAGCGCTCTCAACCTTCTCTAAACTATATCCGGCGGTGTTTTTATAGCTTTCCGAAATCGCGATCAGCTCAGCGGGGTCGATAATGTCTTCGAGCCGTTCAAACGGCTCGCCGCCGGTTAATTCCTCGACCTTCGCGATGATGACATCCGGTGGCTGCGCCCGATTAGTCATGACGATATTGTTGGTTACTGCCAGACGTTCGTTCTCGTAGATCTGAAGCGCGGCTATGGGGTCGTCCATTTCATCGAGAAGCCGTGCGATAATTTCGGCGTCGAGAATAGCCTGGGCGCCACCATTGCCGCCGCGCGGATACATCGGGTGCGCAGCATCGCCGAGCAGTGTCACCCGGCCATGGCTCCATTTATCAACCGGGTCGCGATCTACCATGGGATATTCGAGGATAAACTCCGCCCCGGCGGTTAGATCGGGAACATCAAGCCAGTCGAACTGCCAGTCTTTGAAAGGATCGATAAAGTCTTCAACCCATCCAGGCATTGCCCAGTCATTGGGCTTGCGGTCATCGCGTGGTTGTTCGGTGCTCCAGTTTATCAGCTGTGTGCCGTCGTCAAATTGGCGGATGGGATAGATCGTCATCTTGCCGCGGGCGACGGTACCGATCCGGGTGACGCTGGCACCGCTTAGAAATGGTTTTTGGCGTGTCACCCCGCGCCACATATTGATACCGCCGAGATGTGGCGGGCCCTCGTCGGGGTAGAACTGCCGCCGCCCGGCGGAGTGAAACCCATCGACGGCGATGGCGATGGGGCCTGTTTTGGATTCTGCGTCTTCGAAGCGAACCGTGACACCGTCACCATCTTGTTCAACACGGGCGCATCGATGACCGAGGTGGATAACTTCAGGCCCGAGCCGTTCCATAGCCGCATCAATAAGTACTTTATGCAGATCGGCACGATGTATCGAAAAATGCGGGTATTCGTAACCGGCATATTTACTGCAAGGTTCAGCCATAATGAACTGGCCATGTCGGTTGAAGAAGGTGAATTCCTTAGCCTCAACACCAAAATTTTCCAAATCCGGCTGAAGACCTAGCAAAGTCAGAACGCGGATCGCATGCGGCATTATATTTATGCCAACGCCCGGTGGCTTAAATTCGTCGGCGGCTTCAAAAACCTGGCAGGGGATACTGCGCTTCTGCAGCGACAGTGCCAGGGTGAGCCCGCCGATTCCGCCGCCGATAATAAGAATTTCTGGTTTCTTATCAGTCATTCGCGAAAGGTGTCGGCAATGTGAGTTGAAGTCAACGTGGTAGGGGTACTGGTTTTCTGTAACACCGGGGACTACCTTCACAGCCAGTGAGTTAGACGCCCGAATTTTGACGTGAGACAGGGAAGAGAAAGAAGTCCGTGATATGAGTGAAGATCGAAAACTCCATTTGGGTGCATTTATGCGGCCGGTGACTATCCACGCTGGCGCATGGCGTTATCCCGGCGCCTATGCGGATGCCAATTTCAATTTCCAGCATATTGTGAAATTTGCGCAGAAACTGGAACGCGGCAAGTTTGATGCGTTTTTTATGGCGGATCACTTGGCTGTGCTCAACATGCCGATGGATGCGTTGAAACGCTCTGCGACGCCGACGTCATTCGAACCAATGACCTTACTGCCAGCGCTGGCAATGGTTACGGAAAATCTCGGTTTGGTGGCTACCGGATCGACCACCTATGACGAGCCCTATCATGTCGCGCGGCGCTTCGCCTCGCTGGATCACATTAGCGGCGGGCGTGCCGGGTGGAACGTTGTCACGACGTCGAATCCTAATGCTTCAATGAATTTTGGTCGTGACGATCAGATGGAACATGACGAGCGCTATAACCGGGCGCGTGAGTTCTATGATGTTGTGACCGGTTTGTGGGATAGCTGGGCAGATGACGCCTTTATCCACGATCAGGAAAGCGGCGTCTATTTCGATCCAGACAAGATGCATGTTCTTAATCATGAGGGTAAATACCTGAAAGTTCGGGGGCCGCTCAATATCGGTCGCCCCATTCAGGGTCATCCGGTGATCGTCCAGGCCGGGGCGTCAAACGCCGGGCGGCAGCTCGCCGCTGAGACTGCTGAGGCAGTGTTTACGGCGCAAAGCGATCTCGCGGCAGGACAGGCATTCTACGCCGATGTAAAAGGCCGCATGAAAGTCGTTGGTCGGAACCCTGACCACATGAAAGTTCTGCCTGCTTGTATGGTGATCATTGCGGATTCACGCGAGGAAGCGCGTGCGAAACGGATGAAGCTCGATAGCCTGGTCCATTATGAAAGCGCGATTGCTGCACTTTCGATTGCTCTGGGAGTTGATGCCTCTAAGTTTGATCAGGATGGGCCGCTACCAAACGATATACCCGAAACCGAGGCCGGGCAGAGCAGCCGTGAACGCGCCATAAAGGCCGCGAAGGATGACAATCTAACCGTTCGCGAGCTCGCGCAGCGTCTTGGCGGTCATTCGAGCCTGTGCCTGATGGGCACCCCGAGCGAAGTTGCCGATGAGATGGAAGAATGGCTGATGACCCGCGGTAGTGACGGGTTCACTATCCAGTTCCCGTATGTACCAGAGGGCCTGGATGATTTCGTCGACCGCCTCGTGCCGGTGCTGCAGGATCGTGGGTTGTTCCGTACAGAATATGAAGGCAAGACCCTACGTGAAAATATGGGTTTGCCACGTCCCGCCAATCAGTTCTTCCCCGACTAAGCGCTTCGATCAAGCACTCCGCAACATCGTCATCAGCTCGCGGACCGAGCCGACGTTTTCAATGTCATTGATCGCGGCAGCGAGCTCATCAATCTTGTTGTCAGCTAGGCAATACCCAGCGCAAACCCGCAGCTTTTCTTCAAGCTGTTCTGGCGAGAGCGGGTTTTCCGGGGCGCCCAGCGGGTAATCGCAGCGTGCGCTGACGGTTTTACCGTCATTGGTATCGATCTCGGCGATTGCCTGGCCATTACCCAAATCGTCATCGGCGAGGATCTCTACCTTGTTGGCAGCGAAATCACGCAATACCGGATTGTCGTAATATTCTGGCTCAAACTGGTCTAGGGTCACCTTGCGATCCTTGAGATAAATCCCAGCAACGTAATGCGCGGAAAGCAGCGCCTCGAATTTGGCGTCATAGGTCGAGAAACCACCATGCATTTTATACGGCGTTTGGCTCAACCGTAGCCGGACCTTCGCGACATCGTCAAACGCAACGTCATGTTCCTGCACGACGTTGAATAGAGAGGTGATGACCTCCTGTAGCGCTGTGGCCGACGGCCACATGCGTAGCGCGATACGTTGTAATTCCCAACGGTCGCCTAGGTCACCGGTCACGGCTTCGGGCAATCCACCTTCGGCATAGGTGTTGTATAGCCCGCCATCTTCGGTGGTTAGGAATTCTTTGGTCGCGACGAAATCCTGTTCCGCGAGTAATGCGGCCATAAGGCCGGACAGGGCAGCGCGGCATTGATGGAATTTCACGGTTGGCGTGCCCCAGGCGGCGAAGGTGCCCGCAGACTGACTGCCGGCGAGGCCAAATGAGCGGGCCATTGTATCAGTGTTAAAGCCACGTAGGCTGCCGACAGCGGCGGCAGAGCCGAAAGGTCCGATGACACCCGGACCATGCCAGCCCTTTTTCCGGAATACTGGATAATCGAGGCCGATACCGACCCGGGTTGTTACTTCGAACCCGGCGGCGAGTGCGGCCAGCAGAGCGCGGCCCGACAAATCGTCGCGCTCTGCGATCGCCAGCGCAGGGGGGACGACTTCGGGGGTAATGTGGGTCAGGGTTGCGCGGTGGACATCGCACATGGTGACGGCAGTGATGAGGTAGCCGTTCATCATCGTGGCGCCGGCCAGCGACATATGCTTGCCACCGATGACACTGCTTTCTTCGGATTGGCCCAAGGCCGAAGCCATTGCATGAAGCTGACTGGTTTCCTCGCCCTGATGCCCGGCAAGTGCGCAGGCTAGTGCATCGGCGAGTAAGGCTATGGTAGAGCTTTTTACATCCGCGGGAATATCATTGAGGCAGAGTGAAGCGGCAAAATCGGCAAGTTTCTCTGTTGTCCCCTGCGACATAAGTTTCTCCTGTGTTAGGTTTGCGGTACAATAGCCGCGCGCACCCTATTTGCGCAAATAATCCTGATAGAGAAACCGGGAATGACAGGAATAAAAGACATTACAGTGACGTTTCGAACCGACTTGCCGTTGTGGCCGGGGGACCCGACACCTACAACGACTCTAATGAAAAGTCAGGAGGCCGGGAGCCGTTCCAATGTGACGCGAATTGATACTGGTGTTCATTTCGGGACCCACCTTGATGCTCCTCGCCATTTTATTGCAGATGGTAAAGGAGTCGACGAGCTGGACCTGAATATGCTGGTCGGCCCCTGTGTTGTTGCAGAGGTTCTTGGTGTTAAGGAAATTACACCAGGTCATCTTGAAGCCCTTAACATCCCCGCAGGTACGAAACGATTACTTTTGAAAACCGACAATTCAGCGCTTTGGGAAACTCCTAATCATGATTTTGACTTAGAATTTGTTGCCATAACCAGGGAAGCAGCACAATGGATCGTTGATCGTGGCATAGGGTTGATTGGCATTGACTACCTGTCAATTCAGCTTTTCGCGGACAGGGATGCGGCTACACATGTAATTCTGTTGAGCGTAGAGGTGATCATAGTCGAAGGGCTGGACCTTCGCGAAATAGCGCCGGGGGCCTATAATTTAACCTGTCTTCCAATGAAGATCGCCGGTGCCGATGGCGCACCGGTGCGTGCCATTCTGACAGCAGCGTGAGGCGAACAAGATGTTAACCGGTAAAGAGTATCTCGAAAGTATCCGTGACGGGCGCAAGGTCTATATCGGCAAAGAGCTGGTCGAGGATATTACGACCCACCCGGCTTTCGCCAAGGGTGCTGAAACCATCGCGATGATTTATGACCGCAAAGCGGCACCCGAAAATCGTGACGTGATGGTTAGTGAGGAAGACGGCGACGAATTCTCGACCTATTTTCTAAAACCCAAAAGCCGCGATGATCTTGAACGGCGCTACGAAACCCATCGACGGATTGCTTCCTGGACGCATGGTTTTATGGGGCGTTCGCCAGATAACTTCCCAAGTTACTTGACCGGTCTGGCGACCCAGCCAGAGCTTTTTAATGAAATCCTCGACGGTGCCGGTGATCGTCTCGAGGCCTATTACCGCAAAGCGCGCCGGGAAGATCTGTTTATGTCCCATGCTGTCACCAATCCGCAAGGTTCGCGCCGTGCGGGGGTGGAAATAGATGCAGCCGATGTCATATCACCGACGTTGCGGGTGGTGTCAGAAGACGAGGAAGGGGTGACGATTAATGGGCTCAAGATGATTGGCACCGGAGCTATTTATTGCCACGAAACCTGGGTCGGCAATTTGCAGCCAGTACCGCCGGGTAACGAGGCGGAGACGATTACCTGCGCCGTGCCGCTCAATTCTGACGGCGTGTCCATCTGGTCGCGCAAATCCTATGAGGCGATGGCCGGTAGCGAATTCGATATGCCGCTTTCTGCGCGCTATGACGAGACCGATGCGGCGATCCTGTTTGAAAATGTCAAAGTGCCGTGGGATCGGGTGTTCCTGCATAACAACGTCGCGATGACGCGGGAAATATATTTTAGAACACCAGGCCACGCGCTAGCCAATCATCAGGCCAATGTTCGTTTTGTTGAAAAACTACGGCTGATTGTTGCTATCGCGCACAAGCTGACGGAATCCAATAAGGCGGGCGCAATACCGGCTGTACGAGGTACTTTGGGTAATCTGGCAGCGCAGCTCGCGACATTGGAAAGCATGGTGCGTGGTCAGATATATGATTGCGAGGATATGCCGAATGGCTATGTGACGATCAATCGCCGGTTTATGTATGCGGCGCTACACTGGTGCACCAATAACCACTCAAAGATCTGCGATGTCGTTCGCGAACTAATGGGCGGCGGGCCGATTCAAATGCCTGCGGATTCGTCTGTGATGGAGGACCCTGAACTCAACAAGAAGTTTGAGACTTACTGGTCGCTACCTGACCAAAGCGCTAAAGACAGGATGAAACTGTTTCGGCTGGCCTGGGATATTCTGGGGACGGAATTCGCCGGGCGGCATATGCTCTATGAGAAATTCTACGCCGGGCCGAGCTTTATAATGGATCTTTACAGCTATCAGGTCGCCGGGTGGGACAAGCTCGATGGCGTCGTCGATGATCTGATGGCGGGGTACGACCTCTAAGGCCTCCCCCGCGATCAAACTTTTTGGTGCTAATCAGTCGGTACGGCTGGTCACTTCTAGCAGGTGAAAGCCAAACTGAGTTTTGACCGGGCCCTGAACTTCATTGACCGGTGCGCTGAACACGACCTGATCAAATTCAGGAACCATCTGGCCAGGGCCAAATGAACCAAGGGCGCCGCCGCTGGCGCCTGACGGGCAGGAAGAATGCTCTTTTGCAACGTCGCCGAAATCAGCGCCGCCAGAAATTTGCGTTTTGAGCTCTTCACAAAGCTCTTCAGTATCAACCAGAATATGTCTTGCTTCGGCCTGGGGCATAAGGTTTCTCCTCAATGAAATTGTCTAATCTTCTATCTCGCGGGTGTTGATAGCGTGTCCTTGGCGTTGCATCAACCGTACGGCTGAACTGTCATTCGCGGCAAACGACGCTCTGCCATGACTCGGCGTTCCGTGTTAGAGCTTTAATAGTATTAAAATTTGAGAATTGCGGGCGGCAATGAGCACACTTCCACGGGAAAACTTTCGCGATTTTATCAACGATATTCGCCTTGATATCAAGTTTCGCTATGTACCATTTCGTGGCTATTATCGGCATCGGTCGCACAAATATATGCGCAAAATCGATCCCGAGATGGGGCTTCTGAAATTTATCGTTGATCCTAAACGGGTTTGTTTGGATGTTGGGGCAAATCTTGGCCTGTTCACCTATTTCCTGTCGCGTTATTCGCCACATGTTTATGCGTTTGAGCCCAACCCGATCCCACTCCGTGTCTTGCGCTACGTCGTTGATAAGAATGTCACTGTGCTGCAAATGGCACTGTCCGATAAAACCGGTGAAGCCGAGCTTGTGGTCCCCAAGGGCCGCAAGGGTTGGTCTAGTAATGGCGCCAGTATAGAATATGACGAAGGCCAAGGCCGTGTCGTGAAGGTGCCGGGTAGTCGGATAGACGACCTAGACTATAAGGATATCGGTTTTATCAAGATTGATGTCGAAGGGCATGAAAAATCGGTCCTCGAGGGCGCGCAGGAAACCTTGGCCCGAGATCGGTCCAATCTGTTCGTTGAAAACGAATTCACGCATGCGGGTGCTGGTGTCACTGATGTCTTTGATATGATGAAAGCGTTGGATTATGACGGCTTTGCGCTGATCGATGGTGTATTTTCGAATATCAGCCGTCTGTCACTTGAAGAGCACCAGATCAACGCTGAACGTGGCAGCCAGGGTAGCTACGTCAAGAACTTCATCTTTATTCCGAAATAGCACTGTTTCGTATCGCCGTCTGGCGTTGCGATATTTTCGGGCTATAGTTTGGTCACCAAATTCATTCTGGAGACGCATCAAATGGATATCCAACTTTACTACGCTCCAATTACCTGCGCGCTAGCGCCTTATATCACCTTGACCGAAGCTGGTGCCGAGTTTGAGGCGGTGCCGCTTAATTTCCGCAAACAGCAGCACATGTCGGCGGAATACCGGGCTATCAATCCCAAGCATAAGGTGCCGCTGCTGGTCGTTGATGGTAAAAAGATGACCGAGAATGTCGCGATCCAGCAATGGATTGCCCGGACCTTCCCGGAAGCAAATTTGTTGCCGAGTGACCCGTGGGATGAGCTGCAGGCGGTGTCGCTGGTCTCATGGTGTTCTTCCGGAATCCATCCCTATCTGCGGGTGATCAATGGTCCGCCCAAGGTCTGTGATATCGCGGGGACCGAAGAGAATATCCGCAGCCATGCCGCCGAGCATGTTTTTGAGTGTTTCCAGATCGCGGAAGATTGGCTCGACGGCAAGGAATATTTCTTTGACCGGTTTACCGCGCCGGATACCAATTTCTATTGGTGTTTCCGCCGCGCTGGCCAGTTCGAGCTCGATCTTTCGCCGTTCAAAAACTGTCAGGCGCATTTTGACCGGATGGAAATACGCCCCAGCGTTCAAAAGCTATTAGCATTTGAAAAAGAGATTCAGGCGGAATTTGCCAAAGCGGCTTAGCGGCGCCTTTGTGTGGCTGATCCCTTCACTCTGACGGCGATCGTCGTCACCTTCCTGTTAGCGGGAACGGTTAAAGGGGTTGTTGGTATTGGGTTGCCGGCGGTGAGCCTTGCTTTGCTCACTGCATTGCTGGATTTGCCAACCGCGATGGCGCTGATGCTGGTGCCGTCTTTCATCACAAATGTGTGGCAGGCAGCTGTCGGTGGCAATGGATTGGCGCTTTTGAAGCGCTTGCCGATATTCTTTATCCTGGCGTTCGGTGCAGTGTGGCTTGGCGGACAAGCATTGATCACAATTGATCTTGACCTGCTCTCGGCTCTGCTAGGCGTTCTTCTGGTGGTCTACGGCGCTTCGGGCCTCGCGAATTACCGGATGACTGTTCGCGCTGGTCAGGAAAGCTGGGCTGGGCCAGTCATAGGGTTCATAAATGGTGTGTTCACCGGAATGACCGGCTCGTTTGCCTTTCCCGGAGTACTCTATCTGCAAGCGTTGGGCCTAAAACGTGACGAACTCATTCAGGCGATGGGGATATTGTTCACACTGTCGACCGTTGGCGTGGCGATCTCATTGCAAAGCAAAGCGCTTTTGACGGCAGAGTTGGGTGTCCTTTCTGCAGTGGGATTGATGCCGGCTATATTGGGTATGGTCTTTGGTCAACGAATACGCCAACGCATGTCTGAGGACGTTTTTCGTCGGGTGTTCCTGATCGCACTCGTTTTGCTGGGCACCTATATTGGTGTTACAGCGCTCTTCCGGTATCTCGGCTAATCCGTCAGCAAAGGCGCGAGAAAATCTCTAAGATTCCCGTCCGAAAATAGATGACCAGAAACATTCGCCGCCGTAGCAGCGGCGACGTCGGTATCCTTGTCACCGATCATCAGGCTTTGTGCCGGATCAATTTGCCATTTTGCTATTAGTCTTAAGAGCATACCGGGCGCTGGTTTGCGGCAATCACAGGTCGTTAGGTATTCTGGCTGTGCTTCTTTGGGATGATGCGGACAGAACTCTAATCCGTCGATATGGGCGTCGATTTTGGCGAGATCGGCATTCATCTGATCGTGCAACGCGTGAACCGCTTGCTCGCCGTAGTATCCACGCCCAATGCCTGATTGATTGGTGACGACGAAGACGAGATACCCTTGATCATTGGCCAGCTTGATCGCCTCTCGGGCACCAGGAATCCACACGAAATTGGCCCAGTCGTGGACATAGCCACTATCAACATTGAGCGTGCCATCTCGATCAAAATATACGGCCTTTTTCAGTGTAGCCTCCTAATACATCATCTGTTTTTGGAACAGCCCTATCGACAGTTCATACTCCACGATATTCTATATCACAGCCGCGGCGCCCGAGAAGGAAAAGCCCGTTTATGTTCCAACCGCTAATCGACACGATCATGACGAAGAGCACCTTTCGGGCTTTTCGGCATCGCGACTTTGCGATTGTTGAAGGGGCGGGTTGGCTCGCTGGTGCGGGTGTCTGGTTTTATCGGATTGGATTAGCAGTTTTCGCCTGGGATCTAACCCATTCGGGGTTCTGGCTCGGCGTTATAGCGATTGCTGAGGCTGGGCCCGGCATTCTGATTTCACCGATAGCCGGAGCAATGGCAGACCGTTACGACCGGTTGGCAATGGCTCGGATCGTTCAGTTTGCAATGATGGGCGTCACCGCCGCGCTTGCGGCTATGACGTTTGCCGGGCTGGTTGATATTTGGATGTTGACCGCTTTTGCTGTGTTGCATGGAATTTGTACTGGATTTTGGACCCCCGTGCGCATGTCGCTTGCGCCTAATTTGGTGCCGCGCGAAGATTTATCGGCGGCCATCGCGACGCATTCAATCCTTTTTAATCTTGGCCGGACACTTGGCCCGGCACTGGTCGCACCCATCCTGGCTTTGTGGGGTGTTGGCGTCGTTTTTGCGATTAATGCTGTCGCGAATTTAATTTTTTCGCTGGCGTTGTTTGGCGTCAAAATGACCAACCCGGATCGCAAGGCGGAAGCGGGCAGGTCGATGCGGAGTCATCTCGCCGAAGGCGTCCGGTATGCAGCCGCACATCCGGTCATCAAATACCTGTTTTTGAATATGATATTCGCATCTCTACTATTGCGAGCCTATATGGAATTGTTGCCGGGCCTGTCAGAAACTGTCTTCGGATTTGATCCGGATAAAGGCGTTCCAATTCTGGTGTCAGCCGCTGGTGTCGGCGCGGTTATCGCTTCGCTTTTGATCGGGAACCTCCGAAAACCCACCGCCATTCTTAACGCCTATCTGTACTCGGTCTTTGGGTCATTGGTTTCGTTGACCCTGTTTGTTTCAACATCGAACTTTTGGTTCGCAGTTTTTTGTACTGTTCTGCTGAGCACTGCCCAGGTCGGTGTCAATATTGCCGGACAAGTGATTGTGCAGGGCGGTGTCCGTGGCGATCTGCGGGGTCGCGTGATGTCGCTTTGGGGGCTGCTTAACCGGTCTGGTCCGGCACTTGGTGCGCTGCTTATCA
>Ga0302117_10001160_pt1 | contig 12448 bp, 8 predicted proteins | sample AG5_322_MG_FD_203112 | JGI IMG/M metagenome (GOLD analysis project Ga0302117, IMG submission 203112) | Marine microbial communities from Western Arctic Ocean, Canada - AG5_32.2 | ecosystem: Environmental > Aquatic > Marine > Oceanic | place: Canada: Western Arctic Ocean | collected 2017-10-01 | reverse complement strand
TGCTCGGAAAGATCGTTCACCCATAAAAAGCTTTGCCCGTACAGTTCAGCAGCCGAACGCAGCATATAAAACATTCCCAAGAAAATAGGCATCTGAACCAGGATAGGCCAGCACCCCGCAAATGGGTTGACCCCTTGTTCCTTGTAAAACTTCATCATTTCCTGATTCATTTTCTGTGAATCTTTTTTGTGTTTTTCACGGAGTTTCGCCATTGGTTCCTGCAACGCCTGCATTCTTTTCTGGGAGCGTGTGGCTTTTGCGGTAAGGGGCCACAGCACCAATTTAAGGAGGATGGTCAGGAAGATAATCGCTAGGCCGAAGTTGCCTAGAATATCGTGCAACTTGTTTAGAAGCCAATTCATCGGCCCAGAAACCCACTCGAATGGGTTAAACTGCATAACCTTGTCCTGTTCCATTCCCAATGAGGAGAGTATCATATAATCTTTTGGCCCTGCATAGTAGAAGCACTCGACGCTTCTGCTTTCTCCAGGAGGAATCTCTCCGAAAGGAATTGAGATGGATCCCGTTACTCCTTGTTCCCTATTGCTGGCGTTGCCGTCAGTACTACGCTCAATTGGCATTCCTCGAACAACAGCATCCTTTTCTTCCTTAGGCCGAAGAATGCTAACGAAAAACTGATTGTTCACTGAAGCCCATTTGGCTTCTGATAATTTCCCCCCCTCGTGAAGCCGGTCGTAGTCATCCATTTCGTTAACCTGAAAAAACTCTTCAGTTTCTCCGTCAATGCGACCACTGCATTTAGCGCACCCCCAGCCCGCCTCTTGAGGGTTTCCCGAATTGAAGTAGCCGACATGCATGTAAGACTCGGCTTGGTCGATGAAATTAAATTTTCGGGGTATAGGGAATGCCGAACCTATGCCGAACCTAATCCTATCGAGCTTTAGGCTCGAGTCACCTCTGTTAATCACGGTTGTTCTATGCCTAATCACATAGGTTTCGTTTGCTTCCCGGAAATATTCGCGACGAATCTCAACGTTGCCCGTGCGATTTAGGAAAGTCACCTTGGAACTCAAGTCTCCACTGGCGATTTCGTAAGCTCTCGAATCGTAGCCTGGTAATGGGTCGTCCAGAGGGTCGCCGTCATGGTTTTCGAACGACATGCTAAATGCATTACCGTCAATGCCTTTGCCATTATCATTCGTAGAGAATATCATGTCATAGCTTTTTTTGAGGCGTTCTGCCTCTTCCAGATGTACCGCACTGATGGCTCCGCCCAGAGTAGTGAATTCAAAAGAAGAGCTATCGCCGACAAGTCCCTCATATGTTTTAACCTCCTGAGGAATCTTCGTAGAAAGAGGTGATGCGTTGACATCCGATCGCATTCCGCCGTCCGCGACATCAATTATGTAGGGTACTGTATAATTACCATCGCTCTGCTCTTGGCGTGAGTTCGTATCATGCCGCTGGTTTTCTTCCGCGTTTTCCTGCTGTACTTTTGCCTGCTCCATATAAAGGTAAGCAGCGGATAGGATTAGGCTGAAGCCAATGAGGTAGTTTTTCATCTGTCGGTTTTAAAGCGTTTGCATGTCTGTAGAAAATCCGACTCAAGCATCGAATAGGGTCGCGAAAAAAAAGTTGAGTGCGGAATTACCACCAAATCGCTTCTCTCGGGCAAAATTTCTTTATGATTCCTGAACAACTCTCTAAAGACTCTTTTAGCTCGGTTGCGCTTGACGGCGTTTCCTAGCCGCCTTGTTACAATTATTCCGATCCTTCTTTCAGCCGTTGGTCTTTCGTCGTCAATAAGAACTTGTGCCAAGAAATGATTCGTCCGTACACGCTTGCCTTTCTGTTTAACGGTTTGGAATTCTTCACGCTTGGTTATGCGGCTTTTAGACTTGAAGCCAAAACCGCAACCGTTGACTGATTTTTGCCTTAAAATAGCAACATCTAGCGGAAGCGACGTGCCACAGAAGCAGTTAAACGCTTACGCCCTTTACGCCGCCGATTCCTTAGGATATTTCGGCCCGCGCTCGTACTGTTGCGTTTGCGAAACCCGCACTTACGAGCTCTGCGCACTTTAGACGGATTATATGTCGGTTTCATTGGTCGTAGGATTTATTGAAAACGATCCATCAAAGCTTGTTTCTGCATAAAGTCAAATCTTCGCTATGCAAAAAACTCGCTTGCCCCAAGTTGGAAAAGGGCGCGAGATGCTCAAAAAGCGATTCAAGAACATTAAAAACCTCACAAACTTCCTCTTATGAAAGAAAACTCATCCTCCGACAAAACTCACGCTTTGGGACGCAGGTCTTTTCTCGCCGCTGCGGCTTCTAGCTTGGGAACTGCAGTTTGTATGGCCAGAGACTGGACGGGAAACATCCCTACGCGATACCCAGATCCCGACATCATCGTACACGACGAGCGTTTCAACAAATACAAACTGGGCAACACTCCCATACAGCGCCTCTACACCCATCCCGACATGTTGTGGGCCGAGGGTCCGGCATGGAACGCCGTGGGTAAATACCTCATCTGGAGCGACATTCCCAACGACGTGCAACTTCGATGGCTCAATGAAGACGGTCATGTCAGCACCTTTCGTCACCCGAGCGGAAACAGTAACGGAAACACCTTTGATTGGCATGGCAGGCAAATCTCTTGCGAACACGGGAATCGACGTGTCGTCCGCTACGAGCACAATGGCAAGGCAACCGTTCTTGCCGACAAATTCGATGGGAAGCAGTTCAATGCCCCGAACGACGCAGTCGTCCATCCGAACGGGGACATCTGGTTCACCGACCCCGGCTACGGTTCGTTGATGAACTACGAGGGCAACAAGTCCGACACGGGAAGCGTCCAACCCCACCAAAAAGAAGCGGTCTACCGTATTGACTCCAAGACAGGGAAAATAAACAAAGTCACTGACGAAATCTTCAAACCCAACGGTCTCTGCTTTTCACCTGACTACAAGACGCTCTATGTAGCCGATACTGGAGCCTCCCATTACCCCGAGGCAGACAAGCAGATCAAGGCATGGGACGTCGTGGAAGAAAAGACACTCAAGAAAGGAAGAAGATTTGCCTCCATGGATTTGAAGATTGGCGAAGAGACCTATGCAGGCATGGCCGACGGAATCCGTTGCGACGTAGACGGCAACGTATGGTCAAGCGCAGGTTGGGTGGGTGCAGGTTATGATGGCGTTCATGTGTTCGAACCTACCGAAGGCAAGCGGATTGGCCAAATCCTGCTACCTGAAATTTGCTCCAACCTTTGCTTTGGCGGCCCTAAGCGTAATCGCCTTTTCATGACCGCAAGCCAATCCATTTATGCCATGTACGTCGAAACCCGAGGCGCTCACATTACCTGAACCCGCAGGATTAAAACTGCAATGGATCGCAGCCCATTTTCGATTTTGAGGCTACGAGCAAGGCATTTACCTTGAGAAAACGAAGCAGCACTTCGGCACCGCCCTTGAAATTAAATTGAGAACTGATCCCGACAGAACTAACTTTTGTCGATCCATGAGATCGCTTCTAGGCTTGATCAAATCGATACGGAAGATTCTGCTGTCCTTGCTGCTTGTCTTCGTTTTCTCGGGGTCTTGGCTTGCTGCTGCTGAAAAAGTTCTCATCCAGCCCTTCGACTGGTCGGGTGTCAACCTGCCCGACCTACCCCCTGCTTCAGGAGAAGTCAAGCAAGCGGGATTGGCCGGACCATTCGTAGGAGTTCACGGCGATGCCTTGCTGGTGGCAGGTGGAGCAAACTTTCCGGATTTACCGCCATGGAGAGGAGGCCAGAAAGTTTGGTGGAACGACGTTTACATGCTAGAGAAAGAAGCGGACGGCAAATCCAAATCCAACTGGTTTACCTCGCCGAGATTAGAACTACTCAAGTCCTCCGCTTACGGTGTGGCCATCTCTACCGAAAAGGGACTCCTGTGCATCGGTGGTTGCGACGCCGAACGGTGCCACGACGACGTCTTTCGCCTTCAATGGTTGCCCGAGGAACGCGAACTAAAACTGCAACGTCTCCCGAACTTACCTCGCCCATTGGCCTTTATGGGAGGGGCAATGGTAGACGACATCGTTTATCTAATGGGTGGACAGGAAAAGATGGGAGGGGACGCCACCAACAACTTCTGGTCGCTAGACCTCTCCAAACCAGACGCAGAGTTGGCATGGGAGGAATTGCCCCCTTGGTCAGGACCACCTCGTATTCTGCCCTTAGCCGCGTCTCAAAGCAACGGAGAGAACGATTGCCTCTATCTCTTTAGCGGTCGCAATCCACATTCGGAAAAAGCGACCGAGATGCTCACCGACGCTTACAGGTTCGATCCCTCGGACAAGACCTGGTCACCACTCGCCGAAATCTCGACTGGCGATGGTCAACCCCGTTGCATAATGGCGGGTACCTGTGCTCCCATCGGCGTTGCCCATATCCTCGTTTTCGGAGGAGCCGATGGTCAACGATTCCTCGAGATCGAAAAGTTGAATGAGCGCATAGCCGAACTTGATAGGAGTGGAGAAGACAGCAACGAAACGAACTCCACCGAACTTGCGGAACTGAAGAGCCAACACCTACGTTTTCACGAACAACACACCGGCTTTTCTCAGGACATTCTTGCTTACCACGCAGTAACGGACAGTTGGACCAAAGTCGGCGAAGCAGAAATCCCATTTCCTGTAACGACACAGGCAGTGGCATGGAACGGGGGAATCGTCATACCTACCGGAGAAACCTCTCCTGGCGTCCGAACGGCAAAAGTTCTCTTGGGAGAACCCCAAAGGAGTGAAGGGTTCGGTCCTCTGGACTATGCGGCGGTAGCGCTTTATCTAGCTTTTCTTGTTTTTATCGGCATACGCTTGGCGGGAAAAGAAAAGACACCGGAAGACTTCTTCAAGGCAGGTGGTCGTATCCCTTGGTGGGCAGCAGGCCTAAGTATCTTCGGAACTCAATTGAGCGCCATCACCTTCATGGCGCTCCCTGCCAAAGCCTATGCAACTGACTGGACCTATCTCTTCGGCAATCTTCCCATACTTCTCGTAGCTCCTCTGATCGTATTCTGCTTTCTTCCTTTTTATCGAAAATTGGACGTAACCACCGCATACGAATATCTTGAAAAAAGGTTCGACGCTTCTGTTAGGTTAGTCGCAAGTGGCTTTTTCATTTTCCTACAATTGGCTAGAATAGGAATCGTTCTGCTTTTGCCCTCTCTTGCCTTATCGGTCGTTACGGGAGTGGACGTCACCACTTGCATCCTAGTAATGGGGGTTCTCTGCATCATATACGTAACCCTCGGCGGCATTGAAGCCGTTATCTGGACAGATGTCCTGCAGGTGTTCGTTCTGCTCGGAGGAGCGGTCTATGTAGTTGCTTCTATTGCCGGAGAAGTGGGTGGTTTTCAGAGTTTAATTGATCAAGCGCAATCCGCCGAAAAGCTTAACTATATAGACCTCCGTTGGGATTTTTCAGAACCTACTTTATGGACCCTTCTGCTTGGGGGTCTCGCAGCTAGTTTAATCAGTTACGGAAGCGACCAAACTGTAGTCCAGCGCTACCTGACGACCAAGGACGAAAAGGCCTCTGCCCGTAGCATCTGGACAAATGCCTTTCTCACCGTCCCCGCAACCCTTCTTTTCTTTCTCGTTGGAGCCGCCCTATACGTCTTCTTCGCTAACCATCCGGAAACCCTCGACCCTCATCTCTCCACCGCCGATGCCATACTGCCCTTTTATGTCGTCGCACAACTACCTGAAGGAATCGCAGGACTCGTGATCGCGGGCGTCTTTGCGGCAGCGATGTCTAGTCTCGACAGCAGCATGAACAGCGTAGCCGCCGCCGTCACAATCGACTTCCATGCCCGTTACCGGCCCAGCTCCACTGCCACCGAAAAGCTCCGTGTAGCTCGTATCGCAACGGTCGCGGTGGGTGTCGCGGGCACGGCTCTTGCCCTCTTTTTGGCGGGTACTGAAATCAAGTCTCTGTGGGATCAGTTCGTCGGCTTCCTTGGTCTCTTCGGCGGAGGTCTGGGTGGACTATTCCTTTTGGCCATCTTCGCCGAAAAAGCCCACGCAAAAGGAACCCTGATCGGCCTTGCGACCTCGGCTGTCGTCGTATTTTCATTAAAAACCTGGCATCCCGTACATTCCTGGTTTTATGCCTTTGCGGGGGTCGCCTCCTGCTTTCTAGCAGGCATCATAGCCAGTTATTTAATACCGAATGGTGATGGTCAATCAACCACGGGTTTGACTTGGAAAACGCGAAACGAAGACTAATTTCGTCGGCTTCCCCATCGGGGTGAGATTTGAGATAACATCTGCGGCTAGGCTTACTGTTTTTTGCATGTCGAAATTGAATCCACCTTACAATAAAACCCACATTAATAACAATACTTTCTAAATTATAGTCACTGGAGATTTCTCTAAACGTTTAGGCCATTACAAAAACCATCATGAAGTTGACCGTACTTCTCGCCATTGCCAGCATTATTTGCAGTAAGCAAACCTTGGCCGAAAAATTCATTGAATATGATCTTGTGGTTTATGGAGGGACGAGTGCGGGAGTTGTCGCCGCAGTTCAGGCAAGAAAGATGGGGAGATCGGTCGTTCTCGTCTGCCCGGACATTCACCTTGGCGGTCTCTCCTCCGGTGGATTAGGCTGGACCGACACGGGGAAAAAGGAGGCTATCGTTGGGCTTGCTCGAGAATTCTACCACCGCGTCTGGAAGGAGTACAACAAACTGGAAACTTGGAAGTGGCAAAAACGTGAGGAATACGGCAACAAAGGACAAGGTACGCCCGCCATCGACGGAGAGAATCGTACGATGTGGATATTCGAACCGAGCGTGGCGGAGAAGGTTTTCGAGGACTTTGCCCGCGATTACGAACTAACCGTCCACCGCGACGAATGGCTCGACCGTGCCCCTGGCATGGGGGTCGCAATCGAGAAGGGTCGCATCACGGCTATCACCATGTTGAGCGGAAACACTTATAATGGTAAAATGTTCATTGACGCCACCTACGAAGGAGATCTCTTGGCCGCTGCGGGCATAAACTATCACGTGGGGCGAGAATCAAAGGAAGCGTATGGCGAACAGTGGAACGGCGTTCAAACTGGCGTCCTTCACCACGGACACCACTTCGGTGCGGTTAAAACGAAAATCAGCCCCTACCTCGAACCCGGCAACCCCTTAAGCGGTTTCCTCCCTCGCATCAACCTCGAGCACCCCGGGGAATTTGGAACCGAGGACAAAAAAATACAGGCTTATTGCTTCCGCATGTGCCTCACGGACCATGCCGAAAATCGCGTCAAGTTCCCAAAGCCAAAAGGATATGATCCCAAGCAATACGAACTACTCGCACATATCCTTGCCTCAGGGTGGAATCAAGTCTTCGGGAAATTCGACCGGATGCCCAATCGAAAGACGGACACGAACAACCACGGTCCCTTCTCCACCGACAACATTGGAATGAACTACGATTATCCGGATGGCTCCTATGAGCGCCGGCGCGAAATCATTGACGAACATCGCGTTTACCAACAGGGCCTTCTATGGTTCTATGCAAACGACGTTCGAGTCCCAAAACTGATTCGGAATAAAATGCGCACTTGGGGACTGGCGAAGGACGAGTTCAACGACAATGACAACTGGCCACACCAGATATATGTGCGCGAAGCCCGACGGATGATCGGCAAGTACGTAATGACTGAGAACGAACTGTTGAAAAAACGGCCCACGCCCGAATCCGTCGGTATGGGGTCCTATACGATGGACTCGCACAACGTGCAGCGCTACGTAACCCCGGAAGGATATGTTCAGAACGAAGGGGACATCGGAGTCTCCACCCGAGGACCCTACCAAATCGCCTACGGTTCCCTCGTCCCAAAGAAAAAGGAGTGCGAAAATCTACTCGTCCCAGTCTGCGTGTCGAGTTCCCACATCGCTTTCGGTTCCATCCGCATGGAACCTGTCTTCATGATCCTCGGACAGTCCGCCGCCACCGCGGCGCTTCTATCTCTCGCCGAAAACCTTGCCGTTCAAGACCTCCCCCTACGCGACGCTTCGCAAACATCTCCTAGCCGAAGGTCAAGTTTTGGAATTAAACATTCCGCCGCCTAAGAACTCGGTGAAGTCCATCAAGCTCGACGGCATAGTGGTGGACGACGGCCAAGCGGAACTTAAAGGCACTTGGACTTCGAGTTCTGCCACCGGACCGTTTATCGGCAATGGCTATAGACACGACGGCAACGAAGACAAAGGGGCTCGCAACGCCCGCTTCAAGGTAAGGCTCAAACCTGGTCGTTACGATGTGCGTCTCGCGTATCCGCCTAACGATAATCGAGCCACAAACATTCCTGTCACCATCGTTCATTCCGACGGCGAAACCACCGTCATCGTAAACCAAACGAAGGAGCCTCCCATTGACGAATCCTCCATCAGTCTTGGCAACTTCTCTTTTACTGAAGCGGCAAGTGTTGTTATAACCAACAAAGGCACAGACGGTTACGTAATCATAGACGCGCTACAGTTCCTTCCATTAAAAAAGTAGTTCTCCCGCTGTCTGAAAGACGCGAAAAACTATCGGCACCTGCCGACTCAGATTGAGTAAGGCCAACCACAAGGGAAATAGTTGGAAGTGCAATTGAAGTCCTGCTGCGACGCTTCCAGGCGGTCGAGCTACAAGTCCAAGGCGCCGCGCCTCGATACGGGAAAACGCTTAAGTCATTAGGTGTTGTTTTTCGGAATGTAAGCATAACTGCACTTTCCTGCTTTTATTACTTATAAATATAATGGACTTCATCATAAAGTGCCAGATTCCGCCTAAAGTAAATTTAGGGCAATTCTCTTATTGTATAAGACAGCTCTATTGTTGCACTATAATTATCAATTATGGGTTTTCATGAATAAAGCATAATATTTATCTTAAAATAAACTTCTGATGAAAAAGAAACGCCATTCAGAACCCGAACAGACACAATATCGCATGCGATACCTCTTGGGAGAAGATGTATTCCCAGTGGAGAAGTTCTTCATGGCCGCCACCGCCGAGCAAGCCTTAGAAATGTTTGCCTATTCCTGCCGCGATTTCGAAACCACACCGGCATTGCTAGATTTCGCTAAATGGAACCGATGGGCGAATGAGTGGGATTTTGAGGTTCCAAAGGAAGTTGCCCAACAACAGATTCAATCCGTTTTAGATGAACAAAATACAGCCAAAGCGGAGACAACTAATTCTAACGGGACAAAGACCACAACTAATAATGGCAAACTCCTGAAAGAGTTGGAAATGTACAAAATAAGGTATAATAACCCTTATTATTTTATCCGAGGCAAACCTAACCCAAAATACAAACGGGAAATTGATCGGATCAATCAAATCGTCAACAAGCATAATAGCTCCGGATAAACTTTCCATTAGAGGTAATCTGCAACAACAGGCTAGAATGGGGTCTCCGTACTGGCAGAACTGAAAGAGGACCAGAAACACTGATACTTCGGGGGCATTACGACTTATAGATGCGTACGAAGATTACACACGACTTCGCAGATGATGAAAGGAAGACCCCCCTGGTGAGATATTTCATGGCTGCTACGCCTGAGCAGGCATTGGAAACATTTGCTTACTCCTGTCGCGGATTCCAATCTGGACTAGAATTGCACGATTTTGCTAGATGGAACAGATGGTCGGATGAATGGATATCGGAGATCACAAAGGAATCCGCACAAGATATCCTACAATCATTATCGAAAAGTTCTGGAGATGAACAAGCGAAGGCAGACCAGTCGGAAAACCCTGCGGAGGTACAAAAGAAAAAACTTTTACTAAAAGAATTAGAAAAATAAGAGAATTTGTACAACGATCCATATTTTTACATGAGAGGGAAACCCAACCCAAAGTACTGACTGCAAATAGATAGGATAAAAAAAGTACTAGGGAAATAGGATAACGACAGTCAGCGAGCTAAGAATTCGAACAGGCACCGATTCAATTTTTGTTTTCTTGGCAAAGGAGAGTGAATGGAAGCTCACTTAGGCCACGGCCAGAGTCGCTAAATGATTTGCCCTTTCGAAAGGGGGGGTGCTAGAATTATGCTAATAATATTACATGCTTGAGGGTGACTTTGTATGCTCTTGGTCACACATCGTAGTATTTCCCCAGACTTTTTCGATCTGGAACAAACACATAAACTTTATGAGCAAAAGTACCTTTCGAATCATTCAAAGATGATCGAGAACGCACGGCAAATACAAGATGTCGAAAGGATTCTGCAACTTGGGGTCAAAGCTGCGATAGAGGATCTGAAGTAACAAGTACCATCAACTAGAGGTTCAAGAACATGGGTTTGCTACCGCGATGAAAAAAGTCCAGTCCGAGTCCGTTACACTTAGTGAAATGGAAGCCAAACTAGCGGTACTGGATCGAAAACTTCAGATTCAAAGACGCGTGCAAGATGTTTTCATTCAAATAGCCCTTCAACAAGAACGAGATGAACCTCTTCACCAAATGACCTTTGCGTACCTGGGTATAAAAATCGACGATTGGGCTAAATCCCGGTTCACCAAGCTGAAATGATTTTCGTTAGACATGAATCAGTCCTCTCTTCGATCTTTCGATTGAGAGGTGGACGCTAAGAGAAGAACGATTCTGTCATGCCCCTAAAAAATTCTTAAGGACTTGGCCTTCGGAAAGTGGGAAGGGGCGACCGAGGGAATCGTGAAAATGGGAGTGTGGGTCTAGTCCTAGTAGGTGGTAGATAGTGGCAGTGACGTCAGAGGGTGACACGGGATCCTCGACGGGTTCGGAAGCGATTTTGTCCGACTTTCCGTACATTTGGCCGCCGGGCACTCCCGCCCCGGCCATCCATATAGTGTTGCAGCGCCCCCAATGGTCGCGACCCGCGTTTTTATTTACCTTGGGCGTCCGACCGAACTCGCTGTTCCAAACAACTAGGGTATCCTCTAGCATGCCGCGCCCTTCAAGATCATTGAGAAGATGGGCAATGGGCTGGTCAACTTGTGGAACTAGACGGTCCTTCAGGCCCTTGAAGTTTTCCTTGTGCGTATCCCAGGTGGTATCGACGCCTGGTTTGTCGCGGTGCCAATAGACGGTAACCAGCTTAACCCCTGACTCGAGAAGGCGGCGGGCAAGCAAAACGCTTTGACCAAAAGTACGCATGCCATATCGTTCGCGTTCAGCCTCGCCCTCGTCTGCAAGATCGAAAGCATCGGCTACCTTGGGGGAGGTGAGAAGGTCGTATGCCAACTGGTTGACGGCGTTGAGGTCGGATACGTCCAAAGTGGAAATCAGAGTTCGTCGGAGGTCATCAAATTGCTCGGTCAGTTTTACCCGATTACGAAGGCGAGTGCGATCAAGCCCTTCAACGGGAGACATGTTGGGCACTTGGAAATCAGGTTCGTCGGGGTGTCGATTAAGGACAAAGGGATCGTAACGGCGGCCAAGAAAGCCTGCGTTCTGCCCCGGTGTAACGAATCCGGCGGTGGTGCCGATTACTTCGGGAAGAGCCACGAAAGTGGGCAACCCATTGGTAGTAGGAGAAAACTTGCTGAGAATGGAACCGACATGAGGATAGTCTGATGGCCGGGCCCCGAAATTTTCACGCGATTCGGGATGCTTGTGCCCGGTCAGCATCCAATGGGCGCCAGTGGAGTGATTGTTCTCGGTATGCGTCACCGAGCGGATGAATCCGATTTTGTCGGTCACGCCGCCGAGCTTAGGCATAAGTTCGGAAATACGTATACCGGGAGTCTGGGTGCGGACGGGATTGAATGGACCTCGCAACTCGGAGGGGGCGTCGGGCTTCATGTCGAAGAGGTCGATGTGGCTGGGTCCACCCCACATGTACAGAAGCAGGCAGCGCTTGGCCTTGCCGAAAGTACGCGACGATTGCCCCGTTTTCTTTGACGCAAGCAGGGAGGGAAGGCTCAACCCGAACGGGGCCAATCCGCCGATACGCAGCATAGCCCGGCGAGTAAGGCCGTCGCAACAGGCCTGGGTAGGGCTTCCTCGAAGCTCGATCATGGACCGAATTAAATTCAACGAAACTAGGTCGAGCAACGGGAAAATATACTTCCGACAAGTATTATCGTCACAGGACAGTGAAGAAAGAGGTTGAGATGCTGGCCCTCTCTTGAGAAAGTAAAGCCATGAAAGTTGCTCCATTAGCTATTCTCACTCTCGCCAACGCATTTGCCTTTCAGGGTTGTGGCGGCAACTCCGAACCTTCGGGATCGGACCCTAGCGGAGGCAATTCCACATCCGCATCGATCACCGCCCCTGCTCCCGTTTCAATGGGGACGATTCTCAGCGAAGTTGAGGATAGCGGTGTGAAGGTAACCTTTTTCTTGGCGAAGGGGGAAAACGGCAAACATTGGCTTCGGGCAACCTTTTCCCCTCTGGAAATTGGTTATCACGTCTACTCCAAGGATTTGCCCGCCGATGGAATCGATGGAATCGGTCGCCCT
>Ga0302117_10001159_pt1 | contig 12453 bp, 6 predicted proteins | sample AG5_322_MG_FD_203112 | JGI IMG/M metagenome (GOLD analysis project Ga0302117, IMG submission 203112) | Marine microbial communities from Western Arctic Ocean, Canada - AG5_32.2 | ecosystem: Environmental > Aquatic > Marine > Oceanic | place: Canada: Western Arctic Ocean | collected 2017-10-01 | reverse complement strand
CGGGGAGCACTGAAGTCTCTTGCTACAGAATCAATTTCGGCTTTGAGCTCGTCTATCTTGCGCACACTAAATTTCTTTTCGCGATACATGGCGCAGAAGGTGCAACGGTTCCAGCTGCAGCCCAGCGTGGCCTGCAAAATCAAACTATTCGCCTCGGAAGGTGGACGAAACACTGCACCTTGGTAATTGAGCATGCTACAATTTTACTATGTCATGCAGGAAGTGGATACTTTTAACTTTGTTAGTTAGCGGATGCGGTGAAGCCCCAAAAGCTACAGCTCAAACCTCTGAGCCGAGTGCTCAACCTAGCGTTCAACCTAGTGCTTCGCCTAGAGTTCAGCAACGAGTGAATTTCGGCGTCACTATCGCGGGAGCAGAATTCGGCAGCGAGGCGCTGTCCTTTTGCAACGAAGCTCCAGGAGTCTTGGGTGTAAATTACTTCCATAACAAGCCATGGACATTCGATTGGTTTCAGGAAGAGGGCGTCGATTTGTTCCGTATACCTTTTCGCTGGGAACGCATTCAGCCTCAGCTTGGAGGCCCACTCGATAAGGTCGAGCTCGACCGCTTAGTGAGAGTCGCAAAATGGGCCGAGGACAAAGGCGTAAGAGTGATATTTGATATGCACAATTTTGGCCGCTACTCGATTCGCTTCCAAGATAAAATAGTTAGTGCCGTAATTGACAAGAAATATGATTCGCAGGTTCTAGTAAGTAGCGACAATTTAATCGACGTTTGGTCAAAAATAATTCGGGCGTGCGACGCAGTAGAAGTTACGCCGTGGGCACTTGGCCTGATGAATGAGCCGCATGACATGGGGCTTGGTAACTGGCGCAAGATATCGCGCAGTCTGGTGACGGGCATTCGCGCGATGGGTAGCCATCACACTCTGTTGGTGGCTGGAGATGGGTGGTCGTCCGCTGAAAACTGGAAGAAACATCACGGCGCTAAAACTTGGATTGAAGATCCGCTTGATAAAGTAATTTACGAAGCTCACGTTTACTTCGACCATGACGGAGCAGGCAGATACGGTTTAAGCTTCAGCGAAGAATTACGCCGCGATCCGAAAATATATGATCGTCCGCAACAACGACTGGCGCCTTTTTTGAAGTGGTTAAAAAAGAATAACGCGCGGGGGATTATCGGCGAGATAGGTGTCCCGAATTCTATTAAACCATGGGAGAGCATTGTCCTAGAGGCGATGGTGTTGCTGCAACAACACGACGTCGAAATGGTTTATTGGGCGGCCGGAGAATGGTGGGGTGATTACCAGATGTCCATTCAGCCACCTGTCGAAAATTCACTAGGCAACGATTTGTTCAGAAGCCTCAAGACGAATTAACTTACTTCTTGTCGTTGCGTGCCGCTGGGTCCAGCGCGCCACTGCGAATAATACCCATTAAGCGCTGATAGTGCTTATCCGCACGCTGATGTTCGCCCAGCTCCGCCAAAGTGTCGGCGACTTGTAGGCGCAGACGACGGTTGTCCTCGTCGACGGTGAGCGCGCTCTCCATTAGCTCTATGCCACTTACCACTTCACCTGCCTTAGCCAAGACGTTGCCGAGTTGCGCTGTAAGACGCGGGTTCTCAAAATCAGTATCAATCAACATGCGCTTAATGCTGAAGCACGGCGCCAGTTGCTCGTCGCTGATGAGATCTAATGCGGACACTGAGTCGAGGTAGCCTAACCAGACACGCCGATCGTTAGGGTGGCTTTCGAGGAGTACCATAAATTGTTCTGCGGCTTCGGCGTGGCGACCGGCCGAGAGCAGAGTTTCTGAATAGCTAGTCAGAATTTCTACGTCGCCAGGGTAGAGGTCGCGCAGTTTGCTAAAGATAAGGGAGGCCTCTTTAGGGAACTTTTGCGCTGACATTACTTGCCCATAGAGAACACCGGCGTCACGACTGTTTGGATCGATGTCGAGCGCGAGCAAACATTCTTGTTCAGCAGCCTTGAAGTTCTTTTGCGCAGCATGTATTTGTGCAACGCGAATGTGTGCGGTAATGTCGGTGCCAGACGTTGCGTAAAGTTTGGCCGCAGCTTCTAGGTCGCCACGAGCAAATAATACGGCAGCGTGTTCGGCGAGCACATCGGTAGACACGTCATAGCTTAGCTCCAGCTCTTCGAAGTAGGCAATCGCTTGCTCGGCGCCACCCTCTACGCGAGTTGCGTTACGCGCTGCGGCAAGCAATATTTCTGCCAGGTCAAGATTTCGCGCTTGTTCTGGATTGGCTTTAATCCCATCGAGCACACTCTGGAAAATTTCGGCAGCATCATTGACGCGATCGACGTCTACTAGTAAGTTGCCCAAAGCAAAGCGTAAGCCGAGGTTGTCTGGATCGAGGCGTAACATCAAGCGAGTTACGCTGTCTGCCTCATCGCGGCGACCTTCGGCAAGGAGAACATCCATAAGCATGTTCATTTTTGCAAAGCTTGTCTCTTCGTCTATTGTTACGTGCAGTAATTCTTCAAAGCGTTCGCGGTCGGTGCGAGTTTGCAAGCCACTCTCAACCATTTCGCGCAAGAAGATGTCGTCGCGGTTAATGAACTGGAATAGCGACAAACTACCAGGAATCAAAAACGCCGCGCACAATAAAGTAATGGCAATGGGCTGATAGATAGGGGCATTGCGGTTGCCTCCTGTATTCCCCAACACCGATTGCATTGGTTTCTCGCTTGCAGCCTTGAGTAAATCGTGAATCAGCGAGCGCGATTGACCGTCAAAACTTATGAAGCGGAACACATGCTCTTTCTTGATTTCAGGACCAATGATGTGGTCGGTGATTCGCGCCACTTCGAAGATGCCACTTGCTTTTCCAAAGGGTGTCTGCACACGGAATTCGTAATTCGAGCCGAGCTCTAATTCTTCATGTAGCAAGGCGCGCAACCCAGAGCGACTGACGTCTTCGGTAGCGGCTTCGATTGTCTCTACCGCGCCGTTTGCGTCCGTGCTTTGCTTGGAAATACCGAGGGGTAAATGATAGGATAATCGGTTTTCTTTGCGTCTATGCCATTGGCTTGGGTCGGTTAACCAACTTAAGAATCGGCCTTGCTTCGCGTTAGATTTTGCGAACTCATGGTACTGCATTGGCACTACGAAGTTCATAAGTGCGTCCATTAGCATGTCTATTGATCCGTCCGGCACATCGATAAACACCGCGCCATAGGTTGACATGCTGATGGTGTCTTTGGTGCGCTCTAGCAGAGGATCAATTGCGCCAGTATTTGAGTGCTGAATACGCCCCGGTATGGCGACGACCGTGCCGCCAATCGAGATATTAAACTCTCCTTCAGACCCATCTGGGTAGTCCTGGAAAGCGACAAAGCCAACGCCCTTCTCGTTAATGTCGCTTGTGATACCAGCGCCCGAGAACTCCTCCCCATCGGGGCCAGTTAGGCGAAAGCTCACAGGTAACCCTGCGCGGTGACGATACGAATAACGTTTGTTCTCGGCGGCCAGTGATCTGCGGATTACTATCCACGCCAACCACATCTGATAGATTGTTAGTGGTCCAGCGATGGCCAAGCCAAGGAGGTCGGGGCTCGAATCAAACATGACTCGGAACGTACCCCAAATGACGGATAGGCCGCCAATCCCGAATATTAAAGCTTGCGGCATTAATAAGGGCGCCAGCGACGCGTTGTCTTGACGACCGCGTTTAGAGGTGACAACAAATTTTGACTTCTTGTGCTTAAAGAGCGCTCTACAACAGCCTCGAATGTTTGTCCAGAAAGTCATCATTGCGAAGATCTCTATGTTCAACAAGCTTGCGTGCTTCCCAGAGATTATTCGCAGTACAGCATGAGTAATAACGATGTAGAAAATTAACATCGCGACAATCGGGGCAGTAAATTTAGTAAATGGAGCCACGCCCGTGAATAACAACATCATCGGTGTCAGGTAAACGGCCAAGCGCGTAAAGCCGCTAAACCAGTGAACAATGGAGGCCCAGAAGGATAATCTTTGCGCTAGCGTCAGGCCACGCATAAACAGTGGGTTGTCATGCCATAAAATCGAAACGTTGCCTTCTGCCCAACGCAAACGTTGGGAGTGGAAAGTAGTAACGTCGGGAGCCGCCATGCCAGCGATGAGTGATTCAGAAACGAATAGCGAGCGCCAGCCGTTTGCAGACATGCGAATGCCTGTGTGCATGTCTTCGGTAATCGTTTCTACAGCGACAAGGCCCACGTCTTCAAGAGCAGTACGGCGAAACATCGCCGCAGAGCCCGCGAAAATAACGGAATTCCAGTGATTGCGTCCTGGTTGAATTTGTTGGTAGAACAGCAGACCCTCTTCCCAGTATTTCCCTTTCGAGTAGTCAACGGATGACTGAAAGTTCTCGAAATTGTAAAAAGCGTGTGGCGATTGCACGAAACCCAATTTGGGATCGTGGAATAAGCCAAGCATACGCTCAATGAAATTTCGTGACGGAATGTGGTCGGCATCGAGTACCACGACAAACTCACCTTCGGTGATTTCCAGGGCATGGTTTAGGTTGCCCGCCTTTGCGTGGCGATTTTCTTCACGTGCGATGTAGTCGACACCTAATTCTGCAGCAAGTTCGCGGACTTCTTGGCGGTTACCATCGTCCAAAAGGAAAGTCCGATGATTGTAGTTCATCGCTTTTGCTGCGTTAACTGTTGCACGCAGTAGCGACGTATCTTCGTTGTAAGTCGGGATGTAAACATCGACTGTGACGTCTTCGAGCGGCTCTAGCTGCGGTACATTCTCAACCTCCCATATTTGGAAGAAATAAAGCATCAGGCTGATTCCGCCAGAGAATTCAGCGAAAAGCAGTAGCATTGAGGCGAAAGTCGCGTAACTACCGTCAAGATTCAGTGTGAACATGACACGGAACACTAAATAGCCCACTGTGGTGAGCACCGCGATTATCATAAGCAACTTGCGAACAAAAGGCGGAACCCCCGTGCGTGAACTCTCCGCGTGAGCGTAAGAGCCAACATTATAATCATTTACGGGCTTCAAATTCTTAAATCTAATTCAGGGGAGGGGTGACGCAAAAGGGTTCGCTATAGCGAAACGTCTCCCATAGGATATCCCATATCCACAAAAAATGTAGACAAAACTGAAAGATACGCAGCTCATCTACGCCTAAAGGCACTTTGCGGGCCTAAAGCGCCTTTATTCCCTTAGAAGCGATAGTCGAAGCCGAAGAATGCACTAGTTGAATTGTAGTAAGCAGAATTTAGCAGGCTAGTTTTAACCAGCAATGACGTATGGTCATCGAAATCATAATTGAAGGTTGCCCGGATGTTGTCATAATTATCACCTTCTGAGTCCCAGATGCTGGAGTATGCCAGGTCATACCAAGTTTGATTCGCCCCTTTGAAGAAGTCTTTTCCTATCCACTGGCGCCATCCAATAGATGCGGCGTAGGAGGTGTATCCGTTTGGTGCAAAATAGCGAGCAGCACCGACATCCTCTTGATAGTCATCTTGATTTTCGTTGCCGAAATCTTGGTAATCGTAAACCAATGAAACCTTGAGCTCTTTAGGCGGCAGAGTGATATTTAACATATTTGCCACATGAAGCCTAAGGAGTGAGTTGTCGTCCGAGTAGCTCGCAGTGGTTAATCGGATATTTGACTCCCATGCGCGATTAACTAAGTATGTTAATCCGATATCTACACCGTTCCGAGATACAGGGTTGCTGGCGTTTAGGCCACCGAACCATGCAGCATCGACCCCATACTCGCCACCTGTGTCTAAATTTGAATCCCTCTCTTCGTCATTGTAGGATAGCAGAATTCTATGGTCTCTCTCTGAAACAAGGCTGTTTTGATTTTCAATAACATTCTCACTAAAAACGCTGGCGAATAGCGTAAGCTCATCATCCAAAGCAACGTCAACACCAATATCGTAGGTCATTGATTTATCAAGGTCATTTACATACCCTTCTAAATTAAGGTTAGAGTGAACTAGAAACCGACTGGCCCCTTGATCGTTTTGCTGCGGATTGTTCTTGTAGCCAATAGTAAAGACGTTTCCCGAATACCCATCCCTTCCAATCTCTTCATCGGGAATTTGACCAAACCCTGGTGATAAATCTAGTTTCGTGTAGGTTAACGAGAGCTTCTCATCGACATCTCCTAGGGGTAGTGATGTCCCCACCGAGAACTTACTTATAGCTAAGCTTGAGCCACTATCAGAGCCTGTATTGCTCTGATTGCGCCCAGTTGAGTCTTGGTTTATAGATTCGAAAGCAGTGTGAAAGCTAGGCGTCAAGTCATGAGTGTTACGCGACAAAGCTATCTGCGCTTCACGGTGATTAGGATTAATCTGTAGGATGCTCTCGTAAGCATCTATCGCCTTAGTCGTCTGGCCGGTGTTGCTAAGCGCTTGAGCTAAATCAAAACGCGCCTCTTGGTTGGAAGGCTCTGTTTCTATTAAACTACGCAGTAAAGGGATTGACTTGTAGTACTGACGGTTCAGCAACATTGCTTTCGAGCGTTGTTCGAGGCTAGCGATAGTTTCAATCTCGGCATTGGCTGCACCAGTCAAGTGCCGACCTTCGACATCTGCAGCAGTCGGCATGCCAGTGCCGCCAAAACTAAACGCTTCAGCCTCTGCTAATTGCGCGTATGTTGCAGTAGCAGATTCGGGGTCTTGCGACCATGTTTGCGCGCGAGCTTTTTCACGAATGGCAACGGAGTAAGTCGGATCGTGCTGCAATATAAGGTCGTAACTTTTTACAGCCTCATCATACAGCTTCATTGACGCTTGTATGCGTGCCACGCCAAGGCGGGCACGTATGTTTGACGGTGCTTGGCGCAACAAGCGATCGAAGTCCGTCAAGGCAGATTGAGTCATGCCTTCACCCCGCAATGATGCTTTGGCTTCGCCGCGGCTCACTAGAGCCGCTTGGTTGCCAGGATCCCAACTCATGATTTGGTTGAACAATTCAATCGCTAATTTATAGTCGCCATCGTTTGCGGCTAGTTGACCTAAATTCATGAGTAGCCTAAAGTCGGCACCCATGCCTGCCATGCCTTGTTCAAGTAATGCCGCGTTCGCACTATCTGCGCCCGTAAGGCGCGAATCAGACTTTGCTAAGCCATAGCGCGCTTCTGGAATTAGCCCGCCGTATGGGTCCTGCAAAACTTCATCGAATAAAGTTTTAGCGCGTAGACCTTGGTTTTCTGCGAGATATGCCTCAGCTAAAGTTGTTTTTACCGCAAGCGTACCGTATGAAGTAGCTGGATTCTCTTTAAGGAACTGTAAGCATATGTGTCGCGCTTCAGTCGCCATGCCACGTTTAATGTAGGATCGAGTTAATACTACAACAGCCTCGAAGTCGCGCGGGTCGCTATTCATTAAACTACGGCAATGAGCAGCCGCTTCTTGGTAGCGTCGCTCAGCGAATAAACATCTCGCTAGTTCGAGCCTAGCATTTTGGCTGAACGATGAATTGTCCGGTACCCTTTTAAGTTCGGCCTTTGCCTTCTGGTATTCGCCGCTCTGGCAGTATAGTTTGCCTAACGCAAGACGTATCTCAAAATCAGCTGCGTTGTCCTCAAGAAGGCGCCGATAAATCTCTAAGGCGTGGGCATACTCGCCGGTCATCGAGTGGTACAGGCTTTTACTTTGTAGATAACTGCGAGAGTCTCGGTCTAATTCAGCGCTCGCAAGAATTTGCAAAGCTTTGTTTGGCAAGTGCGCGGCAAGGTGTAAGTTAGCATTAGCGATTAAAGCAGCAGCATCGTTTGAGCTCGCGCCGAGTACACGTTCGTTAAGCTCAATCGCAGCCCGGAAGTTTCCAGAGTCGCGCATAAAATAGGATAACTCTAGCAAGGCAGGACTGTCAATTTCGTCTAAGCTGGAAATTTCGCGCACAAGGCCAATCGCTTCGACGTGGTTACCAAGCATGGTGTGCGCTCGTGCTAAGTCTGCCAACACGGTAGAATCAGTCGGATCGTCTTCACGTAATTCGGCGAGTATCGACAAAGATTCTTGAGGGCGGCGTGTGTCAAGCAATAAAGCCACCATCAATTGGCGAGTAGCCGGGTCGCTAGTATCAAGACCTTGCAAATATTCCTGGTAAACCTCGGTAGCTTTTTCGAAGTCGTTATTCCATGCGTGAATGCGCGCCAACATAATCCCGGCTTCAATTAGCTCTGGATCGATAGCCAGTGCTTTTCCGAGTTGCTCGGCAGCAAAGCCTAACTCTTTCATTTCCATGTAGAGATTCGCTAAAGAAATACGTGCGTCGGTGTTGTTAGCGTCGACGCGAACGAGCGATTCGTATTGCGTAACGGCTTCTAGCAAGCGATGTTGCTGGGCCAAAATACCTGCGTATTCATTTAGCCCTTCGGTAGAGCGTGGGTATTGACGGAGTAAATCTTCGTAACGCGTTGCAGCATCATCTAGGCTGCCGAGCGCAACCGCGTTGCGGGCACTACTTAACAGTATTTCTTCGGAGCTCACCTCTTGCTCTTCTTGCGCGTAACTAGTGTTACTCAGGGTAACCACGGGGCAGGCAAGCAAAGCTATGGGTAGGTATTTATGCATCACAACATGAGGATACCTAACAGAACAGCCATTTTCTGTATAAATTGACAGAAAATGGCTGTTTATGGAGATTGCCGTTGCTTAATAATTTACGTGCAATTCTTTGGCTACCGTGGATGCCTCAACATAGCCATTAGAGTCGTAGACAATCGCGCTGAAGTGTATGCTCGAGCCAACAATGCTTGATAGGTGTCCAGCGGGGAAATCGATGGTTGCATTTGCATTTCCTACAGGGTCTAGGAAGCCTATATTCCCCCTAAAGAACCCCGGTAGATTGTTCTGAGCAGAGCGGTGCAGAAGGCTGCTATCGGCAAGAGGGATTTGAATTCCCTGATTGGTTTGCCATGGATCGAGGCCGTTGATTGTTACCAATATCTGGTAAACCTGGCCAGCCATGTCTCGCGGCATATCTACTTTGAGGGCAACACGCGTCGGGGCGCTTGATGAGACATTGTCGCCGCGCGGCATTTCAAGGCCGTCGATGAAGACATAGCGTGAAATTATTGAGCCCAGAGTCGGCGATGATGACAGTATTAGCAGATCAACAAAACCGTAACGGTTTAAACTGCCTGAAGCATGAAGCGATCTTCCTAGGTGCGATGTTGTGTCATCGCCTACAGCGCGGAACAAAACTGCGTCGTTCTCGCCAGATATCAGAGTGGCAGACCCACGACCGCCTTCGGCGTCTGGTGCGCCAATGAACACGTCAGGCCAGAAATCGCCATTGGTGTCGCCTGTAGGAGCTATCTTTATACCGAAGCCGTCGCCCATTTCGTGGCTTTGGTAGTGGCGAATGACCCTGTTGGTTAGCCCAGAGTAAACGATTACACCGCCTCGTCTAAGAACCGGGTCGCTTTGGAAAGCAGGATGGCCAATTGCGATATCGGGATAACCATCGCGGTCGATGTCGCCAACGCCAGCAATGCTGAAGCCAAAGTGCTGACTACGACGCCGCCCTTGAAAGTGCGCCATAGGTGAGCCGTCGAGACCTGAGAAAACATCGACGGTGCCGGGGTAGCCACGACCCAAAGTTGAATCGTAACCAGGAGCGCTGATCAATATATCAGGGTAGCCATCGCGGTTAACGTCGTCTGCGGCAGCGACTCGACGGCCAAAACCAGAATGAGCATCAACGCCAGTGAAGGTGTACAAGCTCTGACCAAAATTAGGGTCGCCGTTCCATGAACCAGAGAATACGTAAGCAGCGCCAACGTGTTGCTGACTGGGCAAGCGGGTGCCAGGAGCGCCAATAATCACATCGCGAAATCCGTTGCGATCGACATCGTCGACACCAGCAATCGAAGCGCCAAATTCTGCCCCGGCGGTTTGGCCATACCAGATCTTGATTATTTCTCCGGTAGAGCCAGAGACTAATGCTGCTAAGCCGCAGCGATTGCGGCCGTTGGCTGATGCTGTTGGAGCGCCGATCAGAATGTCAGGAAAACCATCGGAGTTGATGTCTCCTGCGATAATAACCTCTAGACGGCTGCCGTAATCGGGGCCGCGGTTTTCCTTGATAAACATGATTTCGCCAGTTAACCCCGAAATGACGTATATGCGAGCAGAACGAGCACCAGTAGCTGGTTCTTCGAAAATGCCAGCCGCAATGTAATCGGAATATCCGTCGTTGTTTATATCGCTAGAAATAAACACATCATTGGCGCCAGATATCGAAGCGCCTGGCAGACTAATGTGGTGACTGCTTTTTTGCTGGACCTTAGCGTACCAGCCACCACCTTCGGCGACCTGTTGAGCTGAGATTGAACCCACGCTAAGGCCTAATGCCAGAGCTGAGAGAATGATTGCCTGAGAGGTAAGTGAAGAGTTCATATAGGGGATGCTCGGAGAAGGTTCGCTCATGTGGGGGGCTTGTTTCTCCTTGATGCCCCGATAATAACATTAATCAGCTGATTTCTGTCGGAGAATCTTGGGATAAGTTTAGAGATCTTCAAAAAAATAGGCTTGATTATTCATTATTGAGTTTGCCATTTCTTTGCCCTTATCTTGGCTAATAGAAAGTAGGAAATCAATTGCTTGTTGCCTGACTAAGGGGTTGTTATCGAATCGAGCGATTCGCTCAACTACAGCTAAGTCAAGTACTTGTGCGTTTTCGCCGGTGCCAGAGACGAAGTAGGCGTTGAGCAGTTGTTGCCGTAAAGCACCCTCGTTGCTTAGCTTAAGCATGGTCATTGTGCGGGAACTAGACGCCAGCGCATCATTCACTAAACTAGCCTGAAGGCTTGTAAATTCGTCAATTTCAGCATAAAGAAGTAATTCAATTGCGGAATAATCGCGCTGAGCAATCTTGCAGAAAGCCCCTAAAATCTGCACTTTATGCTGATTTACTATATTTTTAAGAATTTGTGCCGCCTCATGTACGGGATAGTCATCGGCAACCTTCTCCGCGAGTAGCTTTTGTTCGGAATGAGCTAAATGGCCATAGAAATCGGCAAAGGGAAATAATGCGCTAGTATGTTGGCTGGGATGTAGTGCGGCAAAGGCTGTATACCTAACCTGAGATGATGGATCATCTAAGAATGGCAACACCAATTCGCCACGGCCATTTAGTACTGCAGCAGGAAACGCAAGGTCTAAGGCATGCATAAACAACATCGCCTGCCAGCGGCAGCGATGGGTCGTGGCGTTGTCGATACTTATGGGTCGAACGTCAAGAATCATTGGCAGGTCTTCTTCATTCAGCACTTTCTGCCCCAACAATGCCATCGCCACAACTTCGGCGGCAAACTCGTTATCGATACAGGAAGCAAACAAGTCATGCAAGAAGGCACTCCAGCTATGTGCAGGGTGCGGCAATTGTTTGAAGCCCACTAAGTACGCACGGCATTGTGACTTGAGGGCGGCCTTGTCCATACCAATCTTCGCGTCTTGAAGTTGCTGGAGAAAAACAATAAGCGCCTCGTTGTTAAGTGACTTCGCAACGGCTTCGCGAGTAATGGGCACCTTTAGCGCGTTGATTCTATTTACAATATTTTGTCGTGCCGCTGCCTTTTCGGGAATCACGTTTTCGGCAGAAGGGGTCTCTTGAAATAGACACATCGCCAAGAGGCAGCCTATGCTGGCAATGATCATTAGTAAGCGCATGGCAACTCAATGTAGAAGGGGTAAAACCCAGGTAGTTGATGGGATGTAGAGTGGCGACACAATTCGTCATCTTTGTCGCACACGAACTCGAACATTAGGGCATGTGAGTTGTCGACATACTCAAAAGTCATATTAGGTTTTGCAACGACAGATGAATAGGGGGGCTCCCATATTACGGATAGCGGGCAGACCGGATCTTCCCATGTCAAATCTAGGCCAAAGCCTTCGTAGTGAAGAAAGCCAAATTCGCATGCCGCCATTTGCGTGGGGGTGAAGGTGGCATCAACCATTTGCACCCCCATGTCAGGGCATTTGTCCACCAGTGGTGTTGAACCAGGCGATTGCAGCAAAGTCGCAGCGGCCAAAGGGGCGCATAAAGCACCGATTAGCCAAGGAATCAAAGGTGTGGATTTTTTCATACACAAGGTAGACGCCTTAAAACTCAATCGGCACGTTATAATTTGCGACCATTCTTTAAGGAATAGACATGTCACAAATTAAAACAGATGTAGTTGTTCTCGGTTCTGGCCCTGCAGGCTACGTAGCCGCCATCCGCTTGGCCGACCTCGGCAAGAAAGTAGTTTGCATAGAGCAAGATAGCATCGGAGGTACTTGCCTTAACGTAGGCTGTATCCCGTCCAAGGCTCTAATCTCGGCGGGGCACTTCATGGAATCAACCAAGAATGCGGCCGACATGGGCTTCACTGTTGAAACCCCGAAGCTAGATCTTAGTAAACTGATCGCCTGGAAAGACACCATTGTTAAGCGTCTCACTGGCGGCGTCGGCGGCTTGTTCAATAACCGCAACATCGAATTGATAA
>Ga0302117_10001157_pt1 | contig 12483 bp, 13 predicted proteins | sample AG5_322_MG_FD_203112 | JGI IMG/M metagenome (GOLD analysis project Ga0302117, IMG submission 203112) | Marine microbial communities from Western Arctic Ocean, Canada - AG5_32.2 | ecosystem: Environmental > Aquatic > Marine > Oceanic | place: Canada: Western Arctic Ocean | collected 2017-10-01 | reverse complement strand
GTTTATTATTCCTTTGGTGGCAACAGCAATTGGATTTCTATGTTTTACGGTAGGCGTTGATTTGGTTGTTGTTGGCTGCCAGCTAAACACCATCCCATTCCTTCGGCTGCTTTCCCGCGAGACAATCAAATAAGCTGAGCATTCGGCCGAGCCATGCACTTAAAGGGTCGTCACCACCCAGAAGTTTCAAACGCGTCATGGTGCGCGGCCACAACAATGCCGCCGCGACAACATAGTCAGGGTAGAGCGGCGCAGCACCCGATAGAAACGGCTGGTCGTCCAAACAGGTATGCAACGGGCTCAAACCAGCACGGAACCCTTCCACCTTTTTTTCGCGGTCCCCGACCATCTGCTCGAGGGTTTCTCCGAAACGAGCTTCACGGCTTTCCCGAAAGTACGGTTGGTCGGCAGGGTCCAGCCGGTCGTATATATCTTTGATTATAACATTCAGCAGCGGGAAACTGATCGCCCGCATACCCCAGCGTTGCAAGAACTGACTGTAGGACCGGCCGGGGCCTTGGGCGCCCCCCGCACCGAACAGCGACGGCGTGTTGGGATAGGTGTCTTCCAAATAATTTGATATGATCCAGCTATCGCAAATGTGCTGGCCCTTATCTTCAATCACGGGGATCGTTTTGTGAGAGCCGTCACCGATCGACGCAATGTCCGTGAACCGGGTTGGCACGGTTTCATAGGGCAACCCTTTATGGGCCAAGGCAAACTGGATGCGCCAGCAATTGGATGAGAAGCGCCTGCCGTCGGCTCCGGCAAGGTCATAAAGCATGATCGTCATGGCGTGCCCCCCAAGTGATATAGCGGCTTTGTTCTATTCTAACTTAATTAAACATGACCGAGACCTATAACTATGACTAGAGACTGGACTAAGCTAACGCAATCCATGATGTAACTTTGCGCACTCTAAAAAACGCGGAAACTAAGTGGCCGACAGCATTGAAAACACGCTCGGTGCTTTTTGCGCCTAATTGGCGAACACTGCCTCGTGAAGACGCAGGGTGAACCGTGCCTGAATGGATCTCGGCGCTGATAAGCCCCAACCAGAACCCTAAAAACGAATCTGCGGCTTAGCCTGCCGCCGGCTGGTTGTTCCCTTGTTTCGTAAGGCTCGGCCCCCTATGCTGCCGCCGTTTTTCAGGCTACCGCCATCGGCCGGCTCGGCCAGTTTCTTTACCCTCGCGCACATGGCGCACAAGAAAGGCAGATGATGAGCAAAGCAAAAGACGGGGACAACGTCACCTTTCACTATACCGGGACGCTATCCGACGGTACTCAATTTGATTCGTCCATCGGGTCAGATCCTATGGGGGCCAAGCTTGGTGAAGGGAATTTAATTCCGGGTTTTGAATCGGCCTTAATTGGCATGACCGTTGGCGACAGCCAAACATTCACGATCCCAGCAAATCAAGCCTATGGCGAGCGCAAAGCCGATCTGGTGCAAACCATGGACCTCGATTCTTTCCCAGAGGGTGGCGCATCGATCGACATCGGTCAGGCCTACGAAATGATGACCCATGATGGGCAGCCGGTGCAAGTTACGGTCACTGCGATTGAAGAGAGCGAAGTGACGATCGACGGTAATCACCAACTAGCCGGACAAGACCTGACCTTTGACCTTGAACTTATGAGAATTGAAGACTGATGAACTTTAGTAATTATGCCCTTGGCACACTAACCGCATTCGCCCTTGGTTTCGTAGGGTCTGCTCTGGCGCAGACAGCCGACACAGTGGTTGCTGAATTAAACGGTACACCGATTACGTTTGGCGAAATCTCGGAGTTCCAAAAAACGATTCCCAATGCGGCTGAAATAAATACCGCCTCCATTCTGCCGCGCATCATTGAGTTCTATATCGACCAGAAATTGATAGGTGCCGCTGCCAAGGGCCGAGGGTTAGAAAAAGACCCACAGGTCCAAGAACAACTGCAACGGTTAGAAGATGAGTTGGTCCGCCAGGTTTACCTGCGCGATGCGATTTCGGACCACATCAACGATGGTGAGATTCGCGCTGCTTACGATAAAAGTATGGAAACCTATGTTCAGGATATGGAAATCCGGGCACGCCACATCTTAGTTGCAACCAAACATGAAGCTCACGCGCTGCAACGCCAGTTATCTGACGGGGCCAACTTCGAAGACCTCGCCCGTGACAACTCAACGGGTCCTTCTGGCCCAAAAGGTGGCGATCTTGGCTACTTCACCCGCGGCACTATGGTTCCTGCGTTTTCAGAAGCAGCCTTTGCTCTCTCGGCTGGAGATGTGACCCCCTCTCCCGTTAAAACTGACTTTGGGTGGCACATCATTAAGGTTGAAGACAAACGCCTTAAGCCTGCCCCTACGCTTGAAGAGAGTCGAGGTCAATTACGAACCGAACTGTCTGACAATGCTGTGCAACAAGTCCTCACCGAACTTCGGGAGCGAGCAACGATTACAATTGCACCTATTGCAATGGCACCGGCGGAATAAGGGACTCATCTAAAGAAACACCTAACCGGGTTTATTCTCCGACGGCGCCCGGTCGGCCTTGGCTTTCTCATAATCGATGCCAAGCAGGTGGCGGCCGTAGGCCATCATATTCTGATCCCAGTTCACGCCCACCTGGCTAGCCATAACCGAGAGGTCGCGCCAATGGCGTTGGACGGGGTTGGTATTGAATATCCCCGTCGCACCCATAACGCGCACAAGGCGGTAAATTGAGTTGGTGCAAAGGCGCGCTAGGTATGCACGATTGCGGTTGATCATGACATTCTCTTCGGGTGTAAGCGCACGCCGCTCTAACCCAGCGCCATGCAGTATATCGGTAATGCTGTCAAACATCATTCGGGCGCAATCCAGCTCGGCCGACGACTCAGATAGACGTTCCTGTACGGTCGGCTGATCGGCGACAGTAATCTTCGTCATCGCCCCAACCTTCTTTTTAGTTGCAACGACATAGGACTCAAAAGCCCCTTCCGCGCAGCCGAGCAACGGACCAATCATCCAGTTGGTAAAGTACGGCATAAAAGGAACGTCAAAGAGATAAGCTTCCGGGTTCACATCCGCCCCGGGCGGATGCATGCCAAAACATCCAGGTGATGTCACAACCCACTCATCGGCGACAAAAATATTTTCAAAACGCAGGTCTTTTGATCCCGTGCCTCGCATACCGGCCACATGCCAGGTGTCATCGACCTCGACAGCATCGCGTGGAACCGTAGCGCGAAAAACATTTGGGTCTGGGGGGCTGGTATGATTGTCGCAGCTACCTGTCACCATGACATAGTCGGCATGGTCAATGCCCGAGCCAAAACGCCAGACGCCGTTTAGACGGTAACCACCTTTCTCCTTAACAATAGTACCCGTGGTTTGCGCAGACGCAGTGGTGATGATTTTACGAACGCCATCCTTAAAAATTTCATCCTGGCAGTGCTTCGGCAAGCGGGACACGATAGCAATGTGCCCACCAACCACACTGATTAGCCAACCAGTCGAGGCGCAGCCACGCGCCGCAATCCGTGACGCATGAACAATCGCAGGCCAATCTAGGGATAGACCACCGTAACGCTTAGGCGCGAACAACTGCAACAGCTCCGCATCATATAGCTCTTCGACCGTTTCATCCGGCAGCATCCGGTTGGCTTCAGTCTCTGGGGCCCGCTCACGCCAGCCAGCGACAAGCCCTTCGGCGCGATACTTAATCTCATCTAAGGTCGGCGACATATCCGCTGCTGCAGTATCCGGCATTGGTCCGGGGCCCTTTCAATGCATCTTACACCTATGATGTTTATGCATGCTGCAAGCAAACCCACGATGGCTCAAGAGGATTTAGGGGAAACGTCTGAGTTGGCCGTCTAGAGACCAGTAGCTCAGGCCAATTGACGAGGTTTTACCGGGGCTTAATAACCAGCCGGGGTCATCGGGTCGCGCTTAATGAAGGGCGAGGCCAGGACTCGTCCAAGCAGCTTAAGCTTCGTCATCCAGGCAATGCGTTTTCCGTGATCGGTATTCGAGAGAACACGCGCAACCAAGTCAGCCGTCACATCTTCGATAGTATCTCTAATCAGCATTAGGAATCTCTTTTTTCGGCGTTCTTCTTTGGGAAGTTTTTTAGTGTCGCCCATGCCAAGGTCAGTCATGACTATGCCTGGGTTAAGGTATCCAATTTTAATCTTACTACCTTTGAATTCCTTGATCGCACTGCCTGTGAAATAGGTGATCGCCCGCTTCACCGTACCATAGAGGGTAAGGACTGGCCGCGTCATGCCGTCGGGTCGAAATCTTTCCGTATTGTAAACCCAACCACCATCAGGTTGATCACCCATAGCAATGCTAGAAACTTGCTTGCCATTGATCACACCAGTGACGTTCACCTGAATAATCTTCTGGAATTCTTCCAACGTAAGGTCTGTTATTTTTTTGTTACTATGGATGAGACCGGCGTTATTAACGCCAATACTCGACAACACCGGATTCTTTGGCCGCGCCATTCCATAACGCTTGCACCTGCGCACAATCTGCAACATCGAAAGGTAAACCAATGACGCGAGCTGTGCCTGCACATTCAGAAAGAGAAGTAACGGCAGCGTCGACTGCCGCTTGACCTCGCCCGGACACGACAACATTGTGGCCGTGCTTGAGGAACTCGCGCGCTAAGCCGAACCCGATGCCACGCGTGGAGCTCGTAATGACGGCAACCGACATTCCCAACTAATCCTGTTTAGAGGCCGCAATCTCAGCCATGCGTGCCGCACGCATCGCCTTGATTTCGGAGGGTGCCATACCTGGGGACTTTTTCCAGACAACGAATGCAAACACAAAGATGCAGAAGTTTAGGGCGCCAACAAATACAAACGGCCCCGTTAGCATCCATTTGTCAAACAGAATGCCGCCAACAGAGATTGCGACAAGAATCCCGAGGGCTCCCGACCCACTAAAGAAGCCGATGATAGCGCCGCGCTCTTTTGCAGGTGCCTCCTGGCCGATCAGAGCTTGTGAGGCAAAGAAAGCGCTGATTTGCCCAATACCGAGAATGGCGAACAGTGGATAATAAATTTTGTTGGTCGGATCCTCGACAAAATACATCGAACTGTACCCTAGTGCCGCGAGGCCCATGCCGAAGGCAACAGCAGACACGCGGTTCACGCGATCGATGATCATGCCCATGATGGGCGACCACACCAGGCCGAATATTTGGACTATGACAAATATTTTTGCACCGGCACCCGCTGCCTCAGCAGGCGACATACCAATGGAGGTTCCATATACGGAGCCCCACAAAACTGTGAAGGCACCGATCACAACAAGGTCAGAACGCGCCACAAACGCGGACGAGTAGGCCAGCGCAATGCGAGGATTTTTGGCGTTGATCAATCCACTTTTAAAGAGAGCCTTGACCGAAGGACGCTCTTTTGCTTCGGTCGGAACCCCTCCCTTTAGACCCCACTTCAAAATCCATGCCGACAAAACCAGAACCCCAGCAACGGTCCAAAAGGTATACAAGCCCTGCTGCTTTTCGGTCATACCAACTCTCTCCAATGTAGAAAACATCAGTCGCCCGAAAACCAGAGCTGTAAATATGACACCTAGAGAATTCATCACGCCGGTCCAGGCTATCAACTTGCCACGAGAATACTCACGCGGATAATCCTGCCCGACAATACCGATCATCCCCGCCGCCGCTGCAGTCCCAATTCCGTATAGGGTGCGCGCAACAAATAGATCGGTCACGCTATCCGCATACGGATACAACGCATACCCAAAGGCCATTGAAATCATGCCGAAACAAAAGACTGGACGGCGGCCGATGCGATCAGCCAACACACCAAAGGGCGCGGCAAGCGCTATCGTGATGATTTCATTCCAGAAGCCGAGCGCGCCTGTCAGCCTACCTTGCTCATCGCCCGGTAAATTCAGATTGGCATTCAAAACGAATGCCTGCCCCGTGTTGATGAAGGTCAGAAAGCCAATCGTGGCAAAGGATGCATACATAAGCGTCCAACCGTTCTTGGCGCTAATGCCATCGGCCAGGTCAATCCTGACGCCGCACGGTCGAATGTAAGCCTGGTGTGTAGTCTCACTCATGAATAGTTCCTCTCTGTTACCGTTTTAGCTTCGCTTGATCATCAAGCCCGGCGCTTTTATCCGGACGACAATTGCCCAAATTAACAACACAACGTTGGCGATCCCCATCACCACGAACGGAGCTGCCGGTGCAATTGAATCAAACAACCGCCCGCCAACGCCGGTGGCAAACAAAATGCCAACCGCACCGCAAAATCCGAACACACCAACGATAGCACCCCGTTCTTTCTCTGGTGCTTCCTGGCCAATAAGGCCTTGAGATGAAAACAGAGCACTGAGTTGACCCGCGCCAAGTAAAGCAAAGGCAGGCCATGCCGACAGATCTAAAGGCGATGACACGAGAGCCATAGATAGATACCCAGAACCGGCAAGGGTCATGGCGACGGCTTGCGCTGTGACACGATTAACCCGATCAATGATGAGTCCCATGAAAGGCGCCCAGATAATGGCTGCGACTTGAGCGATGACGAACATGAGCGTCCCTTGCGCCAAAGCGTCCGCCGCATCCATCCCGAGCTCAGTGCCCGCCTTTACGCCCCAAAGCGCCACAAAGGTTCCAACCACAACAAGATCGGCCCGCGCTGCAAAGGCAGAGCCATACGCCAAAGCGATGCGTGGATTGCGAGCCTGGCTAAAGCCAGCCTTGATCAAATGACTGACGGGAATTCGTTCCTCAACGCGAGCAGCAGGACCTCCCTTGAGGCCAATTTGCAAAATCAGAGCGGAAATCACACAAATGCCCGCGACAATCCAAAATGTGTACTGGCCTGCTTCGATGGCGGATGCACCACCATCCCTAAAAACCTTGGGTAATCGGCCCAAGACGGCAGCGAATGCGACCAGTCCTAATCCATTGAGCATACCGGACGCTGCAATCAATTTTCCGCGTGACATCTCTTGCGGGTAATCAGCGATCACCGTCCCGATCATCCCGGCGACACAAGCCGTGCCGACAGCGTAGAGACACCGGTATATCGTCAACTCAAACGCCGATGACGCGATTGGGTACAGAGCGAATCCAACTGCGAGCATCAGCACGCCAAACACAAAGACCGGACGCCGTCCTATGCGGTCAGACAAAATGCCCGCTGGAGCAACCAATAACAGGGTGATGATTTCTTGAAAGAACGCCAGGTCACCCGTCAACGTCCCTTGCTCGTTCTGAGCAATAGAAAGGTGCTCAGTGAGGATATACGCCTGTAAAACGTTGATCAGAGAAATAAACGCGATGCTGACAAAGGACGCGTAGAGAAATGCAACACAGTTGAAACGGCTAATTTCAGGCATCAGCCAAATCGGCCCCACTTTCTGGCAGGTCGTATCCGGTTGCATGTAGGGTCCCCAAGGTATGTTGCGCCCCGACGAGCAAGCCCGCGTGCGGTGGCTACCTTATCCATGGCGGCACATAGAATAGGTCTCGATAACACCACCTGACCGCAATGTGGTTAAAAAACCTGTGCCCAGTGGGGCTAGGTATTAGGCACTCAAATCATAGCGCGCCCATAAATCACGCTTATTAAATTTAGACGTGAGGAGGCGTCCGAGTATTTTACCAGTGGTCAGCCACTTGATATGCGTCCCCATAGCGTCATCGGCCAATACCCGCTCGACAATCCACGGGGTTGTCGTTTCAACGTAGTCACCAAGAAGATTGATCGGCTTCATAATCTTAGGTCGAACAGCCTGAGGTACCTGCTTCATCTGGGCGATCATGTTTTCAGTCAAATTCATACCTGGACTAATCATGCCGACTTTTATGGGGAGGCCTTTGAGTTCTTTGATGAGACTCTCGGTGAAGTACCGCACGGTGCTCTTGGTAGTGCCGTACCCAATCATGCCCGGAATGACGCGACCATCAGATCCAGCGCCATAGGTGTTATAGATGTGGCCATGCCCTTGAGCTGTCATGCCACGCAGCGCCACCTGGCAGCCATTAATCGTGCCGACGACATTGCCCTGGATCATGATCTTGATTTCGGCCGGCATCAGCTGCTGGAACGTTACGCCGGTGCGAGCGAAGCCGGCGTTGTTGATCCAAATATCAACCGCCTCAAATTCCTGGATCGCAAAATCCCACAGCACTTGAACTTCAACCGCATCTGAGACTTCGCACACGACACCCGCAACCCGCGCGCCATCTTTGGCTTCGTTTTGCAAATCTTTGACCGCGTCATCAATGATGTCCTGAGAGCGTCCGGAGATCACCACATTGACGCCGCGATTTAGGAACTCCTTCGCGTAGCCTCGACCAATGCCTTTAGTGGAACCGGTTACGACAGCTGTTTTCTGGGCCATGACTGTAGTCCTCGTGAATAACGAATATTTGCAAGCGATAATCATAACGCACTGAAACACTTCACCGATGCCAGGGTAACGAGAGTCCGACAGGCGGCCAACCGGCCGGGTTGTCATCTCCTGATAACCCAGTGGTCGTGATAGGGTTCAGCGACACAAGATAGGAGCACAACGGTGGCAGACCAAAAGACAGCGGTAGTGACAGGCGGAACCCGTGGCATCGGACATGGATTGGCGCAAGAATTCCTAAATCGCGGCGTCAATGTGGTGATCTGCGGGCGGAGCCAAGGTGCCGTCGATAACGCCCTTACCGAACTAAACCCACATGCCATTAATGGCGCGCGCATCGCCGGAACGCCCTGCGACGTCACACAGTATGATCAGGTCGAAGCTTTATGGGGCTTCGCTAAAAAAGAATTTGGCACCATTGATATTTGGATTAATAACGCGGGCATGTCTAACACCAGGTTCCCAATCGGCCGCCTGCCCCAAGATGAAGTTGACGCCGTTACTGCCGTGAACCTGATTGGCACGATGAATGGGGCACAGGTCGCCCTCAAGGGCATGACCGAGCAAGGCCAGGGCGCGCTTTACAACTTTGAAGGGTTCGGCTCCAACGGCATGAAACAATTTGGCATGAGCCTCTATGGTTGCACCAAATTCGGCCTTACTTACTTTACAAAATCACTCATCAAAGAAACCAAAGGCAGCCCAGTTATCGTTGGCTACATGAGCCCGGGCATTGTCATCACTGACCTCTCCATGCGCGACCGAGGAAAAATGGCGCCGGAGCGCTGGGAATCCGTGCGAAAGATCTTCAACATCATTGCTGATCGGGTTGAAACCGTAACGCCATGGCTAGTTGAAAACGTGCTCGCCAATAACAAGCACGGAACGCGCATAGCCTGGCTGACCGGCCGCAAGGCAGCGGGGCGCTTTATTAAGTCACGCTTTGTATCCACGAAGAACCGCTTCCCAGAATTGAACTTGGAATAAGAAGCTTAGTGCATTTCCTCACCACCGGAGACATTCATGCCTTCGCCGGTGATATAGGCCGCTTCATCCGACGCTAGAAAGACACAGGCATTCGCCGTATCCGCCGTGAGACCAACGCGGCCAAGCGGTATTTTCGCCTTGCGGAAGTCCAGTACGCCGTCAGCATCCTTACCGAGCACTTCACCCCGACGTGCATTCTGGATGGCACCCAGGCCAGTGGTCACATGGTTAGGACAAACAGCGTTACAGGTAATGCCGTGCTCACCCAATTCAGCAGCGGCGGTTCGGGTGAGGCCAATCATGCCGTGTTTTGATGAGGTGTAATGGACTAACAAAGGCGCCGGACTCTTTGCCGCCTGGCTCGCGATGTTGATGATCCGGCCACCCCACCCTTGTCGAATGAATACCTGGGCTGCGTGTTTAGTAAACAAGAACGGCCCACGCAAATTGACGTCTAGCACCACATCCCATTCGTCGATCGACATTTCGATCAGCGGTTTCATGATGTAACCGATGCCTGCGTTGTTCACCACGATATCTAACTTACCGAACTGGCTAACTGTATCGGCAATAGTGCGGCTAATGTCGCCTTCGGACCGCACATCACAAACCATGGTATGGACATTACCACCGGTTTCTTCACTGATCGCCGCAGCGACCTCTTCCATTTCTTCCAGCGTTCCAATGTGATTGGCAGGTAAGTGATCGCCGGAAGCTTTGCCAATATCCGTAATGATAACGGTTGCGCCTTCTTCGGCAAAGCGACGGGCGATACCCTCGCCCAGTCCCTTTTTACGCCCCGCCCCGGTGATGATGGCTACCTTGTCTTGCAAACGTCCCACGTTTTTCTCCTAGTCGCTAATCTTGTTGCAAAGCATGGCGACCGGGTTGTCGGCAATCTCACGGAACTTCTCTGAGATTGGTTTTTGCGCATCAGTCGCCACGTCAAGGTTGAATTGATCAAGATCGTTAATCTGAATCACTTCCACATAACGGTAGGGCGCCACATTTTCAGTGCGGAACAAATTATTGGTCCGGAACAGATCAAAGCCATCGACGCCCTTATGGCCACGCACAGTCGGTAGGTCAGCAGATTTGGCCCACGCTTCGTAGTCGGCTTCGGATACACCTTCCTTCAAATTAAACATGACAATTAACGCTGACATACTTACACCCCTTCTAATGTTTGGTTTCGGATTGGCTGCGTGCGTACGCCGCCTGCCCCTCAAGCACAAGATTGTAAATGTCCTCAGCTTCGCCGCCGATAGACTCAAGTATAGCAGCGTAAGAAGACTGCGCCTGGATCGTCCATATCGCACGCTGCTCATCATTAAGGCGATGCAGCGTCACACCAAGGCCGGGCAAGTCCTCTTCAACTTTAGTCATCCATTCGCGGACTCGGTCACGGGCTGCCTTTGGACCGGGGTATGCTGTGCTAACCAGGTTTTTCTGCTCCGGTGAAAGGCCGTCCCAGAATTTTTTGTTTAATAGAATTGAGCTAGGTTCGATGGCATGGCCGGTGAGCGTAAAATGCGTCGCTTCCGTGAAAATACCCGTCATCCAATAAAAGATCGTGACCGCCTCACCCCCACTGATCAGTCCTGTTTGCAGGGATTGTAAAATGTCATTGGAACTCATGTACACGGCATCGGCTTCAAGGCCTTCAAAATACACCGAGGACGCCTTGGTGGTTTGCACGCGCATGGGAAAGGACTTCACCGTGTCGGGCGTCAGGAACGGACGGTCACCGAACAGATGGTTGGACCCTGCCTCGGTCCAGCGCAAAAACATGATGCCTTTCTCTGCAAACATCTCTTGGAATTTTGGCAACGCGTATTCATCCAAGACAAAGTCCGCTTCCGGCGTAGACTCAAACAGGAACGGCAACTGAAGTACGGCCAATTCTGGGATCATCGCCGCACCAGAACCAAGAGGAGAGCTAACGAACTGCAAACGATTACGCCGCAATGAATTTAAGCGTTCTTCCGAGCTCCCAGTCTCGCCGCGCACAAGAAGCTCTAGGTCAAGACCGACATCTTCGCTGGCTTCGAAGGCTGCGCTGACGTCCTGCCAGTTTAAATCCCAGGGAGTATTGGGCACCGAGTAGGCCCCAATAGTCATGACCTTGCGATCTTCAGCTTGAGCGGACCCTGCGGCAGTAGCCGCGACCAGACCGGATAACAGCGCTGTGATTAGTATGAGTCTCATACTTGGACCTTTTCCATATCAAAACCGGCTGCGAGATAGCTGACGATGGATACATCGGCTTCATCTTGCAGCGTCATAAAGCGGGAATATAGTTTGTCTGCCATATCAGCAGCAAGCGGTTGCGCGGCTGATGCCGCACTATCCATAAACTTAGCCCGATGCTGAGCCTCGCTCATGGGGTTGCCCGGATGCCCAAGCAGACAGGCGATGTTCTCTTCGAACGTGCGGCCATCAGATAGTTTGACCGACACTTTCTGTGGCGCCAATGCATTCATGTCTGGATTGCCATCATCTACAACGCTGACCTTGGCGGCCAAGGCAAGCCGATCTGGGTTGGAGAGATTATCCAATGAAGAACTGGCCACATTAATTGTGCCGTCGATCAAAATGCTTGCGGCAAGGTACGGGAGACAAAGACGCGCGTAGGGACCATCCATGCGATCTTTGACCGGGCGACCACCGAGACGGTGCACAAAGGGCGGAACCGAGAGCGTCACGTTGTCTACATCAGCTGCGCCGAAGGAATGAGCTTGCATGAGCCTCTGGAGGACATCGATCGCACCATGGGATGCTCGACCGGATGGAAACGGTTTGAAGGATATTTCTGCAGTGCACCAAACGTTGCCCAACGCGTCCAAATGCGGGGTCGCGTCTCCATCAACCTCAAACAACTTGAAATAACCGTAAGGGCCATCAAACACATCCGTCGGCCCGGTGAGATACATCCGTGCCATGTCCAACGCCGTAAGCGCATTGCGAACACTGAATGCGATTTGGAGCCCGAGGGCCATGCTTGCTTCCGTATGGGCCTGCATGGTGCCCGAAAGCTGGCTGTACAGGAGGCCGAAAAATTCTGCCGTGGTCGGGCGGTCAAAACCGGCGAGCTTGGCCAAAGCTGCGCCAGCCCCC
>Ga0302117_10001153_pt1 | contig 12496 bp, 9 predicted proteins | sample AG5_322_MG_FD_203112 | JGI IMG/M metagenome (GOLD analysis project Ga0302117, IMG submission 203112) | Marine microbial communities from Western Arctic Ocean, Canada - AG5_32.2 | ecosystem: Environmental > Aquatic > Marine > Oceanic | place: Canada: Western Arctic Ocean | collected 2017-10-01 | reverse complement strand
TGGGACGAGGGCACAAAAGATCGACGGGGTGGTGGTTTTCATAGACACGGTTTGACTCCGTTGTACGGTGATTACGCAGTGATCGGTAACGTGATCATGTTGTGCGAAGGACGTGATTCAACGCAGTCATTGAATCGATGCGAATCCCTACTCTTGGCAGTAGGGATTGGTAAATAACAATTAGAATTCTGTGGAATTGCAATATCTATATTGACCTAATATTCGTTACTACATTTATCTCAGCACCCTGATACCCACCATCTATATAAACAAAGAGTGCTTGCGGGTATCGGCGGTAGGTGTTGCCAGCAGGTACGACAGACGACCGAAACAGCGAATTAATTCGTGCGGTTACAACAATTAACAGAAAAGCCCCCGCATTTCTGCGAGGGCTTCTCTAGTTCAATTTACGTATGGAGCGGGGGACGAGATTCGAACTCGCGACATTCTGCTTGGAAGTTAGATACTCCCCGTTTCAGACGTTACCAGACGGACCATTTCCTGAGTTCATTCCGTACTGGTAGCCGTTGAAACCTGCACCAGACGTTACCAGACGTTTTCTAATAGCCCGTTGCAACAACTTTGCAACAATCGCTTGAATCTAAGGAGTCGACAGCCTTAAAGTTCCCATTCCAAAGGAAGACTTACTGGATCTTGCCCTGTACTGCTAGCAAACCGTTCAAATTCAATTAGGAGGAAGGGAAGCGATCCTTCACCGTTGCCAATGACATATTTGTTCAATGCATTTGCCAGCACAGCGACCATTTTGTTATCAAAAACTATCTCAGATCGAAATGATTTTCCAGATGAGTTGTCAGGAACGCAGCGACCTCCATCTCTCTCGACACATCGTAAGGCCAAGCTACTCTCTCACATTCTAACGGCCAAAGTTTGGCTCTTCTTCTCTCTCAATTTTGTCATTATCCAGTTCCATGGACATTCCGACAGAAGTCGGAGCCTTGATGAAACCTTTCTCAGGCTTGACCGGATCTTTCAGGAAATGTTGGTGGATCGTGTTCCATTTCACCAAATACTCTTGATACGGAGTGTGAATAGGAGACTGACTTACAGAAAAATGAATGCCAGCATTGGTTGAGTGACCATGTGGAATGGTAATGAGATCAGCGGTTGTAGCAACCGCGGCTATTTTCAACACTTCAGACAACCCTCCCGCCCAATAAATATCGGGTTGCAGAATATCTAAAGCTTCTGCATCTATAAATTCCTTCATGCCCCAACGTGTGTAGTGATGCTCGGCGCCAGATAAAGGAATATTTGTAGATTCGCGAATTTTTCTGTAAGAATCGATGCGATCGGGCATTGCACACTCTTCGAGCCAGCGAGGATTAAACTCTTCGATCTCTTCAGCTAATCTAATGACATAGTTCACATCCATAGACTGCCAGCAATCAAGCATGATGTCATCATCATCGCCCAGGGTGTTACGCAATGCCTCAACCATCTCAACATTTTTCTTTAAGCCTTGAGAACCGGACATTGGTCCGTGTCGGAAAAACCATTTTTGAGCGGTATACCCAAGTTCTTGATATTGCTTTGCACGTTCCTTGACCAAGCCAATATCAAGAACACTAAAGCCAAGCATAGAAGCATATGCAGGGATTTCTAACCGAGTCGGGCCACCAATGATCGAATAAACAGGCATTCCCAGATAACGCCCTTTAAGGTCCCAGAGTGCGTTGTCTATCGCACTGATCGCGATCATCGTATTGCCCTGACGGCCATGAACCATTGCACGGTGCAAGATATCCCAAATAAATTCCGTAGCTAAAGGATCGCGACCTATTAAATAGTGAGCAAGCTCGTTTTGAACAATAAATGCAACCGACATATCCATCGGTCCACCAATTCCAACAACCCCTTCATCCGTTTCAATTTGAACAAAATATGCGTCATGAGGCATATGCTCATTGGCGGTCTGATTAGACCATTCGAAAAGGTCCGTAACGTTCCGGAACTCAGGGTACACATCCAATGGTGCAACCATTCGCTCGTCCCAAAAAACTCCATCCGTTTCGATGGTTCCGAATACATGGCGTACTCGAACTTTTTCAATCTTCATGAAGTCTATTTCCCATACTCATTCCTATTGATCACCTCGCGGTGAATATCCTCGGCATGCTGGTTTAACTCATCCGCCTACAGCAATCAACCTGTAATTCGGGGATCGCCAACAGTCACAAATTCTTTTACAGAATCTGATTTCGAAGATCCATCTCCCCGCTCCACAGCCCATTTAGATTTTCTTCGAGAATGTCGATGACCGGCTCTTCATAAAGCCGTGTCTATCCACCTGTGTCAGGGATGATTATCACTTTCCGGATGGGGTTTGCCCGCTCATTTCTGTACGGGCCGCAAACACTTGCGATACGTCCGCAGCCGTCATGACTGGAGAGTCCTGGAAAAGGTGACATGCCGCCACGCGGTACCTGTCGAGTTGGTAGCGTGGCGGAACGTTATTCCAGCATAAGTTCATCACTGAGTCACAGCGGTCCGCGAATTTGCAGCCAGTTACTGCTCTATTGGCCACTGGAACAACTGAAGTTCTTTCGCTCCATGTTAAATCGGGGTTTGGCTGAGGGATAGACCCGACTAGAAGCTGAGTATAAGGGTGCTTCGGATCCTTGATCACGGCTTCCACACTGCCTCCTTCTGCCACTGAGCCACGGTAAAGAACCAGGATGTTATCGCTTATCTGGTAGGCAGTGGTCAGATCATGCGTGATGTACAGGATGGAAATGCCTAGTTCTCGGTTAAGCTTATGGATGCTCTCGAGAATTGTGGCCCGCAAAGAGGCGTCCACCATCGAGACGGGTTCGTCGGCCAGTATGACCCTGGGCTTCAGAAGCAGAGAACGGGCCACCATAATCCGTTGACGCTGGCCACCGCTCAACTGGTGCGGGTACCGTCCAAGTGTTTCGTCAGGCCTCAGGCCAACCATCTCCAAGGCATCGTTTATCATGCTTCGCTCTTCCCCTGCGGAGCCAGCCAGCTTGAACTTAGAGATCGGCACCTTCAGCACGTGATCCACTTTATAAAAAGGGTTAAATACCTCGAACGGATCCTGGAAGATCGGTTGCACTTCTCGCCGAAACTCTTTGCGTTCAACTCGCGACATTTCGGCCACGTCATTCCCCTTGTAAAAGATATGACCTTTGGTCGGAGCGATCATCCCCAGCAGGAGACGAGCCACAGTAGTCTTACCACTGCCGCTCTCACCGACGATCGAGGTGATGGACGATTGATCTGTATCCAGCGTGAAAGAGAGGTCTTCGAGGGCCGTGGTACGATTTTTGCTGAAAATACCGCCGCCAAAAACCTTGGTAACGTTACGGAGTTCTAGCAACCCACTCATTGGTTTACCCTGGCAATCCGCTTTCGAGCGGCCGGTGCAAATATATTCAAAGTCATTCAGTCAATCTTTCAGTGCTGTGGTGCGGCGATTTTCAACTCCCCGTTACCACTCGTACCCGGAGAATCGGTGGAATCAGTTGTCTCATCATAAAGGTGGCATGCCACCGATTGCCCGGTCGCCATCTTCTGCAGGGCAGGTACCAGTCGTGAACAGTGTTCCATCGCCTTTGGACATCGAGGATGAAAACCACACCCTGGAGGAGGATTCAGGAGAGATGGAGTACGTCCTGGGATACCCCGGAACACCTCCTTAGCTTCAAGTGATGGAAGACTCGCTATCAGGAGCTGGGTATACGGGTGAAGTGGTTTGTTAAAGATATCCCTGACGCTGGCCACTTCTACAAGTTTGCCCGCGTACATTACGCCGATTCGATCGGTAAATTGGGCCATGAGGCCCATGTCGTGCCCTATCATAATCACGGATGCCCCTAACTCCTTCTGGACTAGCCGCAGGGTGGTCATCACCTCCCGCTGCACAACAACGTCCAAGGCACTCGTAGGCTCATCAGCAATGATAACTTTGGGATTCAGACATATGCCCGTGGCTATTGCAACTCGCTGCTTCATACCTCCACTTAGTTCATGGGGATACATACCGGCTACTTCTTTTGGCAGGCCTACCCGTTCTAACAACTCTGCAGCCCATTTTCTAAACTCTGACTTTGTACGTTTTACGCCGTGATCTCGCAGGGTGTCGATCATCTGGTCCCGTATACGCATGACCGGATTAAGAGAGTTCATCGCTCCCTGCGGTATCATCGAGATTTCCGTGGAGCGTGCCTGTCGCATTTTTTCATTTGAAAGCTTCAGGAGATCCTTTCCATCCAATAGAACCTCCCCGCCCTTGATTTGACCAGGAGCCTTAATGAGGCGCATCAACGCCGTCGCCAGCGTAGTTTTCCCCGACCCTGATTCGCCTACCAACCCAAGACGTTCGTCTTTTTCGAGAGTAAAAGACACATCGTTTACCGCATTCACCTGGCCCTCGCGTGTGCCGTAGTAAACCTGCAGCCCTTTGACCTGTAGGACATCTCCGGTCATGAGCTGTGTCCGATCCTGGGATTGGCTATTTCATCCAGTCCTGTGGCGACCAGATAAAGTCCGATAAAAAGAATCATTATCACGGTCAGCGGAGGCATCCACCACCACCACATTCCCGCCAGTACAGCACCATGCTCAAGTGCCCAATGGATTGTCATGCCCATAGTTGGCGCATCGGTCGGGCCAAGGCCTAAAGCCTGCAGGCCAACAGCGGACAACACCGCTATAATCACAGCGTTTACAAAACTGGCCGCCAGAAAAGGAAGCATGTTCGGTAGCAACTCTTGCCACATGACTTCGAAATCATTCATCCCCGACGCTTTGCTTACATCCACGTAAGCTTTTTCCCTCAGCGTAAGCACCTGCGCCCGTATCACCCTCGCTGGCCCCATCCAGGCCATCAATGCGATTGTAATCGCCATCGCATCTATACTCATGAGTCCCTTTATGGACACAGCGACAACCACAAGGATCAGAATTGTCGGAATTGTGATTAGGACATCAGACGCCGTCCGTATGACTGTATCCACAACACCACCAACGTATCCAGCTACGAACCCAAGGACAGCGCCTATGGTTAGACCCAAACTGCCTGCCAGAAATGCCACTTTAAGAGTGAGGGGTACCCCCGCCACTATCACTGCAAATATATTTCTGCCCTGTGTATCCGTGCCCAACGGAAGAGTCGAAGATGGCGGCGCGCTGAAAGCTCCCGAGAGCGGTCTATGCAGTGTAACGTCGATGAACAATGACCCTATCGGTCCGATAAGCGCGAGGCTCAATAGTACGCACAGTCCGATGAACAGCATCCGCTGTTCGGTCAGGTACCGGACACCGTCCAGAGCGCGTTTTTGTATCATCGCAGAACGTTTAATGAGTATCGGCAAGTTCATGATTTTTTACCGTACTTAATACGCGGGTCAATGAGCGGGTATACGAGGTCAAGAATCAATGTCATCACCGCGATAGACAGAATTATTAGAAAAACGATTCCGAATACAACTGGATAATCAAAGCCATGAATCGCCTGGAGCAGCGCTGAGCCGAGCCCCGGGTAGGCGAACACGGCTTCGACGACGATAGCGCCTCCGGCCACAAAGCCTAGCGAGAGAGCCAGCCAAGTCAATTGCGGCAGGAGGGCATTTCGCATGCCGTACAATGCAAATATCCGCCACCCCTTCAGTCCTCTGTTTTCGGCATGCTTGATGTAATCTTCACCGAAGAGGCTGAGGATGGTCCCACGCATTACCAACGCGCGTACTCCTAGGTCAGTTACCACCAGCGCCATCGCCGGCAGAGCAGCGTGTGTCAAAACACTGATGAAGAATTCGAAATTCCAGCCCTGAATGACGCCGGGTTCGTATCCTCCGCCGTACGGCAGCACAGAAAACGTCACGGCTAGCAGGTAAACCAATATCAATCCCATAAGATAAGGAGGTACGGCAGAAAATAGAAACGACGGCACGATGAATCCCTGCAGGAACCGGGGGGAATAGGGCCACCCTATGAACGCACCGAGGATACTGCCGGCGATGAACCCTATAAGTGTTGAGGTGCCAAGCAGCCCGAGGGTCCAGGGCAGCCTGGTCAGAATGATCTCATTTACGCTGGAAAAACTGACAAAAGAGACGCCGAAGTCCAACTGCGCCATAGCCCCTAGATAAATTACGTATTGTTGCCAGAGTGGTTTATCCAATCCATAGCGAGCTTTGTACTCGTTAGCGATTTCTACCATCGCGTCGCCGGCCACTCCGCCGTCCTGGGTCGCCTCTAATAACGCCCCAACGATAGGATCTTGTCCAGGCGCCAACTTTGGAATGAAAAAATTGATACTGGCAGCAACCCATATCACGAGGAGGAAAATACCTACTCGTCTGATTACGTAGTCGAGAGTCATTCAATACCTGTCCGGTCTCGCAACCACGGAACTGGTAATCGACAGCGCTGTCGCGCCACGTCGTGAATCCACTTCAGGGATTCGATCTGCACGCGGTCTCTGATCATCTCGTATTTATCCGCGAAGTGCAGACATGTTGCAGGATTGTAGGTTTTTATAGTGGTTTTTCCTCCAGAACGGACCAACGTCCGCCTAAACCGTTGTTACTCGGGGCGCGAAGGGAGGCCACTACGCATCCCCTTGCCATGTCTTCTCCAAGGCGAACCCCGATTGGGTCGATCACACTGATTATCCGAACTCAGTCGGTCTCCTCCTACAGCTATTACGCCGCAACGAGGAGACCGACTGCCCGTGTACCTCTACTTAGTCCACTAGTTTAAGGTCTTTGATCATGAGCCACCCATGCCGGGGCCAGTAGGCACCCTGCATTGGGTTATCTACATGGTGGGGCCAGTTCGTAAAGTGTGTTTCGTTGAACGGAACTACCTGCATCCACTGCTTGATCGGAACATCTGGCAAGTCCTTCAACAATATTGAGTAAGCCTCCCTGACAAGCGGGACCAACTCAGCAGTGTTGGCCTGAGGAATAGGCTCCATCTGATCAATCAGATCGTCATACTCGGCGCCACCCTTCCAACGCCCGGCACTGCCCAGGGACGCCTGCTCTCCAACGAGAGGAGTGTTACGACTGTGGTAATGCTCCAGGCTATCCCAAGGATGGGTTGTCGAGGAAGGTCGTCCCGTGAGCCACGCATCAGGCTTGCCCGTGACGATCCTGGAACCCATGTCAGAACTAACTTTGAAGTTGGAGTCGAATCCGGCGCGCTTCAACTGTTCTGCAATTGGAGCCAGAAGGTCGCTAAGATACCCCGCCGATTCTATGAGAATAGTGAAGGGATCGCCATTCGAGTCTGTCCAAATACCGTCTTTCTTCGTGTAGCCGGCTTTCGTCATCAACTCATCCGTCTTATCCAGATCGAACGTTGTGACATCGTATTCATCGAGCAAATCCTGTATGGCGTCAATGTACGGCGACAGTGACCCGAATTCTGGAAACAGGTGCCGGGTCGGAATCATTGCGCCTGCGGCTACGTCTACCAACTCCTGATGGTTTATTGCGTTTGCTATGGCCCATCTGACATCTGGGTTGTCGTATGGTGCATTCCCAGTGTTGAAGAAGAGACTCGTGATCCACCAGTCAAGACTGCCCCACGGCGGATTGTCGCCTGTATACGAAGTTATGTAGTCGGTACTTTCCAGCAGGTTTTTCATCTGGGGGCCAGTTATGCCGTTCGTAGCGTCTGCCCCATCGGTCATCATCAACGCCACGTTGGCGGCGGTGTCGGTGTTAGGGATGTGCACAAGCCGATTCCACTCCGGAAGGTCATGGAAGCCTGTTTTTGCACCCCACCAGTCACTCCTTCGGTCCCAGATTCTTTGCTGTGGGCTGTTTTCTACCAAAGTCAAAGGCCCGGTCACCACCGGCCAACCCTTGGCAGGGTCAAAGTTCATGTCAGTAGTAGGGTCGTCCATTGTCGACCAGACGTGCTCGGGGACTATGTACGGTGCTTTCCCCTGGTGTGTCCACAGGAAGGGGTCAGGAAACCTAGCGTTGGGTTCATTCAAAACTATTATCAACTTCAAGTCATCGACGACTTCGACTTCCTTGACCCAACGGGGTATGTCGGCGCCTCTGCCCCAGTTTGCCAGAGTTGGGTTGTCCCTCAGCAGGTGATAGGTATATTGGACATCATGGGCAGTGAATGCCTCACCGTCGCTCCACTCGATTCCTTTACGGATGTTGATGGTGTATTCGGTGAAGTCACTGTTAGCCGACCAGCCTGTCGCCGCCCAGGGTACGACGTCACCCGTTACGAGGTTGATGTAAAAGAGCTGCGGAAGGGCAAAATGGAGTCCCGAACGAAACTCGTTTCCGAGGATGAACGGGTTCATGTTGTTGACATCGTCAAATACGCCACCACGGGCGATGCCAACTAGCCTCAATGAGCGAGATTTGACGACGGGCTCAGCGGGTTTTTCTGTTGGGGGAACTGACGTCGCAGCTGCAGGCTTGGCGGTCGCAGCTGCAGCAGGCTTGGCGGTCGCAGCTGCAGCAGGCTCGGCCGGAGCCGCTGGGTCGTCACTTCGACAGGCGACAATCGTCGTGAGCAACGCTACAACGAGGAGAAAAGTAGCAATCAATTTGAACTTCCGGACAGCCTTGAACATCGTCATGCCTTCCATATCTTGATACAAGTTCAACAACACAACAGTCCTATTTAAAGGAGCACCGCTATCTCTGAACGAGATTCAGTTAACTTGTCCTATGAGGCTTATAACTCAATCCCCGATCCGTGTCAACCAAGTTTTCATACCTGAGACGTACCGAAAACCAGTACACATTGCCCTGTTTGAGGGGGGGGGCTGCGTCAGCAGTTGGTAGCCCGGATTCTGACGACCAGCAATCGCCGACTTAAACACCACCTTCAGATAAATATTTGTACCTGATGTCCATCTCTACGTACTTTCTCATCAGTTCTTCACCCCAGCGCGGCACCCACACGCTGGCCTGAAAGTTGACTGAATAAGTCTTCTTTCATCTCAATCTGACTAGCCCACATCATGAATGTGCTTCGTTCCAGATCGAGGAGACGCCATACCACCTGTACCCACCGGCCACGGCAGCGCCCCTATGTGCGCTGCCCATTCTTCGTAAACGTCTGACATTTCAGTGACGCGCTCTGGTTGCGACTCCGAAAGATCATTCAGCTCCGTCCTGTCGTCGACCATGTTGTAGAGCTCCCAGCGAGTATTGCCTTCGCTGACCAGCTTCCAATCGCCCATGCGCACCGCCCTGTTTCCTTCATGTTCCCAGCAGATTGGTGCCTGCCGGGTGAATTCATCTCCATCAAATACAGTGAGGAAACTTTCTCCCTCAAGCGGGGTCAGCCGGTTGCCGTTAAGTTCATCGGGATACGTAGCTCCGGCAGCGTCATAGATCGTCGCACCAATATCGACGATATGAGAGGGCCTGTGCAGCAGACGTGGTTCACTCGTGTTCGAAGGCCAGCTCATTATGAACGGTGTCGATATGCCACCCTCGTGCGTCCAGCGTTTATGGAGCCGGAAAGGTGTATTCGAAGCGTTCGCCCATGGCAAATCATAGCTCTGGAACGTATCACCCGGTCCGGGATCGATTTCAGGGGTATTACCCATTCTCATATGCCCTCCGTTCCACATCGGGGTGTTGAACTGCGCTGGATTCGGCCTGTTCGAATCCTCTGCTAGGAATTCGGCACAACCGCCGTTATCAGAGAGGAACATCACGAGAGTATTTTCGCGAGCACCTGTCGATTCGAGGGCTGCCACTATTCGACCGACACCCTGATCGACCCGATCGATCTGCGCAGCATAGACTGCCATCCTCCGCGATTCCCACTCCTTGTTTTCAGCGTCTTCCCACGCGATGGAGTCTCGGTCTCTCGGAGCAAGCTCCCATGAACTGGATAAAATCCCAAGTTCTTTGAGTTTGGCGTGCCGTGAACGACGTAGTTCGTCCCAACCACCATCGTAGACACCCTGGTATTTTTCGATGTCATCTTCAAGCGCATGTAGCGGCCAGTGTGGGGCCGTGTATGCGACATATGAAAAGAACGGAGCACTGCCCACATCCGACTCTTCGATCATGCGAACGGCATGGTTCGTGATTTCGTCCGTGTAGTAAAACCCGTCATGATCCACTGTCAGTGGCGTTTCACCGTCCATTAGCGTCGGTGGCGCAAAAAATGACCCGGCCCCCGTCAATGTTCCAAAGAAGTGCTCAAACCCTCGCTGAGTGGGGGTTGGATGCTCGGCATCTCCAGGAGACCAGGTTTCGGGTTGCTGCAACTGGTAATCGCCGCCCACGTGCCATTTACCTGAAAGCTGTGTTCTATAGCCGGCTCCTCTTAGCACTTCTGCGATCGTGGCGCAGTTCTGGTTCAGGTATCCCTGATACTCAGGTACTCCATAATCTCCAACCATGTGCCCCACGCCAGCCTGGTGCGGGTACAAACCGGTCAACAGCGAAGCCCTTGTAGGGCAACACCGCGCCATGTTATACATCTGGCTAAATTGAATGCCCTCCCCTGCCATCGCGTCGATGTTTGGCGTGCTTATCTCCGAGCCGTAACAGCCGAGGTCAGAGTATCCCATGTCATCGACAAGGATTAGAACTACGTTTGGTTTGTTATTCGAATGCTTCAATTTCGCTATTTTTCTGCTGAGAGGATCTTTTTCAGGTTACGAAGTAGCCGTCATGATACTGGTTTGCGATGAAAAATAGAGTATGCCTGCGACGAGGCTGGGTTCTTCCGGTTCGAGGATCCATACTTTGACCGTGGAGCAACCGAGTACGGTCACCATTAGGCGAGTACATCAGGGCCCCCTACAGCAGGGCGGAAAGGCCCGTAGCATACAGCAGAAGGTGAATTTACTCCTCGCCAATGCTGCCGATTGCATCCGTGGTAATATTCTTGGAAATGGTGTAAGAGGAACGATGAAACTGGCAGGAACCGTCGAGGCGCTCGGCATCGATGTTTAAGTCCACGGCAGTGAACCTGCCCAGCATCACACGATGTCGGCAATTAGCAACGGCAATTATTGTGAGATGGCTTGGGTTCAACCGGATGTCGAGTGTTTGCAAATGTCCAACGAGATTTACACCAACTACGCCGATGGTCTCGATAATCCTAATTATGGAGTCGAATACAACTGAAAAGCTATTGAACTGCTGACGAACGCCAACGTGGTTCACGAATAACCCTCTGAGAACTGCCGTCCGGTGGTGCTGAGTGTTTAGTGATGCTATAACTTTTTTGAAGGTAGGGACGATGAAAATACCGGGTATCAAGGCACTTACGTTCGATGTCGGTGGCACAGTATTTGATTGGCGAGGCGCTATCGAATCAGAGGTTCAGCGACTTTCTGATGAGCAGGGTGCAGACGTTGATGCCAGGCAGTTTGCCACGGACTGGCGAATTCGCATGTTCAAAGATTTGGAGCTTGTGAAATCAGGCGAGTTACCTCCGATGAACGCCGACGCGTTACATCGACGCGTTCTCGATGAGGTGATAGATAAACTTGGATCACTGGAACTTTCGGTATCGGAACGTGATGAACTGAACCAGATATGGCACCGTTTGAAACCGTGGCCGGGCGCCGTAGATGCCATCCACAAATTGCGTGAAGCCTACACGACTACTGTTTTGACCGTATTGAGCTACGCTATTGCCGTTGACTGTTCGAAATTCAATGATCTCAGCTGGGACGGCATTATGTCTTGCGAGTTCATGGATCACTACAAGATAGATCCTCAGGCATACCAGCAAGGTGCGAAACTTCTGGGGCATAGACCTGATGAAGTAATGATGGTCGCCACGCACACAGTGGATTTGATGGGCGCTAAGAACGCAGGATTAAAAACGGCATACATTCACACCGAGGACGAGTCCCTCGATGTGTTTCCTGCGCTGAAGCCGGTTCATTCTCTTAACGAGTTCGACGTGAACGCATCAAGCTGGGGTGAACTGGTTGAAAAGTTGACCTGAAGTCTTTGAAGTGTCCTTAGCAAGAAAAAATTGGCTCTGTCTATCCTTGACAAGAAAATAAGAAAAAATTGGCTCTGTCAGATAGGTGAAGTTTGAAAATTACCCACTAGATTTATGTGGGTCAGCACCATCACTCAACAACTAACCCACTAAGACATACCCGCACCATCATCCAATCAACCCACAACCACCAACATCTCGACCAACTACCAACATCCGTCCCAGTAGTTATCCACCACCACGTCCATAACTACCGGTCTTCTAGCTGTCACATACGGACATCGCCGAGCATCCCTCGTTTGACTACATCTTTGACTACATAGCCGGCGAAACATAACGACATCTGGCGATTTGACTTGAATGCAAGTAGGCTAGATTGAGTGCTAAACGGTGGATGGCGAACCTTTACGACAAGTGGTTACAGAATTTAAAATCCTCTGTCTTAACAGACGTGTGGGTTCGAGTCCCACCCTCGGTACCAGATGTTCAGCCTGCCCTACTTTCATCCTTCGGGAAGGCCTATCTTCCCTTGAACCGG
>Ga0302117_10001151_pt1 | contig 12497 bp, 10 predicted proteins | sample AG5_322_MG_FD_203112 | JGI IMG/M metagenome (GOLD analysis project Ga0302117, IMG submission 203112) | Marine microbial communities from Western Arctic Ocean, Canada - AG5_32.2 | ecosystem: Environmental > Aquatic > Marine > Oceanic | place: Canada: Western Arctic Ocean | collected 2017-10-01 | reverse complement strand
AGCAGGTTTAACAACCTGCCGCTTTTTTAAGACATAGTAGGAAAATTAAACTGGGCACCGGCTTTTATCCCAGTCGGCCAACGTGAAGTAACCGCCTTGAGACGTGTGTAAAAGTGAATTGTGTCAGGGCCGTAAATGTGGTGGCTTCCGAAAAGTGATTTTTTCCAGCCGCCAAAACTGTGGTAACCGACAGGTACAGGAATAGGCACGTTTATGCCCACCATCCCCACCTGAATGCGGTTAACAAAATCCCTTGCCGCGTCACCGTCTCTGGTGAAAATTGCCACGCCGTTTGCATATTGATTATTGTGTATCAGCTTAATCGCTGCTTCATAATCAGCAACACGAACAGTGGAAAGAACCGGTCCAAAAATTTCTTCTTTATAAATGTCCATTTCAGGAGTTACCTGATCAAAAAGTGAAGCCCCGATGAAAAATCCTTTTTCGTGTCTAGGAACTTTCAAACCTCGTCCGTCCACCATGAGTTTTGCGCCTTGATCAACACCGCTCTGGAGCAGAGAAGTAATCCTCTCTAAACTTTGTTTTGTGATAACCGGACCCATTGCAGCATTAGGATCGCTCGGAGGGCCGACCGGTAATTTTTCAACCAGAGGGACCATTCGGTCCATCAATTCATCCGCGACTTTTTCTCCTACAGGAACAGGGACAGAGATTGCCATGCAGCGTTCACCTGCGGATCCGTATCCTGCACCCATCAATGCGTCAACGACCTGATCCATGTCTGCGTCAGGCATGATAATCATGTGGTTTTTGGCACCGCCTAAAGCTTGCACACGTTTACCGTTGGCTGCTCCGCGGGTATAGATATATTCCGCAACAGGAGTTGATCCGACAAAACTGACTGCTTTAATTTCCGGATTGTCAAGAATGGCATCGACTACAACTTTGTCTCCCTGAACCACGCTGAAGACACCGTCAGGTAAGCCGGCATCTTTGAGCAGATCGGCCAAAATTAGTGTTACACTGGGGTCACGTTCAGACGGTTTCAAAATGAAAGCATTTCCGCAGGCAAGTGCGTTAGGAAACATCCACATGGGAACCATTGCAGGAAAGTTAAAAGGTGTGATTCCTGCCACAACACCTAAAGACTGTGGAATTGAATAAACATCAATTGAAGTTGCAACTTGTTCACTGAAAGTTCCTTTGAGCAAATGGGGAATTCCGCAGGAAAACTCAACGGCCTCCATTCCACGGGCCACTTCGCCTAATGCGTCATCGTGTGTTTTCCCATGTTCGCTGCTGATGGAACTGGCGATTTTGTCAGCATTATCTTCAAGTAAACGTTTGAAACGGTACATGACCTGCGCGCGTTTCGCGGGAGGTGTTGCCCCCCAGGCAACTGCTGCCTCACTTGCGACTTGAACTACATCATCCAATTCCTTCGAACTTGATAAACGTACCTGAGCGGAAACCTCTCCGGTTGAAGGATTAAAAACATCTTGAAGAGTTCCTCCAGTTTGGCTCACCCTTGAGCCTCCAACATGGTTGCCGATAATGTTAGTCATTAGATTCTCCTGAAAATTTTCTTGAAAAAATGGAATTTAAAAATAATCTGATTCTATGAAAAATAGGTAGGGGAATCAAGTTTTTTTGCTCTAATTCTTAATTGCTGATGCGATCCTCTTAATTAATACTGTACTCAAACACTGTTCAATTTTTAACTCTATCACTCTTCGCCCCAGAGTAAAAGAGTTTCTGCTTTTATTCTCAGCTAAGAGTATTCTCTAAAGGATAATCAGGGAAATAACTTTTGACTCCTATTTTGTTGTGTGATAGAGTTCATTTTACTTATTTTATTCAAGTCATTCCGCTTGTATGAAGACAAAATTCTGCACACTGGAATTACTGACTGCAAGCACCTTAATTCATCCCAAATATTAATGAGTGAAAATAATAATTCTCCAGAGGAACTTTCCCGGACTTCTCTCCATTCCTGGCACAAAGTAAACACAGGCAAGCTCATCGATTTCGGTGGTTGGGACATGCCTCTGCAGTACGACACAGGCATTCTCAAGGAGCATCTTTCCACGAGACGTTACGGAGGGTTGTTTGATGTAAGTCACATGGGACGCTTCAGGATAAGTGGTAAAGATACCGTGCGTTTTTTGCAGCACGTACTCACTAATAATGTGGAATCACTTGATTCATGGGAGGCTCAGTACACTTTGATTCCCAACGAAAACGGCGGTTTGCTTGATGATGCTTACCTCTATCATCCGGGAAATGAATATTTTCTGGTGGTCAATGCTTCCAACCGTGAAAAGGACTGGAAACATTTTCAGGAACACGCGGAATCTTTTGATGTAAGCTTATATGATGAAACGCTAGAAGTTGGGATGATTGCCTTTCAGGGACCTCTTTCCGCTCGTATTCTGTCTGAGATAAAGCGGGACGGCAAGATGCCTGAAACTTTCCGTAACAGCCTCTCCAAAATAACTATTCTAGGCACAGAAGTTTTACTGGCACGCACTGGTTATACAGGTGAACCAATTGGTTTTGAATTGTTTGCACCTGCGGAAAAGATGGAGGCAATCTGGTCTCGTATTGAGGAAGCAGGTAAGGACAGGGGTGTAGTCGTGGCAGGCTTGGGAGCACGTGATACTTTACGACTGGAAGCCGGTATGCCGCTTTATGGTCATGAATTTGGGGTAGATCCGGAAGGCAAAGAGATTCCGGCGTTTGCTTTTCCGCTCACTTCAGTTGCAGTGAGTTTTTCCAGACGAAAAGGTGATTTTGTGGGACGCGAAGCTTTGCGGGCGCAGTTCGAGGAGATTCGCAAAATCCGGATGGGGCAGTATAAACCTTCCACCGTGATGCCGCGCCGTTTTTTATCTCTTGCTCTGCAAGACAAGGGCATTACTCGTCAGGGTGATTCAGTGTTTTTAGCTGGGAAAAAGGTGGGTTTTATCACAAGCGGGACGATGGTGCCTTACTGGAAATTTGAGGGCGAAGGCGCGACTATGCGGATCGCCGATGAACAGGATCGAAGAGCAATCGCTTTGGCTTATATTGACGCGGAAGTACCTGCAGAACAGGAACTGGAGGTCGAAGTCAGAGGGCGGCGTCTTCGTTCAAAGTTGGTCCGCTGGCATGGACGTTCGGAGGCACCGCCGTACTTCCGAGCAATTCCCTGTGATTGGGAAACAAAAAGTGACGCACAGGCACCGGCCACTTCTCATGAACAGGTTAGCCTGTTACTGAAGAAAAGTCTGGAGAATCACGAGTGGCGACAACGGCGCTGCATTAACCTGATTCCTTCAGAAATGACTCAGTCTACGCTCGTGCGTCTGCTTCAGGTAACCGATCCTTGCGGTCGTTACGCAGAGCATAAGCAACTTCTGGCTGCCTTCGAACAGGAAATATTTTACTATCAAGGAACCGAATTCATCGCCTGGGCTGAGGATCGACTTGTTGAGGAAATGCAGAAATTTCTGGGCTACCCTTTGGTAGAGACACGGGTCATTAGCGGTCAGATGGCGAATATGACTATTTTCAGCGCTCTTGTTGATTTTATTAACAGGACAGATCGACGCAGCGAACCGCGCCGGATTCCTCTGGTGATGAACAATCACATCGGCAAAGGTGGTCATCTTAGTTCTCAACCAATGGGTGCATTACGGGATTATATTTCCAAAGATCCAGTTACAGAAAAATACTCGGTAATCAATTTCCCGGTGTTGGCGGACAATCCGTATAGTATTGATCTGAATGAAACCGCAAACCTGCTTGACCGCTTTAATCCGGAACTGATAATCCTTGGCAAGAGTATGATTCTGCATCCAGAACCGGTTGCAGAAATCCGCAAAATGCTTGAAACAAAAACATCAAGGCCAGTCATTATGTATGATATGGCGCACGTTCTTGGTTTGATTGGACCACATTTCCAGGATCCCTATGCTGAGGGTGCAGACATCATTACCGGTTCCACACACAAGACTTTTTATGGATCACAGCGTGGAGTAATTGGAGCTAGGTACGAAGAAGGAGTTCCAGAGTATGAGTTATGGAAAGCGATTGAGCGGCGTGTATTTCCCGGAGCAGTAAGTAACCACCACCTTGGCACCTTGCTGGGCTTGTTGATGGCCGCAATTGAAATGAATGCTTTTAAGGACAGCTATCAGCCGCAAGTGATTGCAAATGCCAAAGCCTTTGCGAAGGCGCTTGAGGCTGAGGGCTTGGAAGTCCAGGGTGATCCGGAAGTTGGCTACACAGAAACCCATCAAGTCGTTGTGGTTGTCGGTTATGCTCAGGGATGTGCTGTAGCGCAGGAACTGGAAGAGAGCAATATCATCGTAAACTTTCAGGCAATTCCTTCTGACGAGAGTTTCACTTCAAGTTCAGGTCTGCGGATGGGCGTTGCCGAAATGACACGTTTCGGTATGAAGGAGGAAGATTTCCGGGAATTTGCCGAAATGTTCACAGAGGCTGTCCGCGGTAGAAATGTAGCTGACGAAGTGGCCCGCTTCCGTGAACGTTTCCAAACTATGAATTACTGCTTCGACGTTGACTTCTCCGAATATAAAAATCATCTGACAGGCCTTTTTTAGTAGTACCTATACTTACCCACTGCGAAAGTATTTTCGGAAACACCCACCCTAACTACTCTAAAACAATAACAGAAAGTTCTAGAGAAGTATGAGCGCCGTCAATTTTAAAATTGAGTAGGTTGAATTATTGAGAATTAAAACTGTAGAGTTCAGGAGAAAACATGGCATGGATTGAAATGATTCCTGAAGACGAAGCGGAAAACGAACTTAAAGATTGGTACGACAAATTACGTGAGCCAAGTGGCGGTGTGGACAATATACTACGTATCCACAGTATTAACACTTCCACACTAAAGGGGCACTACGAGTTGTACAGTTCGGCGATGAAGGGCAGTAAAGATCTTTCCCGAAAGCGCCGAGAGATGATAGCCGTGGTCGTTTCTACTGTTAACCAGTGTCATTACTGAATAGTTCATCACGGAGCGGGACTTCGTAAAATTACTCGTGATTCTGAGTTTGTTGACAAATTCATTGAGGATTACAAAAACGCAGACATCTCCGAACAGGACAATACTATGTTGGATTATGTGGTTAAACTTACTAAAGAGCCTTGGAACATGGTAAAAGCTGATGTTCAATCCCTGCGGGATGCTGGTTTCAGCGATGAAGGCATTCTGGACATTGTTCATGTTGCCGGCTATTATGCCTACGTTAACCGCCTTGCAGATGGGCTCGGAGTTGAGTTGGAATCCAACAGCGATGAAAATTAGTCATTCCACAAATCGAAAACTAAATGGCACAAAAGTGGAGCAATTTAATAATATGAATGGTGTGATATTTAGGTAATCTGTTGCTATAGCTGGATCGGGCGGAGAGATCCGAACTCCCAATATTCAGATTTGAAGTCTTTCAAAGTTGGTAACCAGGGAAGCGGAAGCGAATAATATAGTAATATTAGTAAGATGGCAGTAATTCACTATTGTCACATATCCCAGAATATAGTATGTTTTGGTAATCTAATGGCGTAAAATTTGCACCTGATATGCCATTTTTAAGTTCTGTAGAACGATAGAATCAATGAAGCTTTATCTCTTTAAAAATACCTTGAAACTTATGAGATTGCTGATAGCTCTGACCTTCTTTATTTTTATTGGGGTCTCCCAGGCATATTCTCTCACTTACAATTTATCCATCCCCTACAGTAATAAATTTAGCGGTGAAGATTATGCAGGAAACAAAATCGAGGCAGATAAAACTCAGGGGTGGGGCCTCAACGTGGGCTTCATTCGTTGGGGATTTGGTTTTGAATCTTATGAAACAAAACTAAAAAACACTTCTGAGGAAGTTAAATTAAAAACGACCTTTTATGACCTGAGCTATGGAGCTACTGGGTCAGAAGAGGAAAAAGGATGGTTCTGGAAGTATGTAGGACTAGGATATGGGTTTGGTAATGATGAACTTACTTGCAGCTTCTGTGAAACAAATTTTTATAAAGGTTTTGCAATGCAATACATTTTGCTTTTTAACTATCCAATCACGGAAACCTTGAATCTGAAAACCAGTTATCATCTGAAAACCAGCAAGATCAGACATAAGTACAAATCTGAGGCGGATGACTATAGTGCAACCATCATCAGTGTAGGGATTGGATTCTAGAAATGGCTTTTTTATGAAAAGATATACGCACTTAATATTCTTGGCTTTTATAATTATTGCTCTGAACAGTTGTAATTATGAGCAGTATGAAAAATATGCCATTGTGAGTGGAATTGTAGAGGATGGAACACAGACTAAATCAATAGCAAGAGAAGATTGTACTACCTTTGTGGCACCTTCTATACCTACAACCGTCTCAAGTGGTGGATTGAAGGTAAATATGGTTATCATTCAAATAACATTCGAGGGAAGTACTACCCAGCCTAGTTTTGGAGACCCATTCGCCCAGCAGTCTTTCAAGAGTAACACGAATTGCTGGGCTAATAAGATTTTTGACAATGGTTCAGGTCAACTTAATGAATATTGGCAGGAGGTTTCATACGGAAAATTTATGCTCTATCCTGCCGAAGAAACCCATGGCACAATCAATGATGGAATAATTAGTGTTAGTCTTAGCGGTAATCATCCAAACTTTGGCAAGGATGTGTCCCCTACACCTTGGTTTACAGATGCTCTCAAAAAGGCGGATCCTTATATTGATTTTTCAAAATATGATAATAATTCCGACACTTATTTAAGCAAGTCAGAATTACAGGTTATGTTCCTTGTCGCCGGTGGTGAATCTGCGGTTGGATCTGTTCCTGGGATTTGGGGACATGCTTCATGTTTATGGCCCAGTCCAATTCTCGATGGATACTCGATTGGGGAATGCGGATATCAGGGATACTCAACTTTTGGAGAAAGGCAAGGTGGCTATGATGGAACAATCGGCATTATTGCACATGAACTAGGACATGCACTCTTTTGTTTACCTGATCTTTATGATACTAGCGGTACTGGGTCAGGAATAGGGAGTTTTGGCCTGATGAGTGGAGGATCATGGGGATATAAATCAGGAGAGCGTGGGGGGCAAACACCCGTTCATCCAACTGCATGGAGCAAAAGCAAAACAGATGGAAGCTGGTGTTATAATTGGTATGCAAATACTGCAAATTATAATGGACTGGTCTTTGAGCTGCCGGATAATATCTCATCCAGCTCTTCTTCTGTGACTCTATATCACAGCACTCACCCTGATTATAATACAAAAATAATCAATATCCCTGGCAAAACCAACGAATATTTCATGCTCGAAAACATAGGCCATGAGGGATATCAGGCAGGTTTAGATTTGATTATAGGAGGAGGAGATAATATTAGCGGGATTGCAATATGGCATATTGATGACAATCAATCAAGTAATAGCGATTATACACACAAAATAGTTGATCTAGAAGAAGCAAATGACACAGGCTTAGACATTAGAACTCATTATGGCAAACAAACTAATCTTTATTACATGGGAAACAAGACAGAATTTAGTAACAGTACTGATCCTAATTCTAAGACATATGACGAAACTTCATCTGGAATTACTATAAATAATATTTCGGCTGCTGGTGACTCAATGACTTTCGATATAAGCTTCTAAGGTAAAAAATGTTTAAAATAAAAATCATAAATAATTTACTCATTTCCATTACAATGTTTTTTATCAGTTTTTCCATCATATTTGCGGTGCCAGCCTCACCAAATCTTATGGAAATAACTCAACCCAATGGAGCAAAATTTAAGGCTTATCTGAAAGGAGATGAATATTTTAGCTGGTGGGAATCTGAAAAGGGATTGGCTTTATATAGGAATCTAGTGTCGGGTTATTTTGAATATGCAAAAATTTCAATAATTGACGAGAAAGAAGAGCTTGTTACGACTGGAGTTATATTTATTTCAGGAGAAGAGCCTGCTATTTCCAATGCACGTATCTCAAAACTTACGAAACTGAATCTTGGTAAGATATGGAAGGGAAAGCGTAAACAGGCAAGAAAAAAAATTCAAAAAAACTTAGAAAAACAGAAACAGTCAAGAAAACAATAATTAAGACTTAGAAGATGATCTGACTCTGGAGAATTAGTGTGGGAGGTCAATCACACAACTGAGTGTGCGACTGACCTTTAATTCGGTATCCAAACCTGTAGTAAAACTTGTGCTGATTCCAGCCATTCTCGAAGATGACTGACTATGGCTTAACTTAATACTGACAATTACAGTGGCAGGACCATCTTTATCTAATTATTTATAGGCAGAAAATAGTGGAGCAATCAGTTAAATACTTAGGGCTTCCTGAATAATAATATTGATTAATATTATCAATATGATATACTGATAACTGGTTAAGATATCTGCACATAAAAGTATTGTTTTGTTTCAACCCAATACTTCTAATAATTCTCTCTCACTAATCTGGGAGAATTATGCCTTGGGATTTAATCAAATGTCATTCAATGACATCTCATCCACAAACAATGTGCTTGAGATGGAAAATTCTTCTATTGACTTATCATATAAAATTGGACAAGAATGGATTTTAATCGCAGGTACGGGTTATGTTTATGGAGGTAAGGGCTCAATTACCAGTGGTTCATCAGCTGTCAATTATGAAACTGAAATTGTTTCAGGATTCGGATTATTTGGATTATTTGGCATGGTTTGGGAAGATATTGAGGGATTAATTGGCTTAAGGTATTACAACATAAATTATGCAGACTTTAAAAGCACAAATTCATCTGAGGTATTTTCACTAGGTAAACCTTATTCCATATCTTCTGCTCATCTAATTTTTGGTTTAGGATATAGTTTTTAATGAATAATAGAATTAAATTATTTTTTCTTCTAGTTTTACTACAAATTTTTATTACAGGGTGTAGTAAAACAGATGATGATGATTTAAACACAGCAATTGTTTCTGCAGACATTACAGCCGCGGCACCAGTACCAGTCATTTCAGAAGTAACTGCAGCAGCAACTCCAACTAGCATCAACACACCAAGTTACTCCTTCAGCTCCACCGAAGCAGGAACCATCACCTATGGAGGAACCATCACCTATGGAGGAAGCTGCAAGTGCTGGGGTAAAAATGAATCGGGTCAATTAGGCCTAGAGGATAATAGCACCCGTGGAGATGGATCTGCTCAAATGGGTGATAATCTACCCGTCATAAGTTTGTAGAACTTTTCCACATTTACACGTTTAGATCCAAATTTTGATTTTCAAACTACTTGGATAATGAATACTGTGTTCTAATTTGGAGGCTTCTTGTTTTAGGAAATATGGTATAACTTTTTTACTTCATGATGAATAATTTAAAGATTTTTGGGTTAATTAGTTTAGTGATTTATACAATTTTATTTAAGATGAAATGTGGTCTTGGACACCCTAACAGGCAGAGCTAGCTCTTCAAAATCTCCAACTCTGGAACCCTCAGATTCAACGGTAAGGGTAACGTTGACACATCAGTAGTCGGTATCAACCAAATTGCCCTGCTAACAGCAGAACCAAGAGACTACGACGACTGTACGATGATACTCGCCGATTACTCCAACAACATAAGTCTACCCTTGAAAATTTCCTCTTTTGTGGTGGAAGGAGGTCAGTCATAAATTTTTTCGTCCTCCGATGGATTGCTCTGGAACAGTCAGGCAATCTTCCACAACCTAGCCAGCTTTTCAAACACAGGAATCTTCTCGTGTAAGGCTAAGATCTACGGGTTGTCTCTTTCAGATATCATTGCTGATGAAAAACAAATATCTTCGGAAGAAGCCGGTTATTTTAAAATTCGTTCTCCCATCAAACCTATTACAATAGGATAATTTACGGAAATTGATTGAGTCGACCCAAAGAAGTAGTAACAGTTCAATAGTTTATTTTGAACTTTTTTATAAATCGTCGACTAAAATCTTAAGATAGCCCTGCTAATACTGATTAGACAGTCAGTCAAAATAAATATTTTAAAGATCCTGAAAAAACTTGACACAACTGAATAAGTTGGTAAAATTTTTCTTTGTGGATTAATATCAGTAACTAATATTTAAAATTAAATTTTGTACCTGATTGGAATTTTTACTAATTAAAATTTGGAGAATACAAATGCGTAAAATATTTTTTTTAATCGTATCTTTATCAATCCTGATGCCGTTGTCCGCCTCAGCAGGTACAGAACAACTAGCTATAGGAGTTTTCGATTTTATTATCTCTAGAACAGATCTCAAGGTAGTAAAGTGTGAGGCTTATAGTTGTAACTATGTTTCAACAGACAATTCAATTAAAATGGAGTTGAAACGGGCAACATTAAAACAGCATGTTTCAGAAGATTTAAATTTTCTGCTAGATATTGGATTTGACAGTAAATTATTTAAATCTGGTTTACTTGTTAAGTATTACAACAATACAGACTTGATACGTGTTGATCTCAAAGGGGCTGCTATAACTGTTAAAGCTACAAGGAAGGATGAAATTACACAACTTCAGGCTTGGCTTAAAAAAGTTCTGAAACTTGTTAAGTAATACACAGATCATCCTACTACCCTTAAGAAAAACCTTCGTATATATTTACAGGATTGGGTCAGACAATTATTTATCTGCCCCAATTCCTAGGTACCTATTTGATCATATTATTATCCCACCCCATAATTTTTCTTAGATATTTTTAATATACATTTCTTGGATTAACAATATTGAGAATCTAGAAAATATATCCTTGCCCCTCACCATATTTTTAAAAAGTATTTGAAAGTACCGAAAATATAAAATTTTGTACGAGAGTTGTCATTGGCATTGATTCTAACAATGATTATATTTTTTTCCTTCACAAATTTTTCGATTGTTGAATATGTGGTTGGAAGTTTAATGCAGAGACTTTTTAATAGTATTATTAATTAAATCTTTATTTAGGAATTTCAACACCTAAAAGAAAATTTAAAATGTTTCTACGTCAGTCATTCTAAACTCATCCTGTACTCCATTAACTGGGGAGGGCAATCAAATTAATTGTTTTAATTTCTTTTGTCTTCCTCAGATTATTGAAAAACAAGCCAGGCGATAGTATAAAAAAGAATTATCCTAATTTAGAAAAAAGGAACTCCAGTGAAATATTTATTCATCATCCTCTCCATATTACTTATTTCTACTTCTATGTTTGGTCAAGAAACAGGTGTTCTATATCAACATGAAACTGGATCTGGTTTTGTATGGGAAACTTTTGGAGATGGTAAAGTTCAACCAGAATATAAAGGGGAAATAATTAATGGTAAAATGGGTGGATTTGGTTTTACTAAATATCCATCTGATGGAAAAAGTGTGATTGGAGAGTGGAAAAATGGGAAAGAATGGAACACTAAGCATACAAAAAATGATGGAACAATTTTAGGGAATTTTGAGAACGGTGATTGGATAGTAAAATTGGGGATTATTTATTTAGGATATAGAAATGGGGAGATTGGATTTTATAATGTAAAATGGGAAGGTTTAGAAAGTGAAGACAATATGGATATTGGGAAATTTGAAGGAGTATCGAATAATGGATTAAGTCTTGGCATTTTGAATTCAACTGATGGAATCAAAAAATATTTAGGAGAATTTAAACAGGGGAAATATAATGGTCTTGGAGCTATGACTTATCCAAATGGATGGAAGTACTTCGGTAAATGGAAGAATGGGAAAAGAGAGGGTCAAGGAACAATTATTTACCCAAATAGAGATAAATATATAGGTGAGTGGATTGATGATAAATGGAATGGCAGCGGAACCTATTTCTATACTAATGGAGATAAGTATGTAGGTGTAATATATGGAAAACCAAATGGTCAAGGAGAATTGACTACTGTAGATGGGATAAAGTACACTGGCAAATTAAAGGAGCGGTTATTTAGTGGACAAGGAACTTACACAGAACCTAATGGATACATTTACAAAGGGGGATTTAGTTTTGGATGGAAAAGCGGTCAAGGCACAGAAATATTCTCTGATGGAAGAAAATATATTGGAGAGTTTAAGCTAAATAAACCAAATGGAGTTGGAATAGAGACCAATCCTGATGGAACAAAGTATGAAGGAAATTTCATTGATGGAAAATTCAATGGCGATATAAAAATAACTCTTCCTGATGGAACAAAGTATGAAGGTGAAGGGATAAATGGTGAAATTAAAGGTTATGGGAAATATACTTTTACAGACGGTATTATATTTAGAGGTAAGTATTTTAAATATTTGGGGGTAAAGAGTTGGACCGGACATACCTACCCATCGGATGGTAGTGAGTTTATTGGTGATTGGAAGAATGGTAAACCTTGGAATGGAACATTTTACTTCAAGAACAAAAATGTCAAAGGAAAGTATATTAATGGATTAGAACAGAAATAGAGAATAGCCCTTATCAGGCTTGAGATAGAAAAAACTTCCAAGAAAGAATATTTCTATTGAAGGCTTAACGGGAATATTTCGGTCAAGATACATTGGGAC
>Ga0302117_10001145_pt1 | contig 12503 bp, 10 predicted proteins | sample AG5_322_MG_FD_203112 | JGI IMG/M metagenome (GOLD analysis project Ga0302117, IMG submission 203112) | Marine microbial communities from Western Arctic Ocean, Canada - AG5_32.2 | ecosystem: Environmental > Aquatic > Marine > Oceanic | place: Canada: Western Arctic Ocean | collected 2017-10-01 | reverse complement strand
TACCTTTGCTTATCGTGACGGCGACATCTGTAATAGCAATGCTGATGATCGGTATACGTCGCAGCTACATCGCCACGGGATTCATAACGATTACTGGTCTATTGGTGGCAACACTCGTCGCTGTGTCAATGATGGGCTGGACGAATCAGCAAGTTACACCGCTGCTTATTATCGATCAGTACAGTCTTCTGTTTACCGTAGTTGTTTGCGCATCTGCCATGGCCTTAGCTGTCTTGAGCTTTCCGTATTTCTTCGAGTTGGATGATCAAAGAGAAGAATACTTCCTGTTACTAACGGTCGCGACAATCGGCGCCATCGTGATGGTGAGCAGCAATCATTTCGTCAGCACCGTGTTAGGTCTCGAGACACTCAGTATGTCTCTGTATGGGATGATCGCTTATCCTTTGCACAGTGCGAAGTCGGCGAAGTTTCCGTTAGAGGCGTCGGTTAAGTACCTAGTCCTCTCGGCGGCGGCATCGGGTTTTATCTTGTTCGGAATGGCGCTGATCTATGCGCAGACCGGGACGCTTTCATTCGCCAGCGTTACTGCACTGCCCGCGGCAGGGTTAGGGGGTGGTTATACAATTGTAGCGTTGCTGATGGTTGTTTCTGGAATGGCATTCAAGCTTTCACTGGCGCCGTTTCATATGTGGACACCTGATGTTTATGAAGGAGCACCGCTGCCTGCCACAGCGTATCTCGCAACAATCGGTAAGGCGGCAATGTTCGTCGTACTGCTGCGCTTCATACAAATCAGTGATGCCTTGAGCTTCGATTCAATGGTGACTGTCCTCACTCTTATTGCTGCCACGTCCATGTTGGCGGGTAATCTACTCGCGTTATTGCAAGATAACCTGAAGAGGATTTTGGCGTATTCGTCTATCGCGCATATGGGTTATCTAATGTTCGCCCTGATCGCCGGTCACTATGTCACAGGTACAATCGCCGTCGAGGCAATTACGTTCTACCTGATCGCCTATGTGATTATGTCGTTGGGTGCATTCGGCGTGGCGTCTGTCATATCTTCGAGTGAAAAGGAATTCGATTCGATAACGGAATACAGTGGGCTTTTTTGGCGCAACCCCTTATTGGCTTCAACCTTCATCGCGATGCTTCTTTCGCTAGCCGGCATTCCACTCACCGTAGGATTTATAGGTAAGTTCTATATCTTTCTAAGCGGAGTTGAATCGGGACTATGGATGTTGTTGGGTGTGTTGGTATTAGGCAGTGGCATTGGCCTGTACTACTATCTCCGAATCATTTATCGCATGTTCATGCCGGAAAAGCATGCGCAGCCGTTTCGGGTTGGTGGTGTGAAGAGTGTGAGTACTTATGCCGTGCTCGCAATTCTATTATTCTTATTGCTGTTGTTTGGTGTCTATCCCGCACCAATAATGTCGATCGTTGCGACTGCCTCTGCATTCATCTAAGTTTTATTTAGGTTCATCATGAAAGTGAATCGCGCCCTATCGAACCATTGTTTTCGATGGTGGATAGTATTTCTCAATTTCTAAAAGAGTATTTCTCGCAGTCTACTGCACTTGCTGCCTTGTTTTCCTGCTAGTAGCTCTCAATCTCGCGACGGATGACAGCTTGTTGGAGGCGCGGCAAGAATTTGATCGGTGCAACCTCTATCAATTTTTCGAAGCGGGCGGTTATGACAACGACCAATTATCTTGGATAGCTATCTTCTTCCAGCTGTAGCCGAGCACGAGAAACTCAGCAATCTGCATTTACTTAACTTGTATAGAGATCGACTTGCCTACATCGCAAGAAAGGACGGTTAGGCAGTGGCGATCGTTGTATTCGCGAGTGGAATCTGCAGCAGATTTGCGGCTACTTCACTTTGTGGTCGGCACTGCAGGGTTATAGGAAAAGAATGGGAGCGATCCACTAGCGCTTGGGGAATTGATCCCGAGAAAACCCAAGTGGTGGCTTGGCCGTTGACGGTGAAGCTCGTTAGATTGTAGAGCGTTGCCAGGTTGCACTGCCTTGGTATTGCTGTCTAATCAGACTATCATTGTGCGCTCGACAGACAGCGAAGGACACTCATGTCTACAAGCAAGATTTCGGTTATTGGTGGTGGTAGCTTTGGCACGGTGATAGCCAATATTACTGCAGAAAACGGTTATCACGTCAGTTTCTGGATGCGTAACGAATCGCAGGCAGAGCAGCTCAATCTTACGCGCGAAAATTCGCAATACCTGCCCAATTATCGGCTCAATGAGAGAATCGTCGCTACGTCCGATATGGCGGATGCGGTAAAAGGCAGCGGTTTAATCTTTGTGGCCGTCCCGAGCTCGTCTTTCCGCCAGGTGGTAAGAGACATGGTGCCGCATATTTCGGAGGACACGGTCCTTGTTAGTACCACGAAGGGAATAGAGTCGGGCAGCTTCGATATGATGACTCAGATATTGAATCAAGAAGCCCCAAAGGCCAAAGTAGGCGTATTAAGCGGTCCGAATCTGGCGATGGAGATCGCAAAGAAAGATCCCACCGGCACAGTGATTGCCAGCTCTGATGAACAAGTGCGCAAATTGGTGAAGAGTGCGCTTAAGTCTAAGTATTTTCGAGTCTATTCGAACAACGACATGTTCGGTGTGGAACTGGGCGGCTCACTTAAAAATATTTATGCCATTATCGCGGGCATAGCGGCTGCTCTTGGTATGGGTCATAACACCAATAGCATGTTAGTGACTCGCGCTTTAACGGAGATGGCTAGATTTGGAAAGGAGTTAGGCGCAGATCCAATGACGTTCTTGGGTTTGGCGGGCGTGGGTGATTTGGTTGTCACCTGTTCGTCCCCATTGAGCCGAAATTACAGGATCGGTCTTGCGTTAGGCAAGGGCACTCCACTTGAAGAGGCGGTCGCGGAGTTAGGACAAGTAGCTGAGGGCGTGAATACGGTAAAGTTGGTGCAAGAGAAAGCCGAAGAATTAGGAGTCTATATGCCGTTGGCGAGTGGGTTATATAAGATAATTTATGAAAATGATTCTATTGAGAATATAATCTCTTCGTTCATGCTTAGTGAACAGGCTCTAGATGTCGAATTCGCAGCGAATGAATATAAAATTTTAGACTAGTATCTTGCATTGCTTTGGCAAAAGCTGCTACGAGATGAACGCCATAGGACTAGAAACTAAACGCTAGATAAACGAACTAACTAAAGGTATCGAGGCGATCGTGTCTTCAAAAATACAAGCCGGGGGAAAACCATGTCAGACGAACTAAATGAGATAGTAGAAAATATCACACAGCCATCGGTCTGGATTCGTATGCTGTTGATGACTATCTTTGCGATTGCCTTCTATTTCGTTTTACTGCCTTTAATTCTCACGTTGAGTATCGCGCAAGCGCTATTTACACTCATCACAGGCAAGGGCAACGCCAACTTAAGGTACTTTTCTTCAGCGCTGGAGCTGTATATTTCGCAGCTCTTCAAGTTTATGACCTATCTTTCTGAAGTAAAGCCATTCCCATTTTCTGGCCTTTCCGAGGTAGAAGACGACTCATTACAAGAGAAGTCGGCTCCCAAGAAAACGAACAAGAAGACGAATGCAGCTGCAAAGGACGGAGTAGGGGTGTCCGCTGCGAGAACGGTTGTAGCTAAGCCCGCCGTTAAGAAAAAGGCTGCTACAAAGAAAGCTGCCCCAAAAAGGGCCGCCAAAAGGAAAGCGCGGAAAAAAGTGGCCATACTCGAAGAAATAGCAGGCGAATACGACGTCAACGACTCCTAAGCTGCATTAGGCCTGGGCATGAGAAGAGGTTGAGATGCTAGTTTATTTGTTACGTCACGCGATAGCAGAAAACAGCGCCGAAACCGACTCTTTAAGAGACTTAACCGCGGAGGGCTTAGCTCAGGCGCGTTCGATTACCGAGAAATTTAAGCAGTATTCCCCAGTTATGGATAGGGTGCTGTGCAGTCCCTATAATAGGGCGCAACAGACGGCATCCGCAGTGATGACACTGTTCCCAGATATTGCCCTTACTCTTGATGAAAGTATAGAACCCGGTGGCGATGTATATAGCGTGTTAGATGCTATAGATGGGCTAGATGTGCAGCATCTCTTGATTGTTAGTCACAATCCTTTGTTGTCTAACTTGCTGTCAGTGATGGTGGATGGCACTATGGAGTCGCACCGCTACCTAGACAACGCGACGCTGCATTGCGTATCTATGGATGTTGTAGCATCAGGATGCGGTGAAATTGCGCTCACGTTAGAACCATAAAAACTTGAGATAACCATGAGCTTTAGACCTTATCTATTTGTTAGTCGACTCCTGCCTTTAGTAATTCTACTGGTAGGTTTTCCTCTAGTGAGCGCTGCACAATCCGAAGATGTCGTTTTTGACTTTACTGATCACAGTCTGATTGCCGGATTCGCTGATTCGGAAATTATCGAGCGAGACTTGCAGAGAGACATCAACTACCGAATCGTCCTTGGCGCACTAGAGAGAGTTCGCGGAGAAGTTATCCCGGAAAATTCCGAGAGGCTCAGAGGCGATGTCACGAAGATTACCTACGATGTATCGCAGGAGTTTACTGGTGAGGATGTCTACGGGTTTTATCAGGAACAGTTAACGGCTAAGAGCTATGAATTACTGTATAGCTGCGGGGGTAGGGAATGCGGTAGCAGTAACTATTGGGCGAACGATATATTCAGAAACCGCATCCTCTACGGGCCAGAACGCAATCAGCATTTCATGGCCTTTCGTGCAAATCCTGCTTTAGAGGAAAGCCCGTACTTCTCGGTGTACATCATTACCCGGGTCAACAGGAAAATTTATGCCTATATAGAGATAGTAGAGCCTGCGGGAACCCAAGAGCCAGAACAAATAGCAGTGACGGTAGAGATAGCAGAACTGCAGATTCCAGAAGAGTTAAGTGGCGCAGCAGGTTCGAATTTACTACAGCGACTGCAAAAGCAGGGTAGTGTGATTCTTCCTCCTATTAGTTTTCAATCGAATGACCGCCTAGCTGGGCCAGCCGATGTAGAGTCACTGGTTTCCGCATTAAACTCTGACCCGGCGCTTTCTATTTATGTCGTCGCGCACCTGAAGCAAGATGGCCAGTCACTTCAAGAGTTAATGCCGCGCTCATTGGTAAGAGCGAATTCGCTTAGACAGGCGTTGATAGCAGCAGGCATTGACGCGCAGCGAATCGAATCGGCTGGAGTGGGTCCGCTGGCACCAAATTGTGCCAGTGGAAATTGCGAAGAGCGTGTCGAGATAGTCCTACGCTAGCTTATTTGACTAGAGAAAGAAACTCCGCCCGTGTTGATTGACTGTTTCGGAATGCGCCCAGCATACAGGACGTGGTCATTATTGAATTTTGCTTCTGAACTCCACGCATCATCATGCACATATGCTGCGCCTCGATGATCACTGCTGCACCGGCTGCATTGGTTTGCTCTACGATACAGTTAGCGATTTCGTTGGTAAGGTTTTCCTGAATCTGCAGGCGTCTAGCGAAAACATCAACAATTCTTGCTATCTTTGAGAGGCCGATGACTTTGCCATTTGGAATGTATGCAACATGGCACTTTCCGATAAATGGGAGCATGTGATGTTCGCACATCGAGTACAGCTCGATATTTTTTACGATAACCATCTCGTCGGTGTCGGAAGGAAATAGAGCGTTGTTGATGACCTCATCGATATTCATCGAGTAGCCCTGAGTCAAAAACTGCATGGCCTTTGCCGCTCTTTTCGGTGTATCAGCCAAGCCTGCGCGCGTAGGATCCTCGCCCATCTTTTTAAGAATTTCTAAAAAAGCCTGTTCCATAGTCGTTCACCATTTTTGGGGTCTGATTGCCGCCGTAGCACGCTGTGTTTACAAGTCGTGAAACGCTGGTCTTGATCTTGCTCTTATTAATAGTGGTCTCAGCATGAGATTGGCGAGAGATTAGCATATTATCTGCTTGTTGAAGACTCTCTACGTCATTTATTGCGTTGCTGGATTACAATGGCACACTGCCGTTTAGAAACAACGGCTACAATCATGTATTCGCTTAAGTAAGCGAGAGGAACAATTTGAAAATCCAAGAAACCTTTCTGCAATTTGCTGCTCGCTTGGACTCTGTCGATCTTTGTTATGGACATGGCACCGACAACCCGCTGGATGAGGCTTTTTATCTCATCTATGGCCTATTAGGAATCGATTTCGCGGATGAGCAGGCAGCGCAGCGTGAGCTTAACGTTGGGGAAGAGGCGATGCTCGAGGCTGCTCTAAAGCGCAGAATCGACGAGCGCGTGCCAACGGCCTACTTAGTGGGGCGCGCCTGGTTCGCCGGGCATGAATTTTACTGCGATGAGAGGGCGCTTGTACCGAGATCCCCATTAGCGGAATTGATTAACGGCGAATTCGAGCCGCTGTTGCACGAGCCAGCCGGTAAGGTCTTGGACATTTGTACAGGCGGGGGGGGCATTGGTATTGCTACTGCCTTGTTATGGCCTGATTGCGAGGTCGACCTGGCGGACATATCTCCAGATGCGTTAGATCTCGCGAAGAAGAATGTCGCTCTGCATGGCTTGGGAAGCAGGGTTAGAACTATCCAGAGCGACTTGTTTGAAGATATTCATTCGCGCTACGACCTCATCGTAGCGAATCCGCCGTATGTGCCTGTGGAAGAATACGACGAGCTACCCGCTGAATTTGGTAATGAGCCCCCGCTGGGGCTCATTAGTGCCGGTAATGGCCTGCAGATACCTCTTAAAATTTTACGGGATTCGGTCGATTACCTCTCTGCAGAGGGCCTTTTGGTGATGGAGGTCGGTTACAGCCATCCCCAATTGTCCGAGCGTATCAAGCAGGTTCCTCTGCTCTGGTTAGAGTTTGAGCAGGGAGGCGAAGGGGTGCTAGCCCTTACAGCTAGGCAATTACAGCAGTACAGAGAACAGTTTAATTAGTGTACAATCGCCTTTTTTTCGGCCCTGCTGTAAGTATCCGCTAGATTTAAGTTCTTTATTCGGGTGTATAGATGTCAGGTAACAGTTTCGGTAAATTATTTACAGTAACCAGCTTTGGTGAAAGTCACGGGCCCGCGCTAGGCTGTGTGGTCGATGGCTGCCCCCCTGGCATGGAACTGACCGAAGCTGACATGCAGCGTGATCTGAATCGTCGCAAGCCGGGTCAGAGCCGTTTCACAACTCAAAGGCGAGAAGACGATTCGGTGCAGATCTTATCTGGAGTGTTCGAGGGTAAGACTACCGGCACGCCCATCGGCCTATTGATAGAGAACACAGACCAACGTTCAAAAGACTACAGCAAGATCAAAGATCAGTTTCGCCCTGCGCACGCCGACTTCACCTATTGGGAGAAGTATGGAATTCGCGATTATCGGGGCGGTGGACGCGCATCTGCGCGGGAAACTGCAATGCGTGTAGCCGCAGGCGCTATCGCAAAGAAATACCTGCTCGAGACCTGTGGTACTCAGATCCGTGGTTATCTCAGTCAGTTGGGCCCGATTGCCATCGATTCGGTGGACTATGAGGAAGTTCAGAACAACCCATTCTTTTGTCCGGATGCCTCCAAAGTAGACGAAATGGAAGAATATATGGCTGCCCTGAGCAAGGAAGGTAACTCGATAGGCGCTAGAATAAATGTCTGCGCCACGAATGTGCCAGTAGGGTTAGGTGAGCCCATATTCGACCGCCTAGATGCCGATATTGCTAAGGCTCTGATGAGCATTAATGCCGTTAAGGGTGTCGAGATAGGGGCGGGTTTCGAATCCGTAACTCAAAAAGGTAGTGAGCATCGCGACGAGATTACGCCAGAGGGTTTCGAGGGCAATAATGCTGGAGGAGTTCTCGGTGGTATATCGAGCGGTCAGGATATCGTCGCTAGCATTGCGCTGAAACCTACATCTAGCATTCGTCTGCCCGGTAAGTCGATCAATATTAAAGGTGAGGCCGATGAGGTAATAACCACGGGTCGTCATGACCCCTGCGTTGGCATTCGCGCCACGCCAATCGCCGAAGCAATGCTTGCCTTGGTGTTAATGGATCATTTGCTGCGGGATCGCGGCCAGATTGGCATATCTCGTACGACGAGTAAGACGACAATTTAAAGTAAGACCTCCTTCTGGCTGGCTTATTTGATTCCACTTATAAATAGATTTAGATCAGATAGTTAAGCATGTTATTTAATTTACAATATTGGAACTGTTAAGTCAGCACTGGTGAACAAATGAGCAGTAAAACGCTATACGACAAGATCTGGGACACTCATCTGGTATCAGAAAGAGAAGATGGAACAGCCCTGATTTATATCGATCGTCATTTGATTCATGAAGTGACTTCGCCGCAGGCTTTTGAAGGCTTGCGTCTAGCTGGGCGCAAGCCATGGCGGGCCGATGCGAATTTCGCGACACCTGACCATAATATCCCAACTACCACAGAAGAGCGGAAGCTGGGCTTAGAAGGTATCAAGGACCCGGTTTCGAAGATTCAGGTTCGCACGCTAGACGATAACTGCACCGAATTCGGAATATTCGAGCTTAAGATGACCGATGACCGGCAAGGTATCGTGCATGTTGTGGGTCCAGAACAGGGCGCCACCTTGCCGGGTATGGCCATTGTCTGTGGCGATTCACACACCTCTACTCACGGAGCTCTAGGCGCCTTAGCTCACGGTATTGGCACCTCTGAGGTGGAGCACGTTCTCGCCACTCAGTGCCTGATGCAGAAGAAGGCGAAGAGCATGCTCGTTCGTGTAGATGGTCAGTTGAAACCGGGATGCACCGCGAAAGACATCGTACTGGCGATAATCGGTAAGATCGGCACGGCCGGTGGCACAGGGTTTACTATCGAATTCGGTGGAGAGGCGATCCAGGCGCTGTCTGTAGAGGGTCGTATGACCGTCTGTAACATGGCTATTGAGGCTGGAGCGAGAGCAGGCCTGATCGCTGTCGACGAGAAAACTCTGGACTACATCAAGGGCAGACCTTTCGCGCCAAGCGGCGAGTTATGGGAGCAGGCGGCTAAGTCGTGGCGCGGCTTGGTGAGCGATACTGACGCTATATTCGACGAGGTCGTCGTATTAAAGGCGGAAGACATCGAGCCGCAGGTTACTTGGGGTACTTCCCCAGAGATGGTGGCTCCAATTACAGGTAACGTGCCCGATCCGGCGCAGGAGCTAGATGAGACAAAGCGTGGAAATATTCAGCAGGCCTTAGAATACATGGGCTTACAAGGTGGAACTGCGATCAAGGACATCAAGCTGGACTGTATATTCATCGGTTCATGCACGAATTCACGAATTGAAGACCTGCGCGCAGCGGCAGATGTAGTAAAAGGTAAGAAAGTCGCTAGCAGCGTTGAGGTAGCTATGGTTGTGCCCGGCTCTGGCCTAGTTAAGAGGCAAGCAGAAGCTGAGGGCTTGGATACGATATTCATCGAGGCAGGGCTGGAGTGGCGTGAGCCAGGCTGTTCAATGTGTCTGGCGATGAACGCAGACCAGTTAGGGGAGGGAAAGCACTGCGCATCCACCTCGAATCGTAATTTCGAAGGGCGGCAGGGATTCGGCGGGCGCACACACCTCGTAAGCCCAGCAATGGCGGCGGCTGCTGCTATAGCAGGCCACTTCGTCGATATTAGGGAATTAAATTAAAATCTTCTAAAACAGAAAGTTAAGAGATAAACATGAACAAATTTATAGCAGAGAAAGGTTTGGTGCTGCCACTGGATCGTGCAAACGTAGATACGGATTTCATCATTCCTAAGCAGTTCCTGAAATCCATCAAGCGGACTGGCTTTGGTGTAAACCTATTCGATGAGCATCGCTATCTTGATAAGGGATTGCCAGACACAGACAATAGCCAAAGGCCAATAAACCCAGACTTTGTGCTCAATCAGCCGCGCTATAAGGGCGCCAAAGTTCTGCTCGCTAAGGATAACTTTGGCTGTGGTTCAAGTCGCGAACATGCCCCATGGGCGCTGGAAGACTATGGTTTTCGCGCGATCTTAGCGCCTAGCTATGCCGACATCTTTTTTAATAACTGCTTCAAGAACGGCTTGCTTCCTATCGTTCTCGATAAGGCCATTATTTCAGTGCTTTTCACTGAGGTTGAGGCGATTCAGGGCTATCAGTTAGAGGTGGACCTAGAGCAACAGACCATCCTCAAGCCTGATGGCTCCAAAATTGAATTCTCCGTGGATGCCTTCCGTAAGAACTGCTTGCTGAACGGCCTGGACGATATCGGGCTTACCCTCGAAGAGTCCGAAACCATACGCAGCTTCGAGGAAAACTGGCGCAACTCTGCACCTTGGTATTTCACGACGACCAGCGCGACTACTGCTTAGGCTCCTATTCAAACAGGTAGCTTGCGCAGCGGTGGTAATCGTTGACCGTCGATGTAAGAAAATATCATTTATTTCAATAATTTAGAGAGAATCGTATGACTAACTACAATGTAGCAGTGGTAGGTGCCACTGGCGCGGTAGGGGAAACTTTGCTGAGCATCCTAGAGGAGCGCAATTTTCCAGTAGATCAAATATTCGCCCTAGCCAGTGAGCGCTCGGCGGGTAACACGGTGATGTTCAACAGTAAGCCACTCATGGTGACTAATCTGGCCGAGTTTGATTTCGGTCAGGCCCAGATAGGCTTGTTCTCCGCCGGCGGCAGTGTTTCAGCCGAGTATGCCCCTAAGGCAGGTGAGGCGGGATGTGTTGTGATTGATAACACCTCGCATTTTCGCTATGACGACGATATTCCCTTAGTAATCCCCGAGGTTAACCCTGAGGCAATAGCGCAGTACACGAACCGCAATATCATCGCGAACCCGAATTGCTCGACGATGCAGATGCTAGTGGCGCTGAAGCCGATTCATGATGCTGTTGGCATCAAGCGCATCTGTGTCTCTACCTATCAAGCCGTTTCCGGTTCAGGCAATAGCGCTGTCAAAGAGCTAGCGAAGCAGACCGGCGAGCTTTTGAATGGTCGCGAGGCAGAGTGCAAGGTATATCCACGGCAGATAGCGTTTAACGTGCTGCCACAGATCGATGTCTTCATGGGAAACGGCTATACCAAGGAAGAGATGAAGATGGTCTGGGAGACCCAGAAGATTTTCGCAGATGACAGCATTCAGGTTAGTGCGACCTGTGTCCGCGTGCCAGTGTTCTACGGGCATTCAGAGGCAGTGCAGATAGAGACCCATAATCCTATTAGCGAAGCGGACGTTCGTGATCTATTGGCGAATGCTCCCGGTGTTACTGTGATAGATGAGCGAAAAGACGGTGGATACCCTACCGCCGTGCATGATTCTGCGGGTCAGGACGCAGTTTTTGTCGGAAGGATTCGGCAGGATATCTCAATTTCTAATGGTATCAACCTTTGGGTGGTTGCTGATAACGTGCGAAAGGGGGCCGCTCTCAACTCAGTTCAGATAGCCGAAGAGTTGATAAAAAGCTATTTATAATGAATACTTGCAGGCAGTAGTGAAGAAACAATCTTAATAAACTTGCAATATCGACGGTAGTGGTCACTAACCAGTTGTGCTGGTTTAGAGAATCATAGAAGGAGTAGGCTTTTCTTTAGCAATGCCAGCACCTGTTGAGAGAAAAAGGGACTATGCTACGTAAAACCGTCGTCATTCTGACCATGCTGCTCTGCAGTATGGCGACACAGCTGTACGCCTTAGAACTAGGTGCTGTTACTGTCGAGTCCGCGCTCAACCAGCCCCTGCGTATGCGCGTAGAATTGCTTCAGTTAGGCGATACGCAATTGCAAGATATTAGCGTTTCTATGGCTTCAAGCGCTGATTTTGAGCGCTTGAACATTGACCGCGATAGCGTCCTTTCTAATATCCGTTTTAGCGTTGAGTCTACTTCTCAGGGCAGCGTAGTAATCCTTACTTCCTCGCAAATCGTCCGCGAGCCTTACTTAAGCCTTATCCTAGACACGCGCTGGCCGAATGGTCGATTGCTTAGCGAGCATACGATCCTCTTGGAGCTTCCTGTGTTTGACGGCCAGCAATCGACTGCAGAGATCAGACAGTCGACAAGTCCAATTTTGCAGCCTCCTACAGGCGTTCAAGCGACAGATGCCCAGCTATTTGTAGAGTCATCGGCGGTGTCTGCGCCGAGTTCAGCAAGTTCTGCTGTAAGCCTGGAGCCCGAAGTCATGTCTGCTGGGCCAGAAGTTATCGAGGCGGAGGAAGAACCTGCAGAGCCTGCACTTGTCGAGCCAGAAACTCTTGAGACAGATGGTAGCGACACGCTTTCCTACATTGCCCTACAAGTTAGACCAAACACCCTGGTGTCCATGCAGCAAACCATGTTGGCGTTGCAGGGGCTGAATCCTGAAGCTTTCGCCGATGGCAACATTAATAGGCTGCGCAGCGGTCAAGTTTTACGTGTTCCGACTTTAGAAGAGGTAGAGTCGATCGATCCTCGCGATGCTGTTGACGAAGTAGCACGACAGAATCAAGAATTCGCTGAAGTTGGCGTTCAGCCGCTGGCGGCACCGCCGGATGCAACACCTGATCAAGATGATCAGCCTCAGG
>Ga0302117_10001139_pt1 | contig 12519 bp, 9 predicted proteins | sample AG5_322_MG_FD_203112 | JGI IMG/M metagenome (GOLD analysis project Ga0302117, IMG submission 203112) | Marine microbial communities from Western Arctic Ocean, Canada - AG5_32.2 | ecosystem: Environmental > Aquatic > Marine > Oceanic | place: Canada: Western Arctic Ocean | collected 2017-10-01 | reverse complement strand
GCCTGCCGTTTGCTGCCCTAGATGAGTTGACCCAAGACCAAGGTTCAGAGACAAGGCATCATGGATCCTATTGGCGTATCGCTGGGTTGATCGGAATGGGTATGGTTGCGCTGCCTGTGGGAGCCGAATTTGTGGTGACCGCTGGAACCAGTCTTGCTCTGGATCTAGGGGTCTCAGAGAGCGTGATTGGCGCCAGCTTAGTTGCCCTGGGCACATCGCTACCTGAACTGAGCGCGACCTTGGTTGCGGCTTATTATCGAAACAGTGATGTGGTCTTGGGCAATGTGATGGGTAGTAACTTGTTCAATATTCTTGCGGTTTTGGGGTTTACCTCGCTGGTTACAGATATCCCCATCGATCCTGTCTTTTTGAGACTTGATATTTGGGTGATGCTCGGCGCGGCAGTTGTGCTTTGGCTTTATGCGATGCTCGGCGCCAAGATCGAACGGGTTTCTGGCGTACTGTTTTTATGTGGTTATGGGGGCTATCTATGGGCCTTGTTCTCAGGTTAGGCGAGCGATCTCTTGGCAGCGAACCAATTAACAGAAAAATTTGATCAAAAGACCGCGATTGCGATCGTGGTTGCCAATATGGTGGGAACGGGTGTCTTCACCAGCCTAGGATTCCAATTACTGGATATTCAATCCGTCAGTATGATCTTGTCGCTTTGGGTGATCGGGGGTATTGCCGCGCTCTGTGGGGCCTTAACCTACGCCGAGCTGGGGGCGCAGTTGCCTCGTTCGGGTGGGGAATATAATTTCCTCGGACGTCTTTATCATCCGTCTTTCGGTTTTGTCTCCGGTTGGGTCTCGATAACAGTGGGGTTCGCTGCGCCGATCGCGCTTGCTGCGATGACCTTCGGCGCCTATCTGGGGGCCGTTCTTCCGGAAATTAATCAAACGCTCGCGGCGTCACTCCTCGTTGTTCTCCTAGGATTGATGCACTGCTATTCCCGAACGGTCAGCGGTAAGACGCAACTGGTTTTCACAGCGCTCAAGGTGGTGCTCATTTTGATTTTTAGTGTTGCCGCGCTGGCGATGTCGGATCACCAAATGAGTATGCCAAAACTACCGGTGGCGAGTGATCTTGGGTCCTTGTCTTCGGGGGCATTCGCGGTCGCGCTCATCTACGTCAACTACGCCTACACCGGTTGGAACGCGGCAACCTATTTGATCGATGAAATCGATCAGCCTGCAAAGCGCCTACCATCGATCCTGATGATTGGAACGCTGATGGTGATGGGTTTTTATGTTCTGTTGAATTATGTATTTTTGGCGGTCGCACCGATTGAGGCCCTACAAGGAAAAGTTGAAGTCGGCGTGATTGCCGCACAATACGCGTTCGGTAACCAAGGCGGGCAGTTGATGGGGTTGATGTTATCGTTGTTACTGATCTCGACGGTCAGTGCGATGTTGATGGCAGGCCCGAGGGTGTTGCAAGTGATCGGCCAGGATTTTTCAGTGTTTCGGGTGTTAGCGAAGACCAATGACGATGATTTACCTCAGATCGCGATTCTCACCGTTGTCCTGCTATCGGTTGCGTTTGTTCTGACGTCTAGTTTTGAGTCGGTGCTGGTGTTCAGCGGCTTTGTCCTAAGCCTAAACACCTTGTTTACCGTCGGCGGCGTTTTTAGGTTGCGCGCAAAAGGGCTCCTGAAAAAGGACACCTACCAGACCTGGGGTTACCCGATAACCCCACTCATCTTTCTAGGATTAACCCTCTGGACATTGATCTATATTTTGATCCAAAGACCGGAGGAGGCCATTGCGGGACTCCTCGTGGTGGCCGTTGGGTTTGGCTTTTATGCGCTGTCCGATCGAGTTAAACGCTAGGCTTTGCGAATCTTTGGCAGGTCGACGAAATGACCTGGCCGTTTCTCCGAATTAGCCGTCATGGCTTCTTGAATCTCCTCGAGTTTAAAGTGTGAGGCATTCCAGATCGCAATGTAGTCCAAACCATCCGCGGTAGTATGGTCTCGTGCGTAGGTAATCATTTTTTTGCAGCCATAGACCGCAAGAGGTGCTTTCGAGGCAATTTCCGCGGCAATCGCCATGACCGCTTCAAGCATTTGTGCTTGGTCCTCAAAAACGCGATTGATAAGCCCCATTGCGGCAGCCTCTTGGGCTGGAACGCGCCGCCCGGTATAGGCCATCTCTCGGACAAACCCTTCTGGTATCAGCTTAACGAGTCTTGGAAAGGTGCCGACATCTGCGGTCATACCAATGTTGGTTTCGAAAATGGTAAGAAACGCATCTGTTGTGGCATACCGAATATCGCAGGCGGTCACGAGATCAACACCACCGCCAATACAGCCGCCTTGAATCGCGGCGAGTACTGGAATCCGGCAAGCTTCGATGGCATTGAACGCGCCTTGCATGACCAAGACGTTGTCGTAGAAGGCGGCACCCGCGGTAAGTCGTCGCTGCTTTTGATCCGCATCCGGGACTTGACCAACACCGGCAAAGGACGACACATCTAAACCGGATGTGAAGTGGGGGCCGGTCGAGGAGATGACAATGACTCGAGCTTTGGCTTCTGCGTCGATGTCTTGAATAATGGCCGGAAGCTCAGTCCAGAATTGCGGAATCATACTGTTGCGTTTTTCGGGACGACTCAATTGGATGTGGGCGATGTTGTTCGCGATGGTTACGTTAAAGCATTCGTGGGTCATGGTCTCTCCTTCTCGTTGCGAATCGAAACAGTGGTTAGTTGGGGTTAGTTGGGGTTAGTTGGGCTCGGTTAGCGGTCTTAGCCAATCTTACTACTGGCCAAAGTGAGGCTGCGGCTTTGGCCAGGGCGCCGTGAGCCTTGCGGCGCCCGCAAGGTTCACATTGCAGGCTGGCAAATTTAAAGGGTGCTGAGAGATCCTTTGATCAATTAGCCCGCTAGTTTAGCCGCAGCTTAACACCAAAACGGAGGGTTCTACCTGACCTTCGATAGCCAAAGACCTCCTCAAATTGTGTGCCTAATAGGTTGTCGATCGACACGAAAGCATCAAGTTGTTCAGTGATCAAGACGTTCGATGTGACGGCAACCAGCGTAAAATCAGTCATTTGAACGCGTTCTTGATAGGGCGGCACGGGCGGGTAAAAAATATCATCACTTTTGCCGGTGTAGGCTGCGGAAACTTGGTGCCGCCATTTTGCTGATTGGTAGGCAATGGACAGCAATCCGGTCGTGCTAGGACGTCTAATCTCGGTGATTGCGTTGCCATCGGTTGCCTTGAGTCTTCCGTAATAGCCCTCGAGCGTCAGAGCCTCAGAGGGTTGCCAGTTAAATTTTGCGTCATAGCCGCGTTGTTTGCTGCGGTTTTGATCATTGATTGCGGTATAACCGAAGTCTATGGGATCAAACACAAAGCCATTGATCTCATTTTTGAGGTGAGCCGAGTAGCCTTGCAGCGCCAAAGTGATCGGTGGTCCCGAGAAACGATGAGAGATTCCGACGTCGAATGCCAGGCTGTGTTCGGGCTTTAGTTCATCGTTGCCTTTAAAATTGGTGAAGTAGCCGAAACGCTCCGTAAAGGTTGGGTTTTTGGTCGATCGACCGAGTGCGGCATAGACCTTGGTCCGCTCGGTTAAAAAATAAGCGGTATTGCCGCGCAGACTATGGCCTGCGCCGAAGTCTGAGTTGTCCTCGACACGAAAACTCAAGGATCCTGTCCACTTGTTCTGATCGAGGCGGTACTCTCCGCCCAAGGCCAGTTGTGTCAGTGCTTGATCTTGATTGGGATCGCCAAAAAAGCTAGCCGGGCCGCGCTGCTCGAAGCGCAACTTTTCGTACTCGAGTAGACCGACCCAGGTTGTGTTGTCCGCGGTGCGGCTAATCTGATAATTGAATTGCTGTTTGGCGCTATCGGTCTTGGTATTCGCATTGGGGTAGGTTCGATTGGTGTTTCGATCTTGGCTGAAGTTGATCGATAGCGATTGTTGCACGTGGTCTTGATCAGACATCAAGCGCAGCCCGCCGATCCAGTTTTGATGAGCTGTTGTGAAATCAGCATCAGTCGGCAGGCCGGTGACAAGATAGTCCACATCATCAAAGTCTGTTTGGCTTTGTTGTAGGCGCAGGACGCTGCTAAGGCGCCATTGGTTCGACAAAGGGGTAAGGGTTCGAATGTATGCCGCACGTTGCTTTGATCCATCTCGTTCATCGCCTTGGCGTGAAACATTAAAGCCCTCTGTTCCAAAGTGGCTTAAGCCCAGTGCGAGCTGGGTCTTTCCCAGGACCGTTGCAGTATCGATCGCGATGGTTTCTGTTTGATCACTGCCAGCACTGATCAAAAAGTTTGTGCTTGGCTGACTATCGGGTGACCGGGTCATGATATGAATCACGCCGGCGATGGCATCGCTGCCCCAAATGGCGCTTTCTGCACCGTGCACAATTTCAATGCGCTCGATCTGTTGAACCGGGAACTGGCTAAAATTAAACTCGCTACCTTGGCCAATATCATTGGCCTCGACCCCATCAATCAGAACCAGGACATGGTTGGCCTCGCGCCCCCGCATGCGGACCTGGGTCAAGCCGCCAGTGCCACTTTGCTGGCTGATACTGAGGCCCGGTTGTCCGCGAAGTAGATCAGGCAGGGAGGCTGGATTTTGAAGGTCAATGTCGGCTTTGGTGATAATGGTGATCTGGCTACCCGACCGGAGACTGTCCATTGGGAGCCTGGATGCGGTCACCGTGATCGTTTCATCAGTGGGTTGAGCCGTTAACGAAACCGCCCCAAAGAAAACGGTCATAAGCACGAGTGATTTTGAAAATAATCGCGATTTGGTTTGGGATTTGGATAAAAAGGGTCTGGGTAATGAGGGCATATCGATACATCTCCTGCTCCCGCCGAGCAATTGGGTCTGGTTATAGCGCGCAGGAGTAGACGATGGTCATGACCCGCCCGCCGCAGTTCATTGCCGCATTATTGTCAGGCCGGTCTCCGGGCTTACGAGCGTCGTGCGAACACGTTTGCACTGCGACCTTCCCATGCTCTTGAGCACAGTGGTAAAAGCAGCGCACCTCGCTTACCGTTGCGGGGGCAGCACCGGAATTGAAAAAATTCTCACCGGTTTCCCGTTTCATTTTAGGGTTTTAAGCTAAAACACCTGACTAAATGAAGTGAGCGAAGGTTAGCCGTTTGCTTGTGATGGAGTCAACGATTGACCGATAATTGTTTTGAAAATGGCGTCGCGATCAAAGTTTATCCCGTTAGAAAATGACACCGAAGGGTTAGGTTGTGCTGATTCAAGCGGTCCTTTGGGCTTTTTGTTTGCCCTTGTTACCCCTCTGTTGGCGCCAGCAGAAAATGATTCGACGGCATGCCCCGAAGCGTGGTGCCGTAACCTTACCAATTGGGTGGTCGGGTGGTGCGTCACCGGTTGATTCGCCGGCTCGTCACGACGGGTGGGATTAGCGGGCTAAAACGAAACGGCAACGGATTCGAGACGATGGTCAACCAAGTGCTCCCCGCGGAAGTAGAACCAGCCGCGGATGGGCTCTTTCCTGAGAACCTGTGGAAGCCAAAATTGATCATCTGCCCACATGGCGTCCAGCGGCAGGTCATCCATCGGGCACCAAATAGGGGCCGCTTCGAGGGTTTCTTTGGGCGTCCCGGAGTATTCGTCAGCAATGTAAACGTAAGCGATTATTTTTGGAGAGTCCAAGTCGTGAAAAAACAACTCTGCCATGGGTTCGAGATTGTGCGGCGTTATGGTTAACTCCTCCTGAGTCTCTCGAATGGCGCAAGCTAAGGGCGTTTCGCCAACTTCGAGTTTGCCCCCCGGGCCCAGTATTTTGCCTGCACCGAGGCCTGTTTTTTTGTGAATCAAAAGCACTTGCTGTTGCTGCCGGATAAAAACGAGGGTCGTGAGCAGGTCTGGCTGCCAGTGGGCCCAATCGATGCTCGAGATGCTTTCAGGGTGTTTTATCATGTCTTTCCTGGCGATGAGGATCGTTTTAAGCAATTGATCAGGGCCAATATTATTGTTGGAGCGGGTTCGATCGGCCATCAAGGCGCTCAAATATTGAAAAAAAGGTCAATTAGGGCTTGAATATTACCAAGTTAGCCTTAGATAGGTCATGTAACGGTAAAACACGCCCGCTGGAGGTGTTTCATGGACTTGACGCTAAAGAACACGCAAATGATCCCGGTTTTGAGTGGGCAGTCGCTGTATGCCTATTTGGACGCGGTGCATCGTATTCCAAAGTTGACCCGGGAAGAAGAAGTTACCTTGTTCGAGCAATTCAAAGACGGCGACAATGTCAGTGCCGCGCGGGCCTTGGTCATGGCCCATCTGCGTTATGTTGTTTATATCGCGAAGCAATATTCAGGTTACGGGTTACCCCTCGAGGACCTCATACAGCAAGGCAATATCGGGTTAATGCAATCGGTTAAAAAGTTTGATCCCGCACGCAAATTGCGACTCCTGACCTTTGCGGTTCATTGGATTAAGGCTGAAATCCATGACTATATTTTAAAAAACTGGAAGCTCGTGAAAGTTGCAACCACCAAGGCCCAGCGAAAGTTGTTTTTTAACCTGCGTAAAAATAAACGGGTCGAAGGTCTTGTCGATCAACCGGAAGCAAAGCGGATCGCGACACTGCTCGATGTTTCTGAGGCCGATGTGATTGAAATGGATCAGCGGTTGAGTCGAGACGATCAGTCCTTTGAAAAACGCGATGACGACGACTTTTCTGCGCCGGAGTTGTATCTGCAAAGTGATTGCCTGGATCCTTTGGATATTGTGGCCGATTCCGAGTCCGAGGCAACGGCCGGGGAACAGCTCGGACGGGCGTTGAAACGGCTGGATGAGCGCTCGTTTCAGATTGTTCAGGGTCGCTGGCTGGGGGATGAAAAGTTAGGGCTTAAAGTTTTTGCTGAACGCTTTGGTATCTCGATCGAGCGGGTTCGGCAACTTGAATCTCAAGCCTTAAAAAAACTGAAGCATAATATGTCAGGTTAAACGCTTTTCCCCCCCAGTAAAGTCGCGGTAAGGTGTTGCTTTAATCAAGGACACGCGCATTATGCTAGATCAAATCATTTCAACTGACCATGTTTTTGACGGCGCGGCGGTCGTTGAAGACCTCAACCGTTTGCTCAGACTCAGAACAACCCCCATCGGCATGAAGCTATTTCCGAGCCGAGGGGAAATGGAAGCAATTCCTAAAATCAGACGACCCAAAGACATTCATACGACAGATCAAATTGTTGGCCAAGCGAGCCGCAATGGTTGGACGGTTGGCATTACGATGGAAGACTTGGTGGGGGCGCAATGCGGTACCGTGATCGGTTTGCATCCACGAGATGAGCGTTGGTTATCGGGCGACAAAATGGCCGGGGTTTGGTTCGAAGACCAAGCGGAGGCCGCGAAACACCAGGCCAGTATGGATGTTGTACCCTTTGGACAGTTTGAGGCCATGGCGGTGTCACCACTGGCCTCAGGCCGTCTGAATCCACCGGACATTTGTTTAATCTACGCAACGCCCGCCCAGATGATTTTGTTTATCAATGGTTTGCAGTGGTCGGGCTATAAAAAATTAGATTGGGGGTGCGTTGGCGAATCCGCTTGTGCGGACTCCTGGGGCCGCGCGTTGAAAACGGGGGAGCCAAGCCTTTCTATTCCGTGTTTTGCTGAACGGCGCTATGGCGGCGTGATGGAAGATGAATTGCTGATGGCGATTCCGCCGAGTTTTTTACCCAAGGTCATTGCCGGCCTTGAGGCGTTATCCAAAAATGGTCTGCGCTATCCGATTGCGCAATATGGCGTGAACAATGATGTCCGAGCTGGAATGGGCATCAGTTACGCCGCCTCCTAAGGGACGCGTCATGCTGAAACTGATTTGCGGGCAATGCCAGAAAGACCTTCAAGGTGAGACGAGGCCCATCTCGAGACAGGCGGTTTGCTAAGGATGCTTCGAGCCGATTCGAGGTTGTTATAGGTGTCGGCACTTTGACGTAAGTCATCGCTCTAAGTGCCTGGAAGATCGTGCGGATCCGCCGCTCGAGAAAGCCAATGCCAATTTTTGCGATTTCTTCGGTCCCGGTCAGCCGTACCGGCGACGCAGGGCCCTGACACATCCGATGCGAGCGCGGCACGGTCTGCGCTGTTTGAAGACGGTTTGGACCCCAGCGCGTTCGAGGGCGAGGGGGGCGAGGCGTCGATTACGGGTGGTCTGGATCAGAAATTGAAGCATCTGTTTGGGCAGGATTAAACCTCGCGAACCTGGGGCCGAGCGGTCTCGCCGGGTTTCTTGGCGACAGACCGGAGGCTTCACCTGAATGAGGCTTCACCTGAATGAGGCTTGCACGACGCGCCGCTTTTTTTAAAAGCGGGTCAGCTGGCGGAATTAAATGATGCCCAAAGACCGAAGCGTATCGATCTCGTTCGCATCCAGGTCTAAAGCGTGCAGGATCTCTTGGGTATGCTGACCAAGTTTTGGCGGTGGCCGAGTAATGGTTGGACCATCCTGGTCGGTACTATAGCCGGCCTTAATCACGTGGATGGGGCCCGCATTTGGGTCTGCTGAGGACACCTGTTCAATGACCTCGCGCACCAACAGTTGTGGATCTTTGAGCACCTCGGGGATCGATTTGACTTCGGCGGCGGGGATCCCCATCTTTGGCAGAATGGTCATCCACGCCTCGGTGGTCTTGCCTTGGAGCTTCTCACAGAGCAGCGTATTGACAACTTTGGCGTTAAGCTTTCGTTGCGCGGGGTCACTAAAACCGGTTTCCTGCAGACGTTCAGAGCAATCCAAGGCCTTGAATAATTGTTCGACCTGATTTTGTCTCAGCGCGGTGATTTGTATAAAGCCATCCTGGGTCGGAAACACATTTGCGGTGGGTTGGCCCGTCGGCGAGGCATTGCCTTGAAGTCCCAGCAGCTGGTCCTGATTTAAATAGTTACTAAATTGTGAGGCTTGCATCACGATCGCCGTATCGAGCATTGCGCTATCGATCTGTTGCCCGAGGCCAGTGATCGCCTTGCGGTGCAAGGATGCCGCGATGGCAAAGGCGGTGCTTAAGGCTGTGGCCATATCAACCGGCATAAAACCGGTTCGCGTGGGCCCCGTGCTGAGATGTCCGTTCTGAGACATCATGCCGGAGGCGGCTTGAATTGCGCCATCGTAGGCGGCTTCGCCGGCTTTAGGACCCGATTGGCCATAGCCAGTAATCGAGCAGTAAATCAGGTCAGGTTTTAAAGCCTTTAAGGTTTCATAATCCAGACCAAGTTTGGTCATCGTGCCGGCTTTAAAATTTTCAACCACCACGTCCGTGGTCACAATAAGTCGTTTAATCAAACTGACGGCCTCAGGAGATTTTAAGTTGAGCGTCAGACTGCGTTTATTGGCGTTCATTGTTAGAAAGGAGGGCGACAGACTTTGATCACTGCCCGCATTCATCAAACCCCTGGTCTGATCCCCAGTACCCGGCTGCTCTATTTTGATCACCTCTGCGCCGAGCAGTGCCAATTGCATGACCGCAAAGGGGCCAGCAAAAACCTGAGTAAAATCGAGTATCTGAATCCCTTTGAAGGCTTGGGTCATGAGGTTTGCTGCCAGTAAGTGTCTTTTAAAAGTCTTTTGTAGAGTTTGCCCGTTGGGTGCCTCGGCAGCTCTGCGAGAAAGTCGATGGTTTTTGGGCATTTAAAATGCGCGATTTGGGATCTTGCGTAAAGAATTAGTTCGGCGGCGAGTTCTGGGCTTGCGTCGTCTAGATTCATTGGTTGGACCACCGCTTTGACCGCCTCACCAAATTCTTCGTTTGGGACGCCAAAGACGGCGACGTCAGCAACCAATGGATGCGTGATGAGCACATTTTCAGCTTCTTGGGGATAGATATTGACGCCGCCAGAAATGATCATGAAAGATTTTCGGTCGGTGAGATACAAGTAACCTGCGTCATCAAGATAGCCAATATCGCCTAAAGTTGACCAGCCGTTGGCCTGATGAGAGTTTGCCGTTTTCTCAGGATCGTTCAAATATTCAAATTGCCCACCCCCTTCAAAATACACGCCGCCTTGAGTGCCCGTTGGGCATTCAAGACCGTCGTCATCTAGGATGTGGAGACGACATTCATTCGCGGCTCGGCCAACCGAGCCCGGGTGCAATAACCATTCTTCAGCGTCGATAAATGTTGAGCCATTGCCTTCCGTGCCCGCATAGTATTCATAGATGATCGGCCCCCACCAGTCGATCATTTGGTGCTTGATGCTCACTGGACAGGGCGCGGCTGCATGAATGGCGTAGCGAAGTTTGGGAAAGGTGTACTGGCTTTTAAGATCGTCCGGTAGTTTGAGCATGCGGACGAACATGGTGGGCACAAATTGGGCATGGGTGACGTTATGGTCTTGGAGCAGTTGTAGGGCCGTTTCAGGGTCAAACTGCGGCATGACGATGACGCACCCGCCGTATCGCAGTACGTTCAGGGTAAAGCCTAAGGGTGCCGCATGATAAAGCGGTGCTGGCGATAGATAGATGGTCGCTTCATTAAAATCATACCGAGTTTGAGCTGCGCGAAAGAGGCTGGTCTCGGACCCAAACGGCTCTGAGAACAGGGGTTTCTTGACCCCCTTTGGCCGGCCGGTGGTGCCGCTACTGTAGAGTAAACTCTGCCCATATGACTCATCTGTTATCGGTGTTTTGGGCTGCCCTGCCAGAGCCGCCATGAGCCCAGCGGCATTGGGATGGTTGCCGTCGAGCATGAAACAGTCAGGGTTTTCAGTCAGGTCCGGATAAAAGCCCTCGAAAGTTTCCGTCAGCAGGGCAGAGGTGATCAGCACCCGGGCTTGACAATCGTTGACGATATACAGCACTTCGGCGGCAGCCAACCGATAGCTGATGGCGGTGAAGTAGAGCCCTGCCCGGAGCGCACCCCAACAGATGGGTAGAAAGTAAGGGTGGTTTTCAAGACAAAGTGCGATGGTGTCCCCGCGACTCAGGCCTAGGCTGCGCATCAAATGTGCGAATTGATTCGAATAGTCTTCGAGTTCACCAAAGGTAATGGTTTGCCCGGAACCCGCCATCACAATGGCTGGTTTTCTAGATCGAAAGTGGCTGGGGATCATAAGACATGGCTCCGGTGATGAGGGCAAGAATCGCGTGGTGACCTTTGAGACGCCGCAAGTCAGCAGGCTGAAGTCTCGCTTTGTCCTGGCCAGGCGACTTCTGAGCTTGGCGTCTGCCGGATATTGGTGGCCCATTGCCGCCCGTCCGAGCAGAAACGACTAGGGTCGTGCGTTATCAATCCTACGCTGTAAAAGGTAACGCGAGTGGCATTGAGGTTGCAAGCGGGTTGAGCCGCACTGTGTGCGCTATTCTGGGGCAGATGACTCAAATTGGTTCACCGTTGGGCAGTCCGGCCGAGCAAAAGCACCCGATTTCGTCGTATTTGCACCGATAACGCCCGCGAGTGCTTTGATTTAAAAGTTGGCCCACCAATTGCTTTAACCACTGTGAAACCGTGAGGCGCTGATGCCGAACTGATTCGTTCACCACTGAATGGGTGAGATAAAACAGTTAATCAATAAAATGGAGAGAATTGATGAAAAATTTTACACGGAACGTCTTGAGTAGTTTGATGGCTGTAAGTGCTTTTGCGGGTACGCAAGCCGCTGCGGCGGAGGTTTCTTATAATATCGGGTTTGCGAGTGAATATTACTATCGAGGAATCCTTCAGAAGGAATCCAGCGGTAGCGCAGGCGTTGATATCGAAACGAATGGTTTCTACGCCGGTGCTTGGACCGCGGATGTCGGTGATGGTTTAGAAGTGGATTTGTATGGGGGCTATGGTTTTGAGACTGAGGCGGGATTAACGGGCAGCATCGGTTTTACCGGTTATTACTACACCGGTGATTTTGATGATACCTATGAGGAAATCAATCTAGGATTAGGCTTCGGTATGTTCAGCCTGGGCTACTCCTCAGGCGAGTGGGATGGATTCGGCACAGCAGCAGACTATGACTTCTTGGCGTTAGGGTTTGAGACCGAGGTTGGCCTCTACGGAACCTACGGCTCTTTCGGGAAGGACTTTGATGGTGATTACATTGAACTGGGTTACGGCACAAGCGTTTCGGATATCGATTTAGGCGTTTCGTTTATCTTCTCCGATGATTTGGGCGACCAGGCAGATAGTGAGAGCCAGGCACTGGTCTTTTCCGTGGGCAAATCCTTCTAAGGATTCATCACTCAGGTTGTGGTTAAGAAAGGGCGCCTAGGCGCCCTTTTTTTTGCTTGTGAATGGCGAGTCTAAAAAAAGCCGAGTGCTCAGCGACGAAAGTGTGGACCTGTCTAAAAAAGACGGTGCAGATTAGCCAATAGATTACGGGCAAACACGACCGCAAGTCGTTCAGTTAAGACCGCAAGGCGCGCAATCCGTGGTAACCGTCTGAGCCGAACAACATCAAGGTGCTCGATGAAATTCAGCCTTCCTCGTGCTGCCAGCGGGTTCAGCCTCGGTCAGTTCCCAGAGATAGGCATCAGGTTGCGTAACCCTTATTGTTTCTTGATAGTGATTTTCGGTGCCGA
>Ga0302117_10001138_pt1 | contig 12519 bp, 3 predicted proteins | sample AG5_322_MG_FD_203112 | JGI IMG/M metagenome (GOLD analysis project Ga0302117, IMG submission 203112) | Marine microbial communities from Western Arctic Ocean, Canada - AG5_32.2 | ecosystem: Environmental > Aquatic > Marine > Oceanic | place: Canada: Western Arctic Ocean | collected 2017-10-01 | reverse complement strand
CCAGCTGTAAGCGAACTAGGGCTTTCCGTTATCGTCAAATTGGTTTCAGCCAATACTACAAATTGTGTTGTCGCATTGCTGCCCAATAATCCAGTCGTTCCAGGGATTCCACCAAATGTAACTCTGAGATCTGCTGGACCAACCGATAGATTGCTTGGAACATTCAAGATTCCAAGTGCAGTTCCATTTTCTGCAGTAGTGAATACAGCACTGATACTAGTGCCAACTATCTCTACTGTTATCGCTTGTTGAGGGACGCTTTCACCAGTATTGTCTCTTAACAGAATTTGCAACGAAACATTATCGCCACGGTTTGTTCTATCGTTTAGAGAAGGTTGCCCTAGACCATCGATTGATGGCTTGATGAAGACTAATGTTGTATACCCACGGCTATCGAAAGTGGTATTGTCATTAGAACCTAAGTAGAAATTAACATTAGGAACATACGATGCTTCCATGACGTGACTCCCTGCCATGAATGTTTGGCTCAAGGTAATTGTTGCATTCCAGAATCCACCAGTCATTACAGATCCATCTGCGACTGTGAATTCGGTTGGATTACCATCTAATGTGAATAATATATTAGACATCAAATTTGTGCCATCTCTTTGTTCTAAGCCACTTCCGTTATCCGAAATCACTCTACCAGAAACATTGAATGATTGTCCCGCTACTGGATTAGCCGAGATTGCATCAACGACCAATATGGTTGCAGCTCTAATTGTGATAGTAGACAAATTAACGTTAGTGGATAATAAATCAATTGAACCATTGAATACTATGTTAACCGAAATCAAACCGAGTGGATGGCTTGTAGGTATTACATGAGTAAAGTTAGCAAATCCTTCGCCGTCGGTAATAGTCGGTGCTAACCAGATCTCATGGAATTCTATTGCCACATCATATCCAGCAAGAGGTTGCCACATATTAGAGGATTCAACTAACTTCGAAGTAATGTTAACGCTATCACCACGGTTGATAATAATTGGGTTAAGTGGTTGTAAATTCTCAAATCGTGAAACACCCATAACTAGGATTCCATGCTGTGTTGATGCTGTAAGATAGAATGGAGAAGAACCTTCAACCACGCTGATTACTAACGTTTTCTGTCCTCTAACCGTTCCATTATTCAATGAATCAGTAGGAATTGAAAGGTTGAATGTCCCATTTAGTGAAGTGATATACCCTTCGATGAGGGTTTCATTTGGATTCTCTAACCAGAATGCTGTCAAAGCAACACCACTAATCAATGGCCTGCTGCCATTATCTGCATCTAGTACTTGCCCTAAGACATTGAAATTAATTCCAGCTGTAACGGTGTTTGGAATGCTATCTATTCTGAAATCGCTGTTTACTTGAACAGTAATATTGACTATGCTGTCATTACCGTAGCGTCTCGAATTACCTTGGCTTAGTCCATCTGTTAAGTCATCATAGACTACCATCCGCAGATCATAATATCCAGGACTAATACCTACAGGAGCCCATGACAAACTAACATTACCAAAGCCATCAGAAATCACACTTCCAATGCTAACATTGGTATTTCCATAATCAAAGATAAACTCAACTGTTGCATCACTAACATTAGACATGTCGGCAACATCAAAAATTGAAGCGTTAAGGAAAACCGAGTTATTCATCTCTACGATTACCTTAGACCGTTCTGATTGGACAACGAACTCCGATTCAATACCTACCAAGACAGATGGTAGATTTGGTGGCTGAGGTGGATCAGATGGAGGATTTAGATCAAGCAATTGGTAGAACGCCCCTCCGACTTGTGCAACTGAGTCAAAGTCCATTGCTAAACTGAAATCATATGCGTCGCTTGGGTGATTAATTGGCATTGTAACTGAAAGATTGAAAGTTCCCGTGGAATTATTGAGCATCCCCTGTGAGATATCTAATACATTACCATCTGGCAATTGCATCAGAATTGTAAGAATTGAATCATTACCAGTAATTGGAGTTAAGTGGACTGGGTCAAAGATATCACCGTAAATGTAGGTAGTAGTTCCCAAATGGTTCCAATCTTGTCCGACACTAATATTCCATCCAACTTCTGCCTGTGTCCTCAGTGTACCGACTCCAATAGAAGGTTGGAAATATTGTGAACCGTTAAAGGATATATCCAGGAAATAATCGTATGCAATCTTGCTAGCGTTCAAATCCCAACTTAGTGTAATTACAGTAGAATCAGGATCAGTAGTAGTATTTACCCAGTTGCCATCAAAGTAGAAATCATAATTTCCAATCGTTTCAAATCCTTGAATTACGCCCCTATGATCCTCTATTTGAACGCGCACATTTGTTGCCATACCACGCATTTGCGGCATTGCTTCAATAGAGAAATCAAGAGTTCCTTGTAACCAATATGGAACATTTACTGAAACATTTGCATCATCGGTTGCTAATAAAATATCTGGGAAGAAACGTAATTGAATCTCTATTTCACCCGCGGCTACAGGAGTATCTACAGCAACAAGTAAGTGTGAAATTGTGAAGGAACCATTAACTGTAAAGTTGAAAACTTCAAGCCATTCCATACCCGAACCATTTTGACGTATCGAAAGAGATAAATTTCCGAGCATAGCAACTGGAGTCGCTCCAATACTCATCGCAGAACCGTTTATGAAAATATCATCGCCCAGTACAAATACACTATTATTCGCTAACGGACCTTCTAAAGTCGCAGTTAGATTAGGCGCATCACGAATATCTAAAGTGATTACATGAGTAGATGGACGCAAATGGAATTGAGGTGGGGTGAATGTTGTTACAGAATTATCTGTCCAGCCAGAGTAGCCAAGTGTTGCAGAAATATTCGTCTTGAACTCTAAGGGATCCAAATCGACAACAATACTCCAAACACCACCAGGACCTACGTCTCCGCTGAGATTTGTTATTCCGCTAACTGAAGAAGTAAATTCTAACCAGACGGTTTGATTTTCAAGTACATCATCCCAAGTAGTTGGTGGATTTTCGAATAAAAGTAATCCTTGGATAATCGTTGTCGCTCCCGCACCAGCAACAGGCGAATCTATCGCTTGAGGGCCGGTGTGATTAATCATAGAATCATCTGTGACATTCACATACATATCCAAGACTATGCCGTTGTGAGAGACATATCCACTTTGTAAATGCTCTACTACAAGTCTGTTTATACCTGGACGAATCGCTTCTAATGGTATGCCATTCATGGTAAAATTACCATCTGCCGAACTGACAGAAGATGAAAATATCCGGCCAGGGTCTCCACCAGCACCAGGAATTTGGTCTGCTTCATCAAGAGGAACGAGATAACCAATTAGTTGAATTTCAGAAATTGGAGTGCTATTTCCCACAAATCTAAGTTGCCCTGAAACGCTGAGATTGGTTTGTCCATCTCTATCCCAAGTCAATGGGCTCGCTGTTTGATTAACGATTTCAATCTCTTCCGCTGCTGGGCAGGCATCAAATGCAACCCATCCCATATCCAGATTACCATTTGCTGAATTTTGTTGAAGTTTTACTTCACCCCATGTCGAACGGTGTTCTGAATAGACCTCATAGCCGCTTCCAGTCCAAGTACCACCGGCATATCCGGTTACATATCTCGCAGGTAATCCCGCTAAACGAGCCATCGTAACAAAGGCTGTAGAGAATTCAGCACAGGTTCCTTCTAATACCTCTCCAACCAGAATATTTGTCAGATCTTCTTCGCTTGGAGCACCTGAACCATTGTAGTTTCTTTTGAATTCGGTAGTTGAGTTACCATTGATTAAGAAATCTGAAATAGCGGATGCCTTAGAATAAGCATCTGTTGCTCCTGCATCACTAATTACAGCATTTGTAATATTGAACACACCAGAGTTCGTATGATTTAGGTCTTTGAAACTCGAGTCTAATGCTAATTCATAGGCAAACCCTGGACTGGCAATAGAGGAAGCTGAGTTATTATCCCAATCGAAGTAATACTCTGAATTATTGACCCATAATTCACTGATTGGACCAGGATTAACTGTAACCAAATAGGTGTCGTTTGACACATCTAAGGAAGCAATAGCATCAGCCCAGAATGAAAGTTCAGTCCATGAATCTGGCATCGGTACTGCTCCATTCATTATTGGATTATTCATTTGAACTGTCCATAGGATTGTATCATTTGCGAAGGTTAAATCACCGAGATCTGTCTTGTTAGTAGTGGGTAAATTGATAACTGCACTTGGATGAACCGTTCCGAGATGCGCATATGTCGTACCCGTATAGAAATCGTTAGTGGTTTGCCTCCATCGATGCATCATGAAAACATCTACAGCACCTGTTGTGTTATTCGCCCAAAATACTACTTCGTTTGAAATTGTATCATCTGATGGGTCCCATGGATTGAATGGCGCCCCTACACAATTTACAAACCAAAACTGTATCGGACATTCATCTCCATCTAACATTCCTCCACCATCTGTATCTGGGTTGGTCCAATCAGTTCCAGTTTGGTTTTCTATTGCATCAGGAATTCCATCACCATCAAAGTCATCAGGCAGTAAATCGTCACTCGGATCATTCTCTGGATTTGTACCATCAAAGTATTCCGAAGTATCATCAACGCCACCACCATCGGTGTCAGCATTAGAAATATCTGTAATCCAAACGTCTTGTGAGCCGTTTGAAATTCCGATCCAAGATAAATCACAACCAATGGTCACTTCAAAATAATTGTTTAGACCGTCGAGGTCGTCATCTAGTAGATTGGAACAAGGTTGTGTTGGATCAGTTCCATCTCTGCGAACCTCATCATAATCATTGACCCCGTCACCATCAGTATCGGATAGTGAAGGATTTGAAAACCATCCAAATGTTGCAAGTAACTCTTGCCAATCAGCCAGTCCATCACCATCTGAATCAGTGTAGTCATCATCACAATAATTGTGAGTTGTTAGTATTGTTCCTGCTTGTGTTGCGCTATAATGACAGAAAGAACCGTTACGATTCTCTACGGTTGACACACCTGAACCAGGTCCGATCGATACTCCTTGGATTACATCGTTGACAACGGCCGCATAGGCGAACGAACTAGTCGTTCCCGAGGAATTATACCATCCAACACCCCCTGAAGGACTGAATCCTGAGCCATCACTAACAGTTAGTTGACTTGTCCCACTATTCCATGAAACAAGTATTGTTGAAAAGTCTATAATTGAATCACAAGGGTCTGTTCCGTGAGAAACATTTCTTTCCTCACCATCATTTATTCCACCGAAATCAGTATCTGCAACATCCCAAGTAGTACAAGAAAGATTTTCTTCCCAATTTTGAATTCCATCGCCATCTGCATCGCCTGAGTCTTCACGACGAGTTGGGTCGGTTTCTCCTGGATCAACTATACCATTCGAGTTCAAATCTTCTGCGCCATCATCAAAAGCATCGTCATCGGTATTGTTATCTCGAGGGTCGCTCGCTTGAGGTGGATTCCCATAAGCACCATTGACTTCTACTCCATCATTGATTCCATCGTTATCGGTATCTGCAGAAGTAGGGTCTGTCAATAGTGTCAGTGCCTCGTAAGAATCGTTTAGTCCATCTCCATCAGTATCTGCTTTTTGTGGATTGGTAGACATTATTCCATCGACCTCCGCAGTAATAGTTGCGCAGGCACCAGGCCCAATTCCTTGAGCAGGGTTACAAGGAGAAACTGTTTCAGTTACTATACCATCTGGACCGTTGCGGAAACAAGGTGATGTGCCGCACATAGTAGTCCAAGAAGGATTGACATATTCCATCAAATTGGTTAGTCCATCGCCATCAGGATCTCCATTTGCCCCATCCACGTTAGATGCTTGTGTGGCATTCAAACCGTTTGCTGCTTCCCAACCATCTGGCATTCCATCGCCATCAGTATCCCATCCAGCAACGTCTTCATCAGCGACTCCGTCGCCATCATCATCATTGCTTGAACAATCTAAGTCACCATCATTATCCGGATCGGCTGAATCAACTAATCCATCTTTATCATCATCAAATCCATTCGCACAAATATTTCCAACAGGATCTTCATCGCACAAAATTATAGAGCCTGTTCCATCAGTTCCGCTGCCTCCACAAGCAACTCTTGTGTATTGCATTGCGTTTTCTTCATCCCAGTCGTTTACCGGGACAGTACCATTCCACCAAACTCCTTTATCGAGAAGATTTGCAGTAGTAGTTGAATCCCAACCGCTAGGAATTAGGTAGTTATATTCCATCAAATTGGTCATACTATCGCCATCGGGGTCACCTGTAGCTCCATCTATTCCTTGACTTGATAATGGATTCAATCCATATTGCCATTCCCAACCATCAGGAAGACCATCATTATCTGAATCTGGGTCATTAGGTTGAGTATTCATTAAATATTCAAGCCCATATGTCAAACCATCACCATCTTGGTCCGATGCTGCTAAAGCACTGTAAGAATAAAAATCAATTGTTGCGAATGTAGACAGCAACATTAGCATCACTAATGAGAGTGATTTGATAGCATCGCGATGATTCAAAATCTGCAATCCTGGGCGCGCCAAAGCGGGGGGGGAATACTTGCGCATAGTTTTCACTAACCTCGGGTTGTTCTTTTGCCTCATAAGGGGAATGGTACGCTGTTCATACAATGCTCATTTTTAGATGGCATTATCATGTAGTAAAACGATAGACTGAGACCTAATTAACCCGATTGATTAAAAGTTGTCAAGATTTCATTGGCAAATGTTGCTTTAGAGGTCTTCTAACTCGTCGAGCAATTCTAAATCATCATCTTCTTCGACTTCTTCAACTTCAATTTGCATTTCTTCTTCCAAGGCATCCTCTGTAGTTGCAACTTCAAAGTCTTCATCGAATTCATATTCTTTTGCCTCGCCAGATAACTTTGCCTTGTTATAGAAACTGTATAGTCCTAGAATAATTATCACCATAATGATGGCTATAGTTGAAGGCTCTGGATCAATTATTTCATTAAACATACAAGAGATACCGCTGCATTCAGTCAGAAATACAACCTCTTTGATTTGAGTATAATCTCCATCATATGGTGAATTTTCATCCATCGGAGTCATCGTCAGTGTAAATGATACTTCGCCACTATTCTTCAGTTGAGAAGGAGATGTAATCTCCACTGAGAAATCACGAGTTGAATAAGCGGGTAGGTTTAGGATGATGAATGGACCTCCAAGTTGATCGGATGAGGCTCTTATTACTCCACCCCAACCGGAGGGCTCATCCAGAGTGATAACCACATCGAGAGGGACATTGTTTTGGTTGTCAATTTTAAATTCAATATTCCTTGTTTCATCAGGTGAAAAACGTGCCTCCTTACCTTTCTGTGTCACTTCTAAACGACCCGCACGAACATCTTTCTGGACTTCAATAACCACAGGTAAATCGAAGTATCTTGCGCTTTCAGCATCTACCCCTTCTTCGACAATACGGGTGTAAATAGTATGATTTCCAAATTCTACTTGAGATAGTAAACTGATGTCTAATTTCAGATCTACATATTTATTAGCCCATGTCGTCACTACCACTATATCGCTGACTGTATCATTGGAAATAGAATAATCCCAGTTAGCATAATTCGGATTAGTATCTGTGTTTCTCGACAGAGCATCTGGTTTAATGATTCTCCATGTTGTTTCAGAGCCTCCGTTAGCACTTGAGTCAGAAATGCGTAAGTTGAACCACATGCTTCCACCTGGCGCCACTGGTCCTACGTGAGCCAAATTACCGCCATCACTATCTGCAATAACTTCGACAAGAATACCAAATGTACGATGCACTGTAAATCCGATTTCAGTTTCTAAGTCGGCTTCACCAGCACTGCTAATCTTCATTTTGACCAATCCGATATCCAGTGACTCTCTATCACTTGGAGGATAGACTTCCATCCTTATTATCATTGTTTTATGAGAACTAATATCTTCTATAAGTGAATAAATACCCTCATCGACCAATTCTTCACCGGATGAATTATCAAATAACTTAACACCCCAACCTTCAGGGAAGTCAACAATTCTAATGCGAAAACTATCAAGATCAAATCCAGCATTAAATACATCGATGAAGAACATTCCAGTTTCACTCTCATCAACATAGTGTGATATAGAGTCATTATATGCCTCTGGCCTTGTTGAATCTGCAATTTGCCTTTGATGCTCTACATCTTCGAAAATTGAGATTCTCGGAGCTGAGAACACACCTACTTCTGAGATATTCATATACAATGTTTTAATTGCAACTTCAACTGTTATTCCTTCGACTTGCGCGTATGCTCTTGCCTCTATATTCAATTTATCAGGGGCATTTTCTAAATCATCTTCTGGGACATCTATTTGGAGAATAGGAATGATTGATGCTCCGCCGCCACTCAATGTATAACCACCAGGTTGGTCCCATATTGGTTCAGACCAAGTAGAAGGTAATCCTGGAAATGCCAACTCCATTTGGACTTCAATAGTAGAGGCTGTTGAACCAGTATGCTCAAGTAAAAATTCAACATATGAAGTTTGACCTGGAGCGATAAGAATTGAATCGGCTTGATCAATTGATAAACCGAGAGTTACATCATGTTCTAGCAGTGTAATTCCTTCGTGATTAAAGATCACACTGTGGCCTTGTACATCCATTATCTCGAGGTATAGCGGATAATCTCCTGCAGCCATTCCCGCATCATAAGTCCAATTTATATTGCCCACAAGCCCATTATTATCTAATCTCAAATCATTTTCAGTAAAGGTCTTATCAAATACAGAAGTTGCCTCATTTGGAGTACTCATTACCAAACTTATACTTTGAATATCATCTCTCCCAAATGCATCTCTTACATCAACTGAAAACTCCATTTTCCTGTACTCTGGGCGGTGATTTGGAGACCATTCTGTTTTCTCTTCTTCGCTCCATCCACATCCATAATCTTCGTGGCAACTGTGAACTTTAACCGCAGAACCAGAAAGTGCATTGGCATCAATTTCAAGTTTTGAATATGCTGGCGTTTGTTCAATATCACCAAAAGCAACCATTACATCACAATCTGGACTGCCAATCGGTGCGCCGCCGCCTTCGCATGTTGTTTGAGCATCGACACGCAGTTTCAACTGCTTCCCATTAGGAACTGTGAAACCAGACGAGGGGATAGTAAAGAAAACTTCGCTGCTTGTCCACGAACAGGTTGAGAAAAAACCTGTACATGGGTCGTCAAGAAATATAGTCTCAGATGTTTCGTAGCCACCTCCTGTCAATGTGAATGTTACATCTGCAGTTGAGTTCTGACCACCTGTAAATTGTAAATAGATTGATAATTCAGCATAGTTATTAGATCCTTGTCCATAAACCTGTAAATCACTAATCATTTCACTGCTACGGAATTCAATACCATCCAGGGCACTCTTTTCTTGATGTGCACCATCGGGTTCAGAAGTATTGAACGAACCATCTCCACCAATTTCTTCGGAGTATTTATCTAAATAGAGGTCATAAGATTCAATCGAGCCGCCTACATTAGAAACTTCAGATTTGGGCTCTAATACCATTGCTGTATCATTTGTGCCACCGTTAGAGAACATTGCAAGGGGTGCAAAAGCACCTAGCATTACGCCAACAAGAATCAATGGAATAAGCATGCTATTTACGCTTCTCTTGCTTGCCAGCATCTTGTTCATACCCTCGGCCTGCTCAACCGATGGTTAAACCGTTTTGCATCATTTGCTCTCTAATCGCCCCCTCTACGAGGGGGATTGATTCATTCAACAATCAATATTTGTCCCATCTTCCAACAACATTTTTTGCGAAATTATTAACAGAAGAATGCTCGCAATCGCTGCAAGAAAAAGAGTATCATTGAAAGACTCTAGGCGACCCGACCAGTTTACGCAGGGGTGGCTGAGGCGGTCAAAGGCGCCGGGCTTAAGATCCGGTCCTTATGGGTTCGTGGGTTCGAATCCCACCCCCTGCATCTATTTTCACCGATTCTCAAAGAATGATTTTTTATTCATTTAGCGACCATCCACCATCGACGGTGATAATTTGCCCTGAAAGGTGAGGGCTATCGATGAGAAATAATATTGCCTTTGCAATATCCTCTGGTTGGCCTTCCCTACCAAGCGGAACTTTTTCAATAATTGAAGCATAATGAGGAACCTCCCAATCAGCAGCTAACACCGCACCAGGTGCTACACAATTTACTCGTATTTCTGGTGCTAATTCCCCTGCGAGATTTATCATTAATTGACGCAATCCAGCCTTGCTTGAAGTATAGTGAGACAGACCCACCCAAGAACGCCCTAATGAGGTGTCAACTATTCCAATTACACTGCCATTGACCGACTTTATTTGCGGTATTAATGCTTGGGTCAAAAGGAATGGAACTTCAATGTGAATCCGATTCATAAATCGCAAGTCATCCAAAGAAATATCCTCTATATCCTTTGGTTTATAGAATGATGCATTATGTATTAGTGCGCAAATTCCATTCGCTTCGATTACTTTTTTTGAGGTTTTTACCTCTGCGATAAAGCGCTGCAACTGTTCATCTTCTTGGAAGTCTGCACGAATGATTTCTGCGCCTGATTCAGACCCCGATTTTTGCTCGAAATCAGCGACTAATTGTTGTGCTTCTTGCAGACTATTATTGACATGAATAATGACGTGCCAACCCATCTCTAAAAAGGCAGTAGAAATCGCTGCTCCAATTCTCTTTCCACCACCGGTAATGATAGCGACAGGCTTGGCCATATCAACCCTAAAATGCACTCCGCTTTTCAAGTCTTGTCTGCTGTAATTCCCCCTTGGAAGGAGAGATTGAGACTACACACCCTCACACACCTTTTTGATAGGCGAATCGTGGCAGTGGGTGAGGGGGAAGATGAATGACAGGCAAACCACTTCCTATGGCGCAAACAATTCCTCCTACTTTGCGAGAAAAACCAAAGCGTGAAAGATTGCCTGAGTGGTTTAGAACTTCATTACCAAATGGCAAACAACAAGCTATTTTCAATGAAACTAAAGCCGCTGTCGCAGATAATAAATTACATACTGTTTGCCAAGAAGCACGTTGCCCAAATATTCACGATTGTTGGGCTAGCGGTGATGCCACATTCATGATAGCAGGACAAGAATGTACTCGTGGCTGCCGCTTCTGCGCAGTTGGAACTATCAAAACCCCACCACCTCTTGATGTTGATGAACCAACAAATCTTGCTGAAGCAGTTACTTCAATGAATCTAAAACATGTCGTTATCACCGTTGTGAATAGAGATGATCTCTCCGATTCTGGTGCTAAACATTACAAGAAATGTATCGATGCCGTTCATCTCGCTCAGCCACATATTACTTTGGAATTACTTTGTTCTGATCTCGCAGGAGACATGGATGCATTGGCCCAATTACTTCTTCAATCGCCACTCTCAGTATTCGCTCACAATGTAGAGTGTGTGCCACGACTTGACAAAATGGTGAGAGATCATCGGGCAAGTTTCTCACAATCGATTTCAATTTTGGCTGAAGCTAAAAGATTGAGGCCGGATATTTTGACAAAATCGTCAATAATGGTCGGAGTGGGAGAAACCGATGAGGAAATTACTCAAACTCTACAATTGCTAAGAGATGCAAATGTGGATTTGGTGACTATTGGACAATACCTTGCACCTTCATCAAAGCACCTCACAGTTGACCGATTCCCGCAACCTGAAAAGTATGATCTTTGGGCAAAACAAGCAATCGGTATGGGATTCAGTGGAATTGCCAGTGGACCATTGGTTCGCTCATCTTTCAAAGCAGGACTACTGCTAAGAAAATCACAGGACCCGAATAACTCAGAATCCATGCCCGGAGCCTATGTTTATGTAGGGGCATTACAAGACAAGCAAACGGCATCACTTAAGGCGGATATTGATTGAGGTGAGACGATGACGGACAGAAAGACGCTGATTACGAGCCCTTACACCCTCGGCGCACCGCCATCACGGCCCGGAGAAACTACCGATTTCGGCGGTAAATGGAAGGAACAACCAGAAGATTTGTGGCGCCCAGACCCTGCAAAATGTAGTGCTCAAGATACTGTCCCACATGCCTCTGGATTGATAAGAGTCCTAAATGACAAAGGTGAAGCAAAGGGTGAATGGAATCCCAAGTTGAAATCTGAAACTTTAATCGAGGGTCTAGAATACATGATGCGTTTGAGAATTTTTGACGATAGAATGATCAAAATGCAGCGCACTGGTAAACTTTCATTCTATATGCGTTCATTAGGTGAAGAGGCAGTTGCTATTGCACAGACTATGGCACTGCAGGAACAAGATTGGATTTTCCCATCTTATCGACAACCTGGGGCTCAATTCGTCAGAGGAAGAAGTATGGTCAGTATGATCTGCCATTGTATTGGTAACACTGAAGACAATGTCAAGGGAAGGCAAATGCCAGTGCACTACACATGGAAAGAAGGAAGATTCATCTCTATATCTAGCCCTGTTGGAACTCAATTTTCACAAGCGGTAGGAGTTGCAATGGCCAGTGCCT